>Ga0209253_10001903_pt1 | contig 18395 bp, 13 predicted proteins | sample FrelakmetBRP12BR_FD_187145 | JGI IMG/M metagenome (GOLD analysis project Ga0209253, IMG submission 187145) | Freshwater lake sediment microbial communities from the University of Notre Dame, USA, for methane emissions studies - BRP12 BR (SPAdes)... | ecosystem: Environmental > Aquatic >... | reverse complement strand
AGACCCAGGAGCGGAAGAAACGCGATCACGAGGATAACCCGGCAAGACGAGCCAGCGGACATGGGGTTATTTTATCACATGTGTTCTGTGGTTTGCCCAAGACCCGCGCTCTTGCCTCGAACTTTGTGTGTTCGACAAGATATCGGTCAGGAGCTTTCCGCCCTTATTTTCCGGCGGCGGAGCCTCTTCATAAGAAGGGTGAAGAGAAAAAGCGGTCCCCAGAAGGCTGCTGCTCCCACGGCGAACCCGATGTTTTTTCCCTTGAGCAGCTCAACGCCCCAACCGAACTGCTCCTCGTTGATCAGGTAGGTCCAGGTCGATGAAGGTCCCTTGAGCCCCTCGGCCTGGAGGTCAATGGGCCCCGGCTTCTTGATCAATTCCCTCAGGGTCTTTACAACCGCCCTCTCTGACCGTTGGGCCATTTCTGAAAAAGCGTCGGCCGCGGCCTTGTGGAACTCGTACAGGGGCTCTTTCCCCCCCAGACTGACGATATGGATGCTCTCGCGAACATCGGCCAGCCTGGCCAGATGGTCCGCCCAGCCGCGGTCTAGATGAAAAAGCCTGACCTGCTTCAAAATTTCCGCCCAGTCTCTCGGGCCGAACCGGGAGATCCCTTTTTTTTGCAGCGTCGGAGGGAGGCCTTCCGATTCCCAGGCCTTATCGCGTGAGAAAAGGATATTCTCCCTTTGTTGTTGGACGATCTTTCGTTGCGCTTCGATGAAATTGGAGTATGACCAGAGGGTTCTCCGGATGCCGAAATTCTGGCCCTCGATCACTTTTTGGGCATGGACGATGTCCCTCCTCATAAGGGGGCTATCCACTTCGTTATCTTGTCTGGCAAGGCGATAGCGGCTGAAAAACCGCGTCCGCAGTCCGTAACGCTCGAAGATCTCGTCCTCCAGGCTGATGAAGAAGCGGGAGGACCCTGGATCGCCCTGGCGTCCGGAGCGGCCGCGGAGCTGGCGGTCGATGCGCAGGCTCTCGTGCCGGTTGGTGCCGATGAGGTACAGACCGCCCAGGGCGGCAACCTCTTCTCGCTCGGCCTCGTTCCCCCCGCCCAAGCGAATATCCGTGCCCCGGCCGGCCATGTTGGTCGAGATAGTGACAGCCCCCAACCGGCCTGCATCGGCGATGATCTTGGCCTCCAGTTCATCATTCCTGGCATTGAGGACCTCCAAGCGGACGCCCGATTCCTTCAATGCCGCTGCCAACTCTTCTGACTCCCGCACGCTTAACGTCCCGACCAGGATGGGGCGTCGCGAGGCTTGGACAGCTACAATCTCCCGGATCAGGGTCCGCGTCTTCGCCTTTCTGTGCGTGAAGACGACATCCGGGTGATCGACCCGGATGCAGGGCAGATGGGGCGGGATGACGGCGACAGTGAGGCCGTAGAATTCCTTGAGCTCGGCGGCGGAAGGCCGGGCCGTGGCCGTCATCCCGGACAAGTTGGGATAAAGGCCGAAAAAATGCTGGAGGGTGATGGAACCGAGGATGCGTCCCTCGGACTTGCGGAAAAGGCCCTCCTTCGCTTCGACGGCCGCCTGGAGACCATCCGGCCAATGGCGTTTCTCCATGGTCCGTCCGGTGAATTCGTCCACGATCTCGATGCGTCCGCTCCTGACGATATAGTCCACATCGCGCTGGAGGAGGACTTCAGCATGGAGAGCGCAATGAATAGCTGCTAGGAGCAGCTCGTTTCGTGAGGAATAGAGATCTCCGCAGCCCAGCTCCGTCTCCAGCTTCGTAACACCCGAGTCGGTGGGGATTACGTTTCTTTGGTCTTCGTCGATTTCGTAATCGCGGCCCGGAACCAAACGGCGGATCAGAGGTGCGAGCCGTTCGGCGTCCACGTTGATCTCGCCCGCCGCCCCTGAGATGACCAGCGGGATCCGGGCCTCATCGACGAGGATCGAATCCGCTTCATCCACCAGGGCGGCGTGGAAAGGCCGGTGGACGAGGTCATCCAACCCGTAAGCGAGCTGGTCGCGGAGGAAATCGAACCCGGCTTCCTTGGCCGTTGCGTAGGTGATATCACAGGCATAAGCTCTCCGCTTCTCGGGCTTGCTCATGCCTTCCTGGATAAACCCGACGCTGAGCCCCAGGAGTCTATAGATCGGCCCCATCCAGGCCGCATCCCGCCGGGCCAGGTAATCGTTGAATGTCAGGATGTGAAACCCCCGGCCCGACAAAGCCTGGAGATAGGCGGGAAAAACAGCCGCCAGGGTCTTGCCCTCGCCGGTGGGCAGCTCGGCAATCTTGTGCTCCAGCATTGCCAGCCCGGCGATCATCTGGACATCATGGGGAACGAGCCCGATAGACCGGCGGCAGGCCTCATAGACAAGTCCAAAGGCCTCGACGGCGGCTTGTGCGGACAGATGCTCCGACCCGGCCCGGAGCCTCAGGTTATCGGATAGAGCGCCGAGCTCAGCCGCGGATAACTGCCGCAGAGCCTTCTCCCTTCGGAAGCCGTGGACCTCTTCGATGGTCCGCCTGTAGCCGGTTAGGTCGACCTCGACCGGAACGCCTCGGGCTCTGTTGAACGCGGCCTGGAATCTTAGGGCCAGCCGGGGTCTTTTCTTCAAGCCCGGCGGTTCTGTGGGACTATTCGAGGGAAATTCTTCGTTCATCAAAGACAGCGGGGGCCGCCCCGGGACGGCAGGTCTGGCGGCGCTCACATCGTCAGGTGAAGCTCGTCTTTGACCTCTTTAAAGGTCTGCAAAACTCTGTTCAGATGGGCGTCGGTATGAGTGGCCATGTAGCTTGTCCGCAGAAGCGCGAAATTGGGCGGCACAGCCGGTGGTATGGCCACGTTTGTATAAATCCCGGCATCGAACAGGATTTTCCAGGCTCTGATGGTGCTGAATGGATCACCGATGACCATGGGGATGATGGGGGTCTGGCTCGGGCCGATGTTGTATCCCATAGCCTTGAGTTCTGTTCTCATTCTATCCCCGACTTTGGACAATCGCTCAACCCGTTCAGGCTCCTCCTCCAGGACGTCCAGGCAAGCGAGCACGGTGGCGACGTTGGCCGGCGGCAGGCTGGCGCTGAAGATAAAGGGCCGCGAGAAATGCTGGATCCAGTGGACGGCCTCCTTAGGCCCGGCGATGAATCCTCCGACGGAGGCGAAGGATTTGCTGAAAGTCCCCATGACAAGGTCGACATCCTTGACGCAGTCAAAGTGCTGGGCGGTGCCGCGGCCGCCGCCGAGGACTCCCAGCGAGTGGGCGTCGTCAACCATCAGCCGGGCTCCGTAAGCCCGGCAAAGAGGGATGATGTCGGGAAGGGGAGCGATATCTCCGCCCATGCTGAAAACCCCGTCGACGATGACCAGTTTGGCGGGCTCAGCCGGGCAGGACTTGAGGATTTTCTCGAGGTCGGCCATGTTGTTATGGCGAAAATGCCGGGGGTGGACGTTTTTCTGGACCTTGGCCTGCCGCACGCCGTCGACGATGCTCGCATGGACCTCTTTATCGGTGATGATGATATCTCCCCGGTCGACGATCGCCGGGATCGAGCCCAGGTTGACTTGAAACCCGGTGCTGTAGACGAGAGCGGCCTCCTTGCCGACGAATTTCGCCAATCGTTCCTCGAGCTCGAGGTGCATTTCCAGCGTGCCGTTAAGGAACCGCGATCCTGTGCAGCTCGTTCCGTACTTGCGGACAGCTTCGATCGCTGCCTCTTTAACCCGCGGATGAATGGTCAGGCCGAGATAGTTGTTCGAGCCGATCATTATGAATGTCTTCCCATTGATGACGGCCTCCGGTCCCTCGGCCTGCTCGATCGGGATGAAATACGGATAAAGACCTAGACTCTGGGCGGTCCGGGGGTTGGTCGGAAAGCCGTATTTCTGGCCGATTTCAGGGTCCGAGTAGAAACCGAGGCATTTCTCGAAAAGATCCATTGATCTCTCCTTTCTTTCTGGCGGCGAACCAGACGGGTCAGCTTGGCTGCGGCCGCAGGGCTCCTTTTTCCCGGTACTCTTGGAAGAGCCGTCCCCAAGGGGACTCGGCACGCCACCGCTTGGCCACACGCTTTTCCCGGAGCGGCCAGTGGACTACATCGTGATAGATATAGGAGTACAAAGTCAAGAGGTAGAGAAGCGGCGGCCGGGTCAGCAGCTTCTGGAAGATGCGCGTGGGGCCGAACCAGGTGATCCAGCCGGCCAGCCGATGGAATGACCGGCCGACCCGAAAGTCCCAGCTCTGTTGAGCCAGGGCCTCATCGCCTACGATTTGGATTTCCTCGGGACGTCCGATGCCGAGGCCGGACTCGTGGGCAAGCCGGATGTATTTGATGCTCATCGGGTCGAAGCCCATGAGCTTGGCGGCGACGGCATCGACAGCCACTTGGTCCGCGCTGGCCAGAAGTATATCCTTGGTCACCGGCTTCATGATCCGAGGCCCGGGTCCATTGCCCGCCGTGGTGCCGTCCATGATGCAGAAAAGGCCGGGATGGATCTCTTTCTGGATGGCCAGCAGGTCCACCAGGGTCTCGTGAATGAACGTGTGTGTGAAATGGCGCTTGTGCGTCAGCAATCCGCCGAAGGCGTTCTTCATGGCACCGGTCGTCGTTGTATAGATATGGCACTTGACGGTGGGCAAGTGGACCATGTTCTTGCCGACAAAGTATTCAGGGATACGGATCCCCTTTTTGTAGATTCTGTCCAGGACGAGCATCCTCGCTTTGGGACGGTGGATGACCCAGTTCATGTCTTCTTTTTTAAAATTGAAGAGGACATCGATGCCGTGGGCTTCAAAGACCGGCCGGTAACCGTTGAGGTCCTCACCCTTGTAAGCGTTCGTGACCTCGGTCTTGTTTTGGACGCAGGTGAGGGGGAGAAAGCCACGTTTTTTCAGGGCGAGGATCGTCCCCTCGAGCTGCCAAGGGGTTGTGTTGGCCGAGGGAAAGGGATAATGCCAGGAGATATTGTCTTTCAGGATGGTGGGGGCGGTCCTGTCGAGGGATGTTGGTCCATCGGCCAGCTCAAAAAGCCGGTCGATATCATCAAGCACGCCGGCCGGCGAGGTTTTCAAGAGAGCGACTTTTGCCGGGCTCAATTTATCGGTCGCCTCCAAGGCTTGCCATGATGTTCATTCCATAGTGGATTATATTATATCAAATAGAAGACCAAGAAAAGCCCAATGGGGCCCGGACAGGTTTCAGGCTTCGATCGCAGGATAGCGCTGGAGGGCAAACCGCCGGAGAAGGCCAAATGCCAGGCTGGCGAGCCCCAACCCGAGTGCGAGATGAATCCCGATGATGACCGAAAGACTCAGCCCGGACTTCCCTAATGTAAAAAACGCGAGCCCGTAAAGGAAGAGGAACCCCAGGTCAAGGAGCATGGCGATGAGGACGTTGAGGTTCTGTTTCATCGCCTTTTGGGGGCTGATCCAATCGAGAAGCGGCCTGGCCAGGTCGACGGCGAGGTTCAGGCACGTCAGAAAAGCCGTGACGGGCAGGGCCAGGACCAAGCTCGGGAGCCACTTCCCGGCATCCGTATGGAAGCGGAAGACAAGCACCGCCGTCGCGCTGACGATTCCCAGCGCGGCAATGGCCATGGAATGGAGGAACTTGGCCAAAACCTGCTGCCGATAGTCCACGGGTATGACCTTCGAGACCCAGAATTTGCGTCCTTCTCTGGAGATGGAGGACGAGGCGACGCCGCTCAGGGTGGCGCAGAGGACTATGAACAACGTCATCGCCAGGGCGCCAGTGGCCGGTTTTGCCGAAGTGATCAAGCGCATGATGTCCAAGGCGTCGTCACCCGGTTTTCCCGAACTCGGAGTCAGGGCGAAAATGACGGGGACCATGAGGGCTCCGAGGACTCCGTTGAGGAGGAAGATCGGCGTCCGATTCATCAGCCGGACCTCCCGCAGGAAAATGGCTTTCACCGGATGGCGGCCGGAAGAAACCTTGATCATCGACCTGGCTCTTGCCCCGCGGCCGGAACCTCCGCTCCGTTCGCTCAATCCAACCAGACCTCCGAAGAACAGGCGCTGGGCGCCGATCATCAGGCTCCCGAAAAGCAGGATCGAGAGGCCGGCGAATAGGACGAAGCCGCTGAAGCCCCTGCCCGTGAGCGGGCCGTCGTGCAGGAGTCGCGTTGCCCATATAGCCGGAGGAAAGCGGCGGCCAATGGATTGAACCAGCCCGTCCGGCGAGGCGATCATGGCGATGACTTGTTGAGCATCAGGAGCTGAGGTGCCGGCTGCCCGGCTCAGGCCGAATTGAAGGAAGAGGGCGGCAGCGATGATGACTAGAGATCCGAGAACGATCAGGAGGTCCTTCTTGCGGCCGACGTTGACCAGCCGCATCATCCCGACGACCGCCAACCCCGCGGCCGCGAGGGGGATGACGGGGAGAAGAAGGTAGATGAGGAGCAGGGCTATCCAAAATCCAGGCCCGCCAGGCTTTTTCAATCCGTAGACGATCAGGGCCGGCAGGACGATCGGGAGCATGGTCAGGTACTCGTTGGTCAGGACGACAGCGAACTTGGACAGCATGATCTGGGACGGTTTGAGAGGGAGGGCCACGAGATATTCCAGGTCCCTCGAGAAATAGAAGGTGGAGATGATGTAGAACAGGCCAAAGACAAGGATGATAAGCTGTCCGGCCAGAACAGCCAGCGTCAGCAGGGCCCCTTCTTGGCCGATGGACTTGAGCATGTCGAAGGCAGCGCTGAGGAGGCGGACATAAAGGACCATCGTCGGAACGATACTGACCACAGCCAGGGCGATGAGCGGTATCATCCAACGGTCTCGCTTCTGAACGAACAGCCTGTGGCGGACGACGGACCAGCCGAAATTGGAATTGAGGGCGGCCTTGACCAGGGCGGCGGTCGGACTCATGACTCGGTCAGCTCCAGAAAGATGTTCTCAAGCGAGGCCTTGTCTTTGGCCTGGTCACGGAGCTCAGTCAGTGTCCCGCAAGCCGCCAGCCGGCCCTTGTGGATAATGCCGATCCGGTCGCAGAGACGCTCAGCGACTTCCATGATGTGAGTGGAGAAAAACAGAGTCCCTCCGCCGTCACAGTGTTTCCGCATGGCTTCCTTAAGGAGGTGGGAAGAACGCGGATCAAGACCGACCATAGGTTCGTCGAGGACGAGGACTCTGGGTTTGACCATCAGGGCGGCAGTCAGGATGATCTTTTGGCGCATGCCGTGGGAGTAGGTTTGGATGGGATCGGTGATGGCCCGGGAAAGCTCGAAAGCCTCAACCCAATACCCGATCCGGTCGCGGCGCTCTGCACCGGAGACGCCATAGACATCTCCCATGAAATTGAGGTACTCGATTCCCTTGAGGCGCTCATAGATTTCCGGCTCGTCGGGAACATAGGCGGTCATCGCCTTGCAGCGGAGGGCTTCGGTTTGATTATTCAGGCCGGAGATCCGGATTGTCCCGCCGTCAGGCTTGAGTATGCCGACGATCAACTTGATGGTCGTCGTCTTGCCGGCGCCGTTCGGGCCCAAGAAACCAAAAATTTCACCCGGGGGAACAGCCAGGGTCAGGTCGTCGACCGCCCGAACCGCGCCCTTGTTATAGCTCTTTGAGACATGGTCGATTTCGATCATGGTGTCTCCTCAGTGACTGCCTGCCATCCCATCTTATTAGACAGTATGCAAAAGCACAACCCGGGTTTACGGCCTGATCGAGAGAGTGATCTTACAATACGAGGGTCAATACGGGGGACATCATACATAATGCACTAGTTTTTTCTTAGCAGCGGGGGCGATTCCTTTGTCTGGGACGTTTTCCTTCCTGTCTTTTTCTTTCTAAGAATCCGTCCGGTTAGGGCCTCCAAGTTGGCAAGAAATTCGTCACTCCCCATCGGCCTTCCCGTCCTTTCATGAAGACGAATGGTTTTCATGAATCTTTCGTCGTCTTTCTCCGCCAGATATTCTCTCCAGTCTTCAATGTTTAGGTATCCTTTGGTGCCGGTCAGAAGGGGGTCATCGCAGAGTGATAAATGTGAACGCGCGCTCGACCAAACGTACTCTCCGGCACTTTCAACAAGTCCAGCCCGGACGGGATTTCGCTCGACATAACGGACAGCCATAAGAAGATGAAAATCGTCGAGAGGGCAAGAGCCGAACCGTCCCTGCCAGAGGTGCCCTTTCCATTTTTCTCTGATATTGATGATCGTCGTATATTTCCTGTGAGTTTCTCCAAGTGCGCTGGCGAAATCATCCTCGTTTTTTGGAATGCCGATCAAATGAACATGGTTGTCCATGAGGCAATAGGCGAGCCAACGCAAGCCAACCTGCGGGGAATTGTCTAACAGCAAGCGGAGGTAGAGAGATTTATCCATATCCGAGAAGAAAACGCGTTGCCTTCGATTGCCCCTTTGAGTGATATGATGAGGGACCGTCGGCACTATCAGGCGGGCTAGTCGTGGCATCTCAAGTCTCCCTATTAGGCGGTCAAAGATGAAGACGAATATAAGAGGCAGGTTTCTCATAAATGAGATTTTCCAGTCACATTGCCTAGGGATCCAAATCCCCGTCACGCGTGTGCTAAAACCCAATAGATTAATAGGGGAAAGAATTGGTGTATTATGTATGGTGTCCCCCTAAACAAGCTGGTCCCGGCATCGTGTCAAGGTGGCGGCTTGCCTTATTTGTCTCCTTCCGATATCATCTTTTTCTATTTTTCCCATTAAGGAGGAATCATTATGGCTATCATAGTGAACGGACATAACATGACCGTCGAGAGGGTCGTCCGCGTCGCCCGGGAGAACGAGAAGGTCGAGCTCGACCCCGAGGCCAAAAAGAGAATTAAGAAGTGCCGGGCCTTGCTCGAGGATAAGATCCGGAAGCGGGAGATTATGTACGGTGTCAACACGGGCATCGGCGAGCTGTCCGAGGTTGTCCTGACCCCGGAGCAGGTCGAAAAATACCAAAGGTATATTATCTATAGCCATGCCGCCGGCTATGGAAAGCCGCTGCCCGTCGATGTCGTCCGAGCGGCCATGCTGAGCCGGATCAGCTGTCACTGCCACGGTCATTCGGGCATGAGGCTGGTCTTGACCGAGACGATGAAAGAAATGCTCAACCGCGGTGTGACTCCTGTCGTCTGCGAAAAGGGATCGGTCGGCGCCTGCGGCGACCTCTCCCCGATGTCGCAGATCGCGCTAGGCGTGATGGGAGAGGGGGAGTGTTTCTACAAAGGGGAGAGGCTGCCTTCCGCCGAAGCCCTTAAGAGGGCCGGACTTAAACCCGTTGTCCTCGAGGCCCGCGACGGTCTGGCCACGATCAACGGCTCGAACGTGATCACCGGGCTGGGCGCTCTTGAAATTTACGATGCCCACCGCTTCCTTAAGAACGCCGAGATCGCCGCGGCCATGACGCTTGAGGTGCTCAACGCCAACATGAAAGCCTATGACGAGCGCCTCCATAAAGTGCGCGGCTACCCCGGGGCTCTTGAGTCCGCCGCGAACATCCGCCGGATCACCGAGGGAAGCGACCTCCTGGCCAAAATCGGAAAGAAGAAAATCCAGGATGCCTACAGCCTGCGCAGCACACCCCAGGTGACCGGCGCCGCCCGGGATGCCCTCAAGTGGGCCCGGAGCATGCTCGAGGTCGAGCTCAACGGCGCCGCCGACAACCCCGTCTTCTTCCCGGATGAGCAGCTCGTTTTGACCGGAGCGAATTTCCAGGGGACGCCGCAGGCCTTCGCCCTGGAGCTTTTGGGCACGGCTGTGACCACGGTGGCGGTGCTGTCCGAGCGCCGGCTCAACCGGTTGATGAATCCCCACCTCAGTGTCGGCCTGCCCGCGTTTTTGACCAAGGGAGCCGGGATGTTCTCGGGTTTAATGCTTTCTCAATACACGGCTGGAGCACTCATCGTCGAAAACCGCGTGCTTTGCCATCCGGCGGCGACCGGGTCCATTCCGGCGGCAGCAGACCAGGAGGACTTTGTCAGCATGGGTTGGACGACGGCCCTTAAGACCAAGCAGATCATCGATAACGCTTGGGCCGTGCTCGGGATCGAGATGATGTCCGGGGCTCAGGCGGTGGATTTGCGCGCACCCCTCAAGCCGGGCAAAGGAGTCCAGGCAGCCCACCATGTGATCCGGAAACATGTCGCCCATCTCGAGGAGGACCGGCCGCTCTATAACGATATCAATACCCTCAAGGAGGTTGTCGAGAGGGGAGAGATCCTCGAGGCCGTGGAGAAGGCGATCGGCGAGCTAGCATAGCCTTGCCCAAGAGGCCCTGCCGAAGCGGTTAATCGAGGATGAGTCAAGTTCATGTGTTTGAAGCCCTGATCTTCGACATGGATGGGCTGATGATCGACAGCGAAAGGCTGTATTGGGAGGTCGAAAAAGCCCTGGCCCGAAGCTTTCAGAAAGAAGTCCGGGATGAAACCCTCTGGAAGATGATGGGGCGCCGGCCGATCGAAGGCTTGAGGATATATGTCGAGGATGTCGGGCTGCCGATTTCGGCGGAGGAAGCCCTCGCCTTCAGGGATGTCCGCATGCGGGAAAAGTACCGGAATGAATCGGAGGCCATGCCGGGGCTTTTTCATATCCTGGACGCTTTTTTTGAGAAACTGAAGCTGGCTGTCTGCACCGGGGCACAGCGGGAATTCATGGAGATCGTGGTGGACCGGCTGAAAATCCGCGAGAAGTTTGCTCTGCTCCAGGCTTCCGATGAGATCAAGAGGGGGAAGCCCGATCCTGAGATCTACCTGACAACGTGCGCCAGGCTCGGGTGTGAACCCGGACAATGCATCGTTCTCGAGGATTCGAGCAACGGCGCTCTGGCCGGGAAAAGGGCGGGCTGCTATACCGTAGGCGTCCCCTCCGATTACAGCCGCGGACAGGACTTCAGCTTTGTTGACTTTGTCGCCTCCGACCTGTTCGCCGCCGAGAAGCATATTTCCGGATTATTGACTTCAGCGGCTTAAACCCGCCTGGCTTCCCGCGCTCTTGGGCTGAATGTGCCAGGGATGCTCGTATCGCCCATTATTTGGAAGGCTTGACTTTCGAAAACGCCGCGACTTATCATCCCCAACGATGGGGCGATCCGTGCTGCCGTCCTGCGATGAATTCCAAGTGATTTCCCACGCTGATCACGGAGAATGCCTGGAAAGATGACAAAAAGAGCGGCCTTTTGTTGTTTTGTTCCCATAGCTTTTCTTGTGTTCGTCTCCTGCGTCGAGAAGGCTGAGGTCAAAGCCACGTGGATTCACCCGATCAAGGAGGACGGAATCCATATCCTTAGAATGAACACCTTTTCGAGCCAGGCCTCTTTTTCCGGGGAATGGAGTGCGCCGCGCCTGGGCGGCGACAGAAGATTTTTCCGCTCCCTGCAAAAACCCGGGGGCCGCATTCTTTTCCGCGCCCCCAGGAAAGAAAGCTACACGCTCCAAGTTCATTCTCAGGCCCGGCCCGGGAAATTCTCAGTCCGGGTTCAAGACAAGCTTATCTCTATAGACAAGGGCGAAGTTGAGCTTTTGCTCGATTCTGAGCTCATCCACGCCGCCGAAAATGCAATCGATTTCTTGGTGGAGGACGAGTTGAGGGTATTTTCGGTCAGCCTCTTTCCTCGCCATATAATGAAATCGGAAACGGCCAAAGCGGCTGCTAAGGACGAGGACTTTTTTCTTTTGCCGGGCACGCTCAAGTATTATCTCAAGCCCCTTCCCGGCGAGGAGCTTCTCCTCTGTCTTGACCTCGGCAGGATGAAGAAGATGGACCTCAGGATTACGATTAAAGAGTCGAACCGGACGCGGGAATCTGATGTCCAAATCGAAAGCAACCGGGACTTCAAAATCCGTCCTGTTCCGGGAGAATTCCAGGAAATCCAGGTCCTTCCCAGGGGAGAGGAGGGAGGCTTCCTGAGGATCAAAAAAAGTCTGCTTCTCTCCCGGTCGAGCATAAAAAACCGCCAAAAAATGAAAAAGGCAGTCCGGAACAAAAACGTCCTTCTTATCTGTCTCGACGCCTGCCGGAGCGACCACGTCAGCTTCAACGGATACGCCCGAAAAACGACTCCTCACATCGACCAGCTGGCCGGCCGGTCTTTGGTCTGGCAAAACGCCTATTCCGAAGCCGCTTATACTCTGGCCTCTTCGGCCACCCTGGCCACAGGCCTTCCTCCGGATTCTCACCGTGTCCTGTCCGCATTTTTCTCATCCCTCCGGCCGGACTTGACGACAATCGCGGAGCTGTTCAGCAAAAAAGGATATTTCACGGCCGCCATTTCAGCCAATACGCACTTCGGCAAAGCCTATCGGCTTGACCGGGGATTTGCTGAATTCCGGGAGCTCTTTGAAGGTGAAAGACAGGTCCTGGCCGAGCAGTTCATCGAGCCGTTTCGAGAAATCCTGAGTCACGCCCAGGGCCGGCCCTTTTTTATCTGCCTCCATATCCGTGAGCCTCATCGAGACTACCTGATGCCTCCGCCGTTTCTTGGGAGCTTCCAAAATAGGTACGTCCGGCCAACTGAAGGGTATACGAAAACCATGCTGGAAATCCTGCAGAGCGAGCACGCTTCAAAAGACGACCTGGCGCTCCTGCAAGATCTCTATGATGAAAATTTGTTATACGCCGACTCGGCGGTCGGCCGGCTCCTCCAGGTCCTTGAAGAGATGAAAGTTGAGAAGCAAACGATCAAAATCATCACCGCAGATCACGGAGAGGCTCTTGGAGAGCACGGCCTGGTCGGTCACAATGTGATCCTCCATAGAGAGGGGATCCATATCCCGCTGATCGTTCACATTCCGGGCGTCCATCGGCACGTAACCGGTCGACCGGCCATAACTTCGGATATTGTGGTCACGCTCGCGGAACTCCTTGAGCTTGAATTTCCCTATGGGACAAGCTCGCGCGGCCGTAACCTATTCAGTCTCGCCGAGGAGCGGCGTCGGGTTTGCCGCGCCCTCAATTCGATTCATGGCTTCCCGGGCTTTACGGTGGATCAATATCCCTATAAGCTGATTGCCTACCTGCCGAATGCCGTTGAAACCGGCGAGCTCTACAATCTCAAGGATGATCCTCAGGAAAATACAAAGCTCGAGGGTCACGAGCTCATAAGAGATACTCTTTTTTATTATCTCTATGATTATCTGAAAGCCTCGGAAAAGAAGCCCCAAGAAACCGAAAGGGCAAACCTGAGCGAAAAGGACCTTCAGCAGCTCAAGTCTCTGGGATATATCAAATAGGGGAGAAGACGCTTGCATTCGCCGGAGTGCTGGGCGCTAAGGGACATATCTGAGCCGACTCTGGACATTTTTTGTCACGCCCGCCAAAATATATCGTAGAGCCTTCAGTGAAGAAGACGGAAAGCGATTATGAGCTCAATGTCTCTTGGGGAGGTCGCATGGAAGATCAAAGAGTGGCCCTGGTCACGGGGAGCAGCCGGGGGATCGGGCGGGAAATTGCCATCCGCTTGGCCGATGATATGGCGGGGCTGGCCGTCCATTATCGGGAGAACGATCAGGCGGCCGAAGAGGTTGCGGCCGAGATCAGAAAAAAGGGAAGGGCGGTCGCAACCTTCCCCGCCGACCTGACCAGCGAGAACGAAACCAAGAACCTCATTCGCCAAGTCGAGGAGCATTTCGGCCGGCTGGATGTTCTCGTCAACAACGTCGGGCCGATTATCGTCAAGCCATGGCCGGAGCTGACAACCGCCGACTGGGAGATGATGTTCCGGAGCATCCTGCTGAGCGCTTTCTGGGGAATGACTTCGGCTCTCCCGGGGATGCGGGAGCGAGGCTGGGGCCGGATCATCAACATCGGCTATCACCGTGTCGAGCAGCTGACGGCCTTCTCCGGGATCACCGCCCATGCCGTGGCCAAGACGGGGCTCCTCATCCTAACACGGTCCGCGGCCGCATCCGAACTCAAGTCGGGAATCACGGTCAACATGGTCTCGCCGGGGCTGATCGAAGGCGGGATCATGCCTCCGGGAGGGAAGGTGCCGGCGGAGCTCTTCGGTTCGAAGCTGGATGTCGCCGAAGCCGTCAGCTTCCTCGTCTCTGACCGGGCCGGACATATCAACGGCACGAACCTGGTCGTGGCCGGCACCTGGAAAATGTAGAGCTTAGAACCTATATCTTTCCGCTGCGGGCTTTCTTGAGGCGCTGCAAAAACGGCTTGCCAAGGAAGCTCTTTTCGTCCAGCTCGCACAGCTGCTTTAACATCAGCCTCGTGACCGTGAAGGTCAGCATGTCGGGAGGGATATGCTGGCGAGCGCGGGAAGCGACTGAAGGGAGCCTGGACGTTGTGCCGGCGCTCCCCTGATCATGGCTAAAATTCCAAAGACGGAGAGGCATCCCGGGGTCAAAAAACTTGACAAGGGACCAGCTTTAATATATACGTATACGTATACGTATATGTTTATGTTCCTAATTGATTATTTAAACGCACAGGTATGATATGAACAAGAATATTTTGACCCGGGATGAGTTCACGGCGAGGTTCAAGCTCGAAGGGGAGTCGCTCCGGGAGTGGGAAAAGGCCGGATTGCTGAGGCCGGCTGGGTACACGGACGAGAAGATCCCACTCTATTCGGAGGAGATGAGCGGAAGGGCCGCCGCCATTCAGAAGCTTACGGAGCTCGGCTATGAAATCGAAGAAATCCAGAGAATACTTAAAAAAGTGGGGCTGCCGAAGAAGGTCGAAAAAAAGAGTAAGCCTGAAGAGCCGGACCGATACTTGACAGTCGGGGATCTGGCCGAGAAGGTGGGGTTGAGCCCCCGGACCATCAAGCACTGGGAGGACAAGGGTATCATCGAGCCGGACATGCGGAGCGAGGGGGGATTCCGGCTATATTCCGGCGGATATGTGTACCTCTGCGAGTTTGTCCGCGACCTCCAGCTCTTCGGATATTCCCTGGAGGAAATCAAGAAGATATCCGATTATTTCCGGCATTTTCTGGCCATTCAAGAAAACCTGGACGCATTCCCCAAGGCCGAGGTGTCGAGCAAGCTGGATGCGATGCTCACCGAGATCAAGGTCTTGTTTGACAAGATGGGGCTTATTCAGAAGGGGATTAAGCGGTGGGAAGATTTGATGAAAAAAAAGAGGAAGGAAATCCTGGACCTAAAGAACAGGAACCAGAAGAGAGAAAGCCAAAAATCCAAAGGTGATAAAAAATGAGCAAAATCGTTTTCATAGAGCCCAAGGCTCCCAACCTGCATATATTTTCGCGCTTCCCCTTGCCCCGGCTGGGCACGATCATCCTGGGCACAATGATGAAGCAGAGGGGCTGGGAGGTGGAAATATTCGTCGAGGAACTGCGGGAAATCGACTTCGCCGTCATAGAATCCGCCGACCTGGTGGGGATCTCGACGATCACCTCGACGGCTCCCCGAGCCTATGCCATAGCGGATAGAATCAGAAAGCGGGGGATCCCGGTCTTGATGGGAGGACCTCATGTGACCTTCATGGCCGACGAGGCGCTGGAGCATGCGGATTTTGTCGTCCGCGGCGAAGGGGAGCAAACCCTGATGGCCTTCATTGACGCCCGGGAAAAGGGGGAGACCCTTTCTGAGATCCCCAATTTGTCCTACCGGGAAAACGGCCGGGCGGTTCACAACGCCCTGCGGCCCTTTGTCAAGGACCTCGATCAGATCCCGTTCCCCGATTTATCCCTGCTGAAAGCGACGCGGAAGGGGATCGCCGGATTGAGCAGCGTCCCTGTCCAGACAAGCCGCGGCTGTCCGTTCGACTGCTCCTTCTGTTCGGTGACCGGCATGTTCGGCAAAAAATACCGGTTCCGATCAACCGAAAATATCATCGCTGAGCTCAGGCGGTACAACGACCGCAAAAACCTCATTTTTTTCTATGACGACAATTTCACGGCCGACCGCAAGCGGGCCAAGGATCTCCTCGAAACGATGATCCGGGAGAACTTCAAGTTCAAGTGGACGACTCAGGTGCGGGCGGACGTAGCCAAAGACCTGGAGCTGGTCAAGCTGATGAAGCGGGCCGGCTGCCATACGCTCTATATCGGTTTTGAATCGGTGAACCCGGAGAGTCTGAAGTCCATGAAGAAAAAGCAGACCGTCGAAGAGATAGCGGAGGCCATTAAGATTCTTCGCCGGCACCGGATCGGCATTCACGGGATGTTCGTCTACGGGTTCGATGAGGACGACTGGAAAACCGTTAAACAGACGGTCAAATTCGCCAAGAGATCCAAGCTGAACTCCACTCAGTTCCTCATACTGACACCCTTGCCGGGTTCAGAATTCTTCGAAAAGGTGAGTCATGAAGACAGGATTCAGTTTCGGGATTGGGCCCTCTATGACGCCCACCATGTCGTTTTCCGGCCCGCCCGCCTGTCCTTGTTTGACCTCCAGCGGGCCCAGATATTCAGCCATAAGAAGTTTTACTCGCTCATACAAACGGCGAGAAAACTAATCAAAGGGAAAATGCTGGATGTGGGGATCGCCGGTTACGCCAGAAACCTGAACCGGGTCTGGCAGAAAAAGAACGAGCTTTACCTGAAGGCCATCCAGCTGCTCAAATCGAAGAAAGGACCGAAAATCTCGATCGACTACAGGGAGGAGGTCAGCCTCGACCGCTAGAGGGAATTTCCCTAGAGGTTGTGGCCGCCGGAAACCTTGATGACCTGGCCCGTCAGCCAGCGGGCTTGATCGGAAGCCAAAAATACGATGACGTCGGCGATATCCTCGGGCGTCCCGACTCGTCCGATGGGAATGTCGGGCAGAACCTTTTCCACCAGCTCGGCGCTCATCCAGCCGGTTTGAACGGGCCCGGGAGCGACCGTGTTGACGGTGATCCCAAGATGGCCGACCTCCCAGGAGATGCTCCTCGTATAGGCTTCGATCGCGGCTTTGCTGGCGCCATAAGAAATCTGGGTGGCAAAGGCCTGGGCGGCGTCGGTGCTGAGGTTGATGATTCTTCCCCAAGTCCCGCCTCTAATCTTGTGCCGGTTGACGAATTCCGAAATCAAGAGTACTGTCGCCCGTGTATTTACGGCAAAATGACGCTCGATGTTCGATGCCGTCGCCGAGAAGATGTTGTCGGGCAGTTCGCAGTGGGCGGCATTATTGACCAGGATGTCGACCCGGCCAAAAGCCTTTTCCGCGACATCGAAAAGGGCGGGAATGGCCTCGGGCAGGCACAGGTTGGCTTCAGCGATGATCGCCTTGGCCCCGTTCGTCTTGATTTGGCCGGCCAACTCAGCTGCGCCTTCTTTGCCACTGAAGCCATAATATTCCGGCTGGAAAGGTTCTTCGACCTCAAGTTTTCGGCCGAGATAGTGGATGACAACATTGCTGCCTTGCGCGGCAAAGGCCAGGGCGGTCGCCTTCCCAATCCCTGTATTCGCCCCGGTGATTAAGGCCGTCTTGTTTTTGATCTTCGCGTCGATCATCCGATTTTCGTCCCTGCGCCCTTTAGAATTCTAGCAGACCGTCGCTGCTAATGGAATGCATTTTTGTGGATTCCGAGGGTCCTTGAGAATGAGGCCGCGGACTCTTGAGCCGACTATCTCCCCGTGATACAGTGGAGTCCAAGCATGGGAGAATTTGGAGGAAAACCCACATGACCTTGATGTATGCGAAAAGGCAGAGGGCGTTTCTGCGGACGGCGGCAGGGATGTCGCTCCTTCTGGCCACGGCAATCTTCGCCTCCGTGCTCGCGGCCCGGACGGACAATCTCAAGGGCGCCGGCATCCGCAGCTCGACCTACGGCCGTCCGAACGACCCGGGGCCGGAATATTGGGCCCGAGTCGGGACTGAGATCGCGGCCAAGTTCCCCGGCGCAAAACCGGAAGCCATCTGGATTGCCAGCCGGCTGAAGGGCCGCGGCACCGAGATGTCGTTCCCGGTCCAGCCCGGCGGCGACCCGCTCATCATGGGGATGCCCGAGGACATCAGCGAGCCCGTGCTCCAGCTCTTTGACAAGCTCGGCTACCGCGTCTGGCTCCAGACCGAGCCGGGCTGGGCGCCAGTCGATAAGGCCTTTCATGTGATGCTCGACCGCTATGGCCATCACAAGTGCGTCATCGGCGTCGGCGTCGACATCGAGTGGCACCGCTCGAATAACCCTGACCTCGGCGACCCGGTGACCGACGAAATGGCCAGGACTTGGCTGGCAGCGGCCCGGTCTCACAACCCGTCCTACCGCATGTTCCTGAAGCATTTCCGCGATGACGTCATGCCTCCGACGGTCCGCGACGGCCTTATGTTCGTCGACGACAGCCAGATCTTCAAGTCGGCGGACGAGATGATCGACGAGTTTGCCAAGTGGGGCAAGACCTTCGCCCCGGCGCCCGTCGGGTTTCAATACGGCTACCAGACCGACAAGCCGTGGTGGGGCAAAATGAAGGACCCGGTCAAGGAGATCGGCGACCGTATTCTGGCCGTGACGCCGAACACTGAGACGCTGATCTGGGTGGACTTCTCAGTCCAGGATGT
>Ga0209253_10001902_pt1 | contig 18406 bp, 21 predicted proteins | sample FrelakmetBRP12BR_FD_187145 | JGI IMG/M metagenome (GOLD analysis project Ga0209253, IMG submission 187145) | Freshwater lake sediment microbial communities from the University of Notre Dame, USA, for methane emissions studies - BRP12 BR (SPAdes)... | ecosystem: Environmental > Aquatic >... | reverse complement strand
GATGCGGCCAGGGCGACGGGGGAGCTTGTGCGTTCACTCGGGGAGCGATCGAGGGTCATCATGTCGTGCGGCAAGGGAAAACGCCGGGCAGGGAGCGGAATACTGTTCCGGTTGATACTTGGAATGGATCGATGTACATTCTCTACAGCAATGCGGGAAACAGTGGCGCGGCAGAGGACGTACAGTATCAGCGTGCGGTAGCACCGCCGGATGTTGCAGCGGGCAGGCATGAGCCCAAAACAGCCAAAAAGGCGGTGAAGAGACAATGTCCAGAGCGAAGCCTGCGACAAAGACTTCGATGCCCATGGCGTTCGCCGAATTGGTGAAGATCCGGCAGAGTGTCAGAAGCTACGAGAGAACACCGGTCGAGCCGGAGAAGCTCCGGTTGCTTATCGAATCCGTCCGGCTTGCTCCCTCTGCAAGCAATTCCCAACCCTGGAAGCTGATCATCGTCGATGAGCCGGAGCTAAAAAACCGGGTCGCCCGGGCGACATTCAGCCGGACAATCTCATTCAACAGGTTTGCGCCCGAAGCTCCCGTGATCGCCGTTCTGACTGTGGAACGGCCCAGAGCGATCACGCAGATAGGCGGATGGTTAAAACGGCGGGAATTCCCCCTCATCGACATCGGGATTGCCGCCGAGCATTTCTGTCTGCAGGCGACGGAACTCGGACTGGGCACATGCATGCTGGGATGGTTCGATGAGCGCACGATCAAGAAACTCCTGGCGATCCCACGCACGACCAGAGTCGGTCTCCTCATCACGGTTGGATATCCCGGGCCCGGATACCTCCCGCGTCCCAAAATCAGGAAAGAGACAGCCTCGATGTGTTCCTTCAATAGCTATCGGCGGTGAGTTGACGGATCACCTTCTGCCCTTGTATCTCCCGGTGCCGTACCCTATATTCCATCAAATCACTACTGGCGCACAGATGTGCCATATGGGAAAGTAAAACGTCAGAGAGGAAAAAGCTGATGGAACTCGCGGAGCTGAAGACGGCCATAAAGAACCTTTCTGCTGAAGAGCGCAGGAAGATCGCTCTGTACATTCTCGAACTGGAAAAGGATCATTTTCAGGGTACCCTGGGACCTCAGATTGTGGATGACCTGGAGGGGCTCTCCAGAGTTGTTCAGGAGAGCGTCCAGAAGATGAAGAAGTATGTGAAAGACAACCTGTAGGATGGCGCAGCCAGGGGAGATGAATCGCAGACTTGTGGTCGGCGTGGCATCGTTCGGCATGTCCGGCAGAATCTTCCATATGCCGCTCCTGATGCACCACGGGGCCTTTCGGGTCAAATGTGTGGTCGAACGCAGAAAGGACGATGCACGCAAGTACTATCCCGGAGTGAAATGCGTCAGATCGTTCGATGAAATGGCGAACGATCCGGAGATTGATCTGATCGTGGTGAATACGCCGGATTCAACCCACTATACACTGGCCAGGCAGAGCCTGGAGGCAGGAAAACACACTGTCGTCGAAAAACCGTTTACCCAAACCGTCGAACAGGGACGTGAACTCATTGCCCTGGCCAGAAAATCCGGAAAGCAACTCTGTGTATTTCACAACAGGCGCTGGGACGGGGATTTCCTGACGATACGGAACATCGTGCGTAAAGGGCTGCTCGGCCGGCTTGTTGACTATGAAACACACTGGGACCGTTACCGGAATTACATCCAACCGGACACCTGGAAGGAGCGATCTTCTGCCGGTGGCGGGCTACTCTATAATCTCGGCTCGCATCTCATAGACCAAGCCCTTGTGTTGTTCGGCGTACCTGAAGCGGTAACCGCCCATCTGAAAGCCGTCAGGACGTCGGGAGAAGTAGACGACTGGTTTGAAGTCCGCTTGCACTACCCGTCTGTGCAGGTGAGCCTGAAATCCAGCTATCTTGTGCGAGAGCCGGGCCCGCGATACCTCCTCCATGGCACGCACGGGTCGTACGTGAAATATGGAATCGATCCACAGGAACTTGCGCTGGCGCAGGGAGGAGACCCGACGTCGCCGGACTGGGGAAAAGAGGCGGAAGAGTGGTGGGGAGTGTTGCACACTGAAGAAGAGTGGGCGGGAGTACGGCGCAAAATGGAGACTGTGTCCGGGAACTATGGGGCATTCTACGATAGCGTTCAGGAGGCTATCACGCACGGTACAGATTGTGCCGTCAAACCGGAAGAAGCGCTCAACGTCATCAGCATCATCAAGGCTGCACAACAGAGCAGCTCTCAACGAAGAACCGTTCCCGTTGAGCCTGCCGCACCAACTGCTTAACAACCGAGAAAGGGAGCCCCTTGCACGTGACGACGCCCCGTACCTCCTGCTTATGCCGGACATCCCTCTTGTTGACGATGGTCATCACCGGAACGATGTTATGCCGGTCGGCCTCTATTATAGAAGACGGTCCAAATACGCTCACGGCAAAAGAGCGCAAAGAAGGGTGGAAGCTCCTGTTTGACGGAAAAACCCTGAATGGATGGCGCGGGGCATATCTCGACTCGCTCCCGGCCCGGGGATGGGAGATCCGTGACGGTATGCTGATTGTCCAGGCTTCTGGCGGAGGGGAGGCCGCCTTCGGTGGAGACCTCGTGACCATTGACGAATACTCAAGTTTCGAATTGTCGGTGGATTTCCGGCTTACCGAGGGGGCGAACAGCGGCATCAAGTATTTTGTGACGGAGCAGCAGCCGAAAACACCCGGATCGGCTAAAGGTCTTGAGTATCAGATCCTGGACGATGCAAAACACCCTGATGCCAAACTGGGGATCAACGGCAATCGCACGCTCGCTTCGTTGTATGATATTCTGCCGGCGGGAAACAGAAAAGTGCACCCTATCGGAGAATGGAATCACGCCAGGATCGTCGTCAGAGGGAAACAGGTGGAGCACTGGCTGAATGACGTGAAGGTACTCGCCTATGAACGGGGGGGCAAGATATTCCTCGAACACAAGACGGCAAGCAAGTTCAAAGACCTTGCCGGCTTCGGCGAAGCCGCAAAAGGGCACATCCTTCTGCAGGATCACGGCAATCAGGTGTTCTATCGGAACGTAAAGATCCGGATATTCTAACGCTTCCATACACATCCTCTCTGGAGAGTCGGGCATGAACAATTACTCACGGCGTGATTTCCTGGCAGTAGCCGCCGCCGCCGCGGCCTGCACCCTCCCGCTCACCTCGGCTCTTGCACACCGTCCGGAACAAGGTGTGGAAAAGACCCCTCTTCCTTTCAGCCTGGGCATCGCCTCGTACTCCTTTCGCTCCTTCACGCTCGATCAAGTCATCCAGATGACAAAACGTATGGGCCTGACACGACTCACACTCAAAGATATGCACCTGCCATTAACGAGCTCGGAAGAGGAGATTGCCGCAGCGCTCGGGAAGATCAGAAGCGCCGGGCTGGAACTCGCCTCCTGCGGCGTCGTCTACATGAATACCGAGGAAGAAATCCGCCGGGCATTCGTGTATGCACAGGCGGCCGGGTTGAAGATGCTTGTCGGAGTACCGGATGCGGCGCTGCTCGGTGTGGCAGAGCGTTATGTCAAGGAAACCGATATCGCCCTTGCCATACACAACCACGGACCGACAGACAAACGCTTCCCGAGTCCGGAGAGTGCTTACAGGCCGATCGCCGGCATGGACAAACGGATGGGTCTGTGCATCGACATCGGCCATACGCGCCGCCTCGGGCTGGATCCGGCAGTTGAGGCCGAACGGTTCTTCGATCGGCTTCTCGACATCCATATCAAAGACGTCAGTGCCGCGAGCGCCGAGGGAACGACGGTGGAAATCGGCCGGGGGGTCATTGACATGCCGGCGTTCCTTACCACAATACGGCGGCTGAAGTATTCACGCACACTCCATTTTGAGTTTGAAAAAGACAAAGAGGATCCGCTTCCCGGCGTTGCGGAATCGGTCGGCTATGTGCGTGGTGTCATGGCGATGCTCTAGAAATTCATCCGAAAGGTCTCCTTTTTCCCTTACGTCCGGAAAATCGCCCGGCCACTCTTTCCACCCCACAGACGAAGGCGTTGATATGGTGTCTCGACGAAGAGCACTCAAAGTGCTGGCTGCAGGAGCTGCCGCAGCGGCCGTCGGATCGACCGCGAGGAGCTACGCCCGGATTCTGGGCGCCAACGATCGCCTTGCCTTTGGTGTTATCGGACTGCACGGGCGGGCGTATGCACACCTGGCAAGTGTGCGGGCAAACCGGGAAACGGAAGTCACCCATGTCTGCGATGTGGACAGACGTGAACTGGACAAATTTGCCGGTGCCGTGAAGGAGAAATTCGGCAGAAGTCCCGTCTGTGAGAAGGATTTTCGGAAGGTCCTGGAATCCAAAGAGGTGGATGTGATCACGATTGCGACGCCCGAACACTGGCATGCGCACATGGCAATCCTGGGCCTTCAGGCAGGGAAACATGTCTACGTGGAAAAACCCCACAGCCACAATCCCCATGAAGGAGAGTTGCTGGTACAGGCGCAACAACGGTACGGGAAGCTCGTCCAGCTGGGAAACCAGCAGCGATCATCAGACCATACGAGACGGATTGTTCAAAGGATCAGAGAAGGGCTTATCGGAAAGCCGTACTTCGGAAAAGCGTGGTACAGTAATACACGAAAGACGATCGGCACCGGAAAAGAGGTGGAAATTCCCAACTATCTCGACTGGGACCTCTGGCAGGGTCCTGCACCCCGGAGACCGTACAAAGACAATATCCACCCCTACAACTGGCACTGGTTCTGGCACTGGGGTACCGGGGAAACCCTGAACAACGGCACGCACGAGGTGGATATCTGCCGGTGGGCGCTCGGCGTGGACTACCCCTCCGGGGTGACCGCTTCGGGCGGACGGTACCATTTTACCGATGACTGGGAATTCTACGATACATTGGTGACGAGTTTTGAGTATCCCGGCAAAATGATCACCTGGGAAGGAATGAGCTGTCAGGGGAAGCAATACTATGACAGGGGCCGCGGCGTCACCGTGCACGGCACCGAAGGAACCGTGTTGATTGACCGGGACGGATATGAGGTGTACAGTCTGAATGACCGGCGTATAGAACAGTTTCTGATCGAAAAGAAAAACACAACACAGGACCTCCAGAGCATCGATACGATGACTGATCAACATTTCCTCAATCTGATTGACGGGATCCGGGACGGCGTGCAACTGCATTCACCGATTGCAGAAGGGAACATCAGCGTGACCATGCTTCAGCTCTCCAACATTGCCTGGAAAACCGGCCGCCCTCTCACACTCAACAGCGGGGACGGCCATATCCTCAACGACGCGCGAGCAATGGCACTCTGGAGGCGGGAATATGAGCCCGGATGGGAACTGAAAATCTGATAACGACCAACAACGGGGTCCGTCCTATGCGACGTATGAGGTTTTTCTTGCTTTTCCACTTGCCCTTTCATACAATAGCCACACGGGGGGAGCCTTCAGGTCAGGAATTCATTGCCCGCCTCCTACCTCGCCCCCTGAGGAACAAGAACCAGAGGGGTGACCCATGGACAATTCGTTCGTGCGGAATCCGGTTCGTTACATCCGGATAGCTATGCTTCTCACCGCTCTGACACTCCTGCTGTCGGGAATTTTCACCGGCGATACCACATTGATCCGTATAGAGAGCGCAACCCTCTGACTGGACTGCATCGGGATCGGGTGATCCCGTCTGAACGCCATGGACCGACACGAATCCAGGTTTACCTACACCCTCCTTCGCAAGATCCGCTCACCCTTTGTTGCCCTTATTGGCCTTGTTCTTCCGAACAGTTATCTCACCGTCCTTGTCACAAAACAGATCTACGAAGGCCCGCTGAAACAGGCCTGTGTCCCGTTCTTGAATTGCCATGCATGTCCCACGGCATACATGGCTTGTCCCGTCGGCGTGCTGCAGCACTTCTCCGCGATCCGGCAGTTTCCTTCATTTCTTGTCGGCTTTGTTGTCGCCATCGGCATGCTCTTCGGCAGAGCAGCCTGCGGTTGGCTCTGTCCGTTCGGGTGGGTTCAGGACCAGCTGCACAAGATCAAAAGCAGGAAATTCGCCATCCCCCGTTTTCTGTCCAAGGGGAAGTATCTTTCTCTTGCCGTGCTTGCTATCGCCTTGCCGTTCTTTACAGAAGACCACTGGTTTTCCCGGATTTGTCCGTGGGGAACCCTCAGCGCGGGCGTTCCCTGGGTGGCCTGGAACCCCGATGACCCTTCACTTGGTGCGCCGGTGATCGAGCCGGGGATGCTCGGTTGGCTCTATGCACTGAAGATTTCGATTCTTGCCGTTTTTCTTCTGTTGTTTGTGCTTACGAAGAGGCCTTTCTGCCGGACACTATGCCCGCTTGGTGCCGCGTACGCCCTCTTTAATCGGGTCAGTCTCATGCGGCTGCACGTGGAGGGGCCGTGCGCGGAATGTAATCTCTGTGTTGAAGTCTGCCCGGTGGATATCCGCGTGTCGGATGATCCCAATGCGCCCGACTGCATTCGTTGTCTCAAGTGTACGGTCTGCAAACATGTTTCTGTCCGATGGAGTTATGCCGATGGCATCAGACCAGCAACGGTTTCTCCAACATCTCCCGAAGGTCGATAGGGTCATTGAGGATCCCCGGGTGCAGGTACTTCTGGCGCGACATCCCCGCGCCCTTGTGCTGGAAGAGTTTCGCCGGTATCTGGATGGTGTACGTCGCACGCTCCTTGAGCAGGCGGAACCGGTATGCCCCGCGTATGATACTCTTGTTGAAGATTTTGTCCGCACGGCGGCCTTCCGCCTCCTGCCGTCGCTCCGCCGGTGTGTCAACGCGGCCGGCATCATTCTCCATACAGCCCTGGGGAGAGCACCCTTCGCGGCGGAGGCGCAGGAGGCTCTCCGTGAGACGTTGGTGGGGTATGCCACGCTCCAGGTCAACCTTGACACCGGCAAGCGCGGGGAACGGCACGTCCACGTCGGGGAGCTCCTCAGGCATCTGACCGGTGCTGAAGCGGCCATCGTGGTGAACAATAATGCCGCGGCAACATTGCTTGTACTCAACACCATAGCTGAAGGGAAAGAGGTTATCATTTCCCGCGGAGAGCTTGTCGAGATCGGAGGATCATTCCGTGTCCCCGACATTCTGCGCCGAGGGGGGGCCACGCTTGTGGAAGTGGGCACGACCAACCGGACACACCTGCGGGACTACGCCGGCGCCATCAGCGAACGGACAGGGTTGCTCATGAAGGTGCACCAGAGCAACTACCGGATCATCGGTTTCACCAGTGATGTAGCGATCGGCGAACTTGCCGCGCTTGCCCACGCCCGTGGTCTTCCGGCGTGTGATGATGTGGGAAGCGGAGCGCTGGTGGACCTGAGCCGATGGCACCTCCCCAAAGAACCGGTCGTCCGGGAATCCATCGCCGCCGGTGCCGATCTGGTCTGTTTCAGCGGCGACAAGCTCATCGGGGGTCCGCAGTGCGGCATCGTGGTGGGAAGGAAGGAACTTATCGACCGTCTCAAGCGGAATCCGTTGACGCGGGCGCTCCGATGCGACAAGATGACCTACGCCGTGCTTGCCGCGACGCTCCGTCTTTTCCTGGACGAGGGCCAACTGACCGCGCGGCATCCCGTTCTGCGTTTGCTTACCATGTCTGAAGACGAAATCGAGATGCGGGCACGCGCGCTGGCAGGACGGTTGGAGCTACTTCTTGCAGGGCGCGGTGAACTGACCGTCGAACGGAACACCTCCGAAGCGGGGAGCGGATCCCTCGCTGCGACTCCGTTGCCGACCTGGGCAGTGGGGGTGACTGTCCACGGCCTTACGCCCGATGCTCTCGGTCGCCTTCTCCGCCAGCTCCCGGTTCCGGTCATCGCCCGTGTCAGCGACAACAAGGTACTGTTCGACTGCCGGACGATCGGAGACAACGAGGTCTCCATGCTGGTCGACGCCATGGCTACTCTCATCCGCGCCTTATGACGATGCAGGCTGCCCCGACCAGACATATCGTCCTGGGGATGGCCGGACACATCGACCACGGAAAGACCTCCCTCGTGCGTGCATTGACGGGGGTAGATACCGACCGGTTGAAGGAAGAAAAGGAACGCGGCATGACCACGGACCTGGGCTTCGCCTTCTTCGGCAACGATATTGCAATCATTGATGTCCCCGGGCACGAGAAGTTTGTGCGCACCATGGCGGCGGGGGTCAACACGGTCGACCTTGCCATGCTTGTCGTGGCGGCCGATGACGGTGTAATGCCGCAAACCCGCGAGCACCTCGAAATCCTCCAGCTGCTGAATATCTCCGGGGGGGTCATCGCTCTCAATAAAACGGATCTGGCGGAACGCGAGTGGCTGGATCTTGTTCTTGCGGACATCCGGGGACTGGTGCGGGGGACATTCCTCGAGCAGGCGCCCATTGTTCCGGTCAGCGCAATCACCGGAGAGGGCATTGACCTGCTCGGAGAGACGATTCGACGGTGCTCCCGGACGGTACGGGATCGTCTGGACAAGGGTGTCTTCCGTCTTCCTATCGACCGCGTCTTCACGATCAAGGGGTTCGGGACGGTCGTTGCCGGCACCATCCTCTCCGGGCGGGTGAGGGTTGATGAGACCCTGGAGTTGCTCCCTCAGGGGACCTCCGTCCGCGTCCGCGGAATCCAGGTGCACGAACACAATGTCCAGGAGAGTACGATCGGTCAGCGAACGGCGTTGAACATCCAGGGGGTCGAAAAAGAAGGGATCGAACGCGGTAATGTGCTCGGTTCCCCGGGGTTCTTTCGTCCGACCTCCATGATGGACACGCGTTTGTTGTATCTCGGAAGCATGGTGAAACCGCTGGCGAACCGAACCCGGGTACGCGTCCATATTGGCACAAGTGAAATTGTCGCCCGGGTGCTCTTGCTGGACAGGGAAGAGCTGGCTCCAGGGGCGGAGGGGTTCGTACAGTTTCACTTCGAACAGCCTGTGGTGGCCGATGCCGGAGACCGTTATGTCGTGCGGAGTTATTCCCCAATGCGGACGATGGGTGGTGGGTGTGTGCTGGACGTGCACCCTGAGAAGCACAAACGACTCCAGCCGGAGGTCCGGCAGCGTCTTGAGCGCCTTTCGATGGGAGATCCCGCGCAGCCCGTCCTGGAGCAGCTTGCGCGTGTATCAACCGCACTCATCACGACGGCTGATCTGGCGAAACACGTCAGCATTCCCGCTGATGTCTGTCTCGGACATCTTGAAGACCTGGAACGGCGGAAGGCTGTGGTGCACACCGGCCAGGATTCCTGGTGTGCCGTTTCCACACTGCGCACCACCGGGCAGCACATTGTTGAGGCTCTCAGCAGATTTCACCACGAGCACCCTCTCCGTCTGGGGATTCTGCCGTCTGAGCTGCACTCCCGGATCAAGCCGGCCGTTGACAGGAAGCTGTTTGACGCAGTCTGCCTTGCCCTCGTTTCGGAGCGCCGGTTGGAACGGCACGGTGAGAGAATGGCGGTCGCGGATCACCGGCCCTTGCTTTCTGCGGAACAGCAGGCCGTAAAAAACCACATCGAACGTCTCTTGCTGGCAAATCCGCTCATGCCGCCGGGACGTGAAGAGCTCCTCGCAGCAGGGGGCAAGGACGGCGACAAACTGCTGACCCTGATGATTGAAACCGGAGAGGTGTTGCTCCTGGAGGAAGGTATCCTGATGCACCGCGATGCTTTCACGGAAGCACGGAGGAAAATCGCCGAGTTCTTCACCCGCCACGAGGCGGGAACGTTGAGTGAAATCCGGCAATTCCTCGGGATCAGCAGGAAATATGCGGTTCCGTTACTTGTCCATTGCGATACAACAGGTCTGACAGAGCGGGACGGTGACCTTCGCCGGCTTCTGCAGCCCCGACAGCGGTAGTGCGGTATCAGGCAGTGCGCGGAACCCACCGGGCACTCCGCATGCAGCATGGTTCCGTATCACATCAACAGGCGCAGGTAGAATGATGGAGCAGGACCATCGCAGCTTGCTTGCAGAGCTCGGCGTCAACCTCGAACTGCACGACCAGCTTCTTGCATACAACACTCGTCAGTTCGAGCGAACGCATCTCTCGCAGCGCGACCGCCCGGCTGCGATGGAATTGTTCGACCGCGCATTCCATGCAACGCACGGCGATAGGGTCGCGGAAATCGCAGCATACCGGCGGAAGGGGGGTAAATCCATCGGTACGTTTTGCATCTATGTGCCGGATGAAATCGCCCTTGCTGCCGGTGTGCTTCCCATTCCCCTGTGTGGCGGATCACACTGGCCCGTGGATTATGCGGATAAGATGTTTCCGCGGGAAATCTGTCCGATCATTCGTTCAACATTCGGTATGGCCTTCAGTGGCACCTGCCCATACAAGAAACTCAAAGATGCCGCGGTCGGCGAGACGACCTGCGATGCAAAGAAGAAGGCGTGGGATCTGATGGGATTTACCGTCATGGAGGTGCCGCAAAAGAAGAATGACCGTGACCGGGCTCTCTGGCGCGGTGAGGTCCGCGAGTTCCGTGCTTTCGTCGAACGGTTGAGTGGCATTCCCGTCACGTGCGAATCGTTGCGGCGTGAAGTCAGACGCCAAAACAGAAAGCGGACTGTCCTTCAGCAAGTAAATGCCCTGCGCCGGGAGTCCGATCCTCCCATCTCCGGCCTTGACGCCCTTCTCGTCTCACAGGCGGCGCTCTCAATGGATGTCGACGCCTTCATAGCAGCAGCGGATCAGCTCCTTCGCGAATTGCACGACCGTCTTGACCACGGGATCTCCGCCTACGAAACACCCGGTCCCCGGATACTCATTGCCGGGACTCCTTCGCCGATGGGCAACGCAAAAGTGCACTATGCGGTTGAGTCTTCGGGGATGCGCATCGTAGCGGATGAATCATGTACCGGTTCGCGGTACTACCGGGGTCTTGTGGATGAATCCGGGGAGACGCTGGAGGGTCTGCTCGACGCTGTTGCCGACCGGTACTTCACGATCGACTGCTCCTGTTTTTCGCCGAATCGCGAGAGAATTGACAACCTGGTGGAAATGGTGGACACCTACCGTGTCGATGGTGTGGTGCAGAACATTCTCTCCTTCTGTCACGGCTACAATGTTGAAGCAAAAGCGGTCGAACAGGCGTTGCAGAAGAAACAGATACCGACGCTAAAAGTGGTGACCGACTATTCGTTCGAAGACATGGAGCAGTTGCGTGTACGTATGGAACCCTTCCGGGAAATCCTTCAGGCACGCATCCCGGTTCAGACCGGCGGAATTCCCGGGACACGTTCATGATTACCTGTGGCATTGACATAGGGTCCACGACCATTGAAGTGGTGCTGCTGGACGGACAAGCCCGTCTCGGGGCCGCGATGGTCCGCTGCGGGTATGCTCCGGCGGATAATGCGGAACGCCTCTTGAGAGCCCTGCTCGAATCCTCCGGCCTCACCCGGGCCCATGTCGGAGGTATCGTGGCGACGGGTCTCGGGCGCAATTACTTTCGGGATGCAGACAGGGTGATCTCAGAAATAGCCTGCCATACTGCCGGCGTGCGGGCGGTGTGCCCGGGGGTGAGGACGATCATCGAGATCGGTGGACAGGATGCAAAAATGATCAGCGTGGATGAAGAGGGCCGTGTCCGCGATTTTGTGATGAACGACCGGTGTGCGGCCGGCACCGGCCGTTTTGTCGAGACGGTTGCCCGCAGCCTGAACATGGATGTCGAAGAGACCGCAGCCCTGGGCTTGGATGCGCGGCAGGCAAGCGCGATATCTTCCATGTGTGCGGTCTTTGCCGAAACGGAGATCATCGGCCTGGTGCACCGCGGAGTTCCGCCCGGCGAAGTGTTACGGGGCGTGTTCGATGCGGTTGCCCGGCGCGTTATCGGGATGGCCGGGCGGATCGGCGTCGCCGACCCTCTTGTCTTCACCGGAGGTGTCGCCAGAAACGCGGGGATCGCCCGGGCGCTGGAGGTGGTAACAGGCCATACCATTGTCGTTCCAGAAGAACCGGAGTATACCGGAGCGCACGGCGCGGCCATTCTCGCAGCAGCTGCCGCCTAGCACCAATCACCAATCAGTGGAAGGGTTCATGGACGGCTTTCAGGAATTTGATCCAACACGGAAGGTGCCGGATGGGAAGCAGATCCGTCTGCTCGGATACGGCGCCTGTGCGGGGTGAGCCGGAAAAGTGAGTCCGGCCAGGCTGGCTGGAATTCTCCAGAAACTCCCGCGTGTGGTTACCCCCGATCTTCTTGTCGACATGGATACCATGGACGACGCGGGAGTATTCCGTCTCTCGCCCGACCTCGCACTCGTGCAAACGGTCGACTTTTTTCAGCCGATTGTGAATGATCCGAAAACGTTCGGACGTATTGTAGCTGCCAACAGTCTTTCTGATGTCTGGGCGATGGGAGGCAGGGCACTGACGGCGATGAATGTTCTTGCCTATCCGGCCCGCAGGCTTCCTGTGGAGGCGATCGAGCAGCTCTTGATCGGCGCTTCAGAAAAACTGGCAGAGTGCGGGGTGGTGCTTGTAGGCGGGCACACGATGGAACAGCAGGAGTTCCTCTACGGACTCAGCGTTACCGGGGTTGTTCATCCGGACAAGATTTTGACCAATGCGCGTGCACAGGTGGGGCATCACCTGATACTGACCAAACCCCTCGGGGTGGGGGTCTACAGCGAGGCGTTTGCCAAAGACGGCCTGACGGAAACCCAGTACTCGGAGTGGGTTGCGAGCATGGAGCGATTGAATCTCTATGCGTCAGAGGTTCTGCAACATCATGCCGTCAGCGCGATGACCGACGTTACCGGTTTCGGCCTGCTCGGGCATGCACTGGCCATTGCGCGAAATGCGCAGGTCACGCTGCGCTTCCATGCATGCGCGATACCGTCATTCACGGGTGTTTTTGAGCTCATGTCCCGTTTCACGGCGCCGAGGATCTCGGAACCGCGGCAGTATGTGGAACCGTTCGTTCAGCGCGCTTCCGGGCTCACCGAAGACCGGTATGACCTTCTGGTGGAACCGCAAACCTCCGGGGGGCTTCTCGCTGCCGTTTCACACGCGGAATCGGCACGAGCGGTGGCGGAATTGACCGATGCCGGGGAGAGGAATTCCGCGATTATTGGAGAGGTGGTTCCTTTACAGAGGGACGAACAGGGAAGACCCTTGTTTTTGTCTGTTTTCGCTTCGTAGATTCGAGCAATTCCGGGGATGAATGGGGACCTGGTGGCCCCCGCGGTCTTCAAAACCGTTGTCCCGAACCGAAAGGCCCGGGAGGTGGGTTCGATTCCCACCCGTCCCCGCAAATGATGGACAGGGGGCTGATAGATAGCTGTTGACAATTGTCCATCGGCGTGGTATCTTGCCCTCAAACCCTGAGGCCATTCCGGAGCGCCTGCTCTTGGAGGAGTGGTTGTCCAGTGTTTGAGGTCACCATGGTCGGTCACCAGTCCCGCATTCTCCGCACCTCCGTCGTCATCTTCGTTGGAGTCTTCCTTCTCTGCGCCGCGAGCGGTTGCGTCTCGTCCAAACAGGCGTTGTTGCTCGAGAAGCGCGCCAACTGTGCGCTGATGAAGGGGATTCAGGACAATGATGAAGACCTCGGGCAGATCGAGGATGGTACCGGCGCAGTAGGGGAGGCTGCGGCCTGCCCTACCTGAGGGTAGGGCCATGCTTCAGGTGAAGCGCTTACATACTGCAACCTCGCTCCTCTTTGTCTTTGCCGCCCTTCTGTTCTCTCCGGCAGCGGCGTTCGGGCAGGGGTACGACGACTCGTTCGAGATGAAAAACAAACTCAAGGTCGAGTTACAGTACGCCGACTACAGCGAATACGAGTACCCCGAACCGGTGCTGTTCCACTATGGCGTTACCCCCTACCAGCGAATGCAGCCGTACATTGTCAATTTCCCGGAGAAACGGGGTCTCATTAAATTCGTCCGGCTTCTGGGCGACAGAACCGCCGCGGGAATCAAGTATCAGTATACTGACATCAAGGAGGATGCGAAACAGCATTTTGTGGAGGGGCGTCTCACGCGAAACCTCGGTGAATCCGTCATCGGCCTGGCAACAGCACAACTGTTCCGGGACAGCCGCGGCTTCAGCGCATATCAGGGAGGTGTGGGCGGACTGTGGGACATCAGCGTGCTCACGTCTATCCAGGGAGACATTCAGTACTATTTCAGAGGAGAGGAAGCGGTTCCCGTGGGGGGAAGGATGGGAACCTGGAATGTCCGCCTGAAAGCGCGCCAGGTTCTCACCCTGTCCACTGCCGTGCAAGCGGAATATGTCTTCTACGATTCGCAGGGCCAGGATATCGCCTTTCGCTCTCATACCGCAGGAATATGGCTCAGCCAGTATCTGCCCACGGAAACAGCCGTGCATCTGCACTTCCGGTACTACCACAATACGATGGGCATCACCTCCTTCGCCCCTTCCATGGAAATCATGCAGTACATCGACTGGGCAACGGTCCTTTCCGCAAAATTCCGGTATTATCAGAACGAAAGCGACAACGTGAGTTTCGGCGAAAGCGGGGTGATTGTTCCCGACGGACTGGTATCCAGGGCATTCAGCATCCAGCTGACCCGCGAATTCAGCAATGCGCTGTTGATGTACGCGAAGTACCGCTACTATGACAGTTCACTAAGCGTCCGGATGAACACCTACATGCTGGGAGCCGTCTACTCGTTCTAGAAAGGAACACACGGCAATGAAAAAAGGTCCGCCACTTTTCCCTGGAGTGGTGCTGCTGTGCGGAAGTCTGGTGTTGTTCTGCTGTGGCGATCCACCGCCTACGACGCCCGATCCATACACCGGCATCCTGCGCGTGGCTGCCCTGGATACGCTGATTATCGATTCGATCCGGATTGAGCTCGACGACGTCATGCTCGGCCGGTTCCGCAATCCACACGTGCTCCGCGAGGTGGTGATCGGCATTCACCGGGTGCTGGTCTCCAGCACATCCAGCGGCGCGGCATCGCGTGTGGTGGAGGTGTTCCGGGACCGGCAGACGGATCTCTTTGTTCCGCTTCTTGCCGGCGGTCCGTACGTCGGCAACGTTGCCCCGTTGTTTGCCGCACGTGCGAGCAACGGCGATACGGTCTCCATTCAGCGCGAGAGGGGGAAAGCCGTCTTTCTCATCTTTTTCGAGCATACGTGACAGGATTGTCTCTGGACGGAGTTGCCGTCCTTCCAATGGCAGGTGCGAACAGCGTTTTCCGCGGACAGCCTCATGATCGCGGCGGTGAACAATACGGCGTCCGAGTCCTGGCTGAACTCATACCGGGGACAGACGGGAATTTCATATCCTATGATATTCGATACGACCAGCAAGATCTTCCAGTCATATCAGGTCGGGCCTCAGTACGGAAACACCCCACCGACCTATGTCATCATAGACCCGAAAGGAGTGGTTCGATACAGAGTGGATGACACGTTCAATCGCACACCGGAGATCATAGAAACGATCAGACGTGTGCTCAAGGACCCATAAGGGGGTCATCGTTACCAGAAAGGAGACTCTATGACCAATCGTGCAGCTGTCGGCGTCTGCTGCGCCGTGTTCTTGCTTCTGCTCCCATACCGGGCACACGCCCAGTGGCAGTGGATAGGACCGCCGGGCGGACTCCTCGGAGGGTTCGCACAGGATCCCTCGAATCCCAACACGCTGTATGCTGTGCCACAGGCGTCCCCGGCCTCTCTCTTCAAGTCTACAGATCACGGCCAACACTGGGCCAGAATGTCCTCCGTGGGTGTGTATCCTTACGGCATGTGTATCCATCCAACCTCGCCGTCAACACTGTATGTCGTTGGAGGATCAATCCGGAGGAGTACGAACGGGGGAAGCAGCTGGTCGTCTGTGAACGTCCCTGCATCCTATTATTTGCTGGATCTTGTTCTGCAGCCGGGCAACCCCTCGATACTCCATGCAGCAGGCTACCGTTACGACCAGGCTCTCCAGATGCCACTCCTTGCTCATCTGAAGAGTACAAACGGAGGAGCTGATTGGACGACGAAGGAGCTTACCACAACCTATGGCTACCCGTACGCGGTGGTGGTGGATCCGGCAAACACACAGGTCGTGTACGTCTGCGGCCACGTCGAGTCCGGAGGAAATTACTACGGCAAGGTCTTTAAGAGCTCCAATGGCGGGACAGATTTCGTAGACAAGACCGGCGTGATTACCGGCTATGTGTACGACCTTGCGCACGACCCCGTAACCGCAGGAAAGCTCTATGCGGTCAGTGGTTCGGGTATCTACCGCACGACGGATGGCGGATCGACATGGACGCGCAATACCGGATACGTGCCGTCACCTGAACGAATCGCGATTTGTCCCTCGAGCCCCTCAATGCTCTACGTGGGTACAAGCATGGGTGGCGTTTACAAAAGCACGGACGGAGGTGTGGTCTGGACTCCGGCAGCCTCCGGCATTTATGGAACCCGGGCCATGGGGTTGATCGTCGAGAATTCGTCAAATGTCTTCTTTGCGACCACCGCCGGCGTCTTCGGGACAACCGATGGCGGGACATCGTGGTCATGCTGCAATGCGGGACTCTCCGCGACACGGATTACATCGGTCCGCCATGCTCCTTCGAATCCCGCCGTCGTGTATGTCGGAATAAGCGGCGAGGCGGTCTACAAGACCACAACGGCAGGGCAGGGAAGCGTGACGTGGGAACGAATCCCGGATTTCTATTCCTGCACGGAAGTTGCGGATATTGCGGTTTCGGAAACCAGCCCGGATGTCCTGTACGCCCTCGAAGGGGGTACCTGAGGGAACTCAGGGCTCTATAAGAGCACAAGTGGCGGGTCCACTTGGTCCGAAATCGACAACCAAATCAGCGATGGGTATGCCCTTGCCCTTGCACCCGGTTCCATCTATGAGGGTGGCTGCTGGTATGATGCAGTCAGTCAAGTGACGCGGATGGCGGTTTTCAAGAGCACCAATGACGGAGCGGCCTGGTCGCGGATGTTTCTGAGCACGGAACAGGGTGATGTCCATGCCGTTGCACTTCAGCCCAGCAACAAAAATAACATCCTTGCCGGAGGGTGGACGATTGACCCGTCCTACAACCAACACAGCAGAATGTACCGGTCCACGAATGGCGGTTCGACCTGGTCGCAGGTTGGGTCCGCGGTCTTTGGCACACTCTACGAACAGCTCAATGGAATCTGCTGGGATCCTATGACCCCGGCCCGTGTCCTGGCGGCAACAAGCAGGGGTGTGTATGTCAGCACTGATGCCGGTGTGACATGGTCGGTCCCGGCGACAATGATCAGCGCAAACGACATCGTTGCCGACCCGACGAGGCCAAATAACTTCTATGCTGCTTCGTACAATGGTGTATATGTCACTACCAATGCGGGCACCTCATGGATGGCGATGAACAATGGTCTGAACACGCTGAGTGTACGCCGCCTTACGCTGGATTCCGTTAATCGGCGGTTGTTTGCCGCGACAGACGGGGATGGCGTGTACCGGTTCTCGCTTCTGACGGATGTTCCGGAAATTGCAGGTGCGGGGGTTCTGCCGCCCCACTTTGTTCTCGAGCAAAACTACCCGAACCCGTTCAATCCGGCAACCACGATCGAGTTTTCGGTTCCGGAAAACGGAGATTACCGGCTGGCGGTCTACAATACGCTGGGACAGGAAGTGGCGGTGTTGGTGGACGCTCGGCTTCATGCGGGGCATCATAGAAGCGTGCTGGATGCATCCGGCCTCGCCTCCGGACCGTATCTCTGCCGGTTGTCGGGCAATCAGGGATTTCTGGTGCGAAAGTTGACGCTTATCAGATAGGAACCAGAATTCATGAGCTACAAAAGGGTGCGGCTTTCTGCACTGTTGCTCTGCATACTCTTCAGCGCCGCCGCGCAGGCACAGGAAGGCCTGCAGCCAGGCAGCCGTGCACCGGACTTCTCGCTTCCCACCGCAGAGGGGTCGCAGACGGTGACGCTGCAACAGTACGCCGGGAAGACGGTGGTGATTCTTCACTTCTGGAAGTCGCGCTGAAGGGAATGCCAGGCGGAGTTTCCGCCTCTGAAGAAAATATTCGACGAGTTCAAGAACGTCACCATTCTCTCCATCAACCCGATCGACATGGAGGGGAAGGTGAAGTCGGACGCGGAGGGATTCGAATTGCCGTACACAGTACTGGTGGGCCGGGATTCGGACATTATCGACGTCTATCAAATCACCAAGCTTCCCCGTCTGATCATCGTTGGAAAAGACGGGATGATTGCGCTGACGGAAAAGTTCCTCCCGTTTGACCGCCTGAAGGAGCAGGTGGAAAGTGCAGTGCGGTGATTCTGCTGTTCTGGCTGAAGCCGTGGTCAGGATGAACAAGGGGTGGCTGCGTACGCAGCCACCCCTTGTTTTCCAGTGCTCAGGGTTCGTGCCCCGTCGGCCTCAGGGCGGCCGTGTACCTCATCGTGCCACCGCCGCAATTGGCGGTGGCC
>Ga0209253_10001901_pt1 | contig 18408 bp, 13 predicted proteins | sample FrelakmetBRP12BR_FD_187145 | JGI IMG/M metagenome (GOLD analysis project Ga0209253, IMG submission 187145) | Freshwater lake sediment microbial communities from the University of Notre Dame, USA, for methane emissions studies - BRP12 BR (SPAdes)... | ecosystem: Environmental > Aquatic >... | reverse complement strand
CCCAGTAAGCGCTATAAGAGGATGAATAATTTTGTGTTGACTGATAATTACAAGTTATGTTGAACAAGCCCCTTGCCAGAAATGCTGTCAGATCCTTGCTGTAAGGGATGTCCAGATATCTCATCCCTTCCCCGACAAGACCGAGAAAGATCAGATAGAGACCAACAATCAGGAGTGTAAATGATCTGTAGAGGATATACCGTGATACCCGGACTCTTACATCGTTCCCTCTGAAGGCCTCTGAATAAGCAATAAGGGAAGAGGCAATAATCAGAATGCCTGAACGCACTGGCATAAGATTCATATTAATGACCCTGTATAGCAAGCCCTGACTGAAATAAAATACTAAAACAGAGAGTATGCTTGCTATTCCGATTATCTTGAACTTCACTTTCCACCTTTCAGACCCGGAAGTTAATGAAAAGGTAGTTTCCAAATTGTAAATAGCCAGTATGCAGTAAATCATCATCCCCAGATAAAACCAGTATCCAGCCTGTCCGAGGAACAGCATCTTTTCAGTCTGAAGATCCGGAGCATATATGAAGTCATTCAACGGGACAATTAAGAGACTGGCAGGGAAAAGGAAGGTTGATACTAAAAGAATCCACCAAACGGGAGATATCGATTTAACAGAAGCTTGACGGGCATAGGTTAGGCTGAAAAACAGGAATGTAAAAGGCAGGAGTGATTCGAGGGCAATGTTGATATGCTTCCCAAAAAGGGGTTCAGCTGCATGGAACAAAACATACTGGTCTGTAAACTCAATCAGGGCGAGTAATACGAGGCCAGCAGACAGGGTGACATTTGCAGCTGTTCTCTTTTTGAACATGAGATAACAGGAAAGAATCAGAACTGCAAGAGATGCAATCAATGAAATAATCATTCCTAACATTACCGAGTATCCTAAAGGTTGTATAAAAACAGCTTAAAAATGGCTATGTATATATATATATTTTTGTGAACAATACTTATGACTTTTGCAGCTTGCCAAGCAACTGTTTTGCAGCCGATGCCTCCGGAAAATCACCGAATGTCATTGCCCTTTGAAGGTTCTCTATAGCCTTTTGTTTATCTCCGTTTTCTTTATATGCAAGCGCCAGATGGTAAAAGATTGAGGGGTTATTCGGAACAAGCTCAACAGCTTTTTTCAGAGCAGTTAATCCTTCTTTGTTCTTTCCATTTTTTAGTAATACAAAGCCAAGGGTATCCTGAACATAACCATCTGTTGGAGCGAGGGTATATGCCTTTGCAGCAAGCTGGAGGGCCATGGCAAGATTATTATTATCTTCTGCATAAAGGTATGCAAGATTGTTTAATGTCGGGATATGGTTTTGAGATAAGCTGAGTGCTTTTTGGTACTCAAGTATAGCTTCCTTTTTTCTGCCCATTGTGTGGAGCACAGACCCCTGATGGAAAAGGGCTGGGACATACCCGGGTTTCAGCGACGCTGCCTTTTGATATTGCTCTAACGCAGCTTTATAGTCTTTCTTCTGAAAGTAAACATTTCCGGTCATCATGTAAATACTTACATCTTTTATCTGTGAGGCTTTTTTAAGTATTTCGATAGCCTTATCCAGTTCTTTATCATCCTGGTGTATCATGGCGAGTGTCAGATAACCGATTGGTGAATCAGGTTTTTTTTGAATGATCTGCCGGGCATTATCTATTGAGTCCTGTTTTTTACCCATAACCTTGTAAATCCTTGAAATCTCTGCCATGAGTTCAAGGTTGTCCGGGTTTTTCTTAATTTCTTTCTTAAGCCTGTCCAGAGCCTTGTCAGGTTTGTTCAGGGAAACAAAAGCATTCACGATGTATGCAAGCCCGAGCTTTTTATTTATCTTTTCGATTTCTTCAAAAGTCTTTATTGCTTCGTCAGACCTCTTCATCGACAGTAATGTTTTCCCTTTTAATTCATATGATGCCGGTTCTGATGGATATTTTCTGGAAGCTTCATCGAGGACTTTCAAGGCCTTTTCAGGCTCTTTTTTCCTTAAATGAAATTTTGCCAGTTCAAGATATCCTTCGAGTTTTCCAGTTTCTTTTGCCTGTAAATAGTATTTCAATGCTTCATCATTAGCCTTCATCTCGAGTATAGATGCGACAGCAACAGCAGCTTTCACATTATCAGGGGATTGTTTAAGGATGGATTTTAATTCCTGCAAACCCTTATCATGCTCACCTCTCTGAAAATACAGTGATGCGAGGGTAAAATAAGCATCATAATATGCCGGATTTGTTTCCTTGGACTTTTGGAGATACTTGATTGCATCGGGAACTTTATTCTGCCGCAGCAGAACATCAGCCATGAGATAATAAAAGATTGCGTCAGTTTTCTGGTCTTTCAGTCCCTCCTTGAGTATTATTAGCGCTTTATCATACGCATTCTGCTTTACATATGTAAAAGCAAGGATTACTCTCGAATTGAGCATATCAGGATTCATACTTATGGCTTTTTTAAGTTCTATCTCGGCTTCTTTGAATTTTCCTTTACTGAGATCAAAAAGGCTCTTCTTGATGTAAACGTCTGAAAGTTTGGGATCATTTTCAATAGCCCGATTGAATTCTTCGATTCCGTCAGTATAGAGTCCCTTTGCCATAAAGGCACTACCAAGAATATTATGTGCGATTGCATTATTTTCATCGGTCTCAAATACCTTCTTAATTTCTTTTATAGCATCATCTGTCCGATTTTTTTTCAGATGTATCAGTGAGGTCAATATCCTGGCCTGAGTGAATGATGGATTAATATCAAGCGCCTTCTGCAACTGATTCATTGCCTGCTCATATTCATTTTTATAATAGTGGTTAAGGCCAAGGAAGTAGAAGGTAACGATATGGGGTTGAAGGCTTAATGACTTCTGTAAAACAATAGTGGAATCGTTGAAATTCTTTTTATAAAAAAGAACAATTCCCTTCAGTCTGTAACCCTCAGGTCGTTTCGGAAAGACTTTAATAAGATTATCTGACACTGAGAGGGCTTCCTCATTCTTGCCGATTTCTAAATACAGAACACCTTTTTTGAAAAATGCTTCGACTTCAGTAGGATAGTATCCTAAAATTTGATCATATATCTTAATCGCTGCGTCTTTGTCATTCTGTTTTGTCTGTATTTCTGCAAGAGTATAAAGACCTATTTTACTCGAAGGTTCAATGGTTAAAATCTCAGCAATCTGAGATTTTGCCTCGTCTGTCTTACCCATCCGCTCATATACCCTGGCTAATGCTATCCGTGAAGATATTTTTCCATTTCCTTCAGCAATAGCTTTCTTGAGGAGCTCAATCGCGGTACCGGTATCACCTTTCAAGGCATGTGCCCAGCCGGCGATTTCAAGGGCATCCACATTTTTGGAAATATCGCCAACATGCTTTGAAAGTTCCTGTAGGGCATTATCAGGGTTTTCTTTATGAATATAGATACGTGCAAGCTCGATGTGCACTTCCTTTGAACGGGGATCCTGCCTGATCAACTTCTGTAGTTCTTTTTCTGCTGAATCCAGCTTCCCGGTTTTGATATATGCTTTAGCGAGTTGAAAACGTGCCTCAAAGAAGTTCTGATCCTTTTCAAGCGCTTTTTTGAAAAAGATAATCGCGCTGTTAGGGTCATTTATTTCAATAGATTGCAGCCCTTGTTTGAGAAGTTCCTCCTTTGTCTTAAATTGATCTGAACATCCAAACTGAAGGAATGTGAATACTATAAGAATTACTGAAATAATCCTAAACAATTGAAAACCCCTCCTGTGCAATGAGATTACCACTCATGACTATTTGAACCATGGATCTGAACTTCTCATAATCAATCGGTTTGATCATGCAGTATGAACTGTGCAGGCTATCCAATATGCGCATGAGCCTTCCGTCAATGTTGCCAGAGAGAATCATGAAGGGAATCTTCCTCTTTTTGATCTCCTTCAACAGAAGATCATCGTATGGAAAACTGGTTATGATGAGGCCGATATTTTGGTCAAGCCGTGATAACAATTTTTCACTGTTTGTCATAGGATGGGGAAACGTCTCGATGTCATATCCGGCAGCTTCAAGAAGAGCCGAGCAGATACAGCAAAACCCATCCTCATCAATGATCAGTATCTTTTTTCCTACCACAGGCATACAACAGAGTATGATGCAAATATAGTGCCTACAGGAAACTATCGGATTCTAAAGAAAAAAGTAGCTTCAGAACGTGTGCAGACCGGATACCCATGTTTCCAATGGAAACAGAATTCATTGTCTGTGATACAAACGGTGATGAATCGCGAGCTATGTAAGGCAGGGAAAATTGTATCTGAAAGAAACAGGTTTATATCTCTTTGTATTTAAAGGGATTCATGAAAGTTATTGTCCCTTTTGGATACACTTTAGAGAAGCTGGTATTCTTTAAATTTTTTGTACAGAGACTTTCTTGATATGCCCAGTATTCTGGCAGCTTTTGACTTATTCCCATTAGATACCCGGAGAGCATTCTTCAAAGCATCAGATTCTATTTCTTTTAAGGACATTACAGCGGCATGGGATTCTTTCTGTCTCCTTCTGCCAAGAAATTCTGCCGGTAGATCCTTTGACTTTATCTTGTCGTCTTTTGCAAGGACAACCGCCCTCTCGATAACATTCTTCAACTGCCGGGTATTACCAGGCCAATGGTATCGGAGAAAGATTTCGATTACTTCATCTGCAAAAGTCAGTATCTTGTTTTCCCTGATGCACATTTCCTTCACGAAGTGGGAAGCCAGTAAAGGGATGTCATCTTTTCTCTCTCTGAGTGGCGGAACATTTATTTGAACAACATTTATTCTGTAATAGAGGTCTTCCCTAAACCTTTCTGCATTTATTTCTTGTTTCAATTCGCTGTTGGTTGAAGAGATGAGTCTGAATTCTACCTTTATCTTTTTGTTGCTTCCAAGACGTTCAATTTCTCTTTCCTGAAGTACCCTGAGGAGTTTTGCCTGAAGCGAAAGCTCAAGCTCTGCAATTTCATCGAGGAAGACTGTACCGCCAGCAGCTTCCTCAAATTTTCCTGTTCTTCTTGAGACAGCACCTGTAAAAGCTCCTTTTTCATGTCCAAAGAGCTCTGCCTCAAGGAGTTCCCTTGGTATTGCAGCACAATTCATTGAGATAAAAGGTTTGTCTCTTCTCACGCTGCTATAATGTAATGACCTCGCAATCAATTCCTTGCCAGTGCCTGTTTCACCACTAATAAGGATACTACTTTCTGAATCTTTGACAGTCTGAACAGTGCTGAATATCTTTAGCATTTCAGGTGTGTTTCCAATAATAACAGGGTGATTTTCTTTCTCAGAAAGTTGTTGCTTCAGTGAATCAAGTTCTTTTTTCAAACGGTGGTGTTCTACTGCTTTTGCAACAATATTTTTCAGTTTTTGGTAGTCAGGAGGTTTAATAAAATAATAGAAAGATCCCATAGTCATCGCATCAACGGCAGATTCAACAGTTCCATAGGCAGTCAGAAAAATTGTAAAAATATCAGGATGATGTTTACTCAGATGCTCAAAAAGCTGCACGCCATTCATGCCTGGCATTTTGAGATCAGTTATTACGACATCAATATCTGCCCTGCAGACTTTCTGGATTGCTGTTTTCGCATCCATTGCTTCGGTGACAGAATAACCAGCATCGGAGAGTATGGCAGAAAGAACCTTTAGAGCGTTTGGCTCATCGTCGACAATTAATATATTTCCTTTATTATTCATCATCTTTTTTGGGGGAGATAAAGTTTTACACAGGTGCCCAATCCTTTATCGCTTTTTATTTCAAGGGATCCCCCATAAGACCGAAGGATTTCCCGGGTAATAAACATTCCCAACCCTTTCCCTTTCTTTTGAGACGATAAAGCAATGACGTCGCACATTCGTTTCTCTATGCCACGTCCTGTATCTGAAACCTCAATTACAACAATATTATTACCGGAGGAATTGTTCATTTCAGTCTTAACCGTCAGTATTCCACCAGAGGTCATGGCATCCATAGCATTGTTAATAATATTAAGAATTGCGTGTTTCAGATGGAACGCGCTTATCATTACAGGAGCGATATGGCCGTACTGAAACATTAATTTGATTTTAGAGGCCTGAGCCTGGAGGGAAATTAAAGTTTTGATTTTTTTCAAAAGATTGTTTATATTTACTTGACTTGAACTTTTTTCAGAAATGGATGTGCTGAGAAAATTTGCGATGAAATGATCTAACCGTGATATCTCATCTTCCATTATCTTGGAAAACTCAATAAGCTGCTTCTCATTAGCATATTTTTCCTGTATATATACTACACATCCCTTTATGGCATTTAAGGGACTTCTCACACCGTGTGCGAGGGTTGCCGCGACTTTCCCGATATTCAGTAATCTTTGGGATTTTTTCAGGCTGTCCAATGTTATAGAGTCTGGATACGCTATAGCTCTGAGCGTTAGACCACTGATTTTTCCTGCTTTATCTTTAATAGGAACGATATGAATGTCTGCCTTCTTTCTCCCGCAGAAACAGATAATCTTCTGATCTTTAATTGTTAATGGTCTGCCATTCTTTAATGCACTCTTAAATGCCTCTTTAGTCCCATTATTTGATAGGGGAATTATTTTGTAGTAGGGTTGTCCTTTAATGTCCTGGAAAATATTTTCATATTTTTTTTCAAACTCCTTGCCACATGATGTGATTCTTAATTTAGTATCTAATGTACAATCAAAACAAACTTGCTTTATATTATTGGGTTGCATAATATTTTATAGAAATATCAAGAAATTATATTATTTATCTTAATATACATGTCAAGGTTTTTTAATAAAATCAGCATTATTTATAATAATCAAATGCTAAATATTATATTAAGGTAATTATACCATGTGAGAAGTCACATATTAATCACGGATGCCAAAAATAAGAAGTGCTATTGAATGAATAGAATAAAAAAAGCAGAGCCATTGCTGACCCTGCCCTTGAAATGCTTACTGCTGGATCAACTATTTCCTGAATCTTTTCCTGAAAAGCCCGACTCCTGTAAGACCTGCGCTGAGTAGGAGAGATGTAAAGGATAACATGATTCTTGAATGCTGTTTGGCAGGTGGTGTAGATTTTTTAATTACAGGAGATAAAGACCTTTTAGATATATTGGATTTACCCTTTAAATTGAAGATTTTGACTCCAAGCGAGTTTGCAAAAAATGATTAACTCTCTTTTTTACATTTTTTCAAAGCTTTTCCTGCTATAAATTTCGGAACCTTAGCGACCTTTCATATTTATTTCTGCTCTAGTCTGAGGGTTCCTACCCCGACGATCTTTTCTCTTTTGTGCCTAAAATGTTCAAAGTTAACAATGCCACGACAATACAGTGTTAGAAGAATGCCCTAAGTCCTTGACTTTATTTGCGCTATTAATAAGTTCAACGGAGCTCAAACCCTGTTTTGGCCTTGAGAAAGACAACTTACAGTGTCTTATAAAAGCTTGGAAATACCGGAAAACCATTGTAAATTGGGCGCTCGCCCTTCCCTCTCTATAATTAAGTCTCGATATATTTACTTCACGTTTTCTTCACGTTTTGATGAGAAGAGACAGGCAGAAACGCTGTAAGTCATTGATTTAATTGGTAGTCCCAACGGGATTCGAACCCGTGTTACGGCCTTGAGAGGGCCACGTCCTAGGCCTCTAGACGATGGGACCTTTTGGCTGGGGAGAGAGGATTCGAACCCCTGTAAGCAGATCCAGAGCCTGCCGTCCTACCACTGGACGACTCCCCAAAATACAACTTTCAAAGGAATTTATTATACCATATCATAAGCAAACCTTCACTCGGTCATTACTTCATCAGACAGTTCATCTGTATCATCCGGTGTGATTGGAAAATGTTTTGCGAGCAGTTCGCCCGATTCTTTTATAGCATCGCATAAAGCATCACATGCACGACCATCTTTAATCCCCTGCGAAACCATCTTCGAATATCTGTTGAGGGTCTCCTGCTGAATCTTCTCGTAGATTCCTTTATCAGCAAGAACCCAGACCTTCCTCTCAAGCAGAGACATGAAAAAGAGAACCCCGGTCTGCTGTTTTGTCTTATAAAGACCCTTCTCATAGAATGCCCTGATGGCCCCCTGCATAACTGCATGTTCTTTCCTCTTTGGACCAATAAAGGCCGTTTTCAGTACAGGTATTTTCTTGAAAATGAACATTGAAGGGAAAAAGAAAACGAAACTCAACAGGATATACGACCATAGGGATGAGTGTAAAAATGAAACTGTCAAAATCAGTGACATGAGACTGCCTATAAAAACTCCACCGATAACTTCAGTTTCCTTATAAAGGTCACTGCTGTCAACGACCATAACCACTACTTCTCCAATTGTCCTGGATTCGACATCGCGTGTGGTTTCTGTTATTTTTGCCCGCTCTTCCCCGGTAAAAAAGGTATCTGCTTTAACTCTGTTTTTCATCACCAGTCTCCCGATGCTCCACCGCCACCAAAATCACCCCCTCCTCCGCTGAAACCTCCGCCGAAATCTCCGCCGCCTGACCCTCCTCCGGTCCCATAAAATCCTCCGCCCGGCCAGAAACCACCAGCCCTGTGATGCCCGCCTGAAGAGAAGATACCCGGGAGAAATACTCCTGCTGCTAAACCCAGGATACCGAAAATGATCAGTGTAATAAACCCAAAAGACAATCCTGAGATAGAGAGAAGAAGCGGCAGACCGAGAGCGCCCGCAAGACCTCCGAGGATTCGGGAGAGACTCCCGAGAAAAAGCAGTATGATGCCGCCAAAAATCAGGAATGTGAGGAATTGTGAAGATCTCTCGTGCTTCCCGGGATGCTGGTTTGTATCAACCTTGAATTCACCTCTTGTTGCATCAATCGTTGCATGAACTCCCGCAACAAAACCACCATCGAAATCACCCCTCTTAAACCGCGGCTTGACAACAAGATCAACAACCCTTCCAGCCATCAGATCAGTCAACTTTCCTTCAAGTCCGCGGCCTACTTCAATCCTTATTTTTCTCTCCTGGTTTGCAACAATGAAGATTACTCCATTATCCTTTCCCTGCTGTCCGATCTTCCATGATTCTGCAACCTTCATGCTGAATTCCTCCAGCACCTCGCCTTCAAGGGAGGGGATTGTGAGGATGACTATCTGAGTCGAATCTGATTGTTCAAACGCCTTTAAATCATTTTCGAGTTGAGCTTTTACTGAAGGAGAAATCATATTGGCATGATCATTGACATACCCCTTAAGCTTTGGTACATCAAGAGCCTGAACGGAAAGAGGAAGAAATAAGATAGTAAAAAAAAGAATATAAACTATTCTTTTTATAAAAAAACAGACAGGGGATGATATTTGTGCGGATTTAAATTCTGTTCCGAGTCTTATCGGAACAGAATTTACCTCGGAGTCACGACGTATGTCGGGACGAGAATGAGCAAAAATATTATACCCTGTCTGTTTCAACAATTTAGAACTTTATCTGCGGCGCCTTTTCACTTCCCGGTTCAGCCTTAAATGCTTCCTTGAGCTTCAGATGCAGTAGAAGTGAATTTGTAATACTGTTGGGAAATATCCTGATCGAGGTATTGTATGTTTCTACAGCCTTGTTATATCGCACGCGCGCAACATTAATCCTGTTCTCTGTACCTTCAAGCTGATGCTGCAGATCCTGAAAATTCTGGTTTGCCTTAAGGTCAGGATATCTCTCAACAACAACCATAAGTCTTGAGAGTGCGCTGCTCATTGCGGACTGGGCTTCCTGAAACTGGGTGAATGCCTTCGGATCATCGGTTATATTCTTTGAGATCTGCATAGTCCCGACCTTCGCCCTTGCTTCTGTCACTGCCATCAGAGTTTCCTTTTCGTGTTTCGCATATCCTTTTACAACCTCTACCAGATTCGGGATAAGATCGGATCGCCTCTGATATGTTGCCTCAACATCACCCCACGCTGCTTTCACAGCTTCATCATTTGCCTGCATGGTGTTATAGCCGCATCCGGAGATGCTCAATATCATGACAGCAAAAATCAGATACATCAGTTTTTTCATCAGAACCTCCTTATAGTAATTAATAAGTAATTTTTATTTTGACATATATCCGGGACATCCTTCAAATCCCCTGCACCCTGCTTTTCTCAATCGGCATGATGCATTTGTGCATATATTTATATCTTTTTCAAGGGAAATTTTCTGGCCGAATTTCTCTGCGGAGTTTCGTTGGTTCTTTTTCAGTCCTTTCTTCGTTTTAATATAAATGTTATCTTCCCTTTTTTAATTGCTGATGTAAAATTGTATCATTAATATGCATAAGATATAAAGATTTATCGTGGTATTACATGCAGCGTTATTGTTGACTTTCAAGGCTAACAAGCAGTATGATTTAATTAATGTTTGAGAAATTTACAGAGCGTGGAAGAAAGGTAATCATCTATGCAAAGGAAGAGGCTGAAAAACGCCAGAACGATTACCTTGGCACTGAACACCTCTTACTTGCTGTCTTAAAAGAAGATGACGGTTTACCGATAGCGATAATGAAACGCATGGGCATTACTTCGGATGAAGTACGTCTGGAGATCGAAAGGAATCTTCCTCAGGGATCAAACATCATGACCTTCGGTGATATACCTTTTACACCCCGGGCTAAAAAAGTCCTTGAACTCGCTGTTGAAGAGGCACGGCTCCTCGGCCACAATTATATTGGAAGCGAACACATCTTTCTCGGCCTCGTAAGGGAGGAAGAAGGTATAGGAGGCAAGATATTAAGGAGTTTTGGCGCCAACCTGTTAGGAGCACGACAGCTCACCATTAATTTTTCAATACGGGCACATATTAACGTTAAAGATAAAAAGAGTACAACACCGGCACTCGATGAGTTTGGCAGAGACCTTACGCTGCTGGCAAAAGAAGGAAAGCTCGATCCTGTCATAAGCAGAGAAGATGAGATAGAGCGCCTTATCCAGATCCTCGGCAGAAGGATTAAGAACAATCCTGTTATTATTGGAGAGCCTGGCGTCGGAAAGACAGCTATAGTTGAAGGTCTTTCCCAGAAGATTATTTCCGGGAATGTCCCTGATAGTCTTTTGGGGAAACGCATTGTATCCCTTGATCTCGGCGCCCTCATCGCAGGGACAAAATACAGAGGTCAGTTCGAGGAGAGGCTCAAGATTGTTATGAAGGAGATTGTTCAGTCTGACAATGTCATGCTCTTCATTGATGAGCTGCATACCCTTATAGGAGCCGGTGCTGCAGAAGGGTCTGTGGATGCTTCGAGCATGCTCAAACCAGCTCTGTCACGCGGTGAAATACAATGTATCGGAGCAACAACACCTGATGAGTACAGAAAACACATAGAAAAGGATGGTGCGCTTGAACGGAGATTCCAGCCGGTATATATTCAGCCGCCGAATGTAGAAAACACCATAAACATCCTGAGAGGGTTGAAACCCCGGTACGAATCTTTTCATAAAGTAAAGATCAGTGATATTGCAATAGAAGTTGCTGCAAAACTATCAGACAGGTATATCACAGACAGATATCTCCCTGATAAAGCAATCGATGTCATCGATGAGACCGGCTCAAGGATTAAATTAAAGAGATATACGCCTCCCCGGGAATTGAAGGAACTGGAGACTGATATACAGAGATTTTCCAAAGAGAAGAATCTATATATAAAGCTGCATGATCTTGAAAAGGCTTCATCCATTCGTTTAGAGGAAGAAAAACTGAAAAGGCTCCATGAACAGATGCACAAACAATGGGTAGATAATTTAAGCAAGGAAATACCCTATGTAGGCGAAGAAGATATTGAATATACGGTAGCCAAGATGACTGGCATCCCTCTGTCAAAACTTGAAGAAAAAGAATCGGAGAAACTTATTCTGATGGAGGATAATCTCCACAAGAAGATAATAGGCCAGGAAGAAGCAATAAAAGCTGTCTCAAGGGCGATCAGGAGATCAAGAGCAGGATTGAAATCCAGCAAGAAGCCGATAGGGTCGTTCTTTTTCCTCGGCCCCACAGGGGTTGGCAAGACAGAACTTGCAAAGGCGTTAGCATGGTTTCTTTTCAATGATGAGAACTCTCTCATCAAAATAGATATGTCAGAATATATGGAGAGGTTTAATGTCTCGAGACTGACAGGAGCGCCTCCAGGCTATGTCGGTTATGAAGAAGGCGGGCAGCTGACAGAAAAAATTCGCAAGAAGCCTTATTCCGTGGTACTCTTCGATGAAATAGAGAAGGCACATCCTGATGTTTTTAACATACTTCTCCAGGTTCTTGATGAAGGAGTATTGACAGACAGTTTTGGAAGAAAGGTAGATTTCAGAAATACTGTAATCATAATGACATCAAACCTTGGAGCCAGGCTGATCGAAAAAGCAACACCTCTGGGTTTCCAGAGGAACATATCCGAGATGCTTTACGAAAAGATAAAGGAAAACGTCCTGAGTGAACTCAAGAAAACCTTTAACCCCGAGTTCCTTAACCGCGTTGATGAGATAGTTGTTTTTCATCCTCTTGAAAAGGCTCATTTACTCTCTATTGTTGACTTGCTCGTGGAAGAGACAAACAGAATGCTGCTCGAACAGCAGGAGCTTGTCATCGAGGTATCTCTCGAAGTCAAGGAGTGGATCATAAAGCATTACTATCAGCCCACATATGGCGCAAGACCTATGAGGAGAGCTGTTCAAAAAGTGATAGAAGATCCGCTCTCAGAAGAACTGCTCAGAGGAAGATTTAAAGATATACATAAAATAAATATCATTCTCGAGGATGATAAGCCGGTATTTCTCGAAACAGTGGAAGCTGTCCCTGTCTTGTCTGGCATTAACTAATTGACGGTGAAATTCAAAACTCCTATCCTTCTGATAACTTTGCTTTTCGGAATCATGGTCGCCTTTTTCATCATCAGACCTTCACATGGTCCAAAGATAACAACAGTCGGAAGTGAAGCGCCTGATCTCCAACTCACAGATATCAGCGAAAACAGGCGCAGGCTTTCTGATATGAAAGGTTCAGTTGTTTTTATTAATTTCTGGGCAACCTGGTGTGAATCATGTATCGAAGAAATGCCATCAATCGAAAGGTTGTCAAGACTTCTGTCAGGAAACTCACAATTCAGAATCGTTACGATTCTTTATAAAGATGACCTGAGCAGGGCAATCAGTTATATGAAACAGAATGGTTATACTTTCCCGGTGTATCTGAATCCTGATGAATCTGCCGCAAGGAGCTTCGGCATTACCGGTGTGCCTGAGACCTTTGTTCTGGACAAAAAGGGGATATTGAGGAAAAAGGTAATAGGCCCTGCACCATGGGATGCTCCGGACTTTATACAGGCATTCCAGAATCTCATCAATGAACCATAAGAATACCAGTGAGGAAGATCAGGTCTCTTGAACCAGCGCTCCTTTTTACAGGAGCACTCTATTCCGATTCAGGCATCTTCGAATCTTCAAAAGAATTGCTCAGAAATAATTTTGGCGAGATCCTTTTTGAAAGCCTTCCAGTACAATGGGATTATTCCCTTCATTATAAAGATGAACTTGGCTGGCCCATTTCAAGAAAGTTTATTTTTTTCAATGACATGCTGGACCCCGGGACAATAGCAGACATTAAACTAAAGACCAATGAAATTGAAGATGCGTTTTCTCTGAACGGAAAAAGACGCATCAACCTCGATCCGGGGTATCTGACACTCGCAAAAATAGTGCTTGTATCCACGAAAAACTATTCACACCGGATTTATCTGAAAAAAGGGATTTACGGTGAGATAACATTAATCTATTATAAAGACGGCATATTCAAGCCCCACCTTTATACGTACAGGGATTATCAGGATAAGGCATGTATCGATATATTCCTGCATGTAAGGGGATTGCTTAAAAAGAAGCTGGACTCTTAAACCAGTACCAGATTATCCCTGTGTATGGCCTCTTCAGAATATTTATAGCCAAGGATCTTTTCGATCTCTGTTGTCTTTCTACCCTTTATTTTTTCAATCTCTGAAGATGAGTAGTTTGTCAGGCCTTTGGCAATACGGTTGCCTTTTGTATCGAGACAGTAAACAGCATCGCCTGTATCAAAATCCCCGGCAACAGACACAACGCCTGAAGGAAGCAGACTCTTCCCGCCTTGTGTGAGGGCTTTCACTGCACCCTCATCAATAACAAGGCTTCCTTTGGAACGACTGCTGTATGCAATCCATCCCTTTCTTGAAGATAACTTCTCCTTTTTCGGCATGAACATTGTACCAACGGATTTTCCTCCAATAAGCAACTTAAGTAGTCCATCCTTTCTACCGCTGATAATATTGACTAAAATCCCATGGTTTACGGTCCTTTTTGCAGCAAGGATTTTTGAATACATCCCTCCTGTTCCTACATCGCTTCCTGCACCTCCGGCCCTATCCTCCAGTTCGGGAGTTATTGTCTCAATACATTCGATAAGCCTTGCCCCTGAACTATGCTTCGGGTCTTCAGTAAACAGTCCTTCTACGTCCGAGAGTATAACAAGTCTTTCTGCCTCTACAAGGCTTGCGACAAGAGAAGCAAGATGGTCATTGTCTCCGAATTTGATTTCATCTGTTGCAACTGTATCGTTCTCATTAATGATGGGAATAACTCTGTATGTAAGCAGCGTCAGGAGTGTGTTTTTGGAATTGATATATCTTTTTCTGTCAGAAAAATCATCACGTGTCAGCAATATCTGTGCAACTTTCTTGCCATGATCTCCAAAGCTCCTCTCATATGCCCACATGAGACTGCTTTGTCCAACTGCTGCAGCTGCCTGTTTGAGTTTTATATCCCTCGGTTTTTCCTTCAATCCAAGCTTTCTCATGCCTGCAGCAATAGCTCCGGATGACACAATTACGATCTCATACCCTGTATCATGCAGTTCAGAAATATCGCTTGCTAAGGAGGAGATTCTTTTTGTATCAAGCCCTTCTTTTGAATTAGTAAGGATATTACTGCCGATCTTCACAACAAGTCGCTTCATATAATATTACCTCTGCAAAATTATACATCGGCATTGATCCTATTGTCATCAGGCAGGTTTCTGAAGATTAAGTTCGATTTTAGAATAAAATATGAGGCACTACAACACTTTCAATGCTAACTCTGTAACACGGGGGTCAAACTGTGTATTAATACACCTCTTAAATTCCAGGAATGCATACTCTTTGCCCGGCGCTTGTCTGTGCGGTCTGTCTTCAGTCATTGAATCAAATGAGTCAGCCACGTGGAGTATCCTTGCACCTACAGGAATATCTTCACCCTTAAGGCCGTCAGGATATCCTTTTCCGTCTATTCTCTCATGGTGGTGGCGTATTAAAGGTATAATATCCCTTAACTGCTTGACCGGTTTGAGGATTGAGACCCCCTGAACAGGATGTTTTTTTATCAGTTCAAGCTCCTTGTCTGTAAGATTCGCCGGCTTATCAATAAGCCCTTTATTAATTATTCCTATATCATGAAGGAGGGCAGCAAGCCTGATTTTCTCCGTTTCATCCTCACTGAGCCCCATCGCTTTCGCAATCTTTATTGAATATGATGCTACCCTTTCAGAATGACCCCTCATACAGGGCCTTTTCTCATCGATTGCGTTCACTATTGCCCTCACAAAATTAATAAACAACTCTTCGGTCTTGTAGTACGAATCAGAAATCTCGTCAATGATATCAAGAAAGAGATACTTATTTTGTTCAGTTTTATCAGTCCACAACTGCAGTTGTTTAATACTTTCATTCATGACCATCTCTTCCTTCTTGCGTATGGTTATATCATGGATAGATCCCCTATAATAGATTAAATTATTATTCGTATCGCGGACAGCACGTACACTCTCTGAAATCCATATCTTGCTGCCGTCCTTATGATAAACCTGAGATTCAAATCCTGAGACAACTTCTGTTTTTTTGATTAAATTCATGAACTTTGAACGACGTTTGGGCTCGATATATATTTGATCGCAATTGTCCTTCAGATCTGTCATCAGATCCTTTGGAGATTCATAACCCAAAATACGTGCAAGTGGTTTATTTGCTGCAATAAACTCTCCTTCTGATGAAGTTAAGTAAATTCCTTCAACAGAGTTTTCGAAAATTGCTCGATATATCTCCTCTGATTTCTTTAAGCGCCGCACTTCCATAGCCTGTGATATCTTCATTAAGAGTTCCTCCGCCTTAAATGGTTTTATTACATAATCAAAGGCACCAACTTCCCTGGTGCCTGTAGAAGTCTGTACGGTATCCTGACCTGCAATTATTATGCAGGCAAGATGGGGATCTATAACCAGCGCTGCCCGCATAAGTGCGATCCCATCCATATCAGGCATCGCTGCGTCCGTCAAAAACAGATCGACAGAGTGATTCTTCAATGCTTCAAGCGTATGCTCCCATAAGGCACTGCCTGATACCATGTAGCCTACCTTTGAGAGAATACCGCATAAAGAGGTCATGAATTCAATGTCCTTGCTGAAAACCAGGATCTTTTCCTTTTCAGGATTATTCATTTAATATTCCTTAATTTGTTCATAGTTTTTTCCCAATCGATAAAGAATAACAGATCGCTATTTAGAAAAATATCGTAAAAAATATATTTTTATGTAGTATTTTTCCTACAATATTTACTCTATTATTCTACTAATCCATGTTTCACAGCATAACGGATAACTTCTGCTATGGAATTCATGTTCATTTTTTCAAGTATCCTTGTCCTGTAGGTACTTACAGTCTGTATACTAAGTGATAACTCCTGAGCAATTTCCTTTAATGTATTTCCCATGACTGACATGCACATTACCTGATACTCCCGATCAGAAAGCGTTTCATGAGATGGCCTTTCAACATATATCTCCAGCTCAGAGATCAATTTCTCGGCAAGTGAAGCATTGACAAACTTTCCTCCTTTTGAAATTGTCCTTATTGCAGCAATCAGTTCATCCGGCGCACTCTCTTTGGTCAGATAACCTGATGCGCCTGCACGTAAAGACCTTACCGCATACTGTTCCTCAGAATGCACACTCAACATGAGGACAGGGAGTTTAGGTTTTTTCTTCCTTACCAGCCTGAGAATTTCAAGACCATTTTTACCTGGCATCGAAATGTCCAGCAGAATCACATCATAATTATTTTCAGATATCTTATCGAGTGCTTCCAATCCATTGTCTGCTTCTTCAGAGACGATCATATCAGGAGTTTCAGATATAATCTGTTTCAACCCTTTTCGAACAATGGCATGATCATCAGCAATAAAGATCTTTATCATTCTTCTCTGCTCCCTTATTCAGCGGGATATTGACGTTTATTTTGGTTCCATTGCCATTAATTCCGACAATTCTTACACTACCCTGTAACAGATGGACACGCTCCCGTATACCGGTCAAACCAAATGATTGAGGGCTTGAAAGCTGCTCATCAATAATCCCTTTCCCATTATCGGCAACTTCCAGTTCTATTGTATCTGCAGCCTCTCTCAGGCATACTCTTACTAAAGTTGCATGCGCATGTCTCACAATATTAGTCAGGGCTTCCTGGAGTATGCGGTAAATAGCAGTGGAAGCATCCTGACTCAAAATAATATCATCAGGATCAAGGGTGAGTTCACATTTAATCCCTGTCCTTTTCTGGAATTCTCCTAATTGCCATTCAATTGCGGCTGCAAGGCCAAGGTCATCCAATAACCCCGGTCTTAGTTCTGCTGAAATCCTTTGCACTGTCTTCACAGCAGTATCGATCAGATCTGACATTGATTTTGTCTTTGTGAACAGTGTTTTTTGATCTCCTGGGATTTTGGCGTTTAACCAGCACAAATCCATTTTTAGCGCTGTCAACATCTGACCGAGTTCATCATGGATCTCACGTGCCATATACATCCTTTCCTTTTCCCTTGCAGACTGTAAATGTGCAGAGAGATTACGCAGCTGTTCACGCGATCTCCGCAGCTCCTCTTCAGCCTTTTTGCGCTCGGTTATATCTTCAACAATCCCTTCATAGTAGAGCAATTTCCCGTTTGTCCCGTATACAGCAATGGCGTTCTCGGAAATCCATATTTTTCCGCCATCTTTCCGGTATACCTGTGACTCAAATCCCTGTACAACTCTATTCCTGCGCATATGCCGTATAAATTCTCTGTGACGGGGAGGTTCGACATGGAGTTGACGCTCTATATCAATGAGATTCATGATCAGATCTTCGGGCGAATCATATCCGAGGATACGTGACAGCGCAAGGTTAGCAGTAATGTAACGCCCGTTGGGTGCTATCTGATAGATACCACCTATCGCATTTTCGAAAATAGAACGATATTTCTTCTCAGCCTCCCGCAGACGTCTGACACTTATCGCACGGGATAAAATCTGCCGGAGCATTTCATAATTTAAGGGTTTCAGCATATAATCAAAAGCTCCTACCTTCATTGCATCAACAGCAGACT
>Ga0209253_10001900_pt1 | contig 18415 bp, 14 predicted proteins | sample FrelakmetBRP12BR_FD_187145 | JGI IMG/M metagenome (GOLD analysis project Ga0209253, IMG submission 187145) | Freshwater lake sediment microbial communities from the University of Notre Dame, USA, for methane emissions studies - BRP12 BR (SPAdes)... | ecosystem: Environmental > Aquatic >... | reverse complement strand
TTACGGGAAAGAGGATCGGATGAACGGAGGGGCAAAAAAATCAACAGAAGAGATGATGAAGCTCAATCAAGAGCTTTCGATCCTCAATGCGATCAGTCAGACCGTCAATCAATCCATTGATCTGGATGAAATCCTGAATAAGAGCGTGGATAAAATGATGGAGATGATTGATGTTCACCAGGCCCGCATCTATCTCTTAGACCAGAAGAGCAACGATTTGGTGCTGGTTGTTCAGCGCGGGTCCTCCAAGAAATATTTGGAATCGATCAGCCGCAGGAAACTCGGGGTGGGCGTCACCGGAAAGGTGGCTCTTTCCGGCGAATCGATGTTTATGGAGAACTACCCCAGTCATCCGGAGGCCCTCGCCCCGGCCATTGAAGAAGGGTTGAAATCGGTCGCCGTCATCCCCCTCAAATCGAGAGATAAGATCTACGGGACGCTGAACATCGCAAGGAAAGAAGTGTCGGAGATCACGCCGTTTGAAAAGAACCTCTTCAACTCGATCGGGCAGATCCTCAGCGGCGCCATGGAAAGGACATTTCTCTATTCAGAGAACGTCAAACGGCTCGAAGAGCTGAAGACGCTTTATTCAATCACCCAGGAGATTGCTTCGAAACTGGAATTAAAGGTGATCCTTCAGAAGATCATGGAGAGCGCGATTGCGCTCTTAGGCGCGGATTCGGGGAGCATCGCCCTGTGGGACAATCAAAAGCAGAGCTATGGAATTGCAATTGTCCATCGATTGCCCGATTCCCTCATCGGAAAAGAATTCTCCCCACCCTGGGTCGGTGTGATCGGGGAAGTGATCTCCAGGAAGTCCCCTGTTCTCTGTAAGGATTATGAGTGTTATGCGAACCGAGTAGCGGAGTTGAATTCCTATCATCTTAAGGAGGTTGTGGGCGTTCCGTTAATCGTCCGAGAGATGATTATTGGCACAATGGTCATCAGCTCTTCTGATCCAGAAGTGCATTTCGAACAGAGCGAGGTTGACCTCCTTTACAACTTTGCCCACCAGGCAGCCGTGGCCATCGGGAATGCCAAGCTCTACGAGGATTCCTTGGCGAAGATCAGACAATTAACTACCCTCTACGAGATCGGAAAGACCCTCTCCTCCACCTTGGAGCTTGACGATTTATTCAAGAAGGCTTTGGAGCTTCTGCAAGATCGTTTCGGCTACGCCGCCTGTAGCATCCTACTCCTGGATAAAACCAGGGATGAACTTTATATCAAACAAGTCAGCGGCAGGGATTTAGACGAGGTCAGGAAGCTTAGATTAAGAGTCGGGACCGATGGTATTGTGGGATGGGTAGCCAAGACCGGGGAGCTTGTTTACGCCCCGGATGTCTCGAAGGATTCCCGCTATATTTCCGCGGACCCCTCCATAAAATCCGAGGTGGCATTTCCCCTCAAGGTGAGGGACCAGTTATTCGGAGTGCTCAGTATAGAGAGTCATGAACTTTTTGGGTTCGACGAAGAAGATTTGAAGACGCTTTCCTCCTTTGCGAGCCAAATGAGTATTTCCATCGAGAACGCGCAGCTCTTCTCCGATTTAAGACAGACACTGCAAGAATTGAGACAGGCACAGGACCAGGTCGTCCAGGCTGAGAAGCTGAGAGCCATGGGAGAACTGGCCAGTGGAGTGGCCCACGACTTCAATAACGTCTTGGCGGTTGTCCTGGGAAACACGCAGCTCCTTCTCCATCAACTGGATCGCCTCCGTGCTGAAGAAATTCGTGAAGGTTTGAAAGTCATCGAGCGCTCCTCAAAGGATGGGGCAGAAACGATTCGCCGGATACAGGAGTTTACAGGCGTGAGAAGGGATAGGGATTTCATTTCCCTCTCTTTTAACGATATCGTGACTGAGGTGGTGAACATCACTCAACCTCGCTGGAGGGATCAAACGCAAAGGAAAGGAATACAGATCGAATTGACGACCCACTATGGAGTTATCCCTTTGGTCATGGGGAATCCTTCCGAAATGAGGGAAGTGTTGACCAATATTATTTTTAACTCGGTGGATGCGATGCCCAAGGGAGGCAAACTGACGATTACCACCCAACCCCAAGCAGAGGACTGGGTGGAGGTGAGGGTTGCGGATACAGGCATCGGAATGACGGAGGACGTGAAGAAGAGGGTCTTCGACCCATTTTTTACCACAAAGGGTGTGACGAATTCCGGTTTGGGAATGAGCGTTTCCTATGGGATCATCAAACGTCATGGAGGGGAAATCTTGATCGAAAGCGAGCCAGGCAAGGGGACGACGTTTATCCTTCATCTGCCTACGGGATACGGGGGAGACGAAACCGTTGCGAAGGAAGTCACCGCCTCCAAGGAGTCGAGACGAGCACGGATTCTAGTGATCGACGATGAGGAATCTGTTCGAGACATTCTCTCCCGGATGCTAAAGACCAAAGGTCATAAGGTGGTGGTTGCGCCCAATGGCGAAGAAGGGATTGAGCGATTCAAAGCTGAAGCGTTTGATCTAGTCTTCACTGACCTGGGAATGCCAAAATTGTCGGGGTGGGATGTGGGAAAAACCATCAAAGGCATCAATCCGAAAACCCCCATTGCCATGATCACTGGATGGGGAGTGGAATTAGATAGAGAAAAATTGACCGAAAGCGGAATTGATCTCATTATCTCTAAGCCTTTTAATTTTGATCAGGTCGTTGGCCTGGTCTCTGAAGCCATGGAGTTGAGGGAGAAGGCCTGATGGCCTAGGCGATCGCTCCAGGCGCATTGGCCGAATTCGAGCCCTCTCCGTTCTCATCCTTCCCGGCGAATAGGATCCATTTCCGAAACACGCTTCTGACGAACGCCGGGGTTTAGGATCCTCCGTTTGGTTTTCTGACGAATCGATAGGCGAATCCTGTTGCAATCAGCAAAGGGAGCACGCCGAACAAAATGAAAATCGCATCGGCCGGCAAACGAACCCATTCGATCACGATGGTGATCCGATCATTCAAGAACTCAGGGCCTCTCGCATGCCAATAGCCGTTCTTCAAAACATCCAAAAATTGGAGCACGCCCCCGGGGAAAAGATTTAGAACGACCATCCCCGCCAAGCCAATATTCAATCCCCAGAAGGAGACTCGGATATATTTTTCCACCCGTCCCCATTCCTTCTCAGGCAGTACCTGCCGGATGGCGAACACCATAAAAGCGATGGCAAACATTCCAAACACACCCATCATGGCAGCATGACCGTGATTAGGGGTGAGGATAGTGCCGACTTCAAAGTAGCTGACAATGGGAAGGTTGATGAGAAATCCGAATATTCCCGCACCGACAAAGTTCCAGAATCCGACAGCCATCATAAAGTAAAATGTCCACTTGTGCGGAATAGAGATCTCTTTGCGGCAGATGTCACATTTTCCCTTGGACAACTTGACAAAGTCCCAGGCATCGAGTGTGAGCAGGGTGAGTGGGACAACCTCCAAGGCGGAAAACGTGGCAGCGAAAGCCATGGTGACGTTTGATTGTCCTGTCCAATACCAGTGATGAGCCGTGCCGATGATGCCTCCGGCCAGGAAGAGGATGGCATCTAAGTAGATGACCCGAGTGGCCGTTTGGCGGGTGACCATTCCCAGTTTATAGAAGAGGACAGCCACCATGGTGGTGACAAAGAGTTCGAAGAACCCTTCCACCCACAGATGGATAATCCAAAACCGCCAGTTGTCCACCACGGTGAAATGGGTTCTACCGGTGAAGAACATGGCAGGCAGATAAAACAGGGGAATCGCAAGAGCAGCCAGAAGGAACAGGGTGGAAATTTCGCGCTCATCCGGATTTTTTCTTGCAGGATTGCTTCCTCTAAATATCAGGATGAGCCAGAGGATCAGGCCGATGGCGAGCAAAATCTGCCAGGCGCGCCCCAGGTCAAGATATTCCCATCCTTGATGTCCAAACCAGAACCAGAGTTTCCCGAGGAGTTGATAGACACCGAACATCTCGCCCAACAGGCTGCCGAAGACGACAACGACCAGCGCAACGAAGAGAAAGTTGATCCACCGGGTCTGACCTTTGGCTTCTCTTCCGCCCAATAAGGTGGCGAGAAACAGGCCCCCTCCGATATAGCCAGTCGCTATCCAGAAGATGGCCAACTGGAGATGCCAGGTGCGAAAGATGTTGCCCGGAAAGAATGAAGACAGATCGATGCCATAAAAACTTCCTGGATCGGCACGGTAGTGGGCTGTTGCCCCTCCGACGAGGGCCTGTACTAAGAATAACAAGGCGACGACGACAAAATACTTCATCGTTGCTTTCTGGCTTGCGAAGGCCATCCCGGGAGCCATTTGAGGGTGAATATGTTCGCCCCTGCCTTTCCAACCAAGAAAATTGAATTTGCCGAAGAAGAAGAGCACAATGGCTGTTCCGCCGAGAAGCGTGATCAGGCTCAATGCGCTCCAGAGAATCGCATCACTGCTCGGCGTATTTCCAACCATGGGATCGTAAGGAAAATTATTTGTGTAAGAAAACGTTTGACCGGGGCGATTCGCTGCGGAAGCCCAGGCCGTCCAGGAAAAGAAAGCGGTCAATTGCTCGATCTCTTTTGGATCCTTAATATGTTTGATCAGCAAACCCCGGTTTAAAGCAGGTTGAGATAAGTATTCCGTCCACTTTCCTATTTGATTTCGATAAGATATTACTTCAGAAGGTGTGAAGATCAGCGTGTGAGTCTGAGGGTCATAGCGATTCTGTTTCAACAACTGCCGGATTTCACCACCGATGGCAGCTTGCTCAGCCGGTGAGAGGTTTGGCCACTCGCGCTGGTAAAGCTGTTTCGCAAGGTGGTCCCTTGCATCAATGGCAAGCGCATGCAGGTACTCTGCGGAGAAATCAGGTCCGAGATAGGCTCCGTGTCCCCAGATGGTCCCATTCTCCATCAAACCGTATTTCAGGAAGACTTCCTGCCCAGCGAGAATCTCCTCTCGGGTAAAGATCATCTCTCCTGACGGACCCACAATCTTTTCTGGGATGGGGGGGGCATCTTTGTGAGCCCTGACGGCCATCCAGATCAAGACGGCAAATCCTATCACCAGGACGATGATGACAGAGTTTCTCCACCAAGGGGAAAGGTTTTCGGTTGCGAGTTTTTCGTTTTGCATTGCTTTCCTCCTGCTGCATTCCAACGTTCATACGGATAGACCACGTGATCACGTGACGGCGACGCTGTGATAAGAACATTGTGATTCATCTCCGTGTCCCCGCCCCACGTCTCCCTATCTTTCACTTCTCCAGCTGCCGGGGATACTGGGTAAGGATCACGGGTCCTTTTGGGCCCACCACGACGGTATCCTCAACTCAGGTTCGATATCCCTGCCTGCCCTTCCGACTTGGAGCAATTTGCTCGCAGCTTCGGGGGGAGGGGATGACTACTTCTTTTTAGCTTTCTCACGCATTTCGGCTGCCATCTCCTTGATCTCTGTCAAATCCCTCTGCATCTCGCTCCATCCATACCAGAGCGAATAATCCGGATTGGCGTGGAAGGAACCTTGGAAGGCCCTCATCCGATGTTCGAGAAACATGACAAAGAGCTTCTGCTCAATGACCGTGGGTGCATCGTGGAAGGTGAGCAAATCCGGAAATGGATAAGCATAGTTTTTGGGTTTGGGAAGAATTCCGTCTTTGTAGAGGCCCGAAATCGTCAGAATGGCCTCGGCCATCAGGCGGTCTGCCGCTTTTATCACCTGGTCGCTTTTCTCTAGCTCGCCTTTTGCGAAATTGACAGAATGGCATTGGTTGCAGGTTTTGATCATCTTATCCCGTTCTTTTTGCCAACTTTCCTGGGTCAAACGGGCCACATCAGCCGCTTTGACGACTTCCAGTCTTCCGGTAGGTTTCCCGTCCGGATCGAGCACACCCAGGCCTTGGAGAATCGTTGCACGGTCAGCCGCCCATTGCTTGTCCTCTGGCATCGGAAGTCGTACAGCGAGAAACCCCCATGCGGTTCGTACTTCATGGTTCCCGCCTTGCATATGACAGGTCTGGCAAGTCGGCGCGGAAGATGTCGGAGGAAGTATCTTGTTTTGCTTCAACAAGTATCGGACCCCGTGTTTTGACCCCGAATACATCTCCCATTGAGGGTGGTCAAATCCCATGTGGCAGGTCTGGCAGGCCTGGGGCTGCTTCGCTTCCTGGACGGAGAAAGTATGTCGGGTATGGCATGCATCGCATGAAGCGATTCCAAACCCCGGCCCGGTTTTCTTCAATTCCTTGATTTCTGCCTCGGACTTGAGGCCGAGCTTGTGGCAACCCCCACAACCCTTCATCCCTTCCATCAACGCCATCGGCTGCCAATGGGCAGTCGGCATTGCTTTCATGGCTGCCCATGCGGCAGCATGCTTCCCGCTTTTGAACTGCTTCACGCGGGCTTCATGACAGGTGGCGCAGGTATCCGGTGTGGGAATTTTAACTTTCGCCACATCCTGGGCTGATTTGTGTTCGTCTCCGTGGCATTCTGAACAACCGATCTTATTCTGATGATGCTTGCTCAGTTGCCAGTCTGAGACGATGTTGGGTGTAATCTTCTTATGACATTCCACACATACCTGGGCTGAAGCTACGGAAACGAAGGCTAGACTAAAAAAAACAATCAGCATTGTTCGAAAGCTTGTCTGTCCCATGTTTTCCTCCTTTACAAATGGTTTCCATTATTTGATTTCATTTGGATGAGGGGTTTTGATGACTAAGAAAGCAAGCCTTTCTTTCGACTCGTTCTTGATGCTCATGGGAGGTCGGAAAGGAACCCGAAGGAGCTTCCCTGGTCCCATCCTAGTGACCTCGTTCCTTACGTGAAAAGTTCCCTCTCCGTGAACCACCAGAAGGGTTACGTTTGAATTCGCATTGTGCTCTGGAACCTGCTGACCCGGTTCAAGACAGACTTGATTCATTTGAACATATTTCTCATCTATCAAGTTGGCAAAGGTTCTATCCTCTTTTTTGAAAACTTCTTTTTCCTTCAGGTCAACTAGATTCATAAAATCACCTCCATGGAAAAACGTTTTCAACAGGATGTTTTAAGATGAAAAGGCTTCCGAATGGAGATGGAAACCGACCAAAGAAGAAGATTGGTGGGCTGAACAAAGAATTGACTCTCAAGATTCCCCCTTTAGGCCAATGTGCGGAAATTATACCATCCTGGCTCACGAATGCCACAGTGGTTTATTTTTTTACAAAGGCAATCTTTTCAGAACATTCTTTCAGGAGGTGATAAGCGGAGCCCCCCTCTTTCAGAATCTTAATCATCGAATCTGGATCCAAGATTTGAACTCCTGCCATGATCGTGACGCCTTTTTTGAAGAAGGCATCAGGGATCATGCTCGCCGTGGGTCCGATGATTGCCGCCCGAACCCCATTTCTGACAGAAGAGAGAATGTGATCAAAAGTGTGATTGACAATGGTCGTTCCCGTGATAATGACCACAGCCGATTTTTCCAGGGCATTTCTCATTTCAGAGTCTGGTTTGAAATATTTCATCTCGTCCGGCCTCAGCGTCTGAGCATTCTTTTCGACGATAAAAAAGGGATTTCCCATCGTCTTGAGGCGGCGGATATAAGGGCCGAAGGCGCCAATAAGTGAAACGGTCTCATGGGGCTCAATCTTTAAAAGATCGAACCCATCGACTCCTTTCACGATCTGATAATCGGTCTCGTCTTCAGACTCGATAATCCATTGAGATAGCGCATTGAGAGCAGCCACGCCGATGGCACTTCTTAGGACATTAGGATGTAGAGAGTAATCGATGATCTCTGACAAGGGCCTTCCCTGGAGGCCCCCCGCTTGCGGCATTCGGGCTGCCGAGGTGGGACAGCAAACCGCTTCTGGGACTTCCCCAATGGGCGTGACCGCACAACCGGCATGACCCGTGGAAAGCTTTATACCCGTAAAAAAGATGCCGAGGACCAAATCATCGATCAAAATCTTCTCAAGCGGAGCAGGGGATTTCTCTTTGATGATAGCGATTGTTTCACCGACTGCAGTGGTCATCATTTAACCCCGATGGGAACAGATCCGGGAGTGATACGCTCAAAGCCAGTATTCCGGGTATCTCCTATTTCTCGGTACATTATTCACCAGCAATCCGACGAGCACAAGAATAAGGACCCCGAGGCCGACAGGGACGAGGGGATAGAGGAAGCCCAGTTGATGGATCTTTTCGCCCCCGATGACAGCGATCAACGCCGTTGCCCCTCCAGGAGGATGTACCGTCTTTGTCACGAGCATCGCTGCAGTCGTTATAGAAACGGCAAGCGCCGCAGCCAACCAGATCGCTTCTCCACAGCAGCGGAAACAGGCCACCCCAATCATCCCTGAGAGCATATGACCTCCGATCACGTTTCTGGGCTGGGCAAAGGGGCTCTTCGGGGCTCCGTAGACAAGGACTGCCGATGCACCAAAGGACCCGATGAGCAACGTCAGATCTCTGGGTTCAAAGAATTCTGAGGAGAGATAGCCGCAGAGGCCGATGCCGATTGCAGAACCGACCCATGACCATACGATCTCCGCGAATCTGATTCCCGGGGGGCTCTTTGCGCCCCCCCGCATTTTCAAAAAGTAACCTTTCATTTTCTGCTCATGGCCCTGACGATGTCCGCTCTCGAGATGATTCCCAAAAGCCTGTTTTCGCTGTCAACGACAGGGAGCCGCTTGATCTTCTTGGATTCCAGGATTCCTGCAACCTCCCTGATGTCGGCGTCCGGTCCTGTCGTGACCGCGGGAGAGGACATGATGTCCTCAATTCTCTCTCCATGTTTGCGCCTCGGCAAGGGCTCGCCAAGGATATGCCTAAGGATATCCTTGAAGGTGTGGCCCTGCCCCATACCCGCCATGAAGAGGATATCGGCCTCTGATACAATCCCAATAACATGATTCGTTTCGTCCACGACAGGCAGGCCGCTGATTCTGTTCTTAGACAGAAGAGCGGAGACCTCATGGATATCTGAGTCCGCTCTTGCGGTAATGACCTTTTTCGTCATGACATCTCCCACCGCGATCTTTGATGCGAGCCTTTCCTCTGCGTGCTTCAGGGCGATAGAATAAATGTTTTTGAGGTCCTCCTCGGTGACGTCTAGGTAAGTCCCCATATCCTTGAGGGCTGCCCTTAAATCGTCATCAGAGATGACGCACTCTTTTCTTGTGTTATTCATCAGCTTTCCCCGCCCGATTTTAATGAGAGATAAATAGCATCGAGCCCGATGCAAGGGAAGATTTCAGCTTCTCGCCTCCCTTTGAGTAAGGCATAACCCGTAGTATCAGAATCAATTTAACTCTTACAAACCAGGAAACAATAAACAGAAGCAAGAATCATTGACCTAAGTCAAAACAAAAGCGCTTTCTGATAAGAACTAAATAAAGACTATCCCTAGGGGCTGAGAGTTAGAATAGAGTGAAGCCTGTATTTTGGAATGGAAGATACTGTATATTCCGGAAAACACTAATATTTGTTGAATTCGCGACAAACAATGATTATTTATGGCTTAAAGGCTCTGAGCTCTCTTGTATTAAAGAGTAAAGAATCTTTTAAGGTTTTTGTATTTCTTTTCTCCAATCCCTTTAATGTTTCTTAGTTCTTCAACTGATCGAAATCTTTTTCGTCTTTCCCGATAGGCCGCAATTTCTTGGGCCAAAGACTCACCGATCCCTGGAATCAAACAAAGGTCCTCAACAGACACATGATTAAGGTCGAGAGGGATGGAAAAGACGAGCAACTTGTGGGCAGCCATCCTGCCGATTCTTATCTTTATCTCGTCTTGCCTCCCGCCCCTCTGCCCCCCCGTTGATAAAGGAAGGGAAGGGGGGATTTGGGAAGATTCTCTTGTGACGGTCAGGAGGGTTCCTGTTTCCAAGATCGTGGAGGAAAAGATAGGATCAACCTGAACAATCTCCTTCAAACCTCCTGCCCTTTGGATCGCTTCACTCAAATGGGGTGGATTTTGGAAAAGATAGATTCCGGGCTGACGAATCTCTCCTGATACCTCAACAACGAACTCTTTTGCTGACTCTTCGGAGGGAGGGGAATAAGGTTGATGGTAAAACTTAAAAGTGAGGCCGCCCAGAAGAAGAAGGGCGATGACCAAAAGAACCCATTGCTGACTAACAGAAAAGTATTTCATGAACGCCAAATCTCAAAATCTCACGCTAAAGCGGGATCAAAGCAATGACAGATGGCTAAATATCGAGGAATGATTGAAACCTAAATTCTGGATTTTATTTGGAATTGATTCACCTCCGATTCATCCCTTCGTGCGAGCTTTGATATTTCAATGATCTTGTTCATTTCCGTTTTGTTCTTTTAGGAGCTTGTAGTCAATCGCGTCTACCAGGGCTTGCCAGCTTGCTTCAATGATGTTTTCAGAAACTCCGACGGTTCCCCACTTCGATTGTCCATCTCCGGATTCGATGAGAACCCTGGTGAGCGCTTCCGTTCCGTCCTTCGTGGAAAGGATTCTGACTTTGTAGTCGAGTAGTTTGACCTGCTTCAATTCTGGATAGATGTTCTCCAGGGCCTTTCGGATCGCATGATCGAGGGCATTGACCGGGCCGTTTCCCACAGCTGCGGTATGCTCCACCCGATCTCCCACGCGAACCATAATGGTCGCCTCTGAAAGGGGAGTTTCTTCCTCTGTCTTCTTCTCCACAATGACACGAAATCCCATCAGCTCAAAAAACCTTTTATGCTGTCCGAGCGCCTTTTTGATGAGAATCTCGAAAGAACCTTCGGCTCCCTCAAATTGAAACCCTTGGTTTTCCAACCGCTTTAGATCATCGAGGATGTGCCTGATCTTTGGATCCTTGCTTTCGAAATCGATTTTATATTCAGCAGCCTTATAGAGGATGTTGGATTCGCCGGAGAGGTCAGAGATAAGAACCCTCCGATGATTCCCGACCTTCTCCGGGACAACATGTTCGTAGGTGGTATCACTCTTTCGGATAGCGCTGACATGAACCCCGCCCTTGTGGGCAAACGCGCTATCCCCTACATAGGGAAGATATTTGTGATGGGGAAGGTTGGCCAGCTCCGAGACGAAACGGGAAACCTCGGTAATCTTTTTGAGCCGATCATCTGCGATGCAATCAATTCCCATTTTCAACTTGAGGTTAGGGATGATGGAGCAAAGGTTGGCATTGCCGCATCGTTCTCCATATCCGTTGATCGTTCCGTGGACCATGGCGACGCCCTCTTTAACCGCTAGAACAGTATTGGCTACCGCCATCTCGGAATCGTTGTGGACATGAATGCCCAAAGGGACAGCGATTTTCTTTTTTACCTTTTTGACGGCAGATTGAACTTCGTCGGGAAAAGTTCCCCCGTTGGTATCGCATAAAACGATCCAGTCTGCCTTGGCTTCCTGAGCCGCCTCCAGTGTGGAAAGTGCGTACTGGGGATTGTTCTTGTATCCGTCGAAGAAGTGTTCGGCGTCAAAGATCACTTCGTCGAGATGATCCTTAAGGAATCGAATCGAGTCCTTAATGATCTCGAGATTCTGATCGAGGGTGATGCTTAATGCTTCGATGGCATGTCGATCCCAGGACTTTCCGAAAATGGTAACCACCTTCGTGCCGGCCTCGATCAAAGCCTGAAGGTTTGGATCTTTTCGGGGTAGGGTTCCGGCCCGGCATGTGCTTCCAAAAGCAACGATCTTTGCCTGAGAGAGGGGAAGGGACTTTATCTCCTGGAAAAACTGGAGATCCTTTGGATTGGAGCCAGGCCATCCTCCTTCAATATAGTGAATTCCTAATCCATCCAGCTTTTCCGTAATCCGGACCTTGTCCTCCAGTGAAAAAGAAATGTCTTCTGCTTGAGAGCCATCTCGGAGCGTGGTGTCGTAGAGCTTTATAGAGTCAGAAGGAATCAAAGCAAGAACTCCTTAATGAAACATTGCACGCTGTACGATCAACGATGAACTCTGAACTTGAAACCTTGAACCAAGATATTTGTTCATCGTTTATCGTCCCTGGGTCATCGTTCCTCTGTAATCGCAGGCTGATCCAACGCAAAGGCGTCGTGGAGGGATCGGACTGCCAATTCAGTATATTTGGAGTCAATGATACAGGAGATTTTGATCTCCGAAGTAGAGATCATGTGAATATTGATCCCTTCCTTTGCCAAGGCGGAAAACATCTGAGTGGCGACACTCGAGTGGCTCCTCATTCCTACCCCTACAATGGATATCTTTGCAATATCTTCATTGAATTTGACTTCTTTCCCGCCGAACTCCTTTGTCGTTTCTTTAACGATCTGCAGGGTTTTCGGAAAATCGGACTTGGGAACGGTGAAAGCCACATCGGCACAGCCTTTCTCAGTGCTGGAAGTCTGGATGATCATGTCCACCACGATATTCGCATCGGCAATGGGTTTAAACAATTTGGCGGCCACTCCTGGGGTGTCCGGAAGGCGCATGACCTCGATCTTTGCTTCATTTTTATTGTAAGTCACACCGGAAACCACAACCTTTTCCATCTCTTTGTCCTCCTTGCAGACGATTGTTCCAGGGTTGTCATTAAAAGATGATCTGACGTGAATGGGGACATCATATTTTTTGGCAAACTCTACAGAACGGATCTGAAGCACCTTCGCACCGAGGCTGGCCATCTCAAGCATCTCATCATAAGAGATTTTTGACAATTTTCTTGCCTTTGGGTAAACATTCGGATCCGTCGTGTAAACCCCATCGACATCGGTATAGATTTCACACACATCAGCCTCTAGCGCTGCAGCGACGGCCACAGCGGATGTGTCAGATCCTCCCCGACCGAGGGTGGTGATATTGCCTGAATCATCCACCCCCTGAAAACCGGCTACGACGACCACCCGCCCGTCTTTTAAATCCTGACGCATCTTCTCTGAATCAATGCTCGCGATCCGGGCTTTGCCAAAGACGCTGTCCGTGGCAATTTTGATTTGAAAGCCTAAATAAGATTTTGAATCGCAGTTCATGGACTTGAGGGCCATCGCAAGAAGTGCAATGGAGACCTGTTCTCCGGTTGAAACGAGAACATCGAGTTCCCTCTCGTCAGGAACAGGGGTGACCTGTTGCGCCAAACGGATGAGTTTGTCTGTTTCGCCGGCCATCGCAGAGACGACGACCACCAGCTCGTGGCCTTGGTTCTTGGTGTTGAGAACCCTTTTGGCCACATTTCTGATCCGTTCAACGTCTCCCACAGAAGTACCGCCATACTTTTGAACCACGAGTGCCATTTGCTTCCCTCCCATGTGAACAGTCCCGAGTCCGTAGTCTCGTAGTCTGGTAGCCTTGTTGCCTTTGACTACTCGACTAATGATTGACTATTCGAACCTCGGACCTCTGAATTTGGTCTACCAAATTCAGGTAATGTCTTCCTCTTCCGGTAATTTCTAGAGTCCTTATGTTTTCATCAACATAGGCAATGGAGACAACGAGTACTTCCTTAGGGAGGAGGGATGGAATTTTATTGGCCCATTCGATTGCTGTTACCCCACTCCCTTGAAAATAGACCTCCAGACCTAACTCCTCAGCCTCTTTTTCGCTTCCCAGCCGAAACAGATCAATATGGTAAAAGGGTGTTTCCCCCGGGTATTCGTGAATCAGTGTAAAGGAAGGGCTTGAGACATAAGTCGAGTTCCCAATTCCCACTCCTGCGGCGAGTCCCTTGACGAATTGAGTTTTGCCGGCCCCCAATTCGCCCACCAAGGCTATAACGTCTCCGGGCAGAAGCCGGGTTCCAATGTCTTTTCCGACCCGAATCGTCTCAAATGTGCTTTGGGTCTGCAAGACCACTTTTTTCCCCATTCAAATCCCAAATCACAAATTCCAAGCAAATCTCAATCCCCACATCCAAATGACCGAAGCGATTTGGTTTGAGATTTGAAATGTGGTTTATTGAAAATTATTTGTAATTTGGTGCTTGGAGCTTGGTGCTTCCCATAACACGGGAAGGTTATGCCTTGAATTTGAAGTCATCAGGATTGAGGCTTTCCAGCCAATCCTTTAGCTGATCCCCCTCTTTTTCCATGTCGATCGTGCGTGCTCTTTCGATGACTTGCTCGGATACAAAAATTGGGGCGTCCGAAGCCAGGGCAATGGCCATGGCGTCGCTGGGACGAGAGTCAATGATGATCTCTTCGCCTCCTCGATTGAGGTAGATCAAAGCATAGTATGTGTTTTCCTTCAGGTCGTTGACCACGATTTTCACAACGTGAGATTGAAGGGTGTTGAGAATGCTGTGGATTAAGTCATGCGTCGCGGGTCGATGGGAATTCATCTTCTTCAGTTTCATCGCGATGGCGTTGGCCTCGAAAGGGCCGATCCAAATGGGAAGTCCCGTTTTATTCGACAAATCCATAAGGAGAACGACAAATCCGTTTGAGGTGGAATCGAACGTCAGAAACTTAACCTTCATCTCAACATACATCCTGCCTCTCCTTTCGTGCCTCTATTTGGGTTAAGCGGAATCTGGGGGAAGCACCTATACCTTCGTCTTCTTTAGACACCTCCTTTTCCTTAGCCGCGTCATCTTACTCCCGGATTGACGGTCTTTCCCTTGTCTTCACAGAGTGGACAGAGGATGAACACCCTTCTTGCTGGGCGAATCAGACAAGATGACTTATCTTAAATGAAGAGGAAGGCAAAATCAAATCATTCCCTTGAGAAGGGTAGGGAGTTTTTCAATAATATCCGTTGCAATGAGGGATCTCTCTCCCTTCTCTTGAGCCCCCTCATCACCAGCCAATCCGTGAAGATAGACAGCGATCTGAAGAGACGGGAGGATGTCGAATCCCTGGCACACCAATCCGCCGATCATCCCCGTGAGGACATCCCCTGTTCCGCCTGAGGCCATCCCCGGATTGCCTGTGGGGTTAATAAAGACCTCGCCTTTGGGGGTACTGATCAGGGTAGGATGCCCTTTCAGGACGAGATGAACATGCTGGGATTGAGAGAAATTCCTGCTCAGTCCGATCCGATCTTCCAGAACTTCCTTGACCTGGGATCGCGCCAGTCGGGCCATTTCTCCCGGATGCGGGGTCAGAATGAGCGAGCGGCTCGTGATGGGGAGGGTTTTAGGTTGTGTCGCCAAAGCGGTCAGCCCATCGGCATCCAAGATCATCGGAACATCCAGTGTCTTAATCAGTTTGAGGACGAGTGACTGGGTTTCCTTAAACGTTCCAAGGCCCGGACCAATGATGACAGCCTTTTTGTTTTCGCAAAGACGAACGATGCCGCTGAATGCCCGAAGACTAAGCGTTTGTTTGGGGGTTTCTGGAAGAGGTTCTGTCATCACCTCTGTCAATTTCATCTCCATGATGCCATTCAGGCTCTTTGGAATAGCCAGGGTGACCAGGCCCGCTCCCATCCTCAGAGCAGCTTGGCAAGCCATCGCTGCGGCCCCTGTCTTGCCCACCGATCCCGCAATGACCAACAGATGCCCATAATCTCCTTTGTGGGTATCCGGGTTCCGGGGGATGGACAACCATCTCCTGATCTCTTTTTCTTCTAAAAGATGGGTCGGTATTTTTTCATCCTCCACCAGTCTCTTGGGGAGTCCGATATCGATGACTCTTACCTCTCCCACGTAATCGATTCCAGGGGGAATCAGATGGCCCACTTTGGGTAAGCCGAAGGTAATGGTGAGGGAGGCCCGGATCGCCGTGCCAAGAGGCTTCCCCGTATCCGCATCCAATCCTGAGGGAATATCAATGGCGACGATGGGTCTTTGAAGCGTATTCAGGTGATCGATGACTTCTCTATAATAACCTCTGACCTCAGCATCGAGTCCTGTTCCAAAAATCCCGTCAACCAGGATATCAAACTTTTCCAAATCCTTTTTAACTTTGACGTAATCTTTGGAAGAGGGGACAGAGATGACTTCCCCTTTCATGCGCTGGAAGATGTTGAAATTGGTTTCGGCATCTCCTCGAAGACCCTTCGGGTCGGTGAGGAGGTAGACCCTCACGGAAACCCCCTGATTCAGAAAGTATCGGGCGATCACAAATCCATCTCCCCCATTGTTTCCCTTTCCAGCAATGATCGCTATCTTCTTCTTGTGTATATCAGGGAAGGTATTGGAGATCACTTCTGCCGCCCCCCTCCCCGCGTTTTCCATGAGAATCATCCCTGGAATCCGGTAGGTCTCGATCGCCTTTCGATCCAACTCTTGCATCTCTTCAGCATTGGCTACTTTCATCATTTCTTTCCTCTAATCGCACATGGGCCACGACGTAAGAGGGTTCGTGGGAAAGGGTGCATTTCATTTGATGAGTTCAATCATTTCTCGGACGGCCCGATCCAATCCCACCAAAACCGCCCGGGCAATAATGCTGTGACCAATGTTAAGCTCTTCGATTTCTTTAATCTCTGCAACTCGACGGACGTTGACATAATTCAACCCATGTCCTGCCGCGATCTGAAGATTTCGGTGAGAGGCCTCGGCGACTGCGTCGAGAATCTTTTTTAATTCCTCGTCTTCCTGAGACGGAGTTTTTGCCTCACAATAGCGACCCGTATGGATTTCGATGACACTGGCGCCCACATCTTCTGATGCTTTGATCTGATCTTTTTGGGGATCTACAAAGAGGCTGACCGGGATTCCTCCTTTGTGGAGCCGTTGAATAGCCTTTTTGAGAAACGGGAAGAATTTGATGACATCGAGGCCTCCTTCCGTCGTCAATTCTTCCCGTTTTTCCGGAACGAGCGTGACGATGGTCGGTCTTATCGCCAGGGCGATGCGGGTCATCTCCTCCGTAGCCGCCATCTCGAGATTGAGTCGAGTTTGCACCACTTCCCTGAGGATTCGGAGATCTCGATCCTGAATGTGACGGCGATCTTCTCTCAGGTGGCAGACAATGCCATTTGCCCCAGCCAATTCCACCATTCCCGCTGCCGTGACAGGATCCGGGTACGTCACCCCTCTGGCTTGTCGGAGGGTTGCGATATGGTCAATGTTGACACCCAATCTCGGCATAAGTCATCTCCGATTTAGAATAAACGATGAGTAGTTACCGATGAATTTCTAACGAATATCTGCTCCAACATATTTCTCGACCATCCAGCAAGGTCCTGGTTAGACCGACCTTTCAATTTCCCGCCAGACGAACTGCGTCAGCCACAGCAATGGCCTTCTTGGCCTCGAGCACGTCGTGACTCCGGATGATGTGGGCTCCGTTGAGGACACCGATCGCAATGCTTGAGAGCGTCCCTTCCAATCGGTCTCCGACCTCGGTATTCAGGATCTTTCCGATGAAGCTCTTGCGCGATGTCCCCAGTAGGATTGGTTTGCCTAGGATTCGGAATTCATATAAATGTTTCAGAATGAGAAGGTTATCCTCAATCGTTTTCCCAAAGCCAATTCCGGGGTCGATGATCATCTGCCCGGGGTCTAAACCAGCAGATTCAGCCACGCGAATAGAATTCTTCAGATATCGAATGATCTCGGCAAAGAGGGAACTGTAATGTACATCCTTCTGCATTGTTTCAGGGGTTCCTCGAATATGCATGAGGACAAGAGGGATATCCTCTCGTGCAGCCACCTGTGCGAGTTTCGGGTCAAAATGTAACCCGCTGATATCATTTATTATCTGAGCCCCTGCTTCAACGGCTCTCTGGGCGACAGCTGACTTATAGGTATCTATCGAGATGGGGACGTCCACTTCCTTTTCGAGAGATTCGATCACAGGAATGACCCTGCGAAGTTCCTCTTCCAATTCAACGGGCTTTGAACCCGGTCTGGTCGACTCCCCTCCGATATCGATGATATCCGCTCCCTCTTCAACCATGCCAAGGCCACGGGAAACGGCCTTTTCTTTGTTGAAAAAAGCCCCTCCGTCTGAAAAAGAGTCTGGAGTCACGTTGAGAACCCCCATCAGAAGGGTTCGCTTCCCCAGTATCAATTTCTGCTTTCGGCAGCGTATGGCGTAATGGGTTCTGGAAATATTTTTAATGGCTTCTTTTATGGATTGACGAAGGGCGCCGAGGTCTGGGTATTGTTCTAATTTTAGGATCAGTTTTTCGAAATGTTTTTGAGTCCCCATCAGGAGGGCATCTGTCTGTTTGATACTGCAATCAAGCCCCCTCCGATCGACGGCCACGTCCCCGCCCAAGGAGAGCATTTCCTGTTTGAGGACATTCGCTGTTCTGGGGTCGATTTCCTCCATCTTTAGGTTGAAATGGAGGGTTTTCCCCATGAGCTTGACGCCTGTTGGGTCTACCCCCACCTCTCTTATGTGATGGATGGCTTCATTGGCATTTGTAATGTGAAGGCATCGAATCAGATTCATCTCGCCTAAACATTCCCGCCCTTTATAATGGTTTCGATCTGATTTCCGTCCAAGACCTCTTTTTCAAGAAGTGTATTTGCCAATTTATGGAGAATGGCTGTGTTTGCATTGATAATCTCTTTCGCCTTTTCGTAACCTTGGGTGACAATGGTCTTCACCTCA
>Ga0209253_10001899_pt1 | contig 18415 bp, 14 predicted proteins | sample FrelakmetBRP12BR_FD_187145 | JGI IMG/M metagenome (GOLD analysis project Ga0209253, IMG submission 187145) | Freshwater lake sediment microbial communities from the University of Notre Dame, USA, for methane emissions studies - BRP12 BR (SPAdes)... | ecosystem: Environmental > Aquatic >... | reverse complement strand
CGTCGCCCCCTCTCGCGGCCAAGCCGTGAGAGACTCCCCTTCTCGCCCACTGTGTGTGCTGGTTTCTGAACCTTTGCTTACGCAAACATGCTTCCTGGCCTCTCGACGGTTTGCTTGAGAATACCTGACACTATGATCTCATGGCGTATGTGGATTTCAACGTCCCGATCACGGGTCACCCATTACGCGTCACGTTTCTCTCTCGTCCCTCGTCCAAGCGACCTGCCCGCCGAACTCGCCCGTCCTCCGCAGGAGCAATGCTCCGGAGGGAGGAGCTTGAGGCAGGCGGGAGCGGTCGTCCTTCTTCATGTCGTCAGTTTCTACGTGCCAGCCAGAGGCTAAAAAAAACGATGGCTGCTCCCACGAGCTGAGAAAAATAGAGCCGCTCTTGGATAAGAAGAAAGGCAAAAAAAGCAGCAAAAACAGGAATTGAGTACTGGTAAATAATGGTTCGTGAAGGACCAATCTTTTTTACCCCGCGGTACCAGAGAAAAAAAGCAATAACAATAGAGAAGACAACGGTAAAGGATAATACGGCCCATCCAGTCAGGGAGAGCCTCGTAAATTCACCGGCGTCAAGATAGAATGGTATAAAGGGAATGAGGAGGACGGACCCGGTTATCATGCTGTACGTTGTGACCTTGAGGGGAGAGTGCCGGTCAAGGAGGGGCTTGGACAGGATTGTGTAGAGTGCCCAGAGAAAACTCGACCCAACGGCAAGGAGGTTCCCGGTCGTGTCACCTGATTCGAGATAAAAGTTCCCCTTCGTTATGATGACAAAAACTCCGAAAAACCCGGTAATGATACAAAGAACCCTTTTCCTGTTGAACCTCTCAAACCCGAATAAGCTGCTGAGAATCCCCCCATAAAGGGGTGCGGAATTGATAATAATGCTCACATTCGTTACAGAGGTGTATTTCAGCGCAAAGGTGAAACAAAACTGGTATATGGTTATCCCTATGATCCCGAGAAGGCAGAGGTAGCAAAAATCTCTGAGCGGTATCTTTACATCTCCGAAAAAAAAGAGTAAAAGAAATAACAGAACGCTCCCGATGAAAAACCTGAAGAGAACAAGATTCACCGGAGAAATATAGGCAAGAAGAAACTTCATGGCAACAAAATTCATTCCCCAGATGGCCGCCACGCAGAGAAGAAGAATATCGGATACCCTTTCCTTTTCCACTGCAGAAGATTAATGGATAGAGTATCATTTGTCAAATAAGGTATAGTAGGAGGACATGATGGATCCCAGGGAGCATTTCATCTTTGCCCTTGACGTGGAACACTTTGAGGAGGCCCAGAAACTCGTCTTAGAGTTCAAGGACCACGTGGGAATGTTCAAGGTAGGAAAACAGCTTTTCACCCACTGTGGCCCCAAGATCGTCGATTTCATCAAGATGAAAAAATCTAAGGTTTTCCTCGATCTCAAATACCACGACATACCCAATACCGTATCGAAGGCATCCATTGAGGCCGCGAAGCTTGGCGTAGACATGCTGAACGTCCACACTATGGGCGGCTTTACCATGATGAACGAAACCAGGCAGGCAGTGCACAATGCAGTAAAAACACTCACGATACAGCGCCCAATCTTAATCGGGGTAACTGTTCTCACCAGCCTTGACAACGGGGAGCTTGAGCGGATGGGCATCACAATCACTGTGGAGGCCCTTACAAGGAAGCTCGCACTCCTTGCAAAAGAGGCCGGCATGGACGGGGTCGTAGCCGGCGGCAGTGAAATCGAATTAATCAGGGAATTGTGCGGAAAGGATTTCGTCATCGTAACACCGGGCGTAAGGATCGAGGAGAAAAAGGACGATCAGAAGAGGACCATCGGCCCTGTGGAGGCAATCCAGCGGGGCGCCACCTACATCGTTCTCGGCAGGGCGGTGAGGGATAACACAAATCCAAGGGCTCTCCTGGAAAAAATAAGCAGGGATATTGCTAATGCAACTTCTGTGGGAAAAAAATAGTATCATCCAGTCCATGCAGGAAACCCCGGACAGGGTTCACCGGCTCTGGGTCGAGCAGGGATACGAACATGTCTCGGATGAAGTGATCAAGGAAGCCAAGGGGTTGGGCGTTCCATTCAGGGTTATCCCCCGCGATGCATTTGCGAGGAAATTCAAGGGCGCAAAATATCACGTCTGTTTAGAGCGTGATGAGATTACCTATGGTGACCCCGATTTATTCCTCATGGAAATCGCGTCCCGGCCAGGTCCGGTTGTCTGTGCCTTCGACGGCATCTATGACCCCCAAAACCTTGGAAATATTATGAGAAGTGCCGCTTGCCTCGAAATCAACGGGATAGTTATGCCAAAAGACAGGTCGTGTGGCATTACCGAGACAGTTGCAAGCGTTTCACGGGGAGGCATAGAACGTGTTACCGTGGTGAAAGTGGTGAACCTTGCGAGATACCTGGATAGCATGAAAAAATCAGGTTTTTTCTGCTACGGCCTCGATGAGAGAGGCTCGGTTCCCCTCTGGGAGGCTGATCTGACCGGCCCTGTATGTCTTGTCTTCGGGAATGAAAGTGGCTTGAGGAGGCTTACAAGGGATACATGCGACCAGGTCCTCAGGATACCTGCATCCCCCTCCTTTTCCTCACTCAACGTGGCAACAAGCTTCGCCATTGCCGTGTACGAGGCAAAGAGACAACGCCTCTTGAAAAGCTCATAGCTGTAAGCTGTAAGCTGATAGCAAAACCACTCAACCACTTAACAACTCAACTTTTACTTTTAACTTCTCGCTTTTCCCGCCCATCTCGCTTTTCCCGCATAACCTCATTCACCCATCCACGCAACGATTTGGATGCTGCATTTCCTTTCAGCTATCAGCTTACAGCTATGAGCTATCTCGCCTATCGCCTATCGCCTGTTTTCGATAAGGGTTATTTCTCTTGAATGGACGGTACGGATAAGCTATGCTTTTTACAATGGACTTGCGTCATTTAGAGACTTTTGTAAAGATTGCAGAGTTGAACAGTTTTACCAAGGCAGCAGAGGAACTCTATATTACTCAGCCCACAGTGAGTAAACAGATTGTTGACCTTGAGGGGTATTTTGGCATACGCTTGATTGACAGGACCAAAAGACAGGTAACCCTCACGAGGGCAGGCGAGATCCTGCTCAAATACGGGAAAGATTTCATGGCCCTCCGGAAAGAGACAATCGACGCCATTGATGCCTTCAAGGGCTTGAAAAAAGGGTTGGTTATCGTCGGCGCAAGCAACATACCGGGCGTCTACATCCTTCCCCGGGTGCTCAAGGCCTTTCGTGAAAACTATAGCGGCATCCGGATAAAGCTTATCATTTCAGACTCCAAGGACATTATTGACAAAATGGAGCAAGGGCAGATCGATGTCGGGTTTGTCGGAGCCAGGGATACTACGAAGAAACTGGTGTTTAAAAAGCTCTTCGACGACACGATCGTTATCATCGCTCCCCCTGATTACCCTTCTTCCATTGACATAGACAGTTTAAAAAAGTATTCCTTCATTATGCGCGAGCAAGGCTCCGGAACAAGAAGCTGTTTCCATTCGGCCTTGAAAAAGGTAGGCATAAATTCATTGACAGACTTGCAGGTGATTGCTGAACTCACCGACACTGAGGCGATCAAAGAGGCTGTGAAGAGCGGCATGGGAATCTCATGTGTTTCAAAAATGGCGGTGATCGGAGAAATTTCGTCAGGGCAAATGACAACTATACGTGTAGAAGGGATGGACGACCTGAAGAGATCATTTTACGTGATCAGCCGAAAGGGAAGAAGCCTTCTGCCGCAAGTGAAAGCGTTAGTAGAAATTATTGATAGGTGGAAAGAACATGACAAAAATTAAATGCATGGTTGTTGTATTGTTCCTCATCTTCATCGCAGGGACAGCTGAGTCAAAGGTATACCTTGATGTCTATGGAAAAACATACAAGAAGATCACCATAGGTGTGCCATCCTTCCAAAGTGACAGACCGGACAGGCTCAGAATGGATATGAGCGATCTCCTCAACCAGGACCTTGACATGTCCGGCTTTTTTATTGTGGCCCCCAACTCTCTCCTGGACCGCGAACTCTCTGATGAGGGAATAGAAAAGAAGGATATCAAGTTTACAAACTGGCGCTCTATCGGGGTTGAACTTTTATGTAAAGCCAGGTTCATCTTAGCCAACGGAGAGATTGCCCTTGAAGCCTATCTCTACGACACCCTTGATGGTTCCCTTCTCCTTGCAAAGCGATACAGATCGAGTCCGGAAGAGTGGAGAAAGCTTGTCCACCGCCTTGCTGACGACATTCTTCTCGCAGTTACCGGTGAGAAGGGGATTATGAGTTCAAGGGTTGTATTCGTCTCCGGAAGCAAGCGGAACAAGGATGTTTATATTGCCGGTATCGATGGACAGGGCATCAGGCAAATTACGAATTTTCAAAACATCATGGTATCACCTTCCATATCTCCTGACGGAAGGTTCCTGGCGTACACCTCTTACAAGGAAGGCAAGCCAAACCTCTTCATTATGGACCTGGAAACAGGAAAAGACATCCACTCTGACCGGGAAGAGGGCATGAAGCTTGGAACTGCCTGGTTGGGAAAATCTACCCTCGGTTATGCAAAGACTTCCGGCAACCATTCCACCATCTACACCATTGATGCCGCGAGCCGCCAGAAGAAGGCTATATTCACTAAGGAAGGGATACTGACTTCGCCCTCATTTTCCCCTGATGGAACAAAGATGGTCTTTGTTTCAGACATGTTTGGAAGCCCGCAGGTATTTATAAAGGATCTCTCTTCAGGGGACGCGAAAAGACTCACCTACTCAGGCAACTACAACACATCACCATCTTTTTCTCCGAAGGGTGATCTTATCGCCTTTGTCGCTAAGATTAATGGTTCCTTTGAAATATGCACCATGAATATGGATGGCTCCAACCAGAGAGTATTGACCAGCGGCGGCATAAATGACTCACCCCAGTTTTCACCATGCGGGAGGTATATCCTGTATTCATCGAAAAAAAGTGACCATTATAACGTTTACATAATGCTCTACAACGGTGAAAACAAGAGGATGCTCAAGCTCACAAACAAGGATGAAGAACAACCGAGGTTTGTACCGTAATGGACCAGAAGTTGAGAAAATGAGAAGATGAGGTGTTATAACTTCTCAACTTCAGACAAAAACACAAGAAGTTAGCGTAAAGGAGGAAGTAAAATGAAATACTTAGCACTTTTATTGGCAGTACTAATGCTCGTTTGTTACGGCTGCGCATCGAAGCCGGCTCAGCCTGCGCAAAAATCCATGACCGCTGAAGAACAAGCGCGGCTGGCCCAGGAGGAGGCGCTAAAAAGGAAAGAGCGCGAAGGCAGGATTAGCGAGGAAGATCTTGCAAAAACACGGGCAGACAGGGAAAGGCTTGAAAGGGAAAAGGGCCTCCAGGAAAAGAAGACGGCTCTCCCTGCAAGCGATATTTATTTTGAATACGACAGCTATTCCGTTCAACCTGAGGATTTGCCAAAGATTAAAGAAGTGAGCGAATGGCTCAAGATAAACAACGCTGTCCGAATTGTTGTTGAAGGGCACTGCGATGAACGGGGTACCGTAGAATACAACCTTGCTCTTGGTCAAAAAAGAGCGGAAGTCGTGAAAAATCACCTCACAAAATTTGGAGTTGATGAGAAAAGAATCAGGATAATATCGTTTGGCAAAGAAATACCGGTTGACCCTGGCCACACAGAAGATGCGTGGTCAAAAAACAGGCGTGTCCATTTCTCCATAGACCAGAAGGGGTAAGTCATGAAAAAAAGATTCATCTGCACAACTTTCCAGGTTCTCATCTTCTCTGCTTGTGTGATATTTGCTCTGACGAGCTGTGCCACCAGCGAGGAGACGGTTAAATTGGCAAGGAATATCTCCGCTACAGACTCTGATCTCAATAGGCTCAGAAACGATACTGACAGGCGACTTGCTGAGCTTATGAAAGAGGATGAAAGTATACGGAAACAGCTTGTTAACCTCTCCACTTCTGTGGATGACAACAAGGAAAGGATCAAGATTATCTTCGGGAAGTTGGATGAACTGGAATATCAACTGAAAATGTATTTTAATGAGTTGAAGAATGAGTTGAATTCCCTGAAGAAGTCCGGGATAGCTCCCGGTACTTCTACCACCACCCAGCGTCCAACAATGGCAGCCCCCAACAGGGATTACGAAACTGCTTACAAGGATGCTTTTGATTCCTTTCAGAAGAAATCCTACGAAGAGGCCATCAGGAAGTTTTCTGCTTTTGTGGAATCACATCCGGGGACCCCACTCGTACCGAACGCATTGTATTGGATCGGCGAAAGCTACATGAGCGTCAAGAATTATGAGAAGGCCATACTCTCATTTCAGGAGCTTGTCGATAAATATCCAAAGAGTGAGAAGGTACCAAGGGCACTGCTTGCCCAGGCAGATGCATTTAATGCCGTAAAAGACAAGAAGAGTTCTATAACCGTATTGAAGAAGGTTATAGAACTCTTCCCTAAGAGCGAAGAAGCCGCTATCGCCGAGCGGAGGCTGAGGAACTAAGATACCTGCTAAGACTCTACTGTTTGTTCGAGTGCCTCTGGCGGCGTTTTGTCGTTTGTTACCATATCATAACTACGGTATTTCAGGAAACCTGTACCGGCAGGAATAATCCGACCCATAATGACATTTTCCTTGAGACCCCGCAGGTAGTCGACACGGCCCTCAATTGATGCCTGCGTTAAAACCTTTGTCGTATCCTGGAAGCTTGCGGCTGAGATAAAGCTTTCCGTAATAAGGGAAGCCTTTGTCACACCGAGGAACAAGGGTTCTGCCTCAGCACGCCTTCCACCAGCGTCCATAACATGCTTGTTCTCTTCTTCAAAAATCCACCATTCAACTGCCTCGTCCATGATGAAGTTCGTGTCACCCACATCTCTTATCCTGACCCGCTTCAGCATCTGCCTGACGATGACTTCAATATGCTTATCGTTGATCTTAACACCCTGGAGCTGATAGACCTCCTGGATCTCATCTACCAGATATCTGGCAAGGTCTTTCGTTCCGGAAATGTGGAGTATATCGTGGGGATCTACTGGGCCATCCATAAGGGCTTCACCAGCTTTCACGTAATCGCCCTCGTGAACAATGATGTGCTTACCCCTCGGGATGCTGTACTTCTTGGGCTCACCATATTCAGGGGTAACAACGATTTCTCTTTTACCTTTTGGTGTCTTACCGGAAGAACGGACAGGGAAAGATATAAATCCGTTGACCTCACTGACAATGGCGTTTTCTTTCGGCCTTCTTGCTTCAAAAAGCTCTGCAACCCTTGGCAGACCTCCGGTGATGTCTTTTGTCTTGGTGGTTTCCCTGGGCATTTTCGAAACAACATCACCTGCATGAATATCATCCCCCTCGTTGACGACAATGTGTGCGCCGACAGGGAGGATGTAACGGGCGGGAATAGTACTGTCCGGTATAATGGTTTTACCTTTGTCATCCTTAATGGATATCCTTGGCCTTCTGTCCGGATCTTTTGGTTCCATAATAACCTTGTACGACAAGCCTGTCAGCTCATCTTTACTCTCCTGCATGGTTTCACCTTCTATGATGTCACCAAACTTTATCTTCCCTGACGCTTCAGAAAGAATGGGGATTGTGTAAGGATCCCACTCTGCAAGAGTATGACCGCTCTTGACGTGCTGCCCATCCACAATCTTCAGCCTTGCACCGTATATGATGTGGTACTTTTCCCGTTCTCTCCCTGTCTCGTCCTCAATGGCAATCTCTCCGTTCCTGTTCATGACTACAGGAACGCCTTCCCTGTTCAAGATGGTCTTTACGTTGATAATTTTCACATAACCGTCATTACGTGCCTCGAGGGTTGATTGTTCTACCCTTCTAGACGCTGCCCCACCGATATGGAAGGTTCTCATGGTAAGCTGAGTCCCGGGTTCCCCGATTGACTGGGCAGCGATAATGCCGACGGCCTCGCCAAGACTGACAAGTCTTCCCCGTGAGAGATCCCTCCCGTAACAAAGAACGCATACACCTCTTCGTGACCTGCATGTGAGAACGGATCGGATTTTTATCTTTTCAAAACCTCCCTCTTCGATCTTTTTCAGGTGGTTTTCTGTAATCTCCTCATTTCTTCTGACAATGACCTCTCCCGTATCGGGATCTTTCAGATCTTCAAGGACAACCCTTCCGAGGATTCTTGCGTCAAGGCGTTCGATGACCTCCCCACCTTCAGTGAGGGAGCTTACCTCTATACCATCGAAGGTACCGCAATCAGGCTCCGACACAACAACATCCTGGGCCACATCAACGAGTCTACGGGTAAGGTAACCGGAGTTTGCTGTTTTTAATGCTGTATCCGCGAGACCCTTCCTGGCTCCGTGAGTTGAGACGAAGTACTGGAGAACATCGAGGCCTTCCCTGAAGTTACTTGTAATCGGCGTCTCGATAATCTCGCCGGAAGGCTTGGCCATGAGGCCCCTCATACCTGCAAGCTGTCTGATCTGCTGGGCGTTACCTCTCGCACCGGAGTGGGCCATCATAAAAATTGGATTGAGACTGTTCTGGTATTCTGGCTTTCCACTCGGACTTAAAACAGGTTTGCCGTCAAGGCCTATTACCTTTTCAGAGCCAAGCTCGTCCATCAATTCCTTCGCGATCTCCTCTGTTACATTTGCCCATATGTCAATAACCTTGTTGTAACGTTCACCGTCAGTAATCAACCCTTCAGCGTGCTGTTTCTGGACATCAAGGACGTCTTTGTTCGCCCTGTCAATGAGCTGTTTCTTCTTTTCCGGCACCTTCATGTCGTCTATGCATATTGAGATCCCGCCGAGGGTAGCGTAGAAGAAACCCAGGTCTTTGAGCTTGTCAGATAGGATAACAGTACATTTCTCTCCTGCATCCCGGTAACATTTGTCGACAAGGAGACCGATAGTCTTCTTGTCCATAATCCGGTTGATAATGCTGAACATATCGTTGAGAATGAACAGCTTTTTGTCGGGCTCCAGTTCAGAAAGGGCATCCTCGATCACGTCCCGCAGAATGATCCTTCCAGTGGTTGTTTCCACGAGTCGACCGTCAATTCTTACCTTGACCCTTGCATGGAGGTCTACCTCTCCTGAGTCATAGGCCATCCTCACCTCTTCCGGATCTGCGAAGATTTTCCCTTCCCCCTTTCTGTATTTCCTTTCGATCGTCAGGTAGTAGAGGCCAAGGACTATATCCTGTGTCGGAACGATAATGGGCTTCCCGCTTGCCGGAGAGAGGATGTTGTTTGTTGACATCATGAGCACCCTCGCCTCGGTCTGTGCCTCGACTGAGAGGGGTACGTGGACTGCCATCTGGTCTCCATCGAAGTCGGCATTATATGCAGGACACACAAGGGGATGGAGTTGGATTGCCTTCCCGTCAATGAGGTGAGGCTCAAAGGCCTGGATACCAAGACGGTGAAGCGTGGGGGCCCTGTTCAGAAGCACTGGATGTTCCTTTATCACTTCATCGAGTACGTCCCACACCTCAGGGCGTTCCTTTTCGACAATCTTTTTTGCATTCTTGATGGTGGTTGCAAAACCTTGCTTAATGAGCCTGTTATAGACAAAGGGCTTAAAAAGCTCCAGGGCCATGTATTTTGGAAGACCGCACTGGTGAAGTCTCAGCTCGGGGCCCACAACGATAACCGACCTTCCTGAGTAGTCAACCCTTTTTCCAAGGAGATTCTGACGGAACCTTCCCTGCTTTCCCCGGAGCATGTCACTCAACGATTTGAGGGGTCTCTTGCTGGTGCCCGTGACAACCCGGCCCCTCTTCGAATTGTCAAAGAGGGCATCTACTGCTTCCTGGAGCATCCTTTTCTCGTTCCTGATGATGATCTCGGGCGCATTGAGCTCCATAAGTCTTTTGAGCCTGTTGTTTCTGTTAATAACTCTTCTGTAGAGATCGTTAAGGTCAGATGTGGCGAAACGTCCTCCGTCGAGGGGAACAAGGGGTCTGAGCTCAGGGGGAAGGACGGGGATAATGTCGAGAATCATCCAGTCAGGCTTCACACTTGAGACCTTGAAGGCGTCCACAACCCGTAAACGACGGGCAAGCTTCTTCTTCTTCGCATCACTCGATGTCTCCCGCATTTCTTCTCTGAGTTCTTTCGTAAGCTTATCAATTTCTATCTTTTTCAGGCACTCCCTCATCGCCTCAGCGCCAATACCGCCAACAAAGTCCGGTCCGTACTTTTCCCGCGCATCAACGTACTTCTCTTCCGATATCAACTCGCAGAACTCATAGGGTGAGGAACCAGGCTCAATGACGATATACATTTCGAAGTAGAGCACCCTTTCAACCTCTTTGATGGTGAGCTCAAGCAAAGTCCCGATCTTGCTCGGCATGCTCTTCAGAAACCAGATATGGGCTACCGGACAGGCAAGTTTTATATGACCCATCCGCTCCCTTCGCACCTTTGACTGGATAACTTCAACACCGCACTTCTCACATATGATACCCCTGTGTTTCATTCTTTTATATTTGCCGCAGATGCACTCATAATCCTTCACAGGGCCAAAGATCTTGGCACAGAAAAGTCCATCCCTTTCAGGCTTGAAGGTTCTGTAGTTGATGGTTTCCGGTTTCTTAACCTCTCCATAAGACCATTTCTCTATCAGTTCAGGAGAAGCAAGTGATATTTTGATAGCTGTGTAGCTTAAAGGATCCTTCTGTTTATCGTAAACCTTAAAATAATCTTCCAAATTCTTACCTCCTAATAACTGCGGTTTTGAATTTTAAGTGAGAATCTTATCAACTCAACACTCAAAACTCACAACTCAACACTGCAGTTCCTATTCTTCCTTAATGAGATCCACATTGATACACAGGCTTTGCAACTCTTTTACCAGAACATTGAACGACTCGGGCAAACTCGGTTCAAGGACGTTTTCTCCTTTTACAATAGCCTCATAAGCCCTTATCCTGCCGTTTACATCATCTGATTTAATTGTCAAAAACTCCTGAAGCGAATAAGCTGCTCCATAGCCTTCAAGGGCCCATACCTCCATTTCTCCAAGTCTCTGTCCGCCAAATTGAGCCTTGCCTCCCAACGGCTGTTGGGTAACAAGGGAATAGGGGCCGATGGACCGGGCATGGATTTTATCATCTACAAGGTGGTGCAGTTTAAGAAAATACATATAACCCACAGTAATTTTGTGGTGAAAAGACTCCCCTGTTCTTCCGTCAAAGAGGGTTGTCTGTCTATTGTCAGCAAGTCCTGCCATTTTGAAAAGGTCCTTAATTTCAGACTCTTTCGCTCCATCAAAAACAGGGACAGCTATTTGGACACCATCTTTCATGCTGGCGGCAAGGGCAACAACCTCTTCATCGCTCAGTTTGTCAATAAAGCTTTTCAGCTCGCCATGGTTAAATGTCTTTTTCAACTGGGCCTTGATTACATCCGGGGAACAACTTGCACGGTAATAGCTGTCTACCAGGCCACCGATTCGCTTTCCCAGTTCTTTCGCCGCCCATCCCAGATGTGTTTCCAGGATTTGGCCGGCATTCATCCTCGATGGTACGCCAAGGGGGTTGAGTACAATATCAACCGGGGTGCCATCCTCCATGAAAGGCATATCCTCTTCCGGGAGAATTACCGACACGATCCCCTTATTTCCATGGCGACCCGATACCTTATCTCCCACTGCAACCTTTCTTTTCATGGCAACATAGACCTTAATGGTCTTTATAACGCCAGGGTGGAGCTCATCACCTTTCTTGATCTTATTGATCTTATCCTCATAATAGAGCTTTATGATCTCTATCTGGTTCTCTTTACTATCGAGGATTTTTGATACCTTCGATTCGAGCTCAACATCATTGAAATTGACATCCTGCAGCTTATCAGCGCTGATGTGGTCGATTTTATCCTTGGTAAACATATCGCCTTTCTTGATAGCTGTTTTGCCGCGGTCGTCCTTAATATCTGCAGGGGCAGGCTTGCCGTGAAGCAGGCTGTTGATCTTCTCTTTTGTGCCTTCCAGGATAATCTTGATTTGGTCTTCCTGGTCCTTGAGAATATTTGATACCTCTTTGTCTTCAATATCCCTGCTCCGGTCATCCTTGTCAACGCCCCTTCTTGAAAGGACCTTAACATCGGTAACGATCCCTTCGATGCCATGAGGAACTCTCAGGGAAGTGTCCTTCACATCTCCTGCCTTTTCACCGAAAATGGCGCGGAGCAGCTTTTCTTCAGGTGTTAGCTGCGTTTCGCCTTTTGGGGTAACCTTGCCGACGAGGATATCATTCGGCTTTACTGTAGCCCCGATACGTATAATGCCACTTTCATCGAGGTCTTTTAATGTCTCGTCACCCACATTGGGTATATCTCTTGTTACCTCTTCCTTACCAAGCTTTGTATCCCGAACAACACATTCCAGCGCTTCAATATGGATTGATGTAAATACATCTTCCTTCACAAGCCTTTCATTGATAAGGACAGAATCCTCGTAGTTATATCCACGCCAGGACATGAAGGCCACAAGAACATTTTTGCCAAGGGCAAGCTCTCCCCTGTCTGTGGAAGGACCATCTGCAAGGACATCACCTTTTTTTACGAAGTCCCCTTCCTTCACAATTACCCTTTGATTGATACATGTATCCTGGTTTGATCTCCTGAATTTAAGGAGGTTATGTACATCTATTTTTGTAACAGGTTCCTCGTGCTTGCTTTTTTCCTCGTACCTGAGGATAATCCTGTTTGCATCTATGCTTTTGATGACACCGTTGTGCTTCGCGGTAATGGTTACCCTGGAGTCCCTCCCCACAATCTTTTCCATCCCTGTACCAATGATGGGTGCTTCTGTTATGATAAGAGGAACTGCCTGTCTCTGCATGTTCGATCCCATGAGTGCCCTGTTTGCATCGTCGTGTTCGAGGAAGGGTATCAGGGAAGCAGATGCGCTGACGAGCTGTTTAGGAGACACGTCCATAAAATCGACTTGATCAGGACTGATGAGGTAAAAGCCTCCTCCCTTTTGGGCCGAAATCAAGGCATCTTTGAATTTTCCGTGCTCATCGACAGGGCTGTTGGCCTGGGCAGTATAGTATTTCTCCTCTTCGAGAGCGCTCAAGTAGTGTACCTGATCAGTGACCCTTCCCTTGTCAACCTTCCGGTAGGGTGCTTCAATAAAGCCGTATTCATTCACTTTTGCGTATGTTGAAAGAGAGGCGATGAGTCCGATATTTGGACCTTCCGGGGTTTCAATAGGACATATCCTTCCATAATGGGTAGGGTGCACGTCCCTCACTTCAAAGCCTGCCCTTTCCCTGGTGAGACCACCCGGCCCAAGGGCGCTTAACCGTCTTTTATGGGTTATCTCGCTTAATGGGTTCGTCTGATCCATGAACTGGGAAAGCTGGCTCGATGCGAAGAAATCTTTGACTGCCGTTGCCACCGGTTTTGGATTGACCAGGTCGTGGGGCATAAGGGTCTCCATCTCAGGGAAGGTTAGTCTCTCCTTGATGGCCTTTTCCATCCGGACCAGGCCCATCCTGAACTGGTTTTCCAAAAGCTCCCCGACTGTTCTTACCCTTCTGTTTCCTAAATGGTCGATATCATCACCGGCACCTCTTGCATCCTTGAGCTTCAGGAGGTGTTTCACAACCTCTATGATATCCTCTCTTCGCAGTGTCGAGACATCAAGGGGCACATCAAGACCAAGCCTGTGGTTTATCTTTAACCTGCCAACCTTTGAAAGATCATACCGCTCTGGGCTGAAAAACATATTGTGGATAAGAGTTTCAGCAAATTCAATCGTTGGGGGATCACCGGGCCTCAGTTTTCTGTATATTTCAAGGAGGGCATCTTCTTTCGTATTCGCCTTATCTGTTTCGAGGGTATTCCGAAGCGACGGGCTTACGTTCAGGTTGTCAATAAAGAGCACATCGAAGCTTTTCACCTTCTTTTTGATGATTGATACGAGATCTTCTTTCGTTATGATCTTATTTATTGAGATTATGGGCTCTTTTGTCTTCGGATCGAGAATCTCGGAAGAGGTGACCTTCCCGATTATATCATCTTCTTCAACGGGTATCGACTTGATATTGGCAGCTTCCATCTTTTTGATATCGGCCTTACTGATCTTTTTATGCTTCTTAATCAATACCTCGTCGGTCTTTTCATTAACTATGTCATTGCGTGCTTTCTGTCCAATAAGGAGGGCCAGTGGAGTCTCTTTGTATAACTTGCCTTCTTTTATGATGACTATTTCTTTTTCATAGAAATAATCGAGTATCTCTTTCTCTGCATAGCCCAATGCTTTCAGAAGGAGTGTTACCGGTATCTTTTTCTTTTTATCTATTCGAACATTTGCGAGTTCCTTATGGTCGAATTCAAAATCAAGCCATGAACCCCTGTATGGAATTATCCGTGCAGTGTAAGATAGGGTCCCGCTTGTGGGTGACTTTGCATGATCTGTGTCAAAGTAAACCCCGGGAGACCTGTGGAGCTGGCTCACGATGACCCTTTCAGTACCGTTGATGATAAAGGTTCCCCTTTCTGTCATAAGTGGGATCTCGCCAAAATAGACATCCTGTTCTTTGACAGCCCTGACATCTTTTGTTTTTGTTACCGGATCAATGTTCCAAACTACGAGCCTGATGGTAACCCTCATGGGAGCAGCGTATGTTAAACCCCTGAAAAGGCACTCTTCTTCAGAATTTTTTGGATCAACCATTTCGTATTTAACAAAATCAAGAGACGTTGTATCATGGGAATCCTTAATAGGAAATACACTTTTAAAAACTGCCTGTAGGCCAATGTTTACCCTTTTTTCCGGGGAAATATCTCTCTGGAGGAAATTTACATAGGAATCGAGCTGGATTTCAATGAGGTTAGGGATATCAAGTATCTCCTTGATCTTGCCGTAATTCTTCCTGAAAATCTTATTATTAAAGGTTTCCCTCATATTGTTTTTCACCTCATATTTTTAAGGGTTCCAGGGTTCCAGGGGTCAATCGATTATTGGCCCACGAACCATGGAACCCTCAGTTTTACTCTACTTTGACCTGACCGCTCACTTCTTCGAGTTGTTTCTTGATGTTTGCAGCCTCATCTTTTGATACTCCTTCTTTAACAGACTTCGGCGCACCCTCTACAAGATCCTTTGCTTCCTTAAGGCCGAGGCTCGTGATTGCCCTGACAACCTTTATGACCTGGATCTTTTTGTCAGCCTCGTAACCTGTCAGGATTACGTTGAACTCTGTCTTTTCTTCAACTGCTTCAGCTGCAGGGGCGGCACCGCCTGCCGGTGCTGCTGCAGCCATCATGGGCATTGCTGCTGATACTCCAAATTTGTCTTCTAAAACCTTTATAAAGTCAGCGAGTTCAAGAACTGTCATGTTCTCGATAAATTGAATCACATCTTCTTTTGTAGCGCTCATGTATTACCTCCTTCACCCTTGTTCTTTTTGAATTTTAATTGCATTCAGCGTCATCATGAATTTATTCATGTTGCCTGAAAGCACATACAGAAGCCGCTGGGGCATGCCCTGCAGCAACCCGAGAAACTTGCCGACAAGCACTTCTTTCGATGGTAGCGTGGCAAGTTTCAGAATCTCTTCCGGCGTAATGACCCGGTCACCCAAAAACCCGGCCTTCATTTTTAGGTGAGGAACATCTTTGGCCAAACCGGATAAGACCTTTGCAGCGCTTGTTGGGTCTTTGTTGATGCAGATAATCGCATTCGGACCGGTGTACTTATCTTGCAGCACTTCTGCCTTTGTTCCTCCGGACGCAATTTTGAGAAGGGTGTTCTTCACAACGTTGAATTCAACATCAACATTTCTGAGCTCTCTTCTCAGCTTTGTCATCTGGGTCATGTTCGTTCCGCTGTACTCCGCGAGAAACATGGCATTGAGATTAGCAAGCTTTGACTTTAATTCCTCAACTACCTTTTCCTTCTTTTGTCGTTCCAATGGTTTTCATCCCTCCTTTCTAAAAGAATGTATGGAAAGTCAGGAAAGCGACATTACAATAAATCTCGGTAGGCCGTAATCGTTTAATTCCGCCTTGACGGAACACCTACTTTCTCTGACTCATTCCCTATTTGCTCAAATTTCTCACATACGCTGGGTCAATTTTTATTCCCGGGCTCATAGTTGTGCAAACGGCGATGCCTTTCACATACGTCCCTTTGCTTGAAGGTGGTTTTAAACGTACAATTGCTTCGAGGAGCGAATTAACATTCTCGAGGAGTTTTTCTTTACCAAAACTTATCTTGCCGACAGGGATGTGGAGATTGCCTGCCTTATCAACTCTAAACTCCACCCTGCCTGCCTTTATCTCTTTTACTGTTTTTGCAATGTCAAAGGTGACCGTTCCAACCTTAGGGTTTGGCATAAGCCCTCTCGGCCCTAAAATCTTACCAAGCTTGCTGACCATGCCCATCACATCGGGTGTTGCAATTGCCTTGTCAAAATCCAGCCAACCTTTCTGGACCTTCTCGATCAGGTCCTCTGCGCCAACGAACTCTGCACCGGCTTCTTCAGCCTCTTTTTCTTTCTGCCCCTTGGCAAATACAAGAACCCTGACTTTTTTGCCCAATCCGTTCGGCAGCGCAACGCTTCCCCTAACCATCTGGTCGGCGTGTCGCGGATCAACGCCGAGCCTAAGCGCAAGTTCCACGGTCTCATCAAATTTTGCAAATGTCATCTGGGGAAGAAGATCTAAGGCCTCATCCATATCGTATCTCTTTTCTCGGTCAACTTTTTTTATTGCCTCAGCGTATTTCTTTGCTATCGTTGCCATGTGTCTTACTCCTTCATTGAAATCAAAAGTTAAGAAAATAGAGGGTTATGGAGTTGAGCCTCATCGCTCAACTTCTCAACCTCTCAGCATCTCAACTTCTGCTTTATCATCCTTCCACTACTTCCAGCCCCATACTTCTCACTGAGCCTTCAATAATCTTCATGGCTCCCTCAATATTTTTTGCATTGAGGTCTACCATCTTGAGCTGGGCTATTTCCTTAACCTGTGATTTTGTAATGCTTCCAGCTATCTCCTTCTTCGGATTGTTAGAGCCTTTTGCAAGTTTTGCAGCTCGCTTGATGAGAAACGTTGCAGGAGGTGTCTTCGTAACAAATGTAAAGGTCCTGTCCGAAAAAATCGTGATCAGTGCGGGGATAACAGTTCCTTCCTGAGTTTTCGTCTTTTCGTTGAAAGCTTTGCAAAATTCCATTATGTTTACACCATGCTGGCCCAAAGCCGGCCCGACCGGTGGTGATGGAGTTGCCTGACCTGCTTGCAATTGCAATTTGACCATAGCAACGACTTTCTTTGCCATTTCCTGACTCCTTTAGATTTTTTCTATCTGTATAAATTCAAGTTCTACAGGTGTTGTTCTGCCAAAAATGTTCAGCAGTACTTTTACCTTGCCTTTTTCCGGTTTTATTTCCTCCACGTCACCCGTAAAATTTGTGAATGGTCCCTCAGTAACCTTGACACCATCCCCCTTCTCAAACCTGATCTTTGGCTTTATCTTGCCTTTGCCTTCCTGGATGGCGTAAATAATATCATTCACTTCGTGATCCGGCAGAGGCGGGGGATTCATTTTATCGTAGCCCACAAATCCGGTAACCTTCGGGGTATTCCTCACGAGATACCAGGTATCGTTATTCATGAGCATATTAACGATAATGTAGCCTGGGAACACAGTTCGCTGCGATTTTTTTACCTGTCCCTTCACTTTTTCCATGATAACCTCAGATGGGACAATAATATCCCCGAATAAATCATCCATTTTGTTGCTTTTGATGTTTTCCTCGAGGTTCTCTTTGACCTTCTGTTCGTAGCCGGAATACGTGTGGACTACATACCATTTCTTTTCCATTTGATTATCCACGTAGTATTGCCTGAATGAATTTGGCCAATCCTACATCGACGATACCAAGGAATACTGATGCAACGAAAACGGTAATCAATACAATATATGTTCCCTTCATGGCGTCTTTTCTCGAAGGCCACGTAATTCTTTTACCTTCCAGATACACATCCCTGAAATATGCCTTTACAATCTCTATTTTTCCATTAATATCCATGGCATCTCCATACATTACAGGCCAGGAGGGATTCGAACCCCCAACACCCGGATTTGGAGTCCGGTGCTCTATCCGTTAGAGCTACTGGCCTTTTATTTTGTCTCCCTGTGAGAGGTATGCCTCTTGCAGAATCTGCAATACTTCTTTGTCTCAAGCCTGTCTGGTGTTTTTTGTTTGTTTTTTGTAGTTGTATAGTTTCTGTTCTTGCATTCTGTACACGCAAGTGTCACAAGTTGCCTCATCTTCCATCCCCTCTATTCTATGATCTCGGTGCACACCCCGGCACCTACGGTCTTCCCGCCTTCCCTGATGGCGAAGCGGAGTTCCTTCTC
>Ga0209253_10001898_pt1 | contig 18419 bp, 16 predicted proteins | sample FrelakmetBRP12BR_FD_187145 | JGI IMG/M metagenome (GOLD analysis project Ga0209253, IMG submission 187145) | Freshwater lake sediment microbial communities from the University of Notre Dame, USA, for methane emissions studies - BRP12 BR (SPAdes)... | ecosystem: Environmental > Aquatic >... | reverse complement strand
CGAGACATCCGGGCGCAGCACATCTGTATATCCACCTGGTCGAGCCGACCAGTACGCCGGAGCGGGCAGAGAAGGCTGCCGATATATTGCTTACGCTGATGCCGGCGGCGGGGCATCTGTTGCACATGCCGTCGCACATCTACCTGCGCGTGGGCCGCTATGCCGATGCGATAAAGAGCAACCAGCTTGCCATCGCAGCCGACGAGACATATTTCGCGCAATACCCTGCAGCGGGACAAGGGCTGTACCCGGCAGTATATTTCCCCCACAACATCCATTTTCTCTGGTTTGCTGCTACCGCCGATGGCCAAAGCCGCATGGCGATAGAGTCGGCACGCAGACTGGCCGGCACCATAGATGCAACGGTTCTGCAGGCGATGCCGGCGACAGCGATATTCCGTGTGGTGCCGTACTGGGCGCTGGCAAGGTTTGGAAAATGGAACGAGATACTCCAGGAACCGGCACCACCAGCCACGAATGCATTTTTGCAGGGCGCCTGGCACTATGTGCGCGGCCTGGCGTTTGCCGCAACAAGGCAGTTGCCGCAAGCCGAGCAGGAACTGGGAGCGCTGCGCGCGATCACAAAAGATGGAGCACTGGATTGGCAGTTGATGTCGCCGAACAGTGCGCGCGACGTATTGCGCATCGGCCCTGAGGTGCTGGCTGGCGAGATCGCGGCGGCCCGTGGACAGTTCGATGCCGCCATCGCACACCTGGACCGGGCGGTACGGCTGGAGGATGCCCTCGCTTATACGGAACCGCCGGAATGGCAATCCCCTGCAAGGCTGACGCTGGGCGCCATCCTGCTGGAAGCGGGGCGCGCAGCCGAAGCGGAGACGGTGTACTGGGAGGATCTGCGCAGAAATCGCCACAGCGGCTGGACGCTACTTGGACTGTTGCAGACCCTGCGTGCGCAAAAGAAGGACGATCAGGCGGCATTGATCGAAGCGCGTTTCAAAAAAGCATGGGCGCGCGCGGACGTGGAACTCGACGCATCACGTTTCGGCTGTATTGCGGCGCCCCGCGCAGGAATGGCACCCTAGCTTGAGCGCACGCTTTGAGCAAGATCAGCCGTCCGTTCAGTGCCAACAGCTGCCATTCGCCTATCACCACTATTGGTGATGATATGCGGATGGCTGGTAATAAAAACCATTACACATCAACGAAATACAGTAGCATTATGCGTGTCAGTACTATTAAAAAATGTCCGGCCGTAGACGTCCGGCTAATAACTGTTAGGCCGCTACATCCATGATTACCCAAGATTCTCTGTACAAATATCGATCGCTGAATGCTTACTCTCTGGCTTCACTCACGAATAACACCGTTTGGTTGGCAAAGCCGAAGAGCTTCAATGACCCGTTCGACTGCGCCATCACATTGGATCGGCAGAAATACAAAGAGTCTGTTCTCCACGCAGAGTCAGTCGCGATAGAACGCGCCAAGCCAGCAGGCTTACGCCTGGAGCATTTGCAGGACATATGGCCGGGAGACAAGGAAGCCTTTGAGAATTTCAGAAGTGAGATGCTTGGCCTAGTGCAGGGCATGGGCATCTGCTCATTCAGCGCAGTACCCGACCATGTGCTTATGTGGTCCCACTATGCAGATCACCACAAAGGGTTCTCTGTCGAATATGACTGCCGCGAAGGCACCAAGTTACGAGAACTTGCTCATAAAGTGATCTACAAGGACGAAGTGCCAAGTCTCACTGCAGCTGACTTTGCACCACCGAACAATGAGAAAGCATTTGATGCTCTGTGGCGCACAAAGGCGAAATGCTGGGAATACGAGCAAGAGTGGCGCGTGATGATGAACGAGGGAGACAAAAGCTTTCAGGCGCCTTCGGCAATAGTCTCGGTGATCTTTGGCGCGCGAATGGCTGAGTCCGACCGCGCAATGATTGCCCAGACGCTACGACATCAACCAGACATCAATTTCAAAGAAGCGAGACTGAAAGAAGGCAAGTTTCTCATTGAGATCGTCGACGCATGAACCAACGGCCTAACTATAGTTGTACCGGACGCGCGAAAGTGGTCATCGTTTTTTCTCAACCGGCGTCACGCGCGCGCCGGTAAACATGACGTTAGGCATCTCGTGAACTCACGTATCGATCATGAAGGCCTCGCCATCGGCGCGTGCTGCGCGTTGACGCACTCTGTCAGTGTTCTAGAGGATGCTGCGATCTTGTATTCGCAGAAGCGCGCCTCAAGCAGCTTTCACCTCGCAGTCATGGCCCGCGAGGAACTCGGGCGCTTCAATCTGCTCTCGAGGCGGCATCACGAATTGCCCAACAACGAATTCCTAGATGCCACTGAGCTTGCGCGCCAACTGCAACCTCACAAGGTCAAGCTTCAAGCAGGGCAATCCATGGTTCCCGTTCCCATGTCGCCCGACCAGCTTGCCGCATGGCAAGCCGCAATAGAGCGGAATGATGAGGCGGCCAGCTCTGCGATATCACAACAGATTCGCGCACGCGCCGCGAGGCTGAGGCCTCATCAAGCGGCAGAGTTGCACCAACATCGGCTCAAGGCTCAGTATGTTGACTTTGACCCACAATCCGGCAGGTGGTCGCGCCCCTCCGAAGTATCGAAGGCTGAGGCTTCTACTCTCATCCGTACAGTAATGGCCGAGATTGCAAACGCACTGCTTGCTGCTCAGGGTACAGTTTGGCTCCACGCTGCATTCGCTACCCTTGGCGAAGCAAAGCCCGACATGGGCTCATTCACGCATCGCATCTTTGCACGTCTGGCAGAAGGCGATGTCTAACCATTCGTTCCAGCCGACGCGCTCCGGCCTGCGGCCTCCGCACGCGGCTGAACTCAAACGTTGACGGTCTGCTTTTTGGAATCTCGACTGACTGCAACGTGTCGAATTCAGCCCACCCACTTCTTTTTCACCGTCATCATATTGCTGTAACAAACCCCGTGTATGGTTGCGGCAATATGATTTTTTCCGCCACAAAGATTTTTGATCGCGCGATCAATCTGCTATTCGGGGTACTGCTGCTATTTATCACCATCGGGGTTACTGCCGGTGTCATTAATTTATTCCTGCAGCTCGGTGATCTGGTAACGAGCACCGATATTACCCGCCATTACGTGCGCCTTGTTTCCGATGTGCTGACCCTGTTCGTGCTGATCGAACTGTCGCGTTCCCTTGTCTCCCATTTTGACGAGCATCGCCTGCGCCTGACATTTATTGCGGACGCCGGCATCGTGTTCGTTCTGCGCGAAATCATGATCAAATTATTTGAGCACAAGATTGCGGCGGATGAGATTTATGCCTTGAGTGCACTGCTGCTGGTGTTGGGCTGTCTGCGTACCGCGGCAGTCCTGGTCTATCAGCGCGAGAAACGGCTGCTGGCGAAAGAAATCAGGGCCAGACGGCCAATTCCGCGTATCCCCGTAGACTAGGGAACCACTGGTTTCTTCGCCTGCTCCGCCAGATACAGCCAGGTTTCGACCACGCTATCGGGGTTGAGCGAAAGCGTATCGATCCCTTCTTCCATCAGCCACTTCGCCAGATCGGGGTAATCCGACGGTCCCTGTCCGCAGATGCCGATATATTTACTGGCCTTTCGGCACGCCTGAATGGCCAGATGCAGCAAGGCTTTCACCGCCGGATCGCGTTCGTCGAAGGACGCGGCGACCAGGCTGGAATCACGGTCCAGCCCCAGGGTCAACTGGGTGAGATCATTCGAGCCGATGGAAAAACCGTCAAAGTATTCTAGGAATTGATCCGCCAGCAGCGCATTGGACGGAATTTCACACATCATGATCAACCGCAGTCCGTTCTCGCCGCGTTTCAGGCCATCGTCCGCCAGCAGTTCCACCACGCGTCGGGCCTCGGTCAAGGTGCGCACAAACGGGACCATGATTTCCACGTTGGTGAGTCCCATTTCGTCGCGCACTTTTTTCAGTGCCCGGCATTCCAGCTCGAAACAGTCGCGGAAGTTTTCGGCCACGTAACGCGAAGCGCCACGGAAACCCAGCATCGGATTCTCTTCCTTGGGCTCGTAGCGCTGCCCGCCAATGAGGCTGGAGTATTCGTTAGATTTGAAATCCGACAGACGCACGATCACCGGCTTGGGGAAAAATGCCGCACCCAGCATGGCGATGCCTTCGGTGAGTTTTTCCACGTAGAAACTCACCGGATCGCGGTAGCCTGCACTTTGTTTTTCCACCGCGCGCTGCAAATCCGCCGAAATGTTAGGGTAATCGAGCACCGCCTTGGGGTGGATGCCGATCATGCGGGCGATGATGAATTCCAGCCGCGCCAGTCCCACGCCGTCATTGGGCAGACGCTGGAAAGCAAATGCCAGTTCCGGGTTACCCACATTCAGCGCGATCTTGACCGGCGGCTTGGGCATGGTTTCCAGCGCGAGGTCGAGCACTTCGATTTCCAGCGCGCCGCGATAAACATTGCCGGTGTCCCCTTCGGTGCAGGATACCGTGACCATCTGCCCGTCAGATAATACGCTGGTGGCATCACCGCAGCCGACCACGGCTGGAATGCCCAGTTCGCGCGCGACAATGGCCGCATGACAGGTGCGTCCGCCGCGATTGGTGACAATAGCGGCAGCGCGCTGCATGATCGGCTCCCAGTCAGGATCGGTCATGTCGGTCACCAGCACATCACCCTGCTGCACCCGCGACATTTCTTTTGCATCCAGGATCAACCGCACCGGCCCGCTGCCTATTTTCTGGCCGATGGCACGGCCCGTCGTCAATATTTCCGATCTGGTTTTCAGGCGATAGCGTCGCAATGTCTCCATCGCAGCATGGGCCTGCACTGTCTCCGGTCGTGCCTGCAGGATATAAAGCTTGCCGTCGGCACCGTCTTTGCCCCATTCGATATCCATCGGCCGGCGATAATGCCGTTCGATCGCGAGCGCATGGCGCGCAAGCTCTTCCACTTCCGCATCGGTGATGGAAAAGCGCTGGCGCTCGGCTTCCTCCACTGCCAGCGTTGCCACTGAATGGTTGGCTGCACGGCTGGCGGCAAATTGCATCTTGATGAGTTTGGAACCGAGATTGCGCCGCAAGATCGCGGGTCTGCCCTGCTGCAGCGCGGGTTTGTAAACGTAGAACTCATCCGGATTCACCGCCCCCTGCACCACGGTTTCGCCGAGACCATAGGAAGATGTGATGAACACCACCTGATCGAAACCGGATTCGGTGTCGAGCGTGAACATCACGCCGGCAGCGCCGATGTCGCTGCGCACCATGCGCTGCACGCCGACGGACAGCGCCACTTCGGCATGAACGAAGCCGTGGTGAACGCGATAGGAAATGGCGCGGTCGTTGTAGAGCGAAGCAAATACCTGCCTGACGGCTGCCAGCAGATTGTCCAGGCCGTGGATATTGAGAAAGGTTTCCTGCTGCCCGGCGAACGAGGCGTCGGCCAGGTCTTCGGCGGTGGCCGAGGAACGCACCGCCACGGAAATATCGCCGCCTGCCTGCTGCAGCAGCTTGGCGTAAGCAGCGGCGATTTCCTGCTCCAGTCTTGGCGGCAGCGGGGTTGCCACGATCCAGTTGCGAATCTGTGCGCCGGTCTCAGCCAGTGCCGCGACATCCTTGATATCCAGCGTGGCCAGTATTTGTTCGATGCGCTGCGCCAGCCCAGCCTGCGCCAGGAAATCACAATAGACCGCAGCGGTTGTGGCGAAGCCGCCGGGAACCCTTACCCCGGCTTGAGCCAGTTGGCTGATCATCTCCCCGAGAGAAGCGTTCTTGCCGCCGACGCTGCCCACATCGGTCATGCGCAGTTCGTCCAGCCAGATCACATATCTTGCATCTTCCATTCCCGCTCCTGTCAGCGCTGTAGGCTGGGGTGAGCTTGCGAACCCCAGCATTTCGAGATTACATGTTGCTGGGGTTCGTCCCTCACCCCAGCCTACGGTACTCACCCCAGCCTACGATACTCCTTACGGTTGTGTTATCCATCAAAACACGATATTTTGATTGTAGCTGAACATCTTCGTAAGGAACCGCTGATGCGGAACATTCACCATGAAAACATCCGGCAAACTTCTGTTCGTCTCCGCTACGTTGCTTGCTGCCACAGCCTTTATCCTGCCCATCGGAGCCACGACCATGACTGATCAAAGCAAACAACAAACCGCTTATCTTGCGGGCGGCTGCTTCTGGGGGATGGAAGAGCTGGTGCGGGAAATTCCCGGGGTGCTGCAAACCGAAGTCGGCTATACCGGCGGCAATACGCCCAATGCACGCTATGAGCAGGTGAGCAGCGGCAAGACTGGTCATGCCGAATCGCTGAAAGTGGTGTTCGATCCGCAGCGGCTCAGCTACCGGCATCTCCTGTTTGAATTCTTCCGCATGCACAATCCGACCACGCGCAACCAGCAAGGCAACGACGTCGGCACCCAATACCGCTCAGCAATTTTTTATGTCAATGAAGAACAGAAACGCGTTGCCGCTGAAGTCATCAGAACCGTGGATGCCTCCGGCCAGTGGAAAGCCAGGATCGTCACCGAAGTGGTGCCGTTCAGGGAATTCTTCCGCGCCGAGGAATACCACCAGAAGTACCTGATCAAGAATCGTGGCGGCTATACCTGCCATTACATGCGAGGGTTTGATCTGGGAGAAAGCAAATAATTTCAATTCCACTTCATCAGTGACACTTCCAAACTGGAACTGGAATAGCCCGGGTAATGCCGCTTATTCGCGCGCGGCACAACGCCGCGTCAAGTATTCGATCGCGCTGTTCAATGTCAGAAGTTCGGCATAATCCTTCTCGGGAATATCGATGCCGAGAGTTTCATGCAGGCGAATGATGAAGTTGAGAAAATCAAACGAGTCGATGTCGATCTGCTCGCGCAGCGACCGGTCCGGCACGATCAGGGCCGGCTCCACCTCGGGTGCAATGGCACCCAGCGCATCAAAGATGATGTCCCGGATCTGCTCACGATTGTATGAAGTCATCGCAGTTTCTCCGGTTGCTGCAGCAGCCGGTCAAGCGCAGCCAGAAACAGACCGCCGCGGTGACCATCGCTGGCACGGTGATCGGCCGCGAGGGTAACAGTGGCAACCTTGCGCACCACCACCGCACCGCCTTCGACCCACGGCCGTTCGCTTATCTTGCCCAGACCGACGATCGCGACCTGCGGCGGATAGATCACGCCGAATACGCCTTCGACGCCCTGCTCACCCAGATTGGTGAATGTCACGGTGGGATCGCTCATCTCCGAACTGCGCAACCTGCCGCTGCGTACGCGCGTGATGAGATCGCGCAAGTCAGCCATCAATTGGTCGAGGCTCTTCCTGTCGGCATCGTGAATTGCGGGGGCAACCAGGCCGCCGCCGCGCATCGCGATTGCCATGCCGAGGTGCACTGCCGCTGACGGTCGCGCTGCGCCGTCAACCCAGAAGCCGTTGAGTTCGGGTACTTCTCGCAGCGCGAGTGCTACCGCTTTCATGAACGGCACCACCGGCAACAGCCGTTCCGTGACGCTGCGTTTGAGATTTTCCGTTTCCAGCCAACTGCTGACCGCAGTCACATCAATATCGGTGGCCAGATAGTAATGCGGAATCTCGCGCTTCGAGCGCGACATCGCCGTTGCAATCGCCATGCGCATCTGCGCATGCCAGTCCGGCACTGCAGATTTGGCCACGACCGGTGTCGGCATTTTTGCCTGGGCGGCACGCTCGACATCGGCCCGCGAGATTACTGCGCCCGGCTCCGCTGCCTGCACCGCTGCGATATCAATACCCAGTTCCTCGGCAAGCTTGCGCGCTGAAGGCGCAACCCGCTGGCGGGCTGACACCGCTGCCGTTGCAGCGCGGGGCGGGGCGGCAGCAACGATGGTCGGCGCTGTTACCGCCTGCGGAGTTGCTGGCGCTGCGGGCGTCTCAGCTGCTGTGGCCGCTGCCTCGCCCGCGGTGCGCAGCAGCGCAAGAAGTTCGCCCACCGGCACTTTCCTGCCTGTCTCCACCACCAGTCTATCGACCGTTCCGGCTTCCCAGATCTCCACATCGACAGCACCCTTCTGGGTTTCGACCACCGCGACCACCTGTCCGCGCTGCACTTCGTCGCCGGATTTGATCAGCCACTCAACCAGTGTGCCTGCTTCCATATCAGCCCCGAGCGAGGGCATACGAAATTCATACATGAGCACCTCTAGAAATTCAGATTTCGTCACAATACTTTGTTGCTCACAAAAAATGCTTCCTTACATATTAACTATATGCTGCGTCTACATTTTTTGTTCCCGCCTCGTCTTGTTTAGAACTTCGAATTTTTAGAGGCGCTCATGCATTACTTTACCGTGCGCAGCGCGGCTGCAAGTATCGTTTCGACTTGCGGAATCGCAGCCTGCTCCAGATGGCGCGCGTAGGGTATCGGCACTTCGGCGCTGCACACGCGCTCGATTGGCGCATCGAGTTCATAGAATGCCTGCTCCATCACGCGCGCCATGATTTCGGCCGCCAGGCTGCCGCTCTTCCAGCCCTCGTCAATGATCACCATGCGATGCGTCTTCGCCAGCGAAGCCAGCACGGTCGTCATGTCGAGCGGCCGCAAGCTGCGCAAATCAATCACTTCGGCGCTGATACTCTGTTCAGCAAGGCGTTCCGCTGCCTGCAGCGTCTTGGGCAGGGAGCCGCCATAGGTCACCAGCGTGAGATCGCTGCCCGCACGGCGCACCGCGGCACGGTCGATATCGACTGCGCCGGCGTCGGCAGCAAGCTCGCCCTCGAGGTTGTACAGCAAGGCATTCTCGAACATGATGACGGGATCCGGGTCCATCAGTGCCGTCCACAGCATGCCGCGCGCATCCTCGAGCGTTGCCGGCGTCACCACCCGGATACCCGGAATATGCGCATACCATCCTTCGAAGCTGTGAGAATGCTGCGCCGCGAGTTGCCTGCCGGCACCGGTCGCCATGCGGATCACCAGCGGGATGTTGAACTGCCCGCCTGACATGTGGCGCAGGGTGGCCGCATTGTTGAGAATCTGGTCGAGCGCGAGCAGGCTGAAATTGCAGGTCATGACCTCGACGACCGGCAGCATACCGTTCAACGCGGCGCCGATACCGGCGCCAACGAATGCCGACTCGGACAGCGGCGTGTCGCGGATGCGCTCCTCACCGAACTCCTCCAGCAAACCCTTGCTCACCGCATAAGTGCCGCCGTAGCGGCCTACGTCCTCGCCCATCAGGAATACGCGCGGGTCGCGCTGCAGCGCTTCACGTAGCGCCATGCGCAACGCCTCGCGGTACGTGGTGGTGATGACAGGAGCGGTCACGGCATTCATTCTGTTTGCGTCCGTGCGGTATACACGTCGCGGGTCAGCGTTTCCACCGGCTCCCAGGTGCCAGCTTCGGCGAATTCGACCGCCTGCGCGATCTCGTGTGTGACTTCCGCCTCGATTGCAGCGATCGTCTCGGACGTGAGCCAGCCCTCGCTTATGGCACGCGCACTGAATCCCGCAATCGGGCAGCGCTGTTTCCAGCGCTCGACTTCGGCCTTGCTGCGATAGAGCTCGGGATCAAACATCGAATGTGCGCGAAAGCGGTAAGTGCGGAATTCAAGGAAATGCGGGCCGTTGCCGGCGCGCACGAACTGCGCTGCCTGTTCTGCTGCTTCCAGAACCGCGAGCACATCCATGCCATCCACGCTCTTTCCTGCTATCCGGTAGCTCGCCGCTTTTTCGACCAGATTGGTATCGGCTTCGGAACGCTCCAGCGCGGTGCCCATCGCGTAAAGATTGTTCTCGCACAGGAACAAGGCCGGCACATTCCACAGCGCAGCCAGGTTCATCGATTCGTGGAATTCGCCTTCGGCAATCGCGCCCTCGCCGAAAAAGCATGCCGCCAGTCCGCTGCGCTGCTGCATTTTCTGCGCCAGCGCGTAACCGACCGTCAGCGGCAAGCCACCGCCGACTATCGCATTGCCGCCGTAGAATTTTGCCGCTGCATCGAACAGGTGCATCGAGCCGCCGCGCCCGTGCGAACAGCCCTCGACCTTGCCATACATCTCCGCCATGATGGCCCCGGCGGAAAGGCCGCGCGCCAGCGCATGACCATGTTCGCGGTAGGTGGCGAATATCGCGTCTTGCGGCTGCAACGCCTGCATGACGCCGGTAGCGACCGCTTCCTCGCCGATATACAGATGCAGGAAACCGCGGATCTTGCCTGCGCTGTAGAGTTCAGCCGACTTTTCCTCGAAGCGGCGGATGCGCACCATCTGGTGCAGCAATTTACGCGCGAGCACTGGATCAAATATCATGCGCCGCTCTCCAGAGTCGAGGTGTCGCCTTCGGGCAGCCCGAGCTCGCGCGCCTTGAGCAGCCTGCGCATGATTTTGCCGCTGCGTGTTTTGGGCAGATTGGCAATGAAATCGATCTCCTTGGGTGCGACCGCCGCCCCCAGCCGCTTGCGCGCAAAACCGAGCAGTTCGCGCCGCAAAGCCTCGCTCGGCACATACCCGGACTTGAGCGCGACGAAAGCCTTCACTGTTTCAAGCTGTACCGGATCAGGCTTGCCGATGACGCCGGCTTCGGCAACCGCCGGATGCTCCATCAGCGCGCTTTCCACCTCGAACGGGCCGATCAGGTGGCCCGACGATTTGATCACGTCATCGGCACGGCCGATGAACCAATAATAGCCATCCGCATCGCGCCTGGCGAGATCCCCGCTCAGATACCACTCCCCCGCGAAACATTTGCGGTAGCGTTCATCCTCGTTGAGGTAGCCGCGGAACATCGACGGCCAGCCGCGCTTCAATGCAAGCTCGCCTTCGACATCCGGCGCAGTGATAATTTCGACTGCATCCTCGCCGCAGCGTTTGACTATCGCAGCCTCGATCCCCGGCAGCGGCTTGCCCATGGAACCGGGCTTGATATCCATCGCCGCATAATTTGCCAGCATGATGCCGCCGGTCTCGGTCTGCCACCAGTTGTCATGGATCGGCAGCCCGAATGCATCCAGCCCCCAGCACACTGCCTGCGGATTCAGCGGCTCGCCGACGCTGGCGATGAAGCGCAGTTTTGGAAAATCATGCTGACGCACCAGTTCCGTGCCGCCCTTCATCATCATGCGCACAGCGGTCGGCGCGGTATACCAGACACTGACCTTCTGCTCCGCGAGGATGCGATACCAGCGTTCGGCATCGAAATCCCCCTCGTCAACGATGCTGCTGATGCCGTTGGTCAGCGGCGAAATGATGCCGTAGGAAGTGCCGGTAACCCAGCCCGGATCGGCCGTGCACCAGAATACGTCATCACCATGAAAATCGAGCGCCAGCCTGCCGGTGGCATCATGGGCAACGACTGCGCCGTGCACGTGCACCGCGCCTTTGGGTTTGCCGGTGGTGCCGCTGGTGAAATGCAGCAGCGCCGGATCATCCGCCGCCGTGGGGCCGATGACAAAATCGGCGCTCGCCGTGCGCATCAGTGCGGCAAGATCCAGCGTATCGGGGATGTCGTCTGGCTCAGCCTCGTCATGTATCAGCAGCACATGGCGCAATTGCGGCAGCCGCGCGCGCAGATCGGCAATCTTTTTCCGATACAGGCTCGCGGTCGTTACCAGCACACTGCCACCGCCCAGCGTGAGGCGCGTGTGGATCGGTTCCGGACCGAATGCCGAAAACAGGGGACTTACTACGCAGCGCTGCTTGAGCGCCCCCAGTACCGCAAGATAGAGTTCCGGGATGCGTCCGGCCAGCACGAATACCCGCTCGCCCGATTGCACGCCGAGACCCGCCAGCACATTGGCAAAACGGCTGCTCTGCTCGGCAAGATCGCGGTAGCTGAAATCCCGCGTGACGCCGGTCCTGCCCAGCCAACGCAATGCGAGTTGCTGTGCCCGCGCTCCCTGTGCATGGCGATCCACTGCTTCGTGGGCAATATTGATGCCGCCGCCATTGGGCAGTCCCGCCAGATTCTGTGCCGCAGCTTCCCAGGAAAATCCGGCATAGGTTTGCGCGTAATCGTTCATGTTCGGCGCTATGCTGGAACTGGATGCCGACTTGCTGATGAGATTGGTGGTCACGCGCTGTTGTTTCCGGTTGTTTCGATTGATGGTCAGCAGATGGGATTTCAGTCTAGCCACTGGCTCGATCGGCGTCAATCTGAAGCTAATCTGCCTCGCGCTCCACACTGCAGCAATGTGCTGCCGCCTGCTCTGCTTCGATCCCGTGCAGGATTTCACCGGTCACCGCATTGGGACGGAAAGTGGTGCAGCCTTTCAACCCCTGATCGTAGGCAAGCTGATACAGCTCACGGAATGCAGTGTAAGCATAATCCGCCGGTACATTGATGGTCTTGGAAATGGCCTGGTCCACATGCGGTTGAATGGCCGCCTGCATCGCCAGGTGGGCGGCGGGCGCAAGCCCATTGGCATTGATGAAAGCTGGCGGCAGTGCGGCGGCATTGCCCGCAGCGCGCCAGCGTGCCACGGCATAATCGACTACCTGATATTGCGCATAATCTCCATCCGGTTCCAGTACCCGTCGCGTGAATTCGCTGTCGAACACCGGCTCCAGCCCGCTGGAAATATTGTTGGCCAGGAGGCTGATGGTACCGGTGGGTGCAATGGCGGTGAGATGGCTGTTGCGGATGCCGTATTGCGCAATATCATTGCGGATCGCGACGGGCAGGGTACGCACGAATTCACCGGCGAGATATTTCTCCCGATCGAACAATGGAAACGGCCCTTTCTCCCGAGCGAGCTCTATCGAAGCGCGGTAGGCTGCATGACAGATGCATTGCATCACGGTTTGTGCAAGCTGCAATGATGCCTCGCTGCCATAACGGATGCCGAGCAGCAGCAAGGCATCGGCCAGACCACTGAATCCCAGACCGATGCGCCGCGAACCACGCGCCTGCGCGGCCTGGCTGGGTAACGGAAACAGCGAGACGTCTATGACGTTATCCAGCAAGCGCACGGCGACAGCCGCAGTCGCGCCTATGGCCTCCAGATCGAGGCAGGCTTGCCGGGTAAAAGGCTCACGGATGAATTGGGTGAGGTTGATGGAGCCAAGGTTGCAGGCGCCATAGGGAGGCAGCGGCACTTCGCCGCAAGGATTGGTTGCACTGATCAGTTCGCAGTAATAAAGGTTATTGCGCCGGTTGATGCGATCGATGAACAGCACGCCGGGCTCGGCGCAGGCATAGTTGGCGCGCATGATCTGTTCCCGCAGCGCACGGGCACGAACATGTTTATATATTTTGCACGGCACCGGCCCGGCGTGTCCCGGCCAGCAGCGCAGCAGCACTTCGTCGTCGCCCTGCATAGCTGCAGGGAACAGCAGCGGCCAATCGGCATCAGCCTGGACTGCGGCCATGAACTCATCGCTCACCAGCACCGAAATATTGAAATGCCGCAGTTGCGTGCGATCCTGCTTGGCGGCGATGAATTCCTCAATGTCGGGGTGATCGCAGCGCAGTGTTCCCATCATGGCGCCACGCCGCGCCCCGGTGGAAAGGATGGTGGCGCACATGCTGTCCCAGATACGCATGAACGAGACCGGGCCCGAAGCCACCGAGCCGACGCTGTAAGCCTGGGCACCGCGCGGCCTGAGCGTGGAGAAATCATAACCGACGCCGCCACCTTGCTGCATGGTAACGGCGCCTTCCTTGAGCGCGTCGAAGATACCGTCCATCGAATCGGTGATGGCGCCCATGACAAAGCAGTTGAACAGGGTGACCTTGTGCGCGGTACCGGCCCCGGCCTGAATGCGCCCGCCCGGCAGGAATTTGAAGTCCTGCAGGATGGCGTAAAAACGCGCCTGCCACATTTCCGCATCGCTGTCCGCTGCGGCCAGCGCATGCGCGATGCGCCGCCAACTGTCGGCGATGGTTGCGTCACAGACCACAGCGTCCTCACGGTAGCGGTACTTGGCGTCCCAAATGTGCCGGGCAATAGGTGCGGTAAAATATGCGTCATCCATAAGATTCAGAATAGCACCAAATGAGTCCGCTAATTCCGCATCATGCAGGCGTGATACGGCTACAATTCAATATTAAGATTTGAAGCGGCAGAGGATGAAAATCGTGCTACGAAAACTGCCCACACCATTCCTGATTGTGTTGCTGCTGCTGGGCAGCAGCACCGCTCTCGCTCATCCCGGTCATGATGTTTCCGGATTGAGCGCCGGCCTGCTGCATCCGTTCAACGGCTTTGATCACCTGCTCGCGATGGTGGCCGTGGGTCTGTGGGCCGCGCAAAATGGCGGGCGCAAGATATGGCTGCTGCCTGCCGCTTTCATGCTGATGATGGCGGCCGGCGCGAAAGGTGCGTTGATTTACCCGTTCCTGCCGCTGATCGAATCCGGCATCGCCGCTTCGGTACTAGTGCTGGGAATTGTCATCGCACTCGCGCTGAAACTATCCGCACGGCTCAGCCTTGCGATCACGGCGTTATTCGGGTTTTTCCATGGCTATGCGCATGGACTGGAAATGTTCGAGGCAGTTGAGCCGGGGGCGTACGCGCTGGGATTCCTTGCCACAACCGCAGCACTCCATCTTGCCGGCATCACGACCGGCATCGCCACCCGTACCCGTTGCATGCAGCTGCCGCAAGCGCTCGGCGCTGTCATCGCTGCCAGCGGCGTGTGGCTGCTGTCGACTGTTTAGTGCGGCAGCGCCAGTCGCTCCCATTCCCGTAAATCGGATGCAGTACAGAGTCGTTGCAGCAAATCAAAAGCTGCCTGCAGATTGACTGCTGCTGCCGGACTCAGCGCTGCGCCCAGTTCAAAGTCTTCCCCACGCACCTGCAGAAGATAGGCGGGAGGCGGGTCGCCATAGAGTTCCCGATAAACATGCAGTACTGCCATCGGACTCATGACATGGGTGGTGTAACTGGTGTCCTTTTGTGCCGCGAGGCGTGAAAATGCATAAGGTGCCGCGCAGGCAATGCTCGCGTCGATGAACAGTACCCGTTCCCGGCCCTGCAGATCATATGCATGCTCCACCTGCAACTGGAAGTCGGTGAGCGTTTCGACATGCGCAAGATTCAGCGCTTGCAGATGCTCGAGCAGCAAAGGCCCGAGCGCATCATCGCCGCGACTGGGGTTGCCGTAAGCAAAAATCAGCAGCGGCGCGATCAAGTTCTATGCCGTCCGTCGGAATCCTTGATCAGGCGCTGCAGCACTGTTCCTGTCGCATCCAGCAGTTCCACCTCCAATGGCATTTTGCCGAGGGCATGGGTGGCGCAGGAAAGGCACGGATCGAATGCGCGGATCGCCACTTCGATGTGGTTGAGCAGGCCCTCGGTGATCTGCTGGCCATCCAGATACTGCAGCGCCACCCGTCGCACCGCTTCATTCATGGCTTGATTATTGTGGGTGGTGGCAACGATCAGATTGGCGCGCACGATTTGCTCGTCTTCGTTGATGCGATAGTGGTGGATCAATGTGCCGCGCGGCGCCTCGATCACACCGACACCATGCAACTGCCGCGCGCCGCTGCTCACCAGATCATCGCTCTGCAGATCCGGGTCATGCAGCAATTCCTGGATCGCTTCGGCGGCGTGCAGCATCTCGATCATGCGCGCCCAGTGATAGGCGAGCGTGGCCTGGGTGGCGCTGCCGCCGCCAAATTCCTTGAAGATCTTGCGCTCTGCCTCCGCCCGCTGGGTCGGAATGAAGTCGCAATTATTGATGCGCGCTAACGGGCCGACCCGATACCAGCCTTGCTCCCGGCCGTGCGCACGGATGAACGGGAATTTCATGTAGGACCAGGACTTCACTTCCTCGTGAATGTAATCCCAGTAATGGGTGTAATCCACATGGTCGAAAATGGTCTGGCCATGCTCATCCCTGGCGCGCAGGCCGCCGTGATACAGATCCAGGGCGCCGTCAGCCCGCACCAGACTCATGAAGCTGGAGCGGTAAGAACCGAAGCTGTCATGAAAATCCGGACGCTCGCAGTAGATCGCCTTGATCAGCTCCACCGCCGCCTGGCTCCAGAAAATGATCTGGTCTATTTCCTTGAGCAAGTAATCGCGCTCATCACACGACAGATTCTTGTTCATGCCGCCGGGGATGACCCCGGTGCCATGCACGCGCTTGCCGCTGGTGAGGCGGATGACTTCCTGGCCATACCTGCGCAGTGCCACTCCCTGTCTGGCGATATCAGGATAAGCCGCCGCCAGCCCGGCAATGTTGCGTTTCCCTGCAACCGCATCGAAGCCGAACAGCAGATCCGGCGCGGACAGATGGAAAAAATGCAGCGCATGCGATTGCAGTATCTGCCCCATATGCATCAGACGACGCAACTTGTCGGCAGCGACCGGAACCGTTGCGCCGATAATCATGTCCATCGCCTTGCAAGCCGCCAGATTATGACTCACCGGACAGATGCCGCAGAGGCGCTGCACCAGCACCGGCACTTCCCAGAAAGGGCGACCTTGCACGAATTTTTCGAAGCCGCGGAATTCGACTATGTGAAAGCGCGCCTGATGCACGCGATTGTCTGCGTCCAGCAGCAGCGTGACTTTGCCATGCCCTTCCACCCTGGTGACCGGTTCGATCACGATCCGTTTCAGGTTTTCAGGATGGGCGGCGGTTTCCAGTTCAAAAGTCATAGGATGGACTCAATCATAACGCAGCATCTCGTGATCCAGTTTCGGTTCGCGGCCTTCGATCAGATCGGTGAGAAACTTCCAGATCGTGTCGGCAGACGGTGGACAGCCCGGCAGGAAGTAGTCCACCTTGACCACTTCATAGACCGGATACACCTTGTCGAACGGCAATGGCAGTTCGGGGTCGTTGGGGATCTGGTTCCCTTCCAGCCCGCCCTCGTACAGATAAACTTCCTGAAAGCAGTCCCACAGATCGATGTTGTTGCGCAATGCGGGCACTCCACCGGTGATGGCGCAGGCGCCGATCGCCACCAGCACCTTGCAGTTCTTGCGAAACTCCTTAAGCACATGCACGTTCTCCGCATTGCTCACGCCGCCTTCGACGATGCCGATGTCGCAAGGCCCGCAGTGTTTTATGTCAGTGAATGGTGTGCGGTCAAATTCGATTATTTTAAGAAGATCGAACAGTTTTTCGTCGATATCCAGCAAAGACATATGACAGCCGAAACAGCCTGCCAGCGAACAGGTTGCCAGCCGGATTTTGCGCTGCTCATTCATGCTCCGGCTCCAGCGGTTTCATCTGCACTTCGCTGATGTTGTGGTGATCGAAGGTACGCTGGCCTATGGGTATCCTGTAGCCCTGGCGCTTGATCAGAATCGCGCCGGTAGGGCAGACCTGCGCAGCCTGGTCGGTTGCAGCGAAATTGGTATCGCCCAGTCTGCCGCTGGCGGCATTCACCACCAGATGCGTGCCGATGCCGCGCCCGGAAATGCCGAACACGTTCTTGCCATCAACCTCGCGGCTGGCGCGCACGCATAGCTCGCACAGGATGCAGCGGTTGAGGTCGAGAAAAATATCGGGGTGCGACGCATCCACTGCGCGTGGCTGATAGAAGTGCGTGTAATGCGGACTCTGCATCTCCAGATAATAAGCCGCCGCCTGCAACTGGCAATTGCCCGACGCTTCGCATGCCGGACAGATATGATTACCTTCCACGAACAGCATCTGCACCAGCGCCTTGCGGTCACGGTTGAGTTCGGGCGTATTGTTGGCCACTACCATATCCGCCGCAGCCGGCATGGTGCAGGCAGTCATGTTGCGGCCATTGACGCTCACCACGCACAGCTTGCAGCTGCCATGTGGCTCGAATTGCGGATTGTGGCACAGGTGCGGGATATACACCCCGGCCGCCAGCGCCGCGTCCATGATGGTCTGGCCGTCGCTGAACGGCACGTTTTTGTCGTCGATCGTAATGCTGGCGCTCATGGCAGGTGCGCCCATGCGTCGTCCCGGCCGGTGATGTTGCGCGCAGTCTCCAATGCCTGGTCCAGGTCAAAAGCCGGTTCGAACGCCAGCTTCTTCAGCTTGTGCTCATAGGCATCCGGAAACTTCTGCAGCAGGTCCAGCACCGGGTTTGCCGCAGTGTGCCCCAGCCCGCAATGGCTCATGGTTTGCATGATGTGGCCGAGCTGCTTCAGCTCCTCCAGGTCGGAGACCGTACCGTGGTCATTTGCTATTTTATCCACGATCTTTTTCTGTAACTGCGTCCCCACGCGGCATGGCGTGCAGAAGCCGCAGCTTTCATGGGCAAAGAAATGGGCAGAATTCTGCACGACCTGCAACAGGTCGCGCCCGCGCCGGAACACGGTGACCGCTCCTGCGGTAGGCAGGTCTTCGAAGGCAATGCAGCGGTTGAATTCCTGCGAGGAAACCAGGATACCGGAAGGTCCGCTCACTTGCACCGCGTAGGGGTCTTCTGCACCGCAGTCGTCGAGAATTTCCTGCAATGTAATGCCAAACGGGTATTCGTATATGCCCGGCCGGGCGCAATCGCCGGCAATGCTGAGAATCTTGCTGCCGCTGGATTGTGCCGTA
>Ga0209253_10001897_pt1 | contig 18423 bp, 15 predicted proteins | sample FrelakmetBRP12BR_FD_187145 | JGI IMG/M metagenome (GOLD analysis project Ga0209253, IMG submission 187145) | Freshwater lake sediment microbial communities from the University of Notre Dame, USA, for methane emissions studies - BRP12 BR (SPAdes)... | ecosystem: Environmental > Aquatic >... | reverse complement strand
GCGCCTTTCTCCGGCAGCACGCCGATCACCTGGAAGCTCACCTTGTTGAGGCGAATGGTTTCACCGATCGGATCCTGGTCGGTGAACAGCTTGTCGAGTACGGTACGGCCGATGACCGCGACGCGTGCGCGCCGCCGGTTCTCCTCCTCGGTAAAGAATCGGCCGACATCCGGCTGGGCGGCACGCATGCTGGCATAGGACACGCCGGTGCCCAGCACTTGCGTGCTCCAGTTGCGGTTGAGGTAACCGGCCTGGGCCCGTCCACTCACCGTCGCCGAGGCATCGCGCACCGCCGGCAGCCGCTCGCGAATCACCGCCACATCCTCCAGCGTGAGGCGCAACACGCTGCCGGACTCCATGGCGACGCCGCCGACGCGCGGCGCTCCCGGGCGTAGCATCAGCAGGTTCGAGCCGAGCGAGGCCAGGCGCGCCTCGATCTCCATCTTCGCGCCCTGGCCGAGCGCGAGCATCGCCACCACCGCGGCCACGCCGATCAGGATGCCAAGCATGGAAAGCCCGGTGCGGATCTTATTGGCGGCGAGCGTCTTCAGGCCCTGGCGCAAATGCTCGAAGAAGCCCGCGACGCCGGGATGCGCGGCGCCGTGTGCCGGCGCGGTCGCCGAAATCGCCTGGCCGAGCGCCGGACGGTGGCGCTCGTCGGCCTGGATCGCGCCATCGCGCATGCGGATGACACGCGAGGCCATGCGCGCGATTTCCTCTTCATGCGTGACAATGATGACCGTGATGCCCTGCGCGTTGAGGCTTTGCAGCAGCGCGAGGATCTCCGCCTGGCTTTTGCTGTCGAGGTTGCCGGTCGGCTCGTCGGCGAGAATCAGGTGCGGCCGGTTGATCAGCGCGCGCGCAATGGCCACGCGCTGCTGCTGGCCGCCGGACAGTTCGTTCGGCCGATGGGTGGCGCGCTCACTTAAGCCCACTTCGCCGAGCAGCGTTTGGGCACGGTCGAAGCTGAGATACCCCTGCGAGTACAGGAGCGGTAGGGCAGTGTTCTCGAGCGCCGTCAGGCGCGGCAACAGGTTGAATTGCTGAAAAATAAAACCGATCGCTTCGCGTCGCAGCACGGCGAGCTCGTCATCGCTGAGTTGCGCCACCTCGCGTCCCAGCAGGCGGAACGAGCCACGCTCCGGAACATCGAGCAGACCCAACACGTGCAGCAGCGTGGACTTGCCGGAGCCGGATGGGCCCATAATGGCAATGAACTCGCCGGGCTCGATAGAAAGCGTGACGCCGTCCAGTGCGTGCACGATGCTGCCACCGAGACTGTAGGTCTTGTGGACGTCACGCAGTTCGATCATGGCTCACTATTTCGTGCGCGGCCGCGCGCCCGGAGAAAACGGACTGGCGCTACCGGTGGGTTTGTTATCGCGCTTGACCTGGGCGATCAGTACCTTGTCACCTTCGCTGAGCCCGGACAGGATCTCAGTCTGCCGACCATCGCTGAGCCCGGTCTCCACCGCCTGTTCGCGCGGCACGCCATCCGCGCCCGGCACGAGCACGGACTTCTGGCCACCGTCGTCGCGCAGCGCATGGGTCGGCACCCGCAACACATCGTCTTTGGCCGCGATCTGGAAAGTCACGGTCGCGGTCATGCCGCTGCGCATCTGCGCCGGTATCCGCGCCGGCACTACGTCCACCGTATAGGTAGTGACATTACTGACGGTCTTGGACTCGTAGGCCAGCGCGCCAACGCTCGCCGGCACGGACTCGCCCGGATAGGCATCCAGCAGAATGCGCGCCGGCAGGCGCAGGCGGATGAGCCCGATGTCGGTTTCGTCCACCTGCGCCTCGACCAGCAGCCGGTCGGCGATCACCAGTAGGGCGTCGCTCACCATGAAACTCTGGCCAGGCTCGAGTTTGCGCGAAATCACGGTGCCGTCGATCGGCGAGACAACCGGCGTGGCGCGATAGAACTCTTCCCAGCGCTTCACCTCTTCCGGACCGCGGGCGCGTGCCGCGTCGACCAGCGCCGCACGCTCGCTTGAACTCATCCACAACAGGATCTGGCCCTTTTTGACTGTCTGGCCTTCCTGCACCAATACTGCTTCGGCGCGTCCGGCCAGCGGCGGCTTGACCTCGAGGCGGTTGCGCGGCTGCACGATACCGGTGCTTTGCACCGTGACCTCTATGCGCCCGCGCGTCACGCTCTCCTCGCGGTAGGCCGGAGACGAATTACCTGCCTGTTTCCACCACCACAGGCCGGCGGCCAGCGCGCCGAGTGCCGCGATGCCGATTAGAATTATGGTTATTTTCTTGTTCATAGGTCCTTTGCTCAGAGAATCGCACCGCTGCCGAGCGCCTGCTCCCAGGCCGCCTCGGCGGTGACGCGGTCGCGCCGGCTCTGCAGCACGGCCTTCTGCCGGTTAATGAGGTCGTTCTCGATGATATCCCAGTCCTCGAAGGACATGAGTCCGTTGCTGTACTTGCTGCGCGCGATCTCGGCGCGCGCGCTGGCCGCCTTGAGGAAATCCTCGTCTACGCTGAGCTTGACGACCGCCTGCACATAACCGGCGTAGACCTGCTCAAGCTGAGCGCGCAACTGCCGGATCAAACCCTCGCGGGTCGCCTCGGCCGCGGATTCCTTCGCCCCGGCGCTGCGCACACCATAATAGTCCTTGCCGCCGCTGAAAATCGGCACTGTCAGGCTGAGCGACACGCTGTTGCGCCGGTAGTCCAGTTGCCAATCATCGCCCGTGCGGCTGGCTGTGCCGCTGAGGTCGAGGCTCGGCCAGAATGTGGAAGATGCGATATCGACCCCGGCCTTGGCGGCTTCGACCTGTGCCAAGGCGCGCTGCTGGTCCGGCGTGTCCTGCACAGCCTGGGTAAAATCCACCTGCGCGGGCGGAGCGCTGACCGGCACCTCGCCGGCCAGACGCATCGTCTGCGGGTTGTCGCGCCCCAAGACGCGCGCGAACTGTGCCTGCGCCACGCGCAGCGCCTGCTCGGCCTGCAGCGACTCGAAACGTGCCTGGCTCAAGGTGGCCTGCGACAAAAAGAGGGATCCTTTATTCTCCCGTCCGCTCTCATAGCGCAGCTCAACGAGACGCAGGTTCTGCTCGCGGCGGCGCAGGATATCGGTGCTCAGAACCAGCGCGTCGCCCGCGGTGCGCAGCACGGCGAATGCCGACTTGAGATCGAAGCTCAGCCGCGCGCGGGCGGTACGCAGATTCGCCTCGGCCACCGCGCGATTGGCGCGTGCCTGCGCCACGCTGGCCTGATCGCGGAAACCAGCGAACAAGTTTTGGCTGGCAGTAAGCGTGGCGCTGGAATCCGGAGTGGTCGTCGTGGTGCCGCTCGTTTCGAACCTGGTCGCGCTGCCGGTCAGTGTCGGCAGAAAGCCGCTGCCGGCACCGCGTTCATCCATTTCGGCGGCACGCAGGTTATCGCGCGCGGCGCGCAGGTCCGGATTCACCGCCGCGGCCTGGCGCACGCTCTCCTCCCACGTCAGCACCTCGCCCGCCGGCTGCGCAACGGCCAGTGCCGGCAGCAGCCAGGCGACAGCCAGAAATCGGGATTTGGAGAATGCCAGCATGTGACCGTTCACCAATGTCAGCACAGGGAACAACGGCCGGAGCGGTTCATGCAGCACCGCGGAGGGGACGCTCAGGTCTTGGGCAGGGTAACGCCGGTCTGGCCCTGGTACTTGCCGCCGCGGTCCTTGTAGGACGTCTCGCATTCCTCATCGGCCTCGAAGAAAATCACCTGCGCCACACCTTCGTTGGCGTAGATCTTGGCCGGCAGCGGCGTGGTGTTGGAGAACTCCAGCGTCACGAACCCTTCCCACTCCGGTTCGAACGGCGTGACGTTGACGATGATGCCGCAGCGCGCATAAGTGGATTTGCCGAGGCAGATGGTCAGCACATTGCGCGGGATGCGGAAATACTCGACGGTGCGCGCCAGCGCGAACGAATTTGGCGGGATGATGCACACGTCGCTCGTCACATCGACAAACGAATTGGCATCGAAGTTTTTCGGGTCAACGATGGTGCTGTTGATGTTGGTGAACAGCTTGAATTCGTTCGAACAGCGGATGTCGTAACCGTAGCTGGAAGTGCCATAGGAAACGATCGGGCCTTTCTCGTTGCGCTTCACCTGGCCCGGCTCGAACGGCTCAATCATGCCGTGCTCGCGCGCCATGCGCCGGATCCACTTGTCGGATTTGATGCTCATTGGTGCAGATGATAATGCGGATGACCGGCAAAAACCACGGGGCACACAGGGTTTTCGCCTGCGTGCCCCATGCGCCTGATGTTCAGGTGTTCTGGATGACGATGCCCGGGAACTTGGAACTGAAGTCCTTCTTCTGCTTGGACAGCTTGCCGGCCACGCGCCGTGCGATGTCGCGGTAGATCTGGCTCAAGCGCCCATCCGGATCGGCCACCACCGTCGGCTTGCCGCTGTCGGTCTGCTCACGGATGCGGATATCGAGCGGGATACTGCCGATGAAGTCCACGTCGTTCTCCTCGGCCATGCGCCGGCCGCCGCCTTCGCCGAAAATGTGCTCCTCGTGGCCGCACTTCGAGCAGATGTGGGTGCTCATGTTCTCGACGATACCCATCACCGGAATCTCGACCTTCTCGAACATCTTGAGGCCCTTGCGCGCATCCAGCAGCGCGATGTCCTGCGGAGTGGTGACGATCACGGCGCCGGTCACCGGCACCTTCTGCGCGAGCGTGAGCTGAATGTCGCCGGTGCCGGGCGGCAGATCGATGATCAGATAGTCGAGGTCCTGCCAGTTGGTTTCGCGCAGCAGTTGCTCGAGCGCCTGGGTGACCATCGGGCCGCGCCAGATCATCGGCGTCTCTTCGTCCACCAGGAAGCCGATCGACATGGCCTGCAGGTGGTAGCTCATGATCGGCTCCATCTTCTTGCCGTCCTTGCTCTCCGGCTTCATGCTCACACCGAGCATGCGCGGCTGGCTCGGGCCGTAGATGTCGGCGTCCAGGATGCCGACCGTGGCGCCTTCCGCAGACAGCGCCAGCGCCAGGTTCACCGCGACCGTGGACTTGCCGACGCCACCCTTGCCGGAAGCGACGGCGATGATGTTCTTCACGCCCTCGATCGGCTTTACGCCCTTCTGCACACCGTGCGAAACGACCTTCGAGGAAATATTGATGGTCGCGCCGGCAACGCCCGGAATGGCGGCCACCTTCTCTTTCAGTTTGGCGGCGAGATCGCCCTGCCAGCCCTTGGCTGGATAACCGAGCACGACGTCGACGACAACATTGCCGCCGTCGACCTTGATGTTCTTCACGCTCTTGGCCGTAACCAGATCCTGCTCGAGATAAGGATCGATCACCTGCTTGAGCGCGGTTTCGACCTGCAACTGGGATACATCTGCCATGGGGATACTGCTCCGCTGGGTGGTTGTTCGAAAGGAGCGCGCATGCTACACCGACCGGGCCAAAATGTCATTGGATCCCCTCCAGAAACAAGGGCTTGGCGGCGATTGCCAGGGTCATCCGCACAACCGCAGCAGACCGAAAGCGCCTAGCCCGATCCGGGGAAAGCGGTTAAAGTTGCGACCATTCAGACGCTTGGCCCCATTCACGGCTGCGCACGGGTTCGCCGATACCACCTCATGCCCCAGAATAAACGCCGCATCCTCGTCACCAGCGCCCTGCCGTATGCCAACGGCTCCATTCACATCGGGCACCTCGTGGAGTACATCCAGACCGACATCTGGGTGCGCTTCCAGAGGCTGCGCGGTCACGAGTGCTGGTACGTGTGCGCCGACGACACTCATGGCACGCCCATCATGCTGCGTGCCCAGAAGGAAGGCGTAACCCCGGAACAGCTGATTGCGGGCATGCACACCGAGCACGCGCGCGACTTCGCCGATTTCAACATCGCCTTCGACAACTACTATTCCACGCATTCGGCCGAGAACCGCACGCTCGCCGAAACCATCTACAAGCGCCTGCGCGACGCCGGGCACATCGCGCGGCGCACCATCCAGCAGGCCTACGACCCGGTGAAGCAGATGTTCCTGCCGGATCGGTTCATCAAGGGCGAGTGTCCGAAATGCGGCGCGAAAGACCAGTACGGCGACAACTGCGAGGTATGCGGCGCCACCTACTCCGCCACCGAACTCAAGAACGCCGTGTCGGCACTGTCCGGCGTTGCGCCGGTGGAAAAGGCATCCGAGCATTACTTCTTCAAGCTCGGTGACTTCGAGGATGTGCTGCGCACGTGGCTGTTTCCCGACATCACCCAGACCCGGCATGTACAGCCGGAGGTCGCCAACAAACTGGACGAATGGTTTGCCACCGGCCTGCAGGACTGGGACATCTCACGCGACGCGCCGTACTTCGGTTTCGAGATTCCGGACGCGCCCGGCAAATTCTTCTACGTGTGGCTGGATGCGCCGATAGGCTACATGGCGAGTTTCCAGAACCTGTGCGCCAGAAAGAAACTCGCGTTCGACGACTTCTGGGGCAAGGACAGCTCCGCCGAGCTGTATCACTTCATCGGCAAAGACATTCTCTACTTCCATGCGCTGTTCTGGCCGGCGATGCTGAGCGGCGCGGGCTTCCGCCTGCCCACCGCCGTGAACGCGCACGGCTTTCTCACCGTGAACGGCCAGAAAATGTCCAAGTCGCGCGGCACGTACATCAATGCGCGCACCTATCTCAATCATCTGAATCCCGAGTATCTGCGTTACTACTTCGCCGCCAAACTCGGCGCGCGTCTGGATGACATCGACCTCAATCTCGATGACTTCACTGCGCGCATCAACTCGAATCTGGTCGGCAAGTATGTGAACATCGCGGCACGCGCCGCCGGCTTTGTCACCCAGCAGTTCGGGGGGAAGCTGGCGGCAACCTGCGCCCGCCCGGAACTGCTGCGCGAGCTGCAGGATGCGGCGCAGACCATCGCCGGCCATTACGAGCATCGCGAGTTCGGCGAGGCGGTGCGCGAGATCATGGCGCTGGCCGACAAGGCGAATGCGTTCGTGGATGAAAAGAAGCCGTGGGTGCTGGCCAAAGACCCGACGCAGCAGGAACAGCTGCATCAAGTCTGCACCACCAGTCTCAACCTGTTCCGCCTGCTCACAATCTATCTCAAGCCGGTGCTGCCGAAACTCGCCGCCGAGGTGGAGAAATTCTTGAATGTCGCGCCGTTTACCTGGAATGACAGCGCGACGCTGCTTGTCAATCACGTCATCAACCCTTACCAGCACCTCGCGGCGCGCATCGACCCGAAACAGGTTGCCGCGCTGCTGGAAGAAACCAAAGAGAGCCTCACGATGAGCACCGAAATCCCCGCTGCGCCCACCGCCTCCGCGATCGAGCCGATCAAGCCGGAGATCTCGATCGACGACTTCGGCAAGGTCGACCTGCGCATTGCGAAAATCGTCAGCGCCAGCTTTGTCGAAGGCGCCGACAAGTTGCTGCAACTGACGGTGGATATTGGTGAAGGCAAGACGCGCAACATCTTCGCCGGCATCCGATCGGCCTATGACCCGAAGCAGCTCGAAGGCCGGCTCACGGTGGTGGTCGCGAACCTGGCGCCGCGCAAAATGAAATTCGGCCTGTCCGAAGGCATGGTGCTGGCCGCCGGCCCGGGTGGCAAGGAGTTGTGGATTCTCACGCCCGACTCCGGCGCACAGCCGGGCATGCGCGTGAAGTAAACCATGCACCGGCCAGGGCAGGACACCGACGTGTTCCCGCCCCGGCAACTGGATGCGGGACGCATCATACTGCCGTACGCCGTCACCATCTTTCTCAGTGCCTTCCTGCTGTTCCAGGTGCAACTGCTGCTGGCGAAGGCAATTCTGCCGTGGTTCGGCGGCGCGGCGTCGGTGTGGACCACCTGCATGCTGTTCTTCCAGACGCTGCTGCTCATCGGCTACAGCTATTCCCATTGGCTGGTGCAACGCCCGCGTCTCGCCACGCAGGGGCGCATTCATCTGCTGGCGCTCAGCGTAGCCGCGATTGCGCTCAGCCTGACCGGACTCGCCTGGGGCATACCTTTGCTACCAGATGGCAGCTGGAAGCCGGGACCGGACAGCGCACCGATTTGGCATATCTTAATTCTGCTTTGCGTCACGGTGGGACTGCCTTACCTCGTGCTGTCCGCCACCGGCCCACTGCTGCAGGCCTGGTTCAGCGCACGCGAACCCGGGCGTTCGCCTTACCGGCTGTATGCCTTATCGAATCTCGGTTCACTGCTGGGCCTGCTGACCTACCCATTCCTGATCGAGGTCTTTGTGCCACTGCGCGGTCAGGCGCTGATCTGGTCTATCGGCTATGTGTTGTTCACCGCCGGCATGGGCTGGAGCGCCTGGCGCATGGTGCGTGCCGGCAGCAACATGCCATCCAGCAGCGTCAGCCGCGCCGATGACTCCGCACCACGCCCGAACCGGCGTGACTATCTGCTGTGGTTTGCTTTGCCCGCCTGCGCCTCGGTGTTGCTGCTCGCCATCACCAATCAAATGAGCCAGGAGATCGCGGTCAATCCATTCCTATGGGTGCTGCCACTGTGCCTGTACCTCGCCTCGTTCATTCTGTGCTTCGACAGCGACCGCTGGTACTGGCGCGAGGTGTATTTATTTCTGCTCATCCCGGCACTGGCACTGGCGACCCTGGTTCTGGTGGGTGGCATGCGCGCGCCGGTACTGGCACAGATCGGCATCCTGAGTGTTGCGCTGTTCAATGTCTGCATGGTCTGTCACGGCGAGCTGGTGCGCCTCAAACCCGCCCCGCGCCACTTGACGGCCTTCTACCTCACGCTGACGGCCGGCGGCGCGGCCGGCGGCATGTTCGTCGGGCTGCTGGCGCCGGCGCTGTTCACCGGCTTCTTCGAGTTGCCGATCGCCTTGTGGCTCACTGCCGCCCTTTTGTTTGTCGTATTGCGCCGCGACAGCAATTCGCCGCTGCATCGCCTGCCTGCGGCGGCGGCCTATGGTGCGCTTGCCGCGGCCATGCTACTCGCCGGTTTCGTGTTCGGCGACGACCTGTCCGATCAGATTCAGACAGCACCAAAACTGGCCGCGGGCGTTGCAAGCGTGATGTTGGTGCTGACCTCTCTCGCCGGCTGGATGTACTGGCGCCGGCAAGCACGTGCGACCACGGCCTGGCCTGTATGGATTGCATGCCTGCTGGTGTTTGGCATCGCCCAGATCGGCGTGGCACACGCATCGCTAGCGGATGCTGCGCTCACGGCGCGCAACTTTTATGGCGTGGTGCAGCTGCTGGAACAAGCCGAGGCCGATACCGGCATTACCGTGCTGAAACTGCGCCATGGACGCATCCTGCATGGACTACAGGTTATGGATGAGGCGAGGCGCCGTGAACCTTACGCCTACTACTACCGGCGCAGCGGCATTGGGCTGGCGATACTCCATCATCCGCGTCGCCTGCACGGCGAAGCGCTACACATCGGCGTGATCGGACTGGGTTCGGGAATGATTGCCGCCTACGGACACGCGGGCGACCGATTGCGGTTTTACGAAATCAATCCGCATGTGATCCGGCTCGCCGTCTCACCCGCTGCGCCCTTCACCTATGTGCGCGACAGCGCGGCAAAGACTGTAGTGGTGACGGGCGATGCACGCCTGGCACTGGAAGCGGAGTTATTGCGCAGCGGCCCGCAGGGCTTCGATATCCTCGCCGTAGATGCCTTCAGCAGCGACTCGATCCCGGTGCATCTGCTCACACACGAGGCACTCACGCTTTATTTCAGCCACCTCGGTCCACAGGGGATTGTGGCGCTGCACGTGAGCAATCGGTATCTCGAGCTGGTGCCGGTGGTGGCGCGTCTCGCCCAGGAACTCGACGTCGGCTACCGCGTCATCGAAACGGACGCACGCGATCGCGAATGGTCGGCCACCTGGGTGCTGCTCGCTCGTGCGCGCGACCTTCTGGCGACTCCGGCAATTGCCCGCGCCGCTGTCGCCCAACAACCGCTGGAGGCACCGCTGTGGTGCGATGATTTCAGCAATTTGTTCCAGGCGCTGCGCCTGACGCCAACCAGCGGCACAAATCCCTTATCCGATTTGTAATGACGGACGAACAGACGCTTACTGGGGACTCAGATAAACCCCAGGCGACTGCTGTACCCCCGCGAAGCATGCCTGATAGGCGTCCGTCGCCGTAGTTGCTGGTCCGATCTCCTGCTGCTCAAGCGAAATATCGACCCTCTTACCCGCATGCATGCCCTTGCATTGCTCATACACACGCTCCCCGGAGGCATCGAACTGCCGATAGGCGTGCAGATCGCGATTGTACTGATGCACATTGATCAGCGTGCGAATCGGCGCATTCTGTGACCAGGGCAAGTAGAGTGCAGCGTAGTCGCGGGTCATGCGTCCTTGTTCGTCGTAAAGGAAGACTTCGACGACATGCAGGATCTTTGGCCGGTCCCGGTCGACGCGCACCCTGCTCAGCAGCAGGCCGGTGTGTGCATCGTAATAGCTGGTCTCCATATAACGATATCCGCTCGCCGCCGTACCGTTATAGACACCCACCATCTCCGTCTGGCGAATGTCACGGCTGGCGATCTGCCGCTGATGCAGATCGTAAGCCTTGCCCGCAAACCGGTTCCACGAGGTTACATGATCTTCATCGACATCTATCTGCTTGATTTGCGCGTCAGCCGCCCAAACGGAGAATGCGGCGAGCAACAGCGCGGCGCCTGCAAGCAGCAGTCGTAATGGCATGTTGTCTCCTTCCTGGTTCTGATTGAAACGGGCATTACGATTTGCGGCGACCGGGCTATTGCACCGGCATCCGTTCCGACCAATTGCCAGCCGGCAGGAACTCCGCTTCCTCGCGGACACGCTCGGCTTCTTTGTGACGTCCGAGTGACTCCAGAATCTTGCTTTTCAGCAGCAGCGAATTACGGTCTTCCGGCGCGAGCTTGACGGCCTCACTGACAACCGTGAGCGCCTGCTGCTCGCGGCCGACCAGGTAATAGACCATCGCCAGGTTGTGATAGGCCTTTTGATAGGTCGAGTCGTTGCGGATGGTCGCGGTGAAGTGCTCCATAGCCTGATCATACTCACCGCGCCGCGCGCGGATCACGCCCAAATCATCGTGCGCCTCGGCATTGCGCGGATCCAGAGCAATGGCCTGGACAAAGTCTTTCTCGGCATTGGCCTCATCGCCTTTCCATAAATAACGCACGCCGCGTTTTGTGCGGGCCAGCGAGCTGGCTGGATGGCGCTTGATGTAAACACCCAGATCCGCAATCCCCTTGTCGATCTCGCCATTGCGGCCAAGCGCCATGCCGCGCCCGAAGTAGGCATCGTCCTGGCGATCATCCAGCCGGATGGCCATGCTGTAGTCGTCGATGGCCTTGTCGAATTCGCGCAGCTTGAAGTACGCCTCGGCCCTTTGCACGTGGAGTTCGGGCGCGTCCGGACGAGAACGAATCTGGCGACTGACGGCATCCACCCGATCCTGCATGGCCTCGCCGTCGGCCGGCTTGTCGAGATCGGCCAGATCGCCCCACGCCAGCGCGCACAGCAGAAACAGCGGCAGCGCCAACACAAAACCGCGCCCGCAACGGCGCGCTGCACGGTACGGAATCCATGGCCAGACCGACGGATGCATCTGCTCCTCCTGAGAACCGAACCTGAATGAAGGCCATGTTCACCTATGAAGTAAGACTCCCCAGGCGCAGCCGTTATTCCATCCCCCCCCCGAACGGCATGGCACTGGAATTATTTCGTGGTCGCCTCAGTGATTCTGATATGAACCGTGTCAGTTCTCTGGGTACGCGGACAGGCTGCGGTGCAATGCGCGCTTTCGCGCCACTGGTTCAGCGTCCGCGCCGGGCGCGCGGTTTGAACGCGGTGATGTCTTCGACCAACGGCGCGCACGGCACGTCGTCGCCGAAGCGGAGCACTGCCTCCGCAACCAGCGCGTGAACATCCTCGACCCGTTCGGCCACTTGCGGTTCGGCACGCAGCATGCGTTGCAGGCCGAGCAGCCCGCCGTGCTGGATCTTCACCAGCACACTGTGCGGCATGCTGAGCAGATCATCCTCGACACCGAATGCCGGCAATGCTTCCGCCTTCAGGCGCTGAAACAGCCGATCGCATCGGGCGTGGGCGGCGGCATCCGTGCAGTTGATCTCGGTGCCGCCCCGGTGAATGACCTCCTGCGAATACTCGCAACCGAACTGCCGGGTAACGAGCGGCACGCTGAAGGGACATTTGTGTTCATCCATGGGCCGTCCCCCGCCTGCTCTTCTTTAGTAAATCCACGGGATGAGCTTCTTTACCCGCTGGCTATAGACGACGTAGTCGGGGAATTTCTCGGCAAGCCAGATCTCCTCGCGCGCCGCCTTGCGATCGAAGAACACCAACAACATGGCATCGAACACCAGTCCCGCAAGGCTATTTGTGTACAGTGACCAGCCGAAGGCCATGAACAGGATGCCGCAATAGAGTGGATGCCGCACCAGCGCATAGGCACCGCCGGTGCGCAGCTGCGACTTCGGCAAGGGTTGCGGGAAGGGCGTCAGCCAGCGGCCCAGCGACACGACGCCGGCAAAGGTGATTAGCGCTCCCACCACCAGCAGTGCCTGGCCGGCGTAGGTCTGGAGAGGCGCCAGGCTGCCCGTGATCGCCTGTCCGGTCCAGCCCGGAATCAAGTAGGCCAACAGCAACAGCGGAAATTGCACCGCCACCCACCAGCCGCCACGTGCGGCAAATCCGTCTTTGTGTATCGTGTTCATGCCCTGGATCATTCCTTGCTGACGGTCAGGCGTCATTATTGCCACAACCGGCACGCCGCGCCATACTGCAGCTGCCTGCACCTGTACGCCACTTGTCCCATGCCGCTCACGCCCGAGGCGATCGACGCCTGGTTGCCGCAAACGCAGTGCACCCGCTGCGGCTATCCGCGCTGTCGCGCCTATGCCGAGGCAATTGCCAACGGTGCCGCCGAGTTCAACCAGTGCCCGCCGGGCGGTGACGTGACCATCACCGCGCTCGCACAACTGCTCGGCACAATTCCCAGGCCACTCAACCCGGCGTTCGGCCCACGCACGTCCCGCCAGCGTGCCGTGATCGACGAACCGGCCTGCATCGGCTGCCGCAAGTGCCTGGACGCCTGCCCGGTGGATGCGATTCTCGGCGCGCGCAAGCTCATGCATACTGTGCTCGACGCCGAATGCAACGGCTGCGCACTGTGTCTGCCGGCCTGCCCGGTGGATTGTATCGCGCTCGTGCCGGTCATGCCGCAAGCGGTTTCCGACAGTCCATGGTCGGAGTACACACGCGCCGAAGTCGAGCACTGGCGCGTGCGCACTGAAGCGCGGCTTGCACGCCTCAGGAAGAAGATCAAGGCACCGCGCGCAGTCAGGACCGCCAGCGTGCCGCTGACGGACGAACGCGAACGCATGCGCGCCGAAATCCGTGCCGCAGTGGCGCGTGTGCGCGCGAAAAAGTCCGCGCGCCCGAAAAATCCCGCCTGAGCCCCGCATGAACGCCGCCGACCGCCGCGAGATGTTCACGCGCCTGAAGCAGGCCAACCCGGCGCCGGCCACCGAGCTGCGCTACACGACGCCGTTTGAATTGCTGGTCGCCGTGATTCTCTCGGCGCAATCCACCGACAAGGGCGTCAACAAGGCGACCGAAAAACTGTTCCATGTCGCGAACACCCCGCAGCAGATCCTCGACCTCGGTCTGCGCGGCCTGAAGCGCTACGTCAAGACCATCGGTCTCTTCAACACCAAGGCCAGCAACATTCTCAAGACCTGCAAACTGCTGGTTGAACGGCACGGCGGCCAAGTGCCGGCAACCCGCGCGGAACTGGAGGCGTTGCCAGGGGTGGGACGCAAGACCGCGAATGTGGTGCTCAACACCGCCTTCGGCCACCCGACCATCGCCGTGGACACGCACATCTTCCGCGTTGCCAATCGCACCGGGCTCGCGCCCGGCAAGACGGTGCGCGCCGTGGAAGACAAGCTCAACCGGGTGGTGCCGGAAGAATTCCGGCAGGACGCGCACCACTGGCTGATCCTGCATGGCCGCTACACCTGCGTCGCGCGCAAGCCGCGCTGCGGCAGCTGCGTGATTTTTGACTTGTGCTCATATAAGGATAAAGTGACCGAATGAACAGGGCGGCCACTTCCAAAAACCTGTTATTCGCGCTTCCATGTGTCGCGGAGACGCGGCTATGACCTTCCCAGTAGCCACCGGCCTCGCGCGCGGCGTGCGCGCCGAACCGCGGCTCGCCGCCCAAGCCGTGGAACGCGCGCTCGAACGCGCCGGGCTGGCGCGCGCCAACAGCGTCTTGCTGTTTCTCACCCCGCACTTTGCGCCCAGCCCCGATACCGCGCTGCGCGCGGCAGCGCGCGCGGCCGGTTGCCTGCAGGTATCCGGCTGCACCGGCGCCGGGGTACTCACCGATGACGAGTGGCTGCTCGACGTGCCGGGCGCGGCCGCCATGGTATTCGGTGACAAGCTGCGCCTCGGCGCGGCAGACAACGACGGCGACGAGCCGGTCATCAGCCTGTGCAGCCCTTCCGGACTGGGTGCCGATTGGCTGGACACCAGTGCGCCGCGCATTGGCGCTGTGTCCGGCGATCTGTTCGGCCAAGGGCCGTTCCGGGTGTGGGCCGGCACGCGTGTGCTGGATGGCGGGCGCGTGGACGCAGCGATCGAAGGCGCGCACGGCGTGGTGCAGGTCTCGCAAGGCATGCGCGCGCTCACCTCCCCGATCGTGGTCGCCGAGGTGCAGGGCCTGGACGTGCTCAAGCTCGGCAATTACCCGGCGCTCAATGTGCTGGTGCAGTCGTTGCCGCAGAATGTGCGCGGCGGCGACCAGATCCCGCTGCACATGATTGTCGGCGGCGTCACCTTCGGCGATCCAGACACCGCAATCCGCGACGGCCGTTACCGCCTGAACCACATTGTGTCGGCCAACCTGCGCAACCAGTCCGTCACGTTCTCGGTGCCGCTAGCGCCCGGCGAACGCCTGTTCTGGGCGATGCGCGACGCGCTCACCGCCGAACGCGACTTCCGCCACACCATCGATCAGGCCGTGCAGAACCTGGGTGAGGCACCGGACTTTGCGTTGCTGTTCCCGTGCATGGGGCGCGGCCCGCACTTCTACGGCAACCGCGACCGCGACCTCGACCTGATCAAGAGCCGCTTTCCGGGCCTGCCGGTGATCGGCTTCTATGGCAACGGCGAGATTGCGCCGCTCGACGGCGTGAACCATCTGTATCAGTACTCGGCGGTGCTCGGCCTGTACGCTGCACAGGGATGTGCGAATGCCGCGGGAGGCAGGACGCCGTGAGCGGCCGGGCAGCGGCCTGAGACATGCTCTACGGCCAGGACCGGCGCGAGCTGCGCCAAGTTTACTTCCGCGCCTGGCGCAAACACGGCGCCGGTGAACCGCTGGAGGGCGCCGAACAGCTCATCGTGACCGTCGCGCTGCGCCACCCCGAGTACCACGCCCTGCTCGCCCGCCCCGAAGCCGGCGAAGACCGCGACTGGCTGCCAGAGCTGGGCGAGGCCAATCCATTCCTGCACATGGGGCTGCACATCGCCATCGAGGAACAGCTCGCCATCGACCAGCCACCCGGCATCCGCCTGCACTATGCACGCCTGTGCCGCCAGTGCGGCGACGAACACGCCGCCCAACACCGGATGATGGAGTGTCTGGGCGAAATGTTGTGGCGCGCCGGGCGAGAGGGCGTCCAACCGGACACGCAGGTCTACCTCGACTGTCTGGGGCGCCCGGTCTAGCACCATGACCATAAGCCGCAAGCGCCAAAGTCCATTGTGCCAATAACGGCGCCTGGATGGTTGTCTTCAGTAGCCACATCTATACTAATAATGTTGGTTCGGGCCAACGTTCACGGGACAGGGGGCAAGTTGTCGAGGGAGAAATCCTGCAGCCTGGCGGACTCCATCCGCCGCAAACGACTGCTGGGCATGGTCGGCGGCCGCTCTCGCGACCGCCATGGATGGCGGAAGTGCGGAGCGCGAAGCAGTCCCCACGGGGACAAACGCAGGAACAGTTTTTCCGCCACAGCCTTGTGCTTCGGTCGCTCCCGGCGTCTTGCATCCCGCGACACTCGCACATCCATCCAGGCGCCGTTGTTGGTGCAGTGGACCTTGTGCTCCGCGGCACTTAGGCTCCTGTCCGGCGCGCTGCTGCTGGGTAGCACGGCCTTCACCCTAGTCCAGGCAGACCCCGTAAATCCATTACGCATTTCCGCGGCAGCCACCGTCACGGATACCGGCCTCATCCAGGCACTGGCCGACAAGTTTCATGCCCGCCACCCGGACATAGCCGTCGAGGTGCGCGCCGGCGGCGCGCTGTCCGTGCTTGAGGATGGCCGGCAAGGGCGCGCCGATCTCGTTATCACGCATCATCGTCCGAGCGAAGAACTATTCGTCGAACAGGGTTTTGGGCAAGAACGCGTGCAGTTTATGTACGATGAGTTCGCCATCTTCGGCCCGCCCGCCGACCCTCTGAAACTCACGCGCGCGACTGACCTGCTCACCGTGCTCAAGCGCCTGGCACTCGCGCGAGTGCCGTTCCTCGCTCCGGCGCCGCAATCCGGCACCCACCTGAAACTCATGCAGCTCTGGAATGCGGCCGGTATTACACCCGACTGGCCGGGATATGAAATCACCGGCGCCAGCGCCGTGGCGACCCTGCACCAGGCGGCGCAATTCGAGAGTTATACGCTCGCCAACATGGGTACCTATCTCGCCAATCGCGAGTTGCTGGCCGGCCAGATCGTGCCGCTCTACCGCGACCACCCGCTGCTGCGCAATACCTACAGCGCGATCGTGGTGAACCCGGAGCGCGCGCCCGGCGCACAGGCGCAGAAGGCAGGTCTGTTTCTCGACTACCTGACCTCGGATTCCGGACAGGGCCTGATCGCCCGCTTCGGCGAGACCGCCTTCAGCATCCGGCTGTTCACCCCCGCCGCCGCCCTCGACCCCGGCCTCAAGGCCGCGCGCCTGACGCGCGAGGTCGAGCGCAAGAATCTGTGGTTGCAGCTGCTCGCGGCGTTGCTGCTGATCCTCATCGCCCTGCTTGTGGCACTCGCTGTCTTCACGCGCCGTTACCGGCGTGCGGAAGCGGCGCAGCGCGCGAGCGAGGAGCGATTCGTGCTCGCGGTGAGCGGCACGAGCGACGCCATTTGGGACTGGAACATGGAATCCGGCGAGGTCTATTTCTCGCCACGCTGGAAGGAAATCCTCGGCTATGTCGGCTACGATGGGGAAATCGAGAACACCATCGACGAATGGAAGGACCGCATCCACCCCGACGACCGCGAACTGGTGCTCGCCATCCTCGACAGTTACATCGAAGGCCGCAGCCCGCATTTCTCCTCGCAACACCGCCTGCGCGCCAAACGCGGCAATTACATCTGGGTGCTGGAGCGCGGCAAGATCCTGTGGGACAAGCACGGCAAGCCGGTGCGTCTCACCGGCTCCGCGACAGACATCACGCAACGCAAGCTGCAGGCGGAGGAGAGCGAACATCAGTCACTGTACGACCTGCTCACCGAGCTGCCGAATAGGAGTCTGTTTCTGGACCGTGTCGAGCACGCCCTGCACACCGCCAAACGGCATACGTCCACCGCTGTGGTGATGGTGATCAACCTCAACCACTGCCAGGAAATCAATGATACCCATGGGCACGAGGCCGTCGATCGCGTGCTGCGAGAGGTGGCCCGGTTCCTGGGTGAGAGCCTGCGCGACTCCGACACCGCGGCGCGTCTCGGGAGCGACGAGTTCGGCGTGCTGCTGCCGGACACCGACATACCGCATGCCATCCTGCCGCTGCATCGCCTCCTGCAGGCCCTGGATCGAACCATTACGCTGGATGGGACCAGCGTGCAACTCTCCGCCTGTATTGGTGTTGCGCTCTATCCTGCGCACGGCGAACAGGCCGAGGTTCTGCTGCAGCGTGCGCATGTAGCGATGTTCAATGCCCGGCGCACGCACATCGACCACGGCTTTTACGAACCGGACGCGCCGCCGACAGTCGCCAATGAGCCTGTTTGAGCGGCTTGCCAACCGGGACCACATCAGCGAGCATGCCAACCGGCATGGGTCGCAGAAATGATGTCACCAATGAATGACGCACCCGGAAAACTCTCCGATCCGGCGACCTGGCTGGACCAGCATGGTGACAGCCTGTACCGCTTCGCCTTGCTGCGCGTGCGCAATCCGACAACCGCCGAAGACCTGGTGCAGGAAACCCTGCTCGCCGCGTGGCGCGCGAAAGACAGCTTCGCCGGCCAAGCCGCCGAACGCACCTGGCTCATCGCCATTCTCAAGAACAAGCTCATCGATCACTTCCGGCGCACCGGCCGGGAAACACCGCTGCCGGACATGGCCGACACAGATGACGCCATCGACGCCCTGTTCATCGAGCACACAGACCACTGGCTGCATCCGCCGACGACCTGGTCCCGGCC
>Ga0209253_10001896_pt1 | contig 18426 bp, 12 predicted proteins | sample FrelakmetBRP12BR_FD_187145 | JGI IMG/M metagenome (GOLD analysis project Ga0209253, IMG submission 187145) | Freshwater lake sediment microbial communities from the University of Notre Dame, USA, for methane emissions studies - BRP12 BR (SPAdes)... | ecosystem: Environmental > Aquatic >... | reverse complement strand
TTCACCGACCTTGCTCGTCAGCTGGCGCCGTGGTCTCTGTCTAAAGCCGAGCTGGCAAAGAATTGTAGTTTTCAGTTCAACCTCAAGTACATTCGGAAAGAAGAGGGAAAAGTACCGCCTAGAGACGCAGCAGGGCGTATTGGCACTGCGGCGCACAAGGCGCTCGAATTGTTTCTGAAGCAGGCATCGGCTGGGTCGGAAGAACTGCACCGCAGTATTCTCAAAGTCGCAACGGACCAACAACTCACGACGATAGAAGCGGATAACGTCATTGCGCTGGCGCACAACATCGTCAACTTCCGCTCGCGTCTAGATGCGTACCGCGAACGGAATCGTGTGGTACAGACGCTCGAAGAGCACAAATTTGGGCTGACTGACGAAGGAGCAGTTACGGAATTTTATGGAAAGGGCGCGCGGGAGCCATTCTTTCGTGGCATTATGGATTTGATTCTGCGCACTGAAAACGAAGATATCATCATCATTGATCACAAGTCGGGGCAGCCACCTCAATCGACGGCACAGGCGCTCAAGCAGCACGAACACCAATTGCGCGTCTACGCGCTCGCTGCTCTCTACCTGTTTCCGAAAATGCGGACGGTTCAACCGGCGCTACACTACATCCAAAACGAACAAATTGTATGGGCACCTGCGCGGTTGGACGCAAACGCCGTGCGTGACCAGTTGCTTCCTTGGTACTACCAGTTCTTGAATGAAGCCGCCATTGCCAGCCAATCTAACCTACCCCACAAAGGGTGGTACTGCCAATTCTGCGAGTACATTCCGTTCTGCCCACTACAGAAATAAATATCCGGACGCAGCACGCAGCACGCAGCACGCAGTTTCACAAATAGGAGGCACCGTGGCCGACGATGGGGAATTCGAGAAACTGCGCCCCGGACAGCTGCTGAAGATCTGGAAAGAGGTTGGTCTTGAGCGCTGGAAAGCGCTTCTTGAAGAAAATTATCCCGATAGTAAGTGGCATGTTCAGGGTGACGACATCATCGGCTGTTGCCCGTACCACGAGGAGAAGACACCGTCATTTTATGTACGCGTAGGGCGTGGCTACGCTTGTTGTTACGGGGCGAACTGCAAGCAGTACGTTTGGAATCCGCTCGAGTTCCTCGCCAAGATTTGGAAAGCTCCCATTGCGAAAGTCTTGAAGGAACTCCGCCGACACTTCAAAATTCGTTTGTCAAAGGCGTACGCACAAAGTCTTGATCAGATTGAAGCGAACGAACAACTCAAGCACGTCTTGCGGCGCGTGATGAATCTCGAGTTGTGCGACGCGTTGGAGAATCCGACTGCATCTGAGTTTGATTATATCGAGCACGCAGGGCTCATTCCCTGGCTCCAAAAGCGAAACATTCCACTTGGAACAATACACCAGTGGCCCGTCGGCGTCCTACCGACACAGAGCCGGTTGTTCCAGCGGCTCAAGGAGATCGACGACGGTGAACGCTGGCAGGGCGCAGCGTACGAGTACCTGCGCGATCACTTCGCGATGCCTGGGGGAGCGCCGAAACACGAAGGTTGGTTTGCATTCTTCTACTACACCTCGCCCACGACCATCGGCCGGATCAAGCTACGCAAGCCCGAGCGCGACCCCGCCGACCGCAGTTTTGTGATGGTTGCGGATTCCTGCGACAAGAACGCAGGATTCTTCGGGCTCAACATGTTCGCCGAACTCCGTTCGGTGTTCGCGGATATTCCGGTGTACGCCTGCGAAGGTGACTTTGATGTCTTAGCCACCGTAGGCCACCAGCTCACTGCGGGGCGGAACGACATTTTCATCATAGGAACCGGGGGAGCGCAGGAAGACGAACTAGACCCGCTGCTCGCCTTCGGCTTCAAAGAAATCTATGCCGTCCCGGACAATGACGCCGGTGGGATTGGTAACGTACGCGGTTGGATGCAGGCCAGCACGGGGGTCAAACGCGTTTTCATTTGGGCAGAGGATGAGAAGACGCGAGGCATCAAAGACCTCGACGATGCGTGGCGAGCGTACCCGTTCGAGGATTTCTTCCAACGGTTGCGCAGCGACAACAGTTTCGTGCATGCCCACGAGTGGGCAATCCAGCGCACGCTCGAGGAGCTCGACACGGTCAGTGAAGAAGACGCTCCGGGGCGGGTCGCGGCTGTATTGAAATATGCAGGGATGAAAAATGAAGCTGACCAAAGTCAGTTTCTGGACACCATCTGCCTGACGCAACGGATTGACCGTGCCCTCATTGCAAAAGAAGTTATGCAAGACGAAGACGAGGAAGGCGTCATAAAACGGCTTGCCAAGGATCTTCGCAAACATTTTGTTTTTATTGCAAAGGAAACGACGGAACGCGGCAAAGACACGTATGCTCGTCTCTGGTCATTGAAAGAGCGTATGTTGTTGACTCTCCCCCTTTCGAGTGCGGAGAATACAGCGAGAACTTTAGAAGTAAATGACCTACATGATGTCACCGCTTACGTGCGGCAAACCGTGGGTGAGCCCGATTGCATTGAAATGAAAGCATTCAAGCGGCAACTTGTTCCACGAGAATATATGGAGAAACAAAAGCTAATAAGACAACTATTACAGCAAGCTGTAACGCGTGAAATTTGTACCTGTCCTGACTGGAAAACCCTGTCCAAATTCGGACAGGGTCTTCATTATCCGCAGCACGTCAACGGCGATCGCGCGGTGTACATTGTCAATGGTCAGCACTTTTATAAAGGAACGATCACGAGCACGAGTGAACAGGTAGAATACGTGTCCTTAGATTCGCCGGTTATTGAGGGGGGCGTTCTTCAGCCTTCCTCCCGACCATGGTCTCAGCACCTGATGACCGTTGATGACGTAAACTCAGGAAAAGCGTACGACCCTGCGGAAGTGTTCAATAAAATATATGAACTGTTGGACGCAGGATGGAGATTCACCAATCAGAAATTAGACGTAATGTACCTCACGGCAGATATCATGTACACGGCAATTGTTTCTATCTTCAACGAAATGCCCCTGACGGATATCAGCGGACAGACTCACTCTGGAAAAACAAAGCTGCTTCATCTGATCGGCGGGACACAGGAGCATGAGATAAAATTGTGTGAAGCGGCACTATTGTGCGAAAACTATAGTGCGGCAGGAATACGGCAAATAATGGATAACAATACGTTCCGTTTGATCCTGGACGAATTTGAGGAGCGAGACCTGTCAGGCAATCGATACGACGGAAAAGCCAATTCGGTACGTGAAATATTGGAACTCGTGCGGTCGGTGAGCACGGGGAGTAAATACATACGCGGAACAACAGAAGGGCGAGCAATTGAAGGCACTGTTCGTTTTCCTTTAACAGTTGCCGGTATTTACACCATGGGGCAAGTGCGCGACGTGAATCGATTCGTGCATATTGCGATGAAACACGAGCCAAATAGGAAAGACCCATCTGACGTAGTTCGTAAAAAAATGACAGAGGCAGACATGCAAAAACTGCAACGTGCAGTTACGCTGTGTTTGCTACCACACATTTCTAAAATATTATCAATATACAACGGTGAGTTTTCAATGGAAAATACTATGGATGTTTACGGCAAGACGGGTGAAGACGTCGGTAGCTTTACGAGACTGATAGGAAACGTGCGGCCTGCCGCAACGATTATTCAATTCGTCGGACGGGATGGAAAAGCGTTTTTACGAGAATTTTGCCAACAAAAAGCAAGCTCGCTGCACGCGTCTGGTATGCTCGTTTCAGACTGCGAACGTATTTGGAACACGGTACTCAATACAAGTATTACTTTTACCGTTCCTAATCAGGGGCCAAGGACGGCATCGCTTTCGCGTATGATTGTCGACCCTGATTTCCAATGTATGCTCCAACTTTCGGATTATGGCGTGTATTATCTTCCTCAAAAGAATTGGCTGGTCGTACACTGGCCACGGCTACAAACGGCCGCATTGGCTAAATACTCCGGAGCAGAATGGGCAACCATAAAAAAAATCGCAGACACACACCCAAGGGTCATTGATGCTAGTACAATCAGCGACGATGAAAAACGCGAAGTCATTAACTCTAAGATTAAAGGTGCAACATTCGATGGAACTTATTGTTCAGTGTTTAGTTTGGGTAATATGTTGGGCCGTAATGAAAATGGCATATTTGTAACTACGCTAGAAGACGCAGAAAAGGATAAGAGAATCCGTCAAGAACAGTACGAACCGGCTGTAAATGTTCCTGGGAATCCTGGAAATCCTGGAAAAGCAGACATATAGAAAAAAGAGGTTGAATATGGAAACACTAAAACCACGTACCTGTTCGGAGTGCCCGGCACTGCACGAGCCGTGCTTGGCCTCGGGAGGCGGAGAGAATCCAGCCCACTTGATCGTCGTCGGACAAGCGCCATCGGGATTTTCCATCGGAAAGCGTACGCCGTTTTTCGGTCACAATGGGCGCCTGTTCAAACAGCTACTCGATATGATTCGTCGTTTTTACAACGGAAGATACGGCAAAGTGCGCGCTTACTATACTTACGCTACTCTCGTCGGAGCATACGTACCAAACGCCCAACACCTCCGCGCGTGCCAACCGAATCTTCTGCGGGACATCAATAACGTCCGCGGCGTGACGAATGAGCGCGAGCCTGTCATCGTCACGCTGGGACCCATCGCTGCCAAAGCGGTTGGAATCAAGTTCAAGCGAATCAGTGACATCGTCGGACGCGAACTGACGGTTCAGTTTCCCCATCCGAACGGCGTGCGAACCTTTTCGGTGATTCCACTCTTGTCCATGCCCCACTTGAATGAGAAGATCGGGACAGCGCGCATTGTGATCGAGGGGCTCGTGCGCGCCGTGCAGTTGGCCTGCGACCCGCTCCCGACCCATCGGTCATACGACGTGCTTACGGCAGGGTACGCTTTCCCGCAGACGATCGAGGAACTCCGCACGCTCGTTGATTATATCATCAACTATTACAACCCCAACCGTGGAAAAAATTCCGCTGCGTGGGTCATCGCACTCGACACGGAGACGAACACACTGAAGCCGTATGCACACCCCGACCCCCGAACGTTGATGCTGTCGGTCGCGTGGGATGAGGGCAAGGCGGCAACCATTCTGTTGGACCATCCGCTGGCACCCTACCCTCCGGCGGAAGCATGGGTGGAAGTTCGCCGGCTGCTCACGTGTCCCAAACCCAAAGTCTTCCACAACTGGAAGTTTGACTTGAAGTTCCTGGAGCTTACTGCAGGTGTTTCTGTTCACCATGTCAGCGGTGATACGATGTTGTGGGAACACTATTTGGACGAAGACAAGAAGGGACACTATGGATTGAAGCGGCTGACGCCGCTTTACACTCCCGAGTACGAAGGCTACGACGAAGTGCTGTCTACTTTTCTTCGAGGAAAGGAAGAAGAGGAAGAGCGCGCCAGCAAGCGCGGTGCAGATGAGTTTGATTTGGATGGCGGCGCAGCCGATGTGGACGGTGAGGAGTCCATCGTGCGGTGCATGACCGACGACGCCTTGTTGGAGGCCGATCATGTCACAGGCTGCCCCGACGACCTCGACGACATTCAGTGGGGTACGCTGATTGCTGCCCTTCGACAAGTGCAAGATCTTTCGGCGACTCCTGCGCGAAAGCGTTCGGCAGAGAACAAAGCTGCATTGGTTACTCTTAAGGCGCAGGTCAAAGAGTTGCGCAGGAACTTGGATATCCAGGTGCCGAAGCGAACGCGGAAGAAAGAAGAAGCAGATCCCTCTCCAACTGTCACCGCGGACAGCGGATTCGAACAGATTCCACTGCCGCAGCTTGTGCGCTACGCTGCAACGGATGCGGATGTCACCCGCCAAATCTTACGTGGTCAGATGGCGCGCTTGCAATCGCATGACCAGTACAGAGACGGCGAATCCGTCATGACGCGTCTCTACCTCCCGGGTAGCCGAACGCTCGGCGCCATGGAGTACCGCGGCGTCACCGTTGACACAGCGCATCTGCGTGCGATCTATGACGACGTCACGCAGCGCATAAAGAACGCCGAGAACGTGCTGCATTCGACTTTTGATTCGCGGCTGAATCTGCGTTCGCCGAAACAAATTTTGGCGTTGATGTGTCGGTTGAACTTCGAAACACTGAGCGCAGAAGACACGGGTGGAACGGGAAAAGACCAACTCGATAAGTACGCAGCCCACTATCCACCTGACGACCCACGGCACATTTTCGCTTCGAAGCTCCGAGAGTACCGAGAAACGCACAAGGTCCTCAGCACGTACGTGTTGCCCATCAGGCGGTACTCGCGAGACGATGGGAAGGTCCACTGCCAATTCCATCTGAACGGCACCGCGACGGGTCGCCTCTCATCGTCTCGACTGAACATGCAGAACATCATTCACATCGCGGCTCGGCGTGTGACACAGGTCAACGGTCAAGAAGTTGTCGTTCATCCGGGGTACAACATCAAGAAGTGCTTCATCCCATCGCGGCCTGGCAACATCATCGTCAACATGGACATCAAGGGCGCCGAACTACGTGTCTACACGGTGTATTCCCAAGACCCGATGATGATCGACGCTTTGAAGAACGGCAAGGACGTACACTCGTATGTGACGTCACAAGTTTATAAGATTCCGTACGACGAAGTGCAAGCCAAAAAGGAAACGGATCCGACCATTCACGCACTGCGTACGAACTGCAAACGAACCGTCTTCGGAACCTTCTACGGCGCAGGACCCTACAAAATTGCCCAACAGATCGGCAGCACAACAGAAGAAGCGAAGAAGCTTCAGGAAGACATCTTCAATACGTTTACGGGGCTGCGCAGTTACGTCGAGACCGTATCACGCGCGGTGCACGACCGTCAAATCGTCGAAACGGTCTTTGGGCGCTTTCGTCGTTTTCGCTTGGCGCATATCAACAAGAAGTTGATGGCCGAGGCTTGCCGCGAAGCGATCAACTTCCTGATTCAGTCAACCAGCTCGGACCTTGTTCTGTCACAACTCTGTGAAATCGACGATCACATCGCGGAGCTCGAAGGGCAACTTCTTCTCACGGTCCACGACTCCATCACCTTTGAGATGCCCGAGAAAAACGTCGACAAGCTGTTTGGTTTCTTGGATTATTGGATTGTGGAACGTGTTCGCGAAAAGTATCCGTGGCTGCCCGTCGACTTCCTGTACGACATCGAAGTTGGTCCGTCCTACGGAGAACTCACACCTCTTCGCCGTCCCAAAAAAGAAGTCGAGCCGGCGGCGACGACACAAGCAGAGGAACAGAGCGCGTGACAAAACAGCAAGAACAACAGACACAAGAACCAGGTGCGAACGTGCGCTTCTGCCTGACCATCAGCGGGTTGTCGATTGCTTTTCAAGAAATCGCTCGATTTGGTGGTAAAATAAATATGAGGCACCTGGCGCTTGTTACATTTCCGTCAGAGGGAACAGGTGTCCATTTCAAACGGCTACCCTATGTCTCCGAGTCTACCGAAGCGTGTTTGTACGAGAACACGCTCATGGTGGACATGCCAATTCCCCGTGAGTTTCTTCCGTACTACGCGCGGTTTTGCGACGAGAATACGCGGCTGGGCACGGTTGCTAGCAGACAATCGGTCTAGTGCTGTGCTGCGCAGCGCAATTGGGCGGTCCACATGGTGGATGAATCACTAAAATAAGTAGAGCCGTGCCCAGCCGCGTTTGTTAGGGTGCGTCGAGCCATTCTTTCTCGTACAACGAGATGTCACCCTGTAGAATTTTCGCAGCGAACCAACCGAAAATCTGTGCGTGAAGGCAATCATCGGGAGCGATGTTGGCGTGGAGCCACACCTTACGCACCGCACCGCCGCCGCTCGTGGTGATTGTCGTCTCGTACTCATTCAGGATGTCCTGAATGGGCGTGGCCATCTGGCGTGCGTTTGGGAAAACAACGGCCTTCTTCTTGAGGTACAGCATGTAGGAGTCAATGGCGGCCGTGCGATTGATGAGGTACTTCGTGCCTTGTCGGTTCCAGCCGATCAGTTTGTTGAACCCAGCGCCGCCGCCGTATTGCGCTTGGCCCACACGGTATGCGCCGAGTCGGTCGCGCAACACCGAGTTGGCGACCGCGCCCTCCCCTGCGTCACCGATGACGAAGCGGGCGCCGACCTTGTTCAAGATCTCGGCGACTGCTTCGACATCGCCGATGGCATTGGCGTTGGGGAAGATGCGGAAGTACAGCGTCTTCAGCCGCATGTCGTGAAGGATTCCCCAGACCCACACCACCGTGCGTGACGTGTAGCCTTCCCCGTTGCCTGCCCAATCGACACCCGCGACGACAGCGCGGACATCCTCCATGTTGATGGCCGGAACGGGGAGGTCGGTGAAGTAGTTCCCGCAGAGAGCCAGCAGCTCTTCTTGCGTGATGAACCGCGACCCGATGGCGTCAGAGACCCCCAGAACCTCGTTTTTGAACTCGGTCTCGCTGTAGTCCTCGCGCTTGATCAGGATGCGCTCCCACCGGTTGGGCATCTCGTTGTTGCGTGGGAGCATCGGTTGCGAAACGTGAAAACCACGAATTTTCGCTGTCGGGTTGAAATCGTACCACTTACCCGATCGTGGATTGATGGAGTGATCGCACTTGATGCAAACAATTCCATGCTTGCCGATGGATTTGACGGAATCGACGAACTGCCAGCTGCCACACCCGGGGCACTTCATGATCCATTCGGAGCGGGTCGACTGCTGCCAAAGGTACTCGATGGTGTTCTCCATCGTCTTGGGCGTACCCGCGTAAGTGATGTGCCCATAATCAGAATTCGACATGCACTCCTTCACGATCGGGATGACGGCTTCATACAAAATGTCTTGAACTTCGTCGAAAAATTCATGGTCTGCCGAAATCGAACGAATTCGGTCTGGGTCGTCCCAGGCGTAGGAAAGCGCCATTTCGGAACCATTTTTCAAAATTTGCAAAAGAACATTGTTTGTTTGTTTCGGATCGATGTAGTTTCTCCGAATGAGAGGAGAGTAGTGCATCATTTTCGTAAGACGCGTATTTGAAAACCGACTGGTCTGTTCACGGAGAGGAGCTACGTAGAGAGTTTTGTAGTGAGAATGAATAATACTGTTAGTAATCATCAGACATGCGGCTGCCGTACTCTTCGCAACTTGGCGCGACGTCTTCATGAGAACTTCGGGAGCAGCGGTATCGAAGATGGCTGGCATGAACGGGTAGTCATGCAAGCTGTAGGGTTTGCCATCGAGCCAGAACAACTTTCGCGCGATGTGCGAACGGGTAAAGCTACCGATGTCTAGTTTTTGTGGTGCTAGCACACAACAATAATAGGGAGGTGTTTCCCATGGTGCAAGCGAATAATAAAGAGGAATTGAATCGTTACTGGGATGGTCTGGGCATCATCACCGGCTCCTTGCGGCAAGCCGCGCCTTTCATCCGCCTCTGCCTCGAGACCGGCGACGTCCCGTGTCTGATCGGAGAGGCGGGGACGGGCAAAACGCAAATTTTCGCGCAAGTCGCGAAAGAGATGGGCGCCAAGGTCTACTACATGTTCCTGGCGCACAAACAGCCGGAGGACTTGGGGATTCCGATGCCCAACGCCGACAAGACCGCGTATCGGTACCTCTGCGAGGAGTCCCTCGTGGAGATGCTCTCGGATCCGACGCCAACCGTTCTCGTCTTGGACGAGTGGAACCGCGGCGAGCGGCCCGTGATGAACGCGGCGTTCACGATGATGGAGCAGCGCCGCTTCGGATCCATCGACCTTCCGCCGCACATTTATATCGGTGCGGCTATGAACCCCAGCGAAGGAAACTATCTGGTCAACGAGGCGGAGAAGGACCCGGCGTTCCGCCGCCGCTTGTGCTTCTTCGGGGTGCGGGTGGATGAGGCCGTCTGGCTCGCGTACGCCAAGGGACCAGGCGACTTCCATCCCTACGTGGTCGACTTCATCCAACGGCAGCCGCACCTGCTGATGGACGCGCAGTCGCGCGAGTCCGGAAAGGTGTACGCCAATCCCGCGGCGTGGGAGAAGATCAGCAACACGCTCAAGCATCTCGACAAGGTGGGCAAGTCGATCGACGAGATGGCCGACGTGCTGCGCTACAAGTTCGCAGGGCACGTCGGTATCGGTACGGCAGAGAGGTTCCTCGCGTACCTCAAGGAGAACGCAACAGCCGTCAATCCGATGGACGTGTTGACGCGTTATGAGTCTGTTCGCGGGTTGGTGGCGTCGCTCGTCAAACGGTCCAACTTCTCCGCGTTGGATGAGATCATCACCAGCGTGGTCGTGACTGCGGTGGCGCACGAGCTTCCGCCGCAGGACATCGGTCTGAACCTGCTCACATTCTGCCAGGATCTGCCAGAGGACAAGGCCCGCGCGGTTCTATCGAAGCTGGTGACGCAAGGAAACGCCGCAGACAAGAGCGACTACGTCCGGAAGCTGAATCAGTACTTCGCGGTGCAGCCCCTGTTCAAAACGGTCTTCATGCAAATCCGTGGCGCCGAGGATCGGGCGCGGAAAGACGAGAAGGCTGAGATCGCGGAGAAGGTCAAGACGGTCGAGAAGGTCCCGACCTGGTAACACCCGGATTATTCCAATGTGGGCGGCAGGAGCATGGGCACTCGGTCGGCAACATGCAGATGTGTGTTGACCAGATGCTCGATTTGGATGTCCTCCGGGGTCTCTTGCAAACTGAGATCCCGGAGGGTGTCCTTGTCGAGTGCCTTCCAGCGCGCTTTGACAGCGTCGCGCAGCGCGTGCGCTGTGTCGGAGTGAGCGTTCAACTTGTCCAATGCAGGCTGCGCGAACTCGAGGAGCTCGGGGGCAACGACGAACCCCGCGCGGTACAGGCTCACCGCCGCGTACTGCGCAGGTTCGTAGTCAAACACCCCGGGCTCTTCTCCTTCCCGGTCTCGAATGACATTGGCTTCGAACACGGCCCACGTCATTTGAGCCGGGGAGGCTTCTTGCAAAATCTCAGGCGACGACCACTGGTGGTCGAACGCCATGGTGGTGTTCTCGAAGACAGCCGCGTCCCAGTAGAACGACCCGGTATCGAGCAGGGTCATCGTGGCCAAGAGCTTGTCCCGGTTGATCGGCGGCAAATCGATATCCAAGTCCAGCAGCTCGAGCCAGATGCTCTCCGGTTCCCACGCGCGGAAGGTGGGGCCGAGGAGCCGCTTCACCTCTTGGTAGAGGACGGTGGCGCTGATTTCGGTGTCTTGAAGATCGGCGGTCATGTCCTACTACTGGCCGAGTTGGCTGCGCAGTGTCTTCTGCAGATCGTAAGGGACCGTCGGGAGAATGACCTTGAGATTCTCAGGGTCGATGGTGTCCCCCTCGATAAACGCGTCGGCCAGGTCCAGTCCAAAAGTGTCTCGGTAGACCTCGGGGTCGATCGAGAGGAGCGTCTCCATGGGAATCGGTTGTCCGGCGAGCTCGACGAGATCGTCGGCAACCTTGTCGGTGTTGAACACCGCTTGCAGCGGATCCAGCAAGGTGCGGTCGTAGTACTTCTCGAGCCCCGCGGCCCTGTCGAGCTCGCGAATCACGCCTGCGACCTTGATCAACTCGTCTCGGTCGCCGCACAGCGGAGGCAGCGCACGCACGTCTTGCGCCAGCTTCTCGTAGCCCGCGGCGATTCCCGGATCGTGCGTACTTACGGAACGTGCGCCAAGCCAATCGCTGAGGCACCGCGTGTTGCACATCGTGGCGCCGGCGAACTTCAGAATTGTCGCGGGGAGAGGCTCGTCCACATCGAGGTCAACAGCCTTTTTGACGAGATTCGTGGAGGCGCGGGCGCGCGTCTCGGTGCTCATCTGCCGTTGGTGGTAAAGGATGGCTTCGGCCGCGACCTTGACGTCGTCCTTGGTGACGACGCGGAAGCGCTTGTGCTCGGGGAGAAGGTACTCCTCCAGGTCCTCGGCGGCGGCTTCCTTCTCGAGTTCGAACTCGATGCCGAACAGGGCAAGGGCCTTGGCACACTGCTCGCGCACGGACACGGGGACCGCGGCCTGCTTCTCGATGAAGGTGCGCGAAAGGATCGCATGCTCGGGCGTGTCGATGCGGAACAGTCTGCGCTCGGGCCAAGCGAAAGCCGAGTCCGGTGCGTGCTCGTTCGCTTCGAGGTCCATCTCGGCGGTCTTCACCAAGGGAGTGAGCTCAGGGTGCTGCTGAAGGATGCGTACGACCCCACGAAAACTGGGATCCGAGAATTGGTCGACGAACGCACGTTCGGTCATGGTCCCTCCGGGTTCTAATACCCCTGAAATGATAGGGTCTTCTCGTGAATGCTGCAAGCTGCTAAACCGAAAGGAGGCTGGCATGGACGCCAGTATCAGCGATCTCTTCTGTTACCTCATGTCCCGCCCGGACACCATGTTTTACGCGTGGGTCTTGAGCGGATTGCCGATGCGGGAAAGCCGGCAGCTTCCGTGCATGGGAGTGATGCTGCAGAACCGACGGTACGTGCTGCTGGTCAACCCCGATTGGTACGCAACCGCGTCGTTCACCGAAGTGCTCGTCGTCATCAAGCACGAGGTCTATCACATCACGAGCGAGCACATCCCGCGCGGGCTCGAGGCCCGCGCTGTCGTTTTTGACGCCGAGCAGATGCAGCGGCTCGAAACAGCATGGCCGTACGCTATCGACTGCGCGGTCAACACGCTGCTGCAACAAGAGGACGCGAACATCCGCGCTCTCAATTGCATCATGCCCGAGCAGTTCAAACTGCCCGAAGGAAAATCGGCGGAGTTCTATCTGAATGCGTTGATGAACCAAATCAAAAACAGAGAGGAGGTGCGAAAGAAACTACTGGAAGAACTGGAAGATGCGTTTGGTCAGGGAAAGAAAAATGATCAACAGATGGAGGAAACCAATGACAGTCAACCTTGCGGCACGAAAGGCACTGGATGTGATGGGGAAGATACTGATGACAGCTCTCCTCACGGTGATTGTCCCGGAAGTGACCAGGGTCATCCAGGAGACAATCGCGGAATGGCAGGAGAGGAAGATGAAGAAGGTGGAGAAACGCGTGGGGGTGCTGCGGCGCCTGCCGTAGAAGGGGAGCAAGAAGGAGAAGGGGAAGGGAAAGGGAAAGGGGGAACCGGGTTACGAAAAGGCATGCTCGCGAACCACAAGCCGGGGATGGGGACTGAGAACAGTGAAGACGGCGAGACTTCGTCGGGCGGCAACACCGACGATTTACTCGCCCTCGCTGACGAGCTGCGGCAACTCGGAAAAAATGCGATTGAGCGTGCGGTCACCGCGACCAAAGGGCGGGGGACGCTGCCCGGACAACTTCAGCAACAAATCGACGCGTTGCTTGAAAAGCCGCAGATTCCGTTCACCCACATTTTGCGAAGCTGGGTCATCAGCACGCAAAAGCACAATCCCTCTCGAAGTCTGGCACGGCTGCGGCGACGGTATGCTGGCATACCTGAGCTGATTCCGTTCCCAGGCGTCGGGCGTGACCGGAAGTTCACCGTTGTTTGGTGCATCGACACGTCCGGTTCGATGGGCTCGCCGGAGCTCGAACGTGGTTTGGCCGAGTTACGCTCTCTGCAAAAAGCCGACAGGGACATCGAGGTGATTGTGCTGGAAGCCGATGCTAGCGTGGAGCACGAGTACCGGCTTTCTCAACCGAACAGCAAAATCAATTACGACGTGCACGGACGAGGAGGAACGTGCTTCGACCCAGCGCTCATCCGAGCGCAGCAACTGAAACCAGACATCGTGTTCTACTTCACTGACGGCTACGCACCAGCGCCAAAACACGAAAACCGTGTGCGCTGTCCCTTCGCTTGGATCATCACTCCTTCTGGGAAAGTGCCCGACGAGGAGTGGGGGAAAGTCATTACAACGAAAAGGTAGGCCGAACATAGGAGGTACCCATGCACAAAACAGCGCAAGCGATCATCCTTCGAGTTGATCGCCGTAACGCCGGAAGAACGGTTGCTTTTGACCGATTGTACTTTTTCCGGCAAGAGGAGGAGATGCTCCTCCCGCAGATTTTCCCGTGGTGTCTAGTGATTCCGTACAATAAGGAATTCGCAGAAGTGCTGCTGTCCACATTATTCTCTGTGGAAGTACGGACGTATCCACACCGGCGAATCCCCGGAGAGAGCGGTTACACCACGCGTGTCGGTGGGGAGTGGTTGCTGCGCGAACTCGAGGTGGACGCGTATCTGGCCGTCGTTCCCATGCTGCACACCACCCGTGCCAGGCGAACGTCCATAAGCTCACCGGCGCCCACGGCATCTCCACCAGTGTACGCACATCCGCAGTACATCATGGCGACGCCCCAGATAGAAACGCGCTCGCGCTCGCGCACGCGTGCTCTGCGACAACAGCAGCAACAAGCCGCACCACTTCGGCAGCGGCAGCTCATGGGTCGGTATCAGGTCAACGAACCCGGAGTGTACTTGTTGCAGAATGGGGTACGCGTGGAAGCACCCATCTGCCAGACATGCACCAACAGCCTGGCCTATCTCCAAAACGATTGCTCGTTTGGCTCGATGCTTTGCTACGAACACCTCATCAGCATGCAGCCGACCGCATGGCAAGAAGGCGTCCGGCGGCTGAACGAGCTGCGTGACGTCGAACTCGACGACGGAGAGGGGGACGTTGATGGCCTATAAAGAAAACCGAATCGACGTCGTCGAGTTTACGAAGCTGCGCTACCCCGGCCTGCCTCTGGCAATCGACGACATGTCGCTCGCATTTCATTTGGGAATCCACAACTCGACCCTCTGGTGGTTGGTACACAAGGCAGACGGGATGTACCGCGTCTTCAAGATTCCGAAGGCGAGCGGTGGACACCGCGTGATTCAGAATCCAGGCGACAAGCTGAAACACGTGCAGCGGATGATTCTCGTCCACCTGTTGCACAAGTTCCCCTTCGGGGAGCACGTCGGAGCGTACGTTCCAGAGCGGTCCATCATGCACACGGCGCAACAACACGTGGGGCGGGCAGTGGTCATTTCGCTGGACCTCAAGGACTTCTTCCCCTCGGTGACACGCGCCATGGTCCGACGGTTCATGAACTACGCGGGGTATCCGCACCGCGTTTCGAGCATCATCGCGCAGCTAGTCACCTACCAAGGGTGTTTGCCGCAGGGTGCTCCCACTTCGGGAGCGATGGCCAATCTCGTCGCGGATCTCAACTTCGACCGGCACGTCATCGCCGCGCTGCGCGCCATGGACCCACGCTGGGTCTACACGCGCTATTCAGACGACATGGACATTTCGCACCCCGAGAAGCAGCCGGCGGACGTTGTTGCACACGTCATTCATCTTGTGCAGCAACACGCCCGCGCGGCGGGATTTCGGTTGAATGCGTCGAAAACCAGCGTGGACACGCAAGCACAGCAGCAGTCCGTGCTCGGCGTGGTCGTGAACGTGGAGCCGCACATCGCACGCTTCAAGTACCGCCGCCTGCGGGCGATCATTCACAACTGTGCCACGTACGGATTTGACGCACAAGCTGCGCGGAACAAGATGACCGGCGCGGAGTTTTACGCGCACCTCGTCGGGAAAATTTCCTACATCCGGCAAATATCCCCCGAGACCGCCGAGCGGTTGGCGGATCAATTGGAGGCGGCGAGGCAAGGTAGAAAGGAGGTTTTTGGTGGCTGATACCAATCACAAACGTTACATGTTTACCGTTGGAAGTCGGACCGTTGGAAGTTGGAAGGGGCGCAATGGCTTTGCGGACTCCGGGCTCATGAAGGGAAATGCGCACCCTTACTCTCACAATTATAAGACTTATCACTACAACCGAAACATCCTTCATCCCAGCGCGCGCATCGTACTATTTTTCGATACGACTCACCTCCCCGGTGACAACGTGCAGAAAATGCGAGCTGTCGTAGCGTCGCGCCCGGTGAATGCGCTATTTGCGCCGCCTGTGTGGTACGAACAACACCCATCGGGGATTGTCGTTTCCACCATGCCCACCACCATCAATTCCGTGGCAATGGCTGCACAGCAGGCTCCCGACATGCAAATTGGAGTTACGCTCGGAGCAGAAGTGAGTCAACGCTTTCAATGGTCCTACGCGGAATTGGAGAAGAAGTGCCAACAACTGGAGCGTTTGGTAGGTTGTCAAGATTGTCCGTATAAGGGAAAAGAGTGTGCTGCGTTTATCACAAGTGTGGGCGCGGGAGAGGTGCGTACACATCAGGATTTCCAGGATTTCGATGTAATAGACGAATACTTGCGGAGCGCACTGAGCAGTGACCTAACGTGGCGGTACGTGCCTCCCAACCAACTCAGACGAAATCCCTTTACGAAACGGACTTTCATCGAGGTGGGTGATCTGAGTTTTGATTTCGTGGAGAGCCGCCGCGAAGATGCGCAAGAGCGCGCAACAAAAAGCGCTGAAACACGACGGTGGCGCACACGCTGTCAACAGTGTGTTTTTGCCCATTATTGCCCAGGAATGACGGATCGACGGTGTTCGTGGGGGCTGCGCGAGTGTTTTGAAAATAATCCCGTCAGCGGGCCATTCACTCAGCAAGAGCTCGACGCTTACTTGGAGACGTACCCATTTGCGCTGTCGCGTGACAAGGTCGAGTTTCTCGTGCGGAACTCGGGCGTGACCAGGACACGGCTATTCGGAGGAACGTATCAACTTTCGCGTCTCGAGGCTCCGAGTAGCACCAATGTCATCTGGGAAAGAGTGGGACGGAGTAGTGGTCCCCCGTTCTTGAGTTTTTCGTTCGAGGACACGATGAGAATCATCCGAACTCCCTACCGACACGAAAGGGCGTACCGCTACCCCAAGACCTATGAGGGCGTGGCGCTCACCAATGAGCAGCTTCATTTGTACGCGGCAGTCTGTGAGAAAGGCGGTGTTTCCCGTGGCAGACGGCGTGGTTGGGGTGATAGTCTTTTAGAAGCACACTTTGTCGGTAGTGCATACGATTCCGCACTTACAGTGCACGACGCACGCGGAAACCGTGTTTGTTTGAAAAAGTACGCTTCTCTTCTCATGTACGATTACCAATTTCCGCCAGTAGAGTTTTCGATTTTTGTGCGTCACTTGCGACTTGCGCAAGAATCTCAAGGAGTCGGCGGGAACGGTGGGTCAGGAACCCAGCTAGGATCCACTGCCTTCACTGCGTCATAGGCGTCAGACAGGACAGCGTAAGCTGCGTCGACGGCGCCCAGAGCCTGATCGTAGTCCGTCTGCTTATTCGTGACGTCCGTTTGAGCAGTCGTGACTGTGCTCTGGTGCGCCGTCACTCTTCCTTCAACGAAAGTAATGTCATTGCCGTGAGCAGTAATGCTTGTAGCGGCCGCGTCAGCTGCGATTTGCGCCGTGGCTGTCGCGCTGGCGAAGGCGTTGTTCACCGCCTGCAGATTGATGACTTCGGCATCCATTGGCCCCGAGCCGATGATGGCTGCTGAAAGAGGAACACCGTTTGCCGTGCTTCCGGGGGCTGGAATCCGAACCGGGTCCGTCGTCGTGTTGAATGTGTCCCCAGCGTCGTCAGGCGTCACCCACCAGTGCGTAGCGTCGTAGGCAACGAGGGTTCCGGTATGCAACGACGGGCTATCTTGCTTAACTTGCTTTCCCAAGTCTGCTGTGATTGGCTCCAGTGCCACTGATGAAAACGTGATCTTGATAGTCTGGACCCCGTAGCGCGTGAAGTACGTCGTGATGAATCCGTCAATGTACGCGATCGTGCTCTGGGCATTGCCAGTGCCAGCATCGATGAAATTGACCAGCCCCGTGTGCGCGGCGACAATTTCGGTGTACCGCGCTTGCGTACTGGCGAGCATGGTTTGCCATTCAGCCAGCGAGGTGACTTCCGTAGCGTACGTCGCTTGCGCTGTGGTCAACGCCGTCTCGGCCGTATCTCGTGCGGCCAAGGCGGTGTTGTACTCGTCGAGCGAGGTGTCGTACGTTGTTTTTAGCTCAGCGACGTACGACGGGTCGTCCGTCGGGAAACTCGTGTCCTCGTTGCTGACAACGAAAGATGCGGTGTACGCGTTGTAGTCGTTGGTCAGCGCGTTGATGCGGTCAAACAGCGCTGTCACCGCCGCGTCGGCGACATCGATGGAATCGTAGTACTTCGTCAGACTGTACGAACGCCAGTACTGCGCACCAGCCATAACGGCAGACGTCCGATCCGATAGGAAACCGTCCGTGGGAGACAAGTCGGCGATTTCTGCGACGCGTACGAAGACGTCCTGTTGCGCATCGAGCGTATCGACAATCTCGTAAACGAACAGCCCGGTGTCAGGCAGATCGCCTTGGACAGTGCAGTTGGCCAGGATACGGAACATCGGAACGCCGTCTACGAAGACAGCGTTGCGTGTCTGTTGAACAACGGTGTCAGCCACGAGAACCTCCGTCACACGGGAGCGATGACTTGGCTGGTGACGCCTTCGTAGGTACTGTAGTTCGCATCCCAATCCGTAATCAAGCTTTGAATCCGCGAGCGCTGTAGGGTCTCGGCGTCAATCGCATC
>Ga0209253_10001895_pt1 | contig 18430 bp, 19 predicted proteins | sample FrelakmetBRP12BR_FD_187145 | JGI IMG/M metagenome (GOLD analysis project Ga0209253, IMG submission 187145) | Freshwater lake sediment microbial communities from the University of Notre Dame, USA, for methane emissions studies - BRP12 BR (SPAdes)... | ecosystem: Environmental > Aquatic >... | reverse complement strand
CCAGGAGGAGGCGGTCACCCGCCTGGCCGACCTGCTGAACGAACGGATGCAGCCCGACGGCCTGGCGATCGTGATGGAGGCCGACCACTTCTGCATGCAATGGCGCGGCGTGAAGGACACCGATTCGAAGATGATCAACAGCGTGATGCGCGGCGTGTTCCTGAAGGACGCCAACCTGCGCCGCGAGTTTCTTTCGCTGGTGAACAACAACAAGAGCTGATTCGGGGAGCGAACATGCTGGTCCGTCTTCTTTATGCAAGCCGCGCTGCCGAGCCGGTGACCGCCGAACTGGTCGATTCGATCCTGCGCTCGTCGCACACGCACAACCCGGCGCTGGGCATCACCGGCGTGCTGTGCTACGGCGGCGACGTCTACATGCAGGTGCTCGAGGGCGGCCGCTCCGCCGTCAACAACCTGTACAACAAGATCGTGCGCGACTCGCGCCACCGCGAGGTGATGCTGCTGCAGTACACCGAGATCGCCGAGCGCCGCTTCGCCGGCTGGACGATGGGCCACGTGAACCTGAAGAAGATCAACCCGTCGCTGCTGCTGAAGCACTCCGAGCTTCCGGAGCTCGATCCCTTCGCAGTGACCGGCGATGCATCGATGGCGCTGCTCGAGGAACTGATGGCGACGGCGTCGGTGCTCGGCCGCACGGGCTGAAGATCGGCCGAACGCCGCTGCCTAGGCGGCCGCTTCCAGCAGCAGCCGCGCGTAGCGCTCGGCGTCGATGTTGCCGCCGCTCAGGATCACGCCGACCCGCAGGCCGCGCAGCGGCATCACGCCTTCGAGCGCCGCCGCCGCACCCAGACACCCCGTCGGCTCCACGACCAGCTTCATTCGCTCCATGAAGAAGCGCATCGTGCGCACCAGCTGCGCATCGCTGACGGTGAGCACGTCGTTGACCAGCGCCCGGATCACCGCGAAGGTCAGCTTGCCCGCGTGCTGCGTCTGCGCGCCGTCGGCGATGGTCTTCGGCACGTCGATGTGCACGATCTCGCCGCGGCGCAAACTCTGCTGCACGTCGTTGCCGGCTTCCGGCTCCACCCCGATCACGCGGCAGTCGGGTGCCAGGTGCTTGGCGGCCACCGCGCAGCCGGAGATGAGCCCGCCGCCGCCGACGCAGACCAGCAGCACGTCGAGCCCGCCGACGTCCTGCACCAGTTCCAGCGCAGCGGTGCCCTGGCCGGCCATCACGTGCGGGTGGTCGTAGGGCGGTATCAGCGTCATGCCGCGCTCGGCGGCGAGCTGGCTGCCTAACGCCTCGCGGTCCTGCGTGTAGCGGTCGTACAGGATCACCTCGGCGCCGTAGCCCTTGGTGGCGGCGATCTTCAGCGGCGGCGCGTCGGCCGGCATCACGATCACCGAAGGCATGCCGAGCAGACGGGCGGACAGGGCGATCGCCTGCGCGTGGTTGCCGCTGGAAAAGGCAATTGCTCCCGTCTTCTTCTGCTGCGGCGAGAACTGCGCCAGCGCGTTGTAGGCGCCGCGGAACTTGAAGGCGCCCATGCGCTGCAGGTTCTCGCACTTGAAGTACAGCTGCGCGCCGGTGAGTTCATTGGCGGTGCGCGAGGTCGCGACCGGCGTGCGGTGCGCCACGCCGCGCAGGCGCGCGGCAGCCGCTTCGATGTCGGCGAAGGAGATGGGCAAGGTCATGGCGGGCGGCCTCGGTGGCGTTCGATGGGCAGGCAGCGAGTGTAGGGCGCGGTGCGCGCGCGCCGCCGCGGCGACTTCAGGCGGCCGTCCGGTAGGCCGCGCGCAGCAACTCGTGGAAGTGCAGCAGCCCCGATTCGTGCCGCGGATTAAGCCGGCCGGCGACGTACGAGCCGGAGGCGAGGCCGCGTTGCACCGCTTCGCAGATGCCGATGTCCTCGACCTGCACCTCGTCGCTGAAGCGCTGGTCCTCGAAGCACGCTTCGGCGGTCACGTCGGCCGCGTAGAAGTAGTCGAAGTCGACGCGGCAGCGGTCGACGGCGAGCGGAGTCACGCGATTGGTCTGCAGCCGGCCCGGCAGCACGTTGAGCATGGTGTTCGGATACAGCCACCAGTACAGCGCCTCGCCCTGTGCGTAGGGCCCGCCGCCGGCCAGCGGGCTCGACTGCAGGCTCGCCCAGCGCGCGGCGGTGGTGGCGTAGCGCTCGTCGTCGAGCAGCGGCGCAAGCGTCGGATGCACGCAGCCGACGTGGTAGCCCTCGAGGTAGTTGTCGACGTAGACCTTCCAGTTGCAGGCCACCTCGTAGCCGGCGTGGCGGTCGAACCGGTAGTCGGCGAGCGAGACGGCGCCCAGTCGCGCATCGATGCCGTCGACTACTTCGCCAAACGGCGGCGTGTCGTCAAGCGCCGCGAACACCAGCCCCTGCCACTCGGCCACGTGCGCCTGCGGCAGGCGGACCGAGGCGACGTCGAAGTCACGCGCACGCCCCATGTCCGGTGCGCCGAGGAGCCGCCCGTCGAGTGCATAACGCCAGCCGTGGTAGCGACAGGTGAGCTGCTTCGCGCCGCGACCGTCGCAGCCGGCAAGCGGCCCGGCACGATGGCGGCAGACGTTGTGCAGGGCGCGCAGTTCGCCGTCGTCGCCGCGAACGACCAGCAGCGGCACACCGGCGATCTCGGCCAGCGCGTGGTCACCGGCGCCGGCCACCTGCGCGGCATGCGCGACCAGTTGCCAATTGCGGGCGAACACCGTGCGGCGCTCGGCCACGGCGAATTCCGGTTGCGCATAGCAGGCCGCCGGCAGCGCCAGCGCCGTTGCCGGCGGCTGCGGCTCGAGTGCGGCATCGGCGAGGGAGCGCGGTGCGTCGTTCATGAATTTGTGGCGAGCGCTGACGCCGGTCATTGTAGGTAGCGAGCCGCGGCCTAGACTGGTTCTCATGAAGCTGCCGATGATCCTGCGCCGCCGCCTGATCGCGGCCGGACTGGCCGCGCCGCTCGGTACCGCCTGCGCGGCGGAGAAGGACGACTATGCGGCCGCGCGCCAGCGGATGCTCGCCGAGGTCGAGCTCGACATGCGCGACACCGCGCGCTCCACCGGGCGCGACCGGCTCGATCCGCGGGTGGCGGCCGCGATCGGCAAGGTGCCGCGGCACCGCTTCGTGCCGGCGCACCTCGCGGACCGCGCCTACGACAACCGGCCGCTGCCGATCGGCCACGAGCAGACGATTTCGCAGCCGTTCATCGTCGCGCTGATGACCGAGCTGGTGGAACCGAAGCCGGCCGACCGCGTGCTGGAGATCGGCACCGGCTCCGGGTACCAGGCCGCGGTGCTGGCCGAACTGGTCGCCCGTGTCTACACGATCGAGATCGTCCGCCCGCTCGGCGAGCAGGCCGCGGCGCTGCTCAAGTCGCTCGGCTACCGCAACATCGAGACACGCATCGGCGACGGCTATCTCGGCTGGCCGGAGGCGGCGCCGTTCGATGCGATCGTGGTCACCGCGGCGCCCGAGCAGATGCCACAGCCGCTGATCGACCAGCTCGCCCCCAACGGGCGGCTGATCGCGCCGGTGGGCAGCCGCTTCGGCATCCAGACGCTGCAACTGCTGCGCAAGGACGCGCAGGGGCGCGCGGTCACGCGCAGCGTGCTCGAGGTGCGGTTTGTGCCGCTGACGCGCAGCAAATAGCCAGCGCGGGCGACGCCGTGTCGTGACATGGCGTCGTCGGCCTGCGCACGGAGTCAGTGCTTCGTCGCGGCGGCGGGCGCGGCGACCGGCGCCGCGCGTCTCGCGTAGGCTTCGAGCATGAGCAGCGGCTTTGCCAACCCGCGCGAGACCTGGGACGCGCGCTTCGCCGGCGACGACTACATCTTCGGCACCGCGCCGAACGTCTTCCTCGCCTCGCAGCGGCCGCGGCTGCTGGCCGGTCAACGTGCGCTGTCCATCGCCGATGGCGAGGGCCGCAACAGCGTCTGGCTGGCGCAGCGGGGGCTCGTCGTCACCGCGTTCGACATCGCGCCGCGCGGCGTGGCCAAGGCGCGCGCGCTGGCCGCGCGGGCCGGCGTGGCGGTCGACTATCACGTGGCGAGCGTCGAGGACTGGCCGTGGACGCCCGAGGCGTTCGACGTGGTGGCGGCGATCTTCGTGCAGTTCGCCACGCCGGCGGTGCGCGAGCGGATGTTCGCCGGCATGCTGCAGACGCTGAAGCCGGGCGGCCTGCTGCTGCTTCAGGGCTACACGCCGCGGCAGCTCGAGTACCGCACCGGCGGCCCGCCGAACGCCGAGCATCTGTACACGCCCGACCTGCTGCGGCAGGCTTTCGCCGCGCACGAGATCGTCGAGCTGCGCGAGCACGACTCTTGGTTGGCCGAGGGCACGCAGCATGCCGGCCTATCGGCGCTGATCGACTGCGTGGTGCGCAGGAAGTGAGCGGGCGATGCGCATCCTGATCGTCGAGGATGATGCGCTGCTCGGCGACGGCCTGGCCGCGGGCCTGCGTTCGCTCGGCTTTGCCGTCGACTGGTTTCGCGACGGAGAGGCCGCCGACCAGGCGCTGACGCACGCGCCGTACGAGGCGATCGTGCTCGACCTGACGCTGCCCGGCGGCGACGGCATGGACTGGCTGGCCCGCTGGCGCCGGCGCGGCGACACCACGCCGGTGCTGATCCTCACCGCACGCGATGCGCTCGATTCGCGCGTGGCCGGGCTCGACCGCGGCGCCGACGACTACCTCGTCAAGCCGGTGGCGATCGCCGAGCTGGCGGCGCGGCTGCGCGCGCTGACGCGCCGCGCGCGCGGCCGGCCGGAACCGGTCTGGCGGCACGGCGCACTCGAATACGACCCGTCGGCGAAGAGCGTTCACTGGCGCGGCGCGCCGGTGGAGCTGACCAGCCGCGAGCTGGCGCTGCTCGAGGTGCTGCTGGCCAACCCGCGCCGCGTGCTGTCCAAGCAGCAGCTGTTCGAGAAGCTGTATGCGTGGGACCACTCGATCGAGAGCAACGCGATCGAGGTCTACGTCCATCACCTGCGGCGCAAGATCGACCCGGCCATCGTGCGCACCGTGCGCGGGGTCGGCTATGCGCTGGGGCCTGCGGCCGACGGGGACGCGGCATGACGCTGCAGCGGCGGCTGCTGATGCTGCTGCTGGTTGCCGCGCCACTGATCTGGGCGCTCGCGGTCGGCTTCGCGCTGTGGCGCGCAAGCGTCGAGATCAACGAGTTCTTTGACGCCCAGCAGGTGCGGCTGGCGCAGCAGGTGGCGGCGCTGCTGCCGTCGGCGCAGCTCGATGGCCAGCCGCGCCGGGCGCCGGCGCTTGCCGCCGACAGCGGCGCGGCGGAGCTCGAAGACCTGTCGATCGCCGTCTGGAACAACCGCGGTGAACTGCTGCTCGCCGACCGGGAAGGCACAGCGCTGCCGTTCGATTTGGCGGCCGAGGGCTTCATCGACCTGAAGCTCGGCGAGGCGTCGTGGCGCGTCTATTACCTGCCCAGCAGCGGGCCGTGGCGGGTTGCGGTGGGACAGGCAACCGACGAACGTGGCGAGGTGCTGCGCGATCTGCTGGCCAGCCAGCTGCTGCCCTGGCTGCTGATGCTGCCAGTGTTGCTGGCGGTGATCGCCGCAGCGGTCCGCCGCGGACTGCAGCCGGTGCGCGAGATCGCCCGCGAAGTGAAGCGGCGCCGCGCCGATAGCCTTGCACCAGTGTCGATCGCCAACGCGCCGGCGGAGTTGCAGCCGCTGCTGGCGTCGATGAACGACCTGTTCGCCCGCATCGAGCGCGCGCTGGAACACGAGCGCCGGCTGACGGCCGATGCCGCCCATGAACTGCGCACGCCGCTGGCCGCGCTGCGCGCCCAGTGGGAGGCGGCGCAGCTGGCGGCGAGCGACGCCGAGCGCGCGCAGGCGCACGGGCGGATCGGCGAAGGCATCGAGCGGCTGAGCAGGCTGGTGTCGCAGCTGCTGGCGCTGGCCAGCGCCGAAAGCGGCAGCGGGCCGGTGTTCACCGAGGCGGTCGACTGGCACCGGGTGCTCGAAAGAGCGCTGTCCGACTGCCTGCCGCTGCTCGACAGCACCGATAGCGAGGTCACCGTTGCCTGGCCCGACCGGGGCGCGCCGCTGCCGCTGACTGGCGACGAAGCGCTGCTGGCCACGCTGGTGCGCAACCTCATCGACAACGCGCTGCGCTATTCGCCGCCGCGCTCGCTGGTCGCAGTGCGCTTCACGACGCAGTCGTTGGTCATCGAGGACCATGGCCCGGGGCTCGCCCCGGCGCAGCTCGAGCGCCTCGGCGACCGCTTCTACCGGCCGGCCGGGCAGGCGCAGTCGGGGAGCGGCCTCGGCATCTCGATCGTGCAGCGGGTGGCCGAACTGCACGGCCTCGCCGTGCGTTTCGAGAACCGCGACGACGGGCCGGGCCTGCGTGTCACCATCCGCCGGCGCGATCCGGCGGCCGCATAGGCCGCAGCGAAGCGATCAGCGCGCAGCCACCTGCGCGCGAACCTTGTCGAGCAGCGCCTTTGCTTCGTCCCGGCGGCCGGCATCCGCGATCTCGCGGCCCGGGCGCGCCGGCGCAGCGAGCGAGCGCTCGAAGTAGGTGATCGCCTCGGCCGGCTTGCCGGTCTCGACCAGGTACTCGCCGTAGAAGTAATTCGGATCGATGCCCTTCGGGTTGATCGCCACCGCCCTGTCGAGCAGTTCCCTCGCCTTGGCCTTGTCGCCGAAGCCGATCGGCCAGCTGGGTACCTTGTAGTACAGCACCGCCAGGCTGTTGTATGCGGAACCGTCGAGTGCGTTGGGATTGAGTCGCAGCGCCTGCTCGTACATGGCCTTGGCGTCCTTGGCCAGCGACAGCGCGCCCAGCCCGCCCTTGGCGCCGGCCAGTGTGCTGACGATGATGCCGTTCCAGATCAGCGGCTCGGCGCGATTCGGAAAGGTCTCCGCGACCTTGTGCGCCTTGCCGGCCAGTGCCTCGAAGCGCTCGGCGCGCTGCGCTGTCGGGGTCCGGTAGCGGATCGTTTCCCACTCGTGCTGCAGGTCGGCCACTGCGTCGTCGACGGGCGCGGCGACGGCAGCGCCAGTGAACAGGACTGCGGCAATCGTCGCTGCCGCGCGGACAAGAAGGGATCTAGACATGTTGAGACTCCGTGGTTGAGGGATGCATTTCGTCGGCGTCTGCCGCCGGGCTCAGTGCGGCGCGGTGCGCTGCGAAGGCGCGGTCGAGGAGCCGCGGCGCCAGGCCGTTGATGCGGACTGCGATGGATTCCGGGAAGCCGAGGAACTTCTCCGCCTTGCCGGAGCACAGCAGCTTCAGCGCAGCCTCGGCAACGGTCTGCGGTGCGTCGACCGCCGTGCGCGTGCGCCGGTTGAAGTCGTCGGCGCGCGCGTCGTTGAAGTCGGTGCGGGTGGCGCGCGGCCCGAGGTATTGCACGCGCACCGAGGTGTCGGCCAGTTCGCGCTGCAGCGCCTCGGAGAAGCCGCGCAGGCCGAACTTGCCGGCGCCGTAGACGGCAAAGCCGGGCACGCCGAGGCGGCCGGTTGCCGAGCCGATGTTCAGCACGCGGGCTGCCGGCTGCGCACGCAGCTGCGGCAGCAGCGCCAGCGTGAGCTGGATCGGCGCGACGAGGTTGGTCTGCAGCACCGCCTCGATCTGCTCCGCGTCGGCGTCGGCAAACGAACCGAAGCACGGCAGCGCGGCGTTGTTGATCAGTGCGTTGCAGCCGCGGGCGGCGGCGATGTCGCGGATCGTCGCGCGACCTTCGGCGGTGGCGATGTCGGCAGCCAGGGCCTGCACGCGCTGCTGAGGCGCGCCGCTGAGCGATTCGGCCAGAGCCGCCAGCGGCGCGCCGCGGCGGCCGACCAGCAGCACCCGCGCGCCGGCAGCGGCCAGCACGGCGGCCAATACCGAGCCGATGCCGCCGGAGGCGCCGGTCAGCACGACGGAAAGTTCCCGCGGCCTCATGCCAGCGCCTCCTCGGCCGCATGGCGTGCGAGGGGCAGCGGCAGGCTGCGGAAGACATCGCCGTACAGCCGGTAGAACATCTTCGCGGCATGGATGACGGCCCGCTGGTCGTCGGGGTCGTCGAGCAGGTTCATCAGTCGCGCGAAGTGCGCGGTGTGCTCGCGGTCCAGCTCGCCATGCGAGCGCAGGTAGGAAAACGCGTTGTCGGGCAGGCCAAGCGCGGCCTGGATGCGGTCGGCGGCGTGCAGCGCCAGCGCGACACTGGTGCCTTCGAGCACCAGCACCATGCCGAAGAAGCCGACCGGGTTGCCGCGCGCGATGGTGTCGTAGGCGTAGGCGACCATCAGTTCCGTCGCCGGCTGCGGCCGGCCGTGGCGCACGGCCGGCGCGTCGCCGTCGCAGGCGGCGACGTCGTCGAGGATCCACTCGTCGTGGCCGGTCTCCTCGGCGATGTAGTGGTCGAGTTCGGGCGCCAGCCAGGCCAGCCGCGACGGCAGCGCTTCCTTGCACGCGGCCAGCAGCGGCGCGGTGTGCCTGACGTGGTGGTACGCCTCGGCCAGGAAGGCGAGGTAGGCCGGAGCCGAAACCTCGCCGCGCAGCGTGCCCTGGATGATCGGCGTGGCGAGAAGCGCCGCCCGCTCTTCAGCGGTCGACGCCAGCAGTCGGTCGTGGAACTTCATGGTGCTCCGGCAGGTTGGGAATCTCGGGGGTGTCTTCTTCGGTGAAAAGCCCGTCGGCATGCAGCCGCGCGATTGCCTCGCGCCGCGGCCTGCCATTGGCGGTGGCCATGCCGCTGGCGGCGGTGAACGGCGAGCGGCCGCGCCGCCAGCTGGCGACCCTTGCGTAGTCGGGCAGCCGCGCATTGGCCTGCGCCACGGCATGCGCGAGGTCGTCGTCGCCCGCCTGCGCGCGCGCCGGCCACAGCACGGCGGCCAGCGCCGGCTGGCCGTCGCCGAAGACGACCGCGTTCGCGATCGCCGGCGAGGCCTGCAGTTCGGATTCGACCCACTCCGGCGAGACGTTGCGGCCGAACGAGGTGATCAGCACGTTGCGGCGCCGGCCTTCGATGTGCAGGAAGCCGTCGGCGTCGATGCGGCCGAGATCACCTGTTGCCCACCACGCCGGCAGCACGGCCCGGTCGGAGCCCAGGTAGCCGAGCATCAGCGAGCCGGCCGCCCAGATCTGTCCGTCGCCATCGATGCGCAGGCGCGCATGCGGCAGCGCCTTGCCGGCCGAGCCCGGGCGGTCGCCATGCGGCAGGTTCAGCGTCTGCACCGACCCCGCCTCCGACAGCCCATAGCCTTCGTAGGCCGGCAGGCCGACCAGCCGCGCCTGCGCCATGGCCGTGCTGCCTACGTGCGCTCCGCCGACAGCGACGAACTTCAGCGTCGGCAACGGCGTGGCGCGGGTTGCCGCCCGCCAGGCGCTCCACGCGCGCAGCATCTGCGGCAGCACGATCACGCTGTCGGCGCGTTGGCGGCGGACGGCCGCATCCAGCGCCGCCGGGTTGAAGCCGGAAGAGCCGGCGAGGCCCACGCTTTCGGTCGCGGGCACGACCACCGTCGCGCCGGCGGCGAGCGGCGCGTAGACGCCGGCGATGTTCTCCAGCAGCAGCGGCAGCGGCAAGGCGCACAGGTGCCGGCGCACCGTCAGCGTTGACAGCGCCTGCATGAGGCTGTCGGCCACCGACAGCATCGCGTCGCCGAGGCACACACCCTTCGGCGTGGCGGTGGTGCCGGAGGTGAAGGTGATCTTGCGCGTGCCGCCTGGCATCGGCACCACCAAGGTGACGCGGCGACTGAGCGCGAGCCGTTCGCCGGCGACCGACACGGTCCGGGCCGGCACGGCGCGGGGCGCCATTTCCTCGAGCACGGCGTCGGCGCCTGCGGCGCCGAGCACGAAGGCCTGCTGTTCGGCGGTGAAGAACAGCGGCAGCGGCACGTGCACCAGGCCGGCGCGCAGCGCCGCCAGGTCGGCGACGACCCACGCCGGCCCGTTCGGCAGGCGAGTGGCCAGTATTCGCACGCGGCTGGCCAGCAGCACCTCCGCGAGCGTGTCGACGGCGTCGAGCAGGGCGCCGTAGGACAGCGCGGCATTCGAACCCTGGACCGCCGGCTCCCGCGGCGGATGCGAGCGCAGCTGGGCGAAGAATTCCTGCGTGTTCACGATGAGACCCTGCGACGCGCCGTGCAGCTCACTTGCGCCCGCGCTCCAGCCGCGCGAGGTTGGCGGACAGGTCGCCGGCCAGCACCTTCGGCGCGTGGCGGTAATAGCTGCCCCACAGCGGCGCCTCGTCGCCGACGCAGCGCCGCTGCGCAACGGCGAGCGGCAGCGCGCTCAGCCCCTGGTGCCTGAACATCCGGCGCAGTTCCGCGGTGGCGGTGATCACCGCCCAGCGGAAACCCGAGTCGACCAGGTGGCGGGCCAGCGCGAGCATCAGTCGCCGGCCTTCGCCGGCGCACTGCGAGGCGAACTGGCCGATTTCGACGATCTCTTCGCGAGCGATTGGCTGTCCGGTGGCCCGGGCCAGCATCTGCTCGACCGGCTCCGGCAGGTAGCGCTCGAGGAACAGCGGTTCGACCGCGCTGCGATAGCCGGCCGCCGCGCAGGTGCCGCCGCCGATGCTGCGGCTGACCAGCACCGGCAGGAAGTGGGCGAGCCGCGCAGCGAAGTGCTGCCGGTACACACGGGCGATGAACTGCTCGGTCTCGGTGCGCGCCGCGTCGCCGCGGCGATGCAGCTGAAACCGGCTGCGCGGCGCCGTGGCGATCGGCGCGCAGGGCGCGGAGGCTTCCGGCGACCACAGCGCCGGCACGGATTCGACGAATGACACGGGCGTTCCTCGATGACGAGGCGCCACGGTAGGAGCCGCACATTAAGGCGCGCTTAATGCCGGACGGCACCCCGCCGCTGCCTGCCCCTTCGGCGTTAAGCCGCGCTTAATGCGGGGCGGGTTCAATACGCGCTTCGCACTGACCTGCCTTGCTGCCAATGTCGTTTGTCTCCTGGCGCCGGACCCCGCGCCTGCCTGCGCTGCCGTTGCTCGTCGCACTGCTTGTTCTCGCCGTCTTCACGCTGACCCGCCTCGGCCTGGCGATCTTCTCCGGGCTCGACTCGGTGCCGCTCGCGCTCTGGCCGGGCGTGTTCGGGATGGGCCTGTGGTTCGACCTGGCCGTGGTCGCGTTCTTGCTCGCCCCGGTCTGCCTGTACGAGGCGCTGCTGCCCAACCGCTGGCGGGCCAGTCGCCTGCACGCCGTTCTCCGAGTGATCTGGCTGTGGCTGGTGATCGGGGTCCTGCTGTTCGGCGCGGTTGCCGAGGCGACCTTCTGGCTGGAGTTCTCGACCCGCTTCAACTTCATCGCCGTCGACTATCTGGTCTACACGCGGGAGGTAATCGGCAACATCCGCCAGTCGTATCCGGTGGGCTGGATCCTGGCGGCGATCGGGACCGCTGCCGCGCTCGTCGTCTGGTGGCTGGCGCCAGCGGTGCGCCGTGCCGACCGCCTGGCGCTGAGCTGGCGGTGGCGTGCGGCGCTGCTCACCGCGGCCATCGTCGCGCCACTGGCGAGTGTCGCGCTGGCACGTGTCGAGCAGATGCAGGGCGCCGGCAACCCGTTTGCCGACGAGCTTTCGGGCAACGGCCTGTTCACGCTGGCGGCGGCCATGCGCCGTAATGAACTGGACTACGACCGCTTCTATCGGACGATCCCGGAGCGCCGTGCTGAAGCGATCCTCGCTCGCCTTGGCGTGCGCCGCGGTTCTGCGGCGACCGACAGCGCGCCGACGGCACCGCTGGCGGCGCCGTTCTCCCGCCGGCCGAGGAACGTGGTGCTCATTTCGGTCGAAAGCCTGTCGGCGTCGTTTGTCGGCGCCTACGGAGCCGGCGACGGACTGACGCCGCAGATCGACGCGCTGGCGCGCGACGGCCTGAAGTTCGAGCGGGTGTTCGCCACCGGCACTCGCACCGTGCGCGGCCTGGAGGCGCTGTCGCTCGGCACGCCGCCGATTCCGGGTCAGGCGGTCGTGCGCCGGCCGGGCAACGAGCATCTGGCCACGCTCGGCGAACTGCTCGCGCCGCAGGGCGTAGCGCCGTACTTCTTCTACGGCGGCTACGGCTACTTCGACAACATGAACGCCTACTTCGCGGCAAACAGCTACGAGGTCATCGACCGCGTCAGCATTCCGAAGGCTTCGATTGCGCACGAGAACGTGTGGGGGGTGGCCGACGAGTCGCTCTACGACCAGGTGCTGGGCACCCTCGATGCGCGCCCGGCCGGGCAGCCGTTCTTCGTCCACATCATGACCACGTCGAACCACCGCCCGTTCACTTACCCGCAGGGGCGCATCGACATCCCCTCGCCCGGTGGGCGCGAAGGCGCCGTCAGGTATACCGACTACGCGATCGGCCGGTTCATCGAGCAGGCCAGGTCGAAGCCATGGTTCGCCGACACGCTGTTCGTGATCACCGCCGACCACTGCGCCGCGGTGGCCGGCAAGACGCAGCTGCCGGTGGACAAGTACCACATCCCCCTGATCTTCTACGCGCCTTCGCTGCTGGCCGCCGCGACGTACGCGCCGACGCTCAGCCAGATCGACATCGCCCCGACCCTGCTCGACGTCCTCGGCCGCCCCGGGGCGGAGAATTTCTTCGGACAGTCGGCGTTCAGCCCGACGCTGGTTCAGCGCGCCTTCATCAGCAACTACCAGGCGCTCGGCTACCTGCGCGACGGCGTTCTGACGGTGCTGCTGCCGAAGGCCGGCGTGCAAAGCTATCGGGTCGACGGGCGGACGCTGGACTCGACACCTGCTGCCGTTGAGCCGCGGCTGCTCGACGAGGCCGTGGCCTACTACCAGACCGCGGCCCATGCGTTCAAGCGCGGCGAGCTGCATGTGCCGTCGACCGGCACGGTCGCCGTGGCGAGCGGAGCGCACCGGGAGCCGTCGAAGCGAGCCCATTGAGGAGCTCGGGGGCTCGCGCGGCGGCTGCGGCGCTCGCTCCCGGTCGGCGATGGTCTAATCGGCGTTGCTGCGGGCTCCTCCCGCGATCGACGCTCCCATGTCCCTGCCCCCGCTGCTGCAGCAGCTGCGCCTGCCCGCGATCGGCGCGCCGCTGTTCATCATCTCCAACCCCGACCTCGTGCTGGCGCAGTGCACGGCCGGCATCGTCGGCAGCTTCCCGGCGCTGAACGCACGGCCGCCAGAGCTGCTCGATGCGTGGCTGACGCGCATCACGACGGAACTGGCCGCATTCAAGGCCGCGCGTCCGCAGGCAAAGGTGGCGCCGTTTGCGGTCAACCAGATCGTCCATTCGAGCAACGACCGGCTGCAGCACGACATGGACCTCGCCGTGAAGCACCGGGTGCCCATCATCATCTCCAGCCTGCGCGCGCCGGATGCGGTGGTCGAGGCCGCGCACGGCTACGGCGGTCTGGTGTTCCACGACGTCACCACCATCAAGCACGCGCAGCGCGCGCTCGCCGCCGGCGTCGACGGCCTGATCCTGGTGTGCGCGGGTGCGGGTGGCCATGCGGGCCGGCTGTCGCCCCTCGCCCTGGTGCCGGAGGTGCGCGCCTTCTACGACGGCACGATCATCCTGTCGGGAGCCATCGCCACCGGCGACGCGATCCTCGCCGCGCAGGCGATCGGCGCCGACCTCGCCTACATCGGCACCCGCTTCATTGCCAGTGCCGAGGCCAACGCGCCCGACGCGTACAAGCAGATGATCGTTGCCTCGCGCGGCGAGGACATCGTCTACTCGAACCTCTTCACCGGCGTGCACGGCAACTACCTGCGCGGCAGCATCGTCAATGCCGGGCTCGACCCGGACGCGCTGCCGGAAGCGGACAAGAGCGCGATGAACTTCGGCTCCGGCCGCACCAAGGCGTGGCGCGACATCTGGGGCGCCGGTCAGGGCGTGGGCCAGATCCACGACGTGCTGCCGGCCGGTGAAATCGTTGCCCGGCTGGAGCGCGAATACCTGGCCGCGCGCGCCCGGCTCGGGCTGGGCGCGGCGCACCAGTGATTCCTCTTGCGGAGAGCGTCTGATGCATTACCGGAACCTCGGCCGATCCGGCCTCAAAGTGAGCGAGCTGTCGTTCGGCTCGTGGGTCACCTACGGCAACCAGGTCGACACGGTGGCCGCGCGCGAACTGATGGCCGCGGCCTGGGATGCCGGCGTCAACTTCTTCGACAACGCCGAGATCTATGCGCGCGGCGGCGCCGAGAAGATCATGGGCGCGGCGCTGAAGGAACTCGGCTGGCCGCGGGTGAAGTACGTCGTCTCGACCAAGTTCTACTGGGGTCTCGGTGAGGGGCCGAACGACAAGAACACCCTGAACCGCAAGTACCTGCGGCATGCGATCGAGGGATCGCTGGCGCGGCTGGGGCTCGATTACGTCGACCTGGTGTTCTGCCACCGGCCCGATCCGGCCACGCCGATCGAGGAAACGGTGTGGGCGATGCACCAGATGATCGAGCGCGGCCTGGTGCTGTACTGGGGCACCAGCGAGTGGAGTGCCGACGAGATCCGCGCCGCCTGGTCGATCGCCGAGCGGCACAGCCTGCACAAACCGGTGATGGAGCAGCCGCAGTACAACCTGCTGCACCGCAAGCGGGTCGAGCAGGAGTACGCACGGTTGTACGAGGACATCGGCCTCGGGCTCACCACCTGGAGCCCGCTGGCGAGCGGGCTGCTCACCGGCAAGTACCGCGGCGGCATTCCCGCCGGCAGCCGCGGCGCGGTGGAGAGCTACGCCTTCCTGCGCCCTCGCCTGACCGACGAGAAGGGCAACGAGATCGTCGGCCGGCTCGAGCCCGTCGCGGCCGAGCTTGGCTGCACGATGGCGCAACTGGCACTGGCCTGGTGCCTGAAGAACCCGCGCGTGTCGACCGTGATCACCGGTGCCACGCGGGTGGCGCAGGTGCAGGAGAACATGTTGGCGCTCGACGTCATCGGCAGACTGACCACCGAGGTGCTCGCCCACATCGACTCGATTGTCGGTAGCCACTTCGACTGAATCATGGGCAGCCTCGCTATCCGCCCTGCCACCGCCGCCGACCTGCCGGCGATGCTGCGGCTGCTGGTCGACGACGACGTCGCGCAGGCGCGCGGCGGCTACTCGGCCGAGGTCACGCCGAAAGTGGCAGCCGCCTTCGACGACATCGAACGCGACCCGAACAACGAACTTTGGGTGGGCGAGCGCGACGGCGAGGTGGTCGCGATGCTGCAGTTGACGCTGATCCCGGGGCTGTCCCGCGGCGGCATGCGGCGGGCGCTGGTCGAGGCGGTGCGCGTGCGTTCCGACCTGCGCAGCCGAGGCATCGGCGAGGCGCTGATGACGCAGGTGGAAGGACGGGCGAAGGCCGCCGGCTGCGGCCTGATCCAGCTCACCACTGACAAGAAGCGGCTGGCGGCGCACCGCTTCTACGGGCGGCTCGGCTACGTTGCCAGCCACCTCGGCATGAAGAAGAACCTGTAGATGACGCAGGAAATCTCCCGGCCAGGCGCGCGCCGCCCGCCCGCCGAGCCGTCGCGCTGCGTCCGCTGCGGCGCGCCTTTTCACTGCGGCATCGACGACCCGGGCGGCTGCTGGTGCGCGAAGCTGCCGCCGCTGCCGCGCGAGGCCTACGCCGACGCGGCCGGCTGCCTGTGCGAGAAGTGCCTGCGCGAGACGCTTAGCGGTTCCCTTGGGCCGTAGCCGAGGTCGCCATCCCTTTGCCGGCGATTGCAGCGGCGAGGGTTCAGGCGCATAAGGAGCCACCCTGTGGCGGCGACAGCCGCACCGGGGCGCGACCAGCGCCCGCGGCCGGAGACCGGGCGCCAACCTGCCAGAAGGGAGGACAGTGCCGATGACCACGCATCCTCGACTGACGATCCGTGACCTGCGCGTGCGCGGTGTGCACGTGCCCATGCGTCTGCCGCTGCAGACGCGCGGCGGCACGATCAGCATCGCTCCGCTGGCCCTGATCGATCTGCTCACCGAGGAGGGCGTGACCGGGTCGACGTACCTGTTCTGCTACACGCCCCTCGCGCTGACGCCAGTGCTGCAGGTTCTGGCCAACCTCGTCTCGCTCATGAAGGGCGATGCCGTGGCGCCGCTGGACCTCGATCGCAAGCTGCGCAGCCAGTTCCGCCTGCTGGGCGTCAAGGGTGTCGTGGGCATGGCGCTCGCCGGCATCGACATGGCAGCCTGGGATGCGCTTGCACGCGCGCAAGGCGTGCCGCTGATCCGGCTGCTCGGCGGCGCGCCACGCCCGATCCCGGCCTACAACAGCTGCGGCCTCGGCCTGATCGGCAAGAAGCGCGCGGCGGCCGAAGCGGCGGAACTGGCCGCCCCGGGCTTTCAGGCGATCAAGGTGCGCCTGGGCTACGCGGACGCGAAGACCGACGTCGAGGTCGTGCGCGCCGTTCGCCGGGCGGCGGGACAGGGCGTGGAAGTGATGTCCGACTACAACCAGGGCCTGTCAGTGGCCGAAGCGGTCCTGCGCACCGACGCGCTGGCCGGCGAAGGCCTGTACTGGGTGGAAGAACCCACCGCTGCCGACGACCATGCGGGGCACGCCGAGATCCGTCGCAAGTCGCGCCTTCGCATCCAGATGGGAGAGAACTGGTGGGGGCCGCACGAGATGGCGTGCTGCGTCGCTGCCGGCGGTTCCGACTTCGTGATGCCGGACGCGATGAAGATCGGCGGCGTCACCGGCTGGCTGCGCGCGGCGGCCATTGCCGAGACAGCCGGCCTGCCGATCTCCAGCCATCTGTTCCCGGAAATCAGCGCCCACCTGCTGGCGGCGTCGCCGACGTGCCACTGGCTCGAGTACGTGGACTGGGCCGATCCCATCCTGCTCGAACCGCTGCGGATCGACGATGGTTTCGCATCGGCGCCGGATAGCCCCGGCTGCGGAATTGCCTGGAACGAGGCGATGGTCGAGCGCTGTCTCGTCAGCTGAAGCCGTTCGCCCTGCCGCCGCGTCCTTACTTCGCCGCGGCCGGTAGCGCCGACGACGGCGGAAGCAGCCGCTCGATCAGTTCGTCCTTCTCCGCCCACAGCGCGTTGACCCATTCCTGCATGCGCGTGCGGAACTGCAAATCGCTGGCGTAGTCGCCGCTGATGAGTTCGGCGGGGATTTCCCGCTGCTGCACGCGCACGATCACGTCGTCGACGCGGCCGGACAGCAGATGCCAGAACTTCGGCGCACCGTGCGGGTAGACGATCGTCACGTCGAGCAGGCGGTGGCAGTGCTCGCCGAGGGTGGAAAGTGCCATGGCGATGCCGCCGCTGCGCGGCTTCAGCAGGTGCCGGTAGGGCGAGCGCTGCAGGTCGTGCTTGCGCAGGGTGAAGCGCGTGCCCTCGAGGAAATTGATCACCGAGGTCGGCACCAGGCGGAATTTCTCGCAGGCCAGGCGAGCCCGCTCGAGGTCCCTGGCGCTGCTCATGCCGCCCTTGCGCTGCATGAACGGGAAGTCGAGCGCCCACCAGGCCATGCCGATGATCGGCACGTAGATCAGCTGCCGCTTGAGGAAGAACTTCAGCATCGGCACGCGGCCTGAAAAGACCTTCTGCAGCACCAGGATGTCGACCCAGCTCTGGTGATTGGCGGCCACCAGGTACCACTCGTCGCGGCGCACCCCTTCGGTGCCGCTGACCTGCCAGGCGGCGTTGCCGACGGCGTCGATCCACGCGTTGTTCACGCCGATCCAGGACATCGCGATCCAGTTCAGCAGCCGGTCGGTCACCTGCCGCACCGGCTTGTACGACACCAGCAGCTTGAAAAGTGCCACCGGGATCATCAGCGAGCAGAAGAACAGCACGTTGGCGGTCAGCGCCAGCGCGGCGAAGCAGCCGCGGACGGTGGCAAGGGCGCGCTTCATGAAGGATTCGGTCGGCCGCATCGCGTTGTTTCGTCGACGAATCCGCATTTGACCGCAGCCGAGCCGCCTCCGCCATTGACGCAGGACAAGCTGCGGGCGCCCCGCGCGTCAGGGAGAGGGGCGCGGCGGCCGCTGGCGACCCCTGCTGGCCGCGTATCCTTCGCCCTCCGCTCGCGGCCGCCCGTTGCGGCCCGCTGTCGACTCCCGATGAACGCCCCAGATCCTTCTCCCGCGCTGCTGCGCGATGTCGAGCGCCGGCGCACCTTCGCGATCATTTCGCACCCGGACGCCGGCAAGACCACGCTGACCGAAAAGCTGCTGCTGTTCGGCGGCGCGATCCAGCTCGCCGGCGCCGTGAAGGGCCGCAAGACCGCGCGCCACGCCACCTCCGACTGGATGGAGGTCGAGAAGCAGCGCGGCATCTCGGTCACCAGCTCGGTGATGCAGTTCGAGGTCGACGGCCACACGATCAACCTGCTCGACACGCCGGGCCACGAGGACTTCTCGGAGGACACCTACCGCGTGCTCACCGCCGTGGACGCGGCGGTGATGGTGATCGACGCCGCCAAGGGTGTGGAAGCGCAGACGATCAAGCTGCTCGAGGTCTGCCGGCTGCGCGCCACGCCGATCATCACCTTCGTCAACAAGCTCGACCGCGACGTGCGCGAGCCGTTCGAC
>Ga0209253_10001894_pt1 | contig 18432 bp, 16 predicted proteins | sample FrelakmetBRP12BR_FD_187145 | JGI IMG/M metagenome (GOLD analysis project Ga0209253, IMG submission 187145) | Freshwater lake sediment microbial communities from the University of Notre Dame, USA, for methane emissions studies - BRP12 BR (SPAdes)... | ecosystem: Environmental > Aquatic >... | reverse complement strand
GTTGGAAGAAGCGGTTATCAGAGATTTAGCCATTGAATTTTATAAGTCAATTACTACTCCTCTGTCATGTATTGTCTTTGGTATTTTAGGAATTCCGTTGGGCATCAGGTCACACAGAGCAATAAAAGCGAGAGGCTTCACCGTAGGTCTTTTTACCGTGTTTATTTATTACCTCATTCGTCTCGGTGGCTCAGCTCTCGTAGAAACCGGCAGGCTCTCGCCTCTTATTGGAATGTGGGCTCCCAACGTAATTTTTTTAATAGTCGGATTATATCTACTGATTAAGGCCGCAAATGATAGACCTCTTACCATTCAACCTATTAAGACCGGCTTAAAAAAGCTGTTTTTTGAGAGAAAAGATTGTTAATTCATGACAATTTTAGATCGTTATATAACTAGAGAATTTATCAGATTGTTTTTATTAGTTCTCGCAGTATTCATATCGCTTTTCCTTATTGTTGATTTTTTTGAGCGCATTAGGATGTTCCTGAGCAATAATGCCTCGTTACGCCAGATTGCTTCATACTTCTTTTTTAAAATTCCCATGATAATTTCCCAGATTATTCCGGCTTCAGTATTGCTCGCATCTCTCATAACTTTCAGTGCCCTTTCTAAAAATTGCGAAATTGTCGCCATGAAAGCAAACGGAGTAAGTCTTTATAGGACTTCTTTACCTTTGATCATCACATCTGCTTTTATCTGTATATTCTCATTTCTCAACAGCGAATTTATTACTCCCTATACTAACCAGAGAGCAGACCATATCAAATTAGTAGAGGTACAGAAGCGTGAGCCTATGGGAAGCTTTAAACAAAATCAGCTTTGGTACAGGGGTGCTGAAGGGATTTATAATTTTAAGTTCTTCGATCCGAAAACAAACACACTTCAAGGTATCACTATAAATTATTTAGACAATGATTTTACGTTAAAATTGAGAATAGATGCCGAAAAGGCCGAGTGGAAAAATGGACAATGGGTTTTCTATAATCTGCTCAGCACTCGTTTTACTGCAGAAGACTTCCCATCTCTGGAATATTTTCCCGTAAAAGTTATTGATCTCCCGGAAAAACCTTCCGATTTTAATGTCGTTCAAAAAGGTGCGGACGATATGAGTTTTACAGAACTCATACAATACATAAAAAAGATCCGCGCTGAAGGATATGATGCGACGCGATATTCAGTCGATATGCATGGTAAGATCGCCTTTACTCTTGTCAGCATCTTACTCGTTATTATAGGAATTTCCTTTTCTCTCATGAAAACTGAACGAAGCGGCGGTGTGATGCAGAGTATCGGGATCGGTATCATTATCGGTTTCTCGTACTGGATCGTCCATGCGTTCGCTCTGTCCCTGGGCCGTTCTGGAACAATACCCCCCATTGTATCAGCGTGGTGTGCCAATTTCGTTTTTGGCCTGGCGTCTACTATTATGTTCCTTCGAGTAAAGACGTGAGGAGTAAGGTTCAAAGGACAAGGCTCAATGAGAAAGGTAAAAGGTAAATTTAAAAAGGACAAAAGGTTCAAGTTATTTTGTTCCTTTAGCCTTGACCTTTGCCCTTGAACCTTATCCCTTAATATCGGTAGTAGTCCGGTTTGAAAGGCCCCTTTACCGGTACATCAAGATAATCAGCCTGTTCTTTCGTCAATGTTGTCAGTTTAGCGCCAAGCCTCCCTAAATGGAGTCTTGCCACTTCCTCATCGAGTATTTTCGGCAATGTATAGACACCGGGCGTATAGTTCCCCATCGCAAGTTCAATCTGAGCCAGGCACTGATTCGTAAAGCTGTTACTCATTACGAAGCTTGGATGCCCAGTTGCGCATCCAAGGTTAACCAGCCTGCCTTCCGCAAGGACAATGATGGAGCGGCCGGACTTGAGGGTCCATTTATCTACCTGCGGCTTAATGGTCTCCTTTTTACAGTCCCTTGAATTTTCCAGATACTGCATGTCAATTTCGCTATCGAAATGACCGATATTGCAGACGATAGCTTCATTCTTCATTTTTTCCATATGCCTGCCGGCAATGACGTTGAAGCAGCCGGTGGCTGTAATAAAGATGTCGGCGACAGAAACGACATCCTCCAGCTTCGTTACCTCATATCCCTCCATCGCCGCCTGAAGGGCGCAAATCGGGTCGATCTCGGTGACTACGACGCGGGCACCAAAACCACGCATAGACTGTGCACATCCTTTGCCTACATCGCCGTATCCGCAGATGACTACCATTTTCCCGGCGACCATGACGTCAGTTGCTCGCTTTATGCCATCGGCAAGGGATTCCCTGCAACCGTAGAGATTATCAAATTTTGATTTGGTCACTGAGTCATTCACATTGATTGCGGGAAACAAAAGCTCCCCGGATCTGGCCATCTGTTGAAGCCTGTGAACACCCGTCGTCGTTTCCTCTGAGACGCCACGAATGCCGGCAGCTATCGCATGCCAATGATTCGGATTACGCTTGAGAGAGTATCCCAGGCGATCCATGATAATTTGGAATTCTTTGTGATTATACTTTTTATTGAGCAAGGAAGGATTTTTTTCGACCTTAACGCCCTGATGGACATAAAGCGTTGCATCACCGCCGTCGTCGACAATTAGATCCGGACCGGAGCCATCAGGCCACGTGAGAGCCTGTTCTGTACACCACCAGTATTCCTCGAGAGACTCACCTTTCCAGGCAAAAACAGCGGCAGAACTCGCCTTGACGATTGCGGCAGCCGCATGATCCTGGGTTGAGAAAATGTTGCACGACGCCCATCTGAGGTCAGCGCCAAGTTCTTTGAGTGTCTCAATGAGCATTGCCGTCTGAATCGTCATGTGCAAACTGCCCATAATCTTAAAACCTTTAAAAGGCTTCTTGGTGCCATATTTTGTTCTTATAGCCATGAGTCCCGGCATCTCATTCTTCGAAAGTTCAATCTCCTTTCTCCCCCAATCCGCGAGATTTATGTCTGCAATTTTGTAAAGCAGATTCTTGACAGGTTTCAGGTATTTCATCAGTTCCCCCGCTTTGATGTAAGTAAAAAACTCTCAGCTCTATATAGACGCAGCCTGTTTACGCGCTTCGATCATGTCCGTCTTTTGCGATGATATTGACTGATCTCAAATCGTATACAATATCAAAATGGCATACCTTAACGCTTTCAGACGTTATTTGCATCTCATTTCACCCATATTTTCAGTTAATTTATCATCACTATTTCTGTGAAATGAAATCAATTCATTATTTAGTTGCCTTGATCTGTAATTATTCTCTTTTCCGGATAATCCGATGGAGATATGATACCGACAGAAATTATGTAGGTCAACGCTTCTTCAACCGACATATTTATCGGAACCACATCATCCTCCGGAATAATAATTAAATATCCCGATGTCGGATTGGGCGTTGTCGGCAAAAAAACGCTGATACAGTTCTGACCTGCCTTTTCCCGAATCACTGAAGTTGGCATACCGGTGACAAAGCCGATTGTATACACTCCCTTCCTCGGAAACTCAACCAGAACAACCTTTTTGAAGCTACTTCTACGATCTGTGAACATGCTGTCTGAGAGCCTCTTTGTTGCCTGGTAAATATTTCTCACAAAAGGGATCCTGTCGACAAGATTCTCCCCTGACCGGACGATTTTATTGCCAATAAAACTTGTCGTCACAAGGCCACAGACGAAAATTAACACTACGGTCACAATAATTCCAAGACCGGGGATGTGGATGCCAATTAACGCATCAGGATGATACCTGGCTGGCATAATCTTCAGGAGACCATCCATTATGTTTATGAGAAAGAATAGGATATAAAGCGTTAATCCTATGGGAATGATAACAGCGAGACCTGTAAAAAATATCTTCTTCAATTTCTTCTTCAACGACGAGTAACCTTTATATCCTCACTAAGTAAATTTATTTAACAAAAAGTTGCATACGTATCAACTGCTATTTAAAATAAAGGGACAAGGTCATCTCGCACCCTGCCCCTTAGGATGTGCTTAAAAAAAGTTTTAATTATGCCGTTTAATCTGTGAGTTCCTACTTTCGTTGCTTGATCCTGTTTTTATCATCAAGATAGACACATTGGGGATGCCACTTCTTTATATCTGCATCATCAATAATTGCATAGCTCACAATAATGATTATATCCCCCTGTTTTGCTTTCCATGCTGCAGCCCCGTTAAGACATATCACCCCTGAATCCGGTTCACCCATTATCGCATATGTGGAGAATCTCTCACCATTAGAAACGTTATAGATATTTACTTTTTCATAAGGCAAAATGTTTGCAGCATTCATCAGTCTTTCATCAATGGTGATACTGCCCTCATAATGGAGGTCCGCATCAGTTACTGAAGCCCTGTGCAATTTTGACTTGAGCATAAACCTCTGCATTGTGTGGTTACCTTTCTCCTAAAAAAATCTTATATGTAAATTTCATATATTCAGCACATCCCCGAATACGTAATTGTCGATCAATCTCGTTTTATTGACCTTGACCGCAAGCGCCAAAACCGCATCTCTCTCCACACGGTCAATATCTCTAAGAGTTGTTGTTTCGCATATCTTTGCATAATCGATTTCAGCATAAGGATGCCCATCAATAAATTTTTTAACCTCTGCCAGTATAGCGAAGGCATCCTTTACCCCACTTTCATACATCTTCTTGGCTATTTTTAAAGAACGGCTAAGGCTGAGGGCGGAGTCCCTCTCATTTTCCTTGAGATACACATTCCGCGAACTCATGGCGAGACCGTCGGTCTCCCTCACGATCGGCATACCTGTTATTTCCAGGTCCATATTGAGATCCTGCACCATGCGCTTAATAGTTACAAGTTGTTGGAAGTCCTTCTTCCCGAAAATGGCGACATGGGGTTTTACAATATTGAAAAGCTTTGCACATACTGTTGCAACACCCCGGAAATGACCAGGCCGGGAAATTCCGCAGAGATTCTGTGTTACCATCTCCACGGTCACATAGGTCTGATAATATTCAGGATACATCTCCGTGCTTTCCGGATAGAAAATCACATCGACACCAACACCTTCGACAAGGCTACTGTCTCTTTCAAAGTCTCTCGGATATTTTTCTAAATCCTCGCCCTGACCGAACTGCGTGGGGTTCACGTAGATACTGATGGCGAGGCAGTCGCCCAATCGCTTGCCTTCCCGCATAAGACTTAAATGGCCTTCGTGGAAATAGCCCATAGTGGGAACAAAGGAGATTTTCTGGCCTCTATTCCTCAAGGATTCCGAAAAAGCCTGCATTTCTCTTGCTGTACTCAGAATCTTCATCTTTCCTCATATTCATAAAAAAAGCCTCTACGTGCAAGACGAGAGGCTTCATAAATATCCTGTGTGCTTACTATTTTTACTCAACCTTCCGTCTCAGTCCGTAGCCGGATCCAAGCGGCTGCGAGACTCCTACTAAAATAATTGTAATTTGTCAAGATTTTTCTTTTGAAAGTAGTACATTACTGAGCCTTCCAAGCTCTTCCGCGGTCAATGTTTCGGCTCTTCTATTGCCTTCGATTCCCGCATTCTGGAGAGATGACATAATATCTACTACGGAATATCCCAATACATGTGAACTTCGGAGATTATTGAGCAGAGTTTTTCTCCTTTTGGAAAAAGCCGTTTTTACAATCTTGGAGAAAAGCTGATGGTCCTTTATGTCTATTAAGGGGTCTCTTCTGACTATCATTTTCATAACGGCTGATGTTATTTCCGGCTGAGGATAGAAACAGCCACGAGGTACTACCATTTCACGGGAGCATTCTGTAAACATGGAAACGAACACCGTTGGTATCCCATAATCCTTTGTTCCCGGATGTGCAATAAGTCTATCTGCCAGTTCTTTTTGAAACATGAGAATCATTGAGGAAATACAGTGCCGGTATGCTAATAATTGGAACAATATCTGTGAGGAAATGTTGTAGGGAATGTTTCCGATAACCTTGATTTTCTGTGATGCTGACTCAGTGCTGACCAGAGAAAAATCATACTCAAGAACATCGGCCTGAATAATATCGACGTGATCATAAGCAGCCAGCCTTTCTCTCAAAATAGCGATCATTCGAGGATCAATGTCGAGGGCAACTACCTTATTTGCCCTTTGGGCTACCAATTCCGTCATGAGTCCCACGCCCGCGCCGATCTCAACGACGGTATCATCTTCCCGGATATCGGATATGACAAGAATCTTATTTATGACATTTTTGTCCTCAAGGAACGACTGTCCTAAACTTTTTTTGGGTCGAATGCCGTAATCCCTGAGAATTTTCCTTACTGTCGTCATACATCAAAGAGAGTCCAGCGGCCATCGGGAAACGGCGTTCATATCCAATGAATCGCTGATTCCTCTTTGTAGAAGATTTTCACCAACAACGGCTATCATTGCCGCGTTGTCCGTGCAAAAAACCTGCGGAGGAATGAATACATCAAACCCTCTGAGTTGTGATTCCTCGATAAATCTTTCCCTCAACCGGCTGTTCGCAGCAACACCGCCACATACCACAATTTTTGATACTGAATTATGCTCAGAAGCCCGGATTGTTTTCTCCACAAGAACATCCACGATAGCCTCCTGGTAACTTGCCGTGATATCCGGCAACTCATCGTCGGTAATGGGGCGCGCTCTTTTTTTGATGTAAACGAGGAGGGATGTTTTCAGACCACTGAAACTAAAATCCATACTCTCTCTCATAGCCCGGGGGAATTTTATCAATTCTCGATTTCCCTTTTTCGCGAGTCGATCAATTACTACCCCCCCCGGATACCCGATGTTGAGAAGTTTTGCTGCTTTGTCAAATGCTTCACCGGCGGCATCATCCCGCGTTTGACCAAGAGTAATAAAATTCTGAAATGCCTTCGCCAGGTAAATATTTGTATGTCCCCCTGATACGACAAGCGCTATAAAAGGAAATTCCGGATACGCATCACTTAAAAAGACGGCAGCGACATGACCCTCCAGGTGATTGACCCCTATACACGGTATATCCAGCGCAAAGGCCATAGACTTGGCCACTGACAAACCTACGAGGAGTGATCCAACCAATCCCGGCCCCCTGGTGACCGCAATACCTTCAATATCATGCAAGGTTACATCGGCATCATCGAGTGCCCTAAAGATAACCGGCATGATAGTTTCCATGTGTTTACGAGATGCGATCTCCGGCACCACGCCACCGTATTCACTGTGTAATTCTACCTGGGACGCAATAATACTGGAACGTATTAACCGTCCATCCTCCACAACCGCCGCCGCCGTTTCGTCACAGGAGGTCTCGATTCCCAATATCAACATTTATTAATCCCCTAAACAATTTCCTTTTTACAAATAACGAGGATTTATATATAGAAGCAATGACACTTTGTAAACAAATTTTGATGGTTTTAAAAAAATCACAGGAAAACTGATTATGGACGTTACTACAGACTTTTTAATATTGGGAAGCGGTATTGCGGGATTGAGTTTCGCTATCAAAGCGGCAGATATTGGAACCGTGGCTATCGTCACGAAAAAAGAAAAATCCGATTCAAATACAAATCTGGCGCAGGGAGGCATCGCGGCTGTCTTCGATAAGAATGACCGCTTCGAATTTCATATCCGTGACACCCTGGTATGTGGAGCCGGCCTCAGTAAAGAAGAGGTCGTAAGATTTGTTATTACGGATGGTCCGTTAAGAATCAAAGAGCTGATGCAATGGGGTGTTGAATTTACAAAAGCAAAAGAAGGCAACACGAGCAACCTAGATCTCGGACGTGAAGGCGGACATTCCATGAGACGTGTACTTCATGCAAAAGATCTGACAGGCCAAGAAATAGAACGAGCCCTCCACGAAAAGGCGAGCTTGAAGAGAAATATAAAGATCTATGAAAACCATATCGGGATCGATCTCATATTGGAATCCGCCATCCTGGGTAAGAAAAAGGGGGCCCGTGAAAGGTGCCTCGGTGCATATATATTGGACACCAACAATAATGAAATCCATGCGTTCCAAGCAAAATTCGTCATTTTATCCACCGGAGGAGCGGGAAAGGTCTATCTCATAACGACAAATCCCGATATTGCCACCGGTGACGGTATCGCTATGGCGTACAGAGCGGGAGCTCTCATCGCCAATATGGAATTTATACAGTTTCATCCGACCTGTCTCTATCACCCTGATGCAAAATCATTTCTCATCAGTGAAGCGGTCCGGGGAGAAGGAGGAATTCTTCGATTAAAAAACGGCGCCACCTTCATGGAAAGATATCACCCCATGAAAAGTCTGGCACCACGGGATATCGTTGCCAAAGCTATTGACACAGAACTAAAAAAATCCGGTGATGAATATGTGTTGTTGGACATCGCCCACAAAGAGAGGGATTTTCTTATCAGTAGATTTCCAAATATTTACAACAAGTGTCTGGAGTTTGCTATCGATATTACAAAAGATCCCATTCCCGTTGTTCCCGCCGCACACTACCAGTGCGGTGGTGTGGCGGTGGATCATTACGGAGAAACAAGCATTGAACGCCTTTTTGCCTGCGGCGAGGTTTCCTGTACGGGGCTTCACGGCGCAAACCGACTCGCGAGCAACTCCCTTTTAGAAGCAGTTGTGTTTGCCCACCGTTCATTTACCAAAATAGCGGAACCTTTTGGTAATATTAAAGACGACCCGGTCAATATCCCCACATGGGATCCGCGTGGCGCCACGGAAAGTGATGAATCAATTGTTGTTTCCCACAACTGGGACGAAATCAGAAGATTTATGTGGAACTATGTGGGTATCGTGAGGTCCAATAAAAGGCTGGAGCGTGCCTACCGAAGGATAGACCTTATCAGCCGTGAAATTGATGAATACTACAGAAATTTCATTATCACGAGAGATCTAATTGAACTGCGGAATATTGCAACCGTGTCAAAGCTGATAATTCAATGTGCATTGATGAGAAAAGAAAGCAGGGGACTGCACTATAACATTGATTATCCGGAAAAAGACGATGGACGCTGGCTGAAAGATACCGTCGTTTCAAGGGAGCGCCCGCTCAGTATGGAAACATCATGTGTATGAACATACGATGTTAACCAAACACCCTTTTAAAAATAAAGTCTGTATGCCTGAGAAAGTTTTCTACTTTGAATACGGTATTGATGTCTTCCGCGTTAAGATAAGACATCACTTCAACGTCTTCTAAAAGCAACTGTTTAAAATCTCCATCATCCAGCCATGATTTCATTGCACTTTTTTGCACCGCAGCGTAGGCATTTTCCCGGGACATACCTTTGTCAACGAGTTTAAGGAGCACCATCTGGGAAAAAATGATGCCTCTCGTCATATTGAGGTTGGCGAGCATTCTGTCCGGATACACGACAAGTTTGTCTACGAGCTCGGTAAATCTGTTCAACATGAAATCGAGAAGGATCGTCGCGTCTGGGGCGATAACCCTTTCCACGGAGGAGTGGCTAATATCTCGTTCATGCCAGAGGGCTATATCTTCAAGAGCAGCGAGGGCATATGACCTCATCAGGCGTGACAGCCCTGAGAGATTCTCGGAGAGAACGGGATTTCGTTTATGAGGCATAGCCGATGATCCTTTTTGCCCGGGTGAGAAGTATTCTTCGGCCTCCCTGACTTCTGTCCTCTGAAGCAACCTGATCTCCTGGGAAAATTTATCAATGGAAGATGCAATAATGGCGAGAGTAGTAAAATATTCAGCATGCCTGTCCCTCTGGACAATTTGCGATGATACAGGGGCAGGCTTAAGATCCAGTTTACGACATACGTAGTCTTCAATTGAGGGATCAATGAAGGAGTAAGTTCCCACAGCTCCGGAGATTTTACCATAGCTTATTGTCTCCTTCGCCCGTATCATTCGCAGCAGATTTCTCTCCATTTCCTGATACCAGAGCGCCATTTTCAGACCGAATGTTATGGGCTCTGCATGGATTCCATGCGATCTTCCCATCATCAGGGTATTTCTGTGCAGCATTGCCTTATTTTTCAGAACATCTAAAAGTTGACGCAGATCGTCGATCAGCATATCAGATGCTTCCTTGAGGAGAACTGCAAGGGATGTATCCAGGATATCCGATGAAGTAAGGCCTTTGTGAATAAATCTGCCATCCTCCCCTACTCTTTCGACAACGGACGTTAAAAAAGCAATGACATCATGTTTAGTCGTTTTTTCGATTTCTTCAATTCTTGCCACATCAAGTGCTGCTTTTTCTTTAATATTTTTGAGAGCATGCGGGGGAATTTCACCTTTTTGTGCCATAGCTTCACACGCCAGTATTTCTATATCCAACCATTTCCTGTATCTGTTCTCCGGACTCCATATAGCACTCATCGCATCTCTGGAATATCGTGGGATCAATTTCTCCTCCTGTCATACATATCTGTAAAAAAATTATTTTAGTCCAAGAATCATTTAAAATATGTCTATACTATTGTAAAATTAAAAATTACTGGTGTACAATAGCACAGCTCTGACAAGGGGGGAAATATTTTTTATGACCGATGATGACTCTTTGAGTTGGCAAGATAAGGTAGTTTCACCCGAGGATGTTCTCATGAGAATCAAACCGGGGATGAGCATTTTCCTTGGAACTGGCGTGGCTGAACCGAGAACCATTGTGAAACATCTTACCTCATCTGATTTTGCAAATCTTACAGATTTAGAGCTGATACAAATTGTGAGCCTGGGAGACGCGATTGCGTTCAGCATTACAACAACGGCCCAAAAATACAGGTTAAAAACATTTTTTGCGGGATGGGCTGCGAGCAAGGCCATCACGGCAGGGTCTGTGGATATGATCCCTTGCCGCCTTTCCCGAATTCCAAAACTCTTTGAATCTGGTGCAATCCGTGTTGACGTTGCATTTGTTCAGATCACGCCGCCCGATGCAAGGGGCTATGCCAGCCTAGGAGTTTCCGTGGACGTAGCCAAACACGCCATGGATAGAGCATCTATGGTTGTCGCTGAAATTAATGATAAAGTTCCCCGTACTTTAGGAAACACATTTGTCCATGTTAATGATTTCGACTACATGGTACATGCAACTGAACCGCCAATTTATTTCCCGCGTTGGCCCTTTAATGACGTCATTGACAAAGTAGCTGCCAATGTGGCTTCCGTAATAGAAGATGGAAGCTGTATCTCATTTTATTCCGGTGCGTTGTTTGAGGCGCTGGGAAAGCATCTTTCGCATAAGCGTGATTTAGGCGTTCATACCTTTTTCTTCACTGATCCCCTGATGGATCTGGTCAAATGCGGCGCCGTCACGAATAAGAAAAAGGGGCATTTCCGCGACAAATCCCTCACCGCCTATGCTCAGGGCACGCAGGAACTTATGATTTGGTTGCATAGAAACCCGCTTGTTGAATTTCAGGGAATCGACGTAGTGTCCGATCACATGAGGATCAGCATGAATGAAAAGATGATTGCCATTCTGCCTGCCCGCAAAGTTGACCTCACAGGGGGCATTGCCCTCCCGATCGGCAAAGGCAATGTAACACCGGGACCAGGACAGGCACAAGAGTTCTTTGCCGGAGCGGAACACTCGCGTGGGGGAAGGACAATCTTCGCCCTGCCAAGCCGCAATCTTCAGGGAGAGCCTAACATCCTCTTCTCCGTGGATGTTTTTCCGAATCAGTTTACCAATCGCGAATCCTTAGATTTGATAATCACGGAATACGGCATCGCCTCGATGATAGGCCGTACTGTCCGTGAACGCGCCCAGGCATTGATCGAAATCGCTCATCCCGACGACCGTGCATCCCTTGTCCAGAAAGCAAAAGCGGCAAACATCCTCTACGCAGATCAGATCTATTTGGAAGAATCAGGCCATCTTTACCCGGACAGGATCGCATGTACCCATACGTTCAAAGATACACTCACGGTACACTTCCGGGCAATCAAACCATCAGACGAAGAGGAGATGCGCAGATTGTTTTACAGGTTTTCAGACAGGGCGGTCTTTTACCGCTATTTCACGCCCTTAAAAGTCATGCCCCATGCAAAAATGCAGGAATACGTCAATGTGGATTACAGACATCGCATGTCCATTGTAGGACTCATCGAAGAAGGAGGAATCGAGCGTCTTATTGCCGAGGGACGTTACGTTCTCAATAAGGATCGCTCTTTCGCAGATACTGCCTTTGTGGTTGACGAAAAGTATCAAGGACTCGGCATTGCGACATTTATTCTCACAACACTTATCGCATTCGCACGTGAACACGGTATAAGGGGCTTTACCGCTGATGTCCTGGCCGATAACAAGGGAATGATTAAAGTTTATGAGAAGTCCGGCTATCCTATCAAGGCAATCGTCGAATTTGGAGTTTACCATCTTACCATACCCTTTCTCGAGCAAAGAGAAGCACCGCCAGCTTTTTACCCACAAAAGAAGGATTGATCGATGACCTCATCGTATAATTTTAAGAATCCTATTGCATACCTTTTCAGTGAAACGAGGCTTGAATTTACGGCCCTTAAATGTTAGACATGCACTGTTACGTGAGTATATTGGCCTTTATGTATATGTTCGGGAAAAGAATAATTAAGGTGATAACGTTATGAAAAATATCATGAAACTGATTCTATGCCTGATTCTTTTATTCACCATGTCGGGCTCAATTGAAGCAAAGGGGGAAAAGACCGTTGCCGTTCTTCCCTTTGCCCTCCACAGCGCAGAAAATATCGACTATGTCAGGCAAGGTATATGGGATATGCTGTCTTCCCGAATTACCGTTATTGGAAAGATTGATGTTATCAGCAAGGAAATTATCCTTCAGGCCATGAAAGATAATGAAGGTAAAGATCTTTCATCGACGGATATTTACTCTCTCGGGAAAAAACTGAATGTAGACTTTGCTGTATACGGAAGCATCACCAAGATTGGCAACAGCATAAGCATTGATGGGAAACTTATTGATATAGCGGCAAATAAACCGGCGATAACTATATTTACTCAAAGTCAGGGTATGGATGAAGTAATACTGAAGATTAATGACTTTGCACGCAACATCGATAATCATATTCTCGGTACGGTACCTTCAACTTTTGCCCCGATAACGGCACCTCCACTCACCACGGTGCCCCAACAGCAGGCCTCTCCATATTCCCGTGAATCAGAAATTATTGCGGGAATGAAAACAGGTAAAAAAGGTACACTTACCTCTATTATTAATCCCGATTTCATTAATTCCGCCAAACCTTTGGATAGGAAGGGTTTCTGGATGAGTCAGAAATTTCCCACAGAATTTAGGGGCATGGATATTGGAGACGTTACTGGTGATGGTTTGAATAAAGTTGTTATTATTGATACCCACAGCGTTAGTATATACCAAAAGAAAGACAATGACTTCACTCTGATTCAGAAAATACCGGGAAAATCTTACGAAAATTACGTTGCACTGGATGTGGAAGACATCAATAAAAACGGTATAAAGGAAATTATCGTTACCAATGTAATGCGGAACACCGTTGAATCTTTTGTTCTCGAATATAAGGATGGAAAGTTCGACAAGATTGCCTCCAAGCTGCCCTGGTTTTTAAGGGTAATTAAGACGGAGTCAGGACCTCTTTTATTGGGGCAGCGCCGGGGTTTTGACAAACCCTTCAATACTCCAATTCATGAGATAGTCTGGGAGAATGGGCAATACAAAGAGGGCAGAATGATGAAAATTCCCGTTGGGCTTTCTGTGTATGGTCTCACCATAGATAGTCTGGGAAGCGCCGGCGGTGAAAAGGTAATAGCCCTCGATGATTATGATTACCTCAATATATATGAACCAACGGACAAACCTCTCGAAAGGCTCCAGGTCTTCGGGGGCAGTAATGAACGCATCTGGAAAAGTGATGAACCTTTCGGCGGGAGCAACACTGCCATCGAAAATTTTGGCCTTTCTCAAGAAGAAGCTGAGGATAAATACACATATATTAATTTAAGAATTTTGACATTTGACACTAATAAGGATGGTAAAAATGAAATTATTATCGTGAAAAACTTTTCATCCGCGGGAAGAGTTTTTAAAAATATAAAACTATTCAGCTCAAGTGAGGTATATGACCTTGAATGGGATGGCCTTGGTCTTGCTGAAAACTGGAAAACAAGAAAAATCAACGGATATGTATCAGACTACCAATTCAAGGACATAGATAATGATGGGCAAAACGAGGTCGTACTTGCCCTCGTTCTTTCTGTGGGTGTATCTGTGTCAGACAAAAGCGTCATTGTTGCGTACAAGATGAGTCCTCCACAAACCACTCCATAAGGGTTGACAATAGGATTAATATTTTATAATAATGCCAACAATATGTGGCGGTGTAGCTCAGACGGTTAGAGCATACGGCTCATATCCGTAGTGTCCGGGGTTCGATTCCCTGCACCGCCACCATTGAATTTATTTAAAAGCCTGGTGACTATCCAGGCTTTTATGCATCCACATGAAATGTGACCCAACGCGTACCGGATATTTCATAAAGGAGTGCTAAGCTGCAGAAGTTCGCGTCTTGTCATTTTGACGACAGGGAGAAATCATTTTTTCCGGCCAAGGGCAGGGATCTATGTGAACCATAGTGAAGATTTCTCAGTTACATCGTTCCTTCGAAATGGCGCTTTTTTTCTGCAAGATCAAAGTTGATAGATTAATAAATGCACGGTAATTCCATATGCAGGATACATTCATTCCCAAACCCTGGGCGAAAAGTCCTCATCTCCAGACAATTTTGGGAAGTTTAAAGATGCGCTCCTGGAATCAGCATCCGATTATTCACTCCTCAAAAGAAATCATCATCGAAGGAGGGAATGGCATTCGCCTCCTTGGCTATCATTCCCCGCAACCTTCAAAAAATGGCAGGGGTCTTATTACACTGATTCACGGATGGGAGGGGAGCTCGGACTCGACATACATCGTGTCTACGGCGAAATATATGTACGATAAGGGTTATGATATATTCCGGCTTAACCTGAGAGACCATGGTAATTCTCATCATTTGAACGAAGGTCTTTTTCATGGAGCACTCATAGAAGAAACATTTCATGCTGTTCGCACTATCTCTCGGTTATCCAATGGCATGCCATATTACGTTATCGGCTTTTCCCTCGGTGGAAATTTTGCACTTCGCATAGCACTGAAACAGTCTCTCTCAAGAATCCCGAATCTTACACATGTTATTGCCATAAGCCCTGCCCTTGATCCCTATAAAGTCACGCTATCAATCGATGAAAGCATTCCAATCTATCGATATTACTTCCTCAATAAATGGAAAAATTCCTTAAGAAAAAAGCAGGCTCTTTTTCCTGAAAAATATAATTTTGCTGATATTTTGAAATTGAAGACATGTATGTCCCTTACGGAGGCTATCATGCCTTACCATCCGGATTTTCGCGATTACAGGGAATACTTTCATCACTATACTTTGCTGGATAGCGTTTTTAGCAATCTTTCTATACCTGTTACCATCATTGCCTCTGAAGATGACCCTATAGTGCCTGTTCATGATGTCTACGGATTAAAAGAGCACCCACACCTACATCGTATAATTCCTACACATGGAGGCCATTGTGGCTTCATAGATTTTTTTCCATATATGTGCTGGTATGAAAGGAAAATTGAGCAAGCTCTCCGTTCATGGGAAGAAATATAATGGACGCGATAGAAAGCAAATACCTGTTGAATAAAGAACAATTGCTGGCATTGATCGTAGAAAAGCTCGGCGGGTGTTCCATTGATTATAGTGAAAAAATGCGCTTTGTTCATGGTACCCGCAAAGACGAGGAACCTCATTCTGCTGCTGGAGTTTTACTGCTTTTACACTTCAGGAGCAATGATCCCGTATCGAAACACAATAACGGTGAATTTATATTTCAACTTATCAAGCGCTCAGCAAAAGTCACGCAACCAGGTGATCTCAGCTGTCCCGGCGGCTTATTGCACTACTTTCTAGATCCTCTGCTGAGACCCTTGATTACCAGCAGGCTCATTCCGATTTTACGGGGTAACGCGCTGAAATATACCCTGATGAAAGATCGATCTACCTCGAGGGCGATTACCCTTTTTCTTACGAATGCCGTAAGGGAAGCCTGGGAAGAAACGGGGCTTAAACCATGGAATATTCTCTTTTTGGGACCCCTCCCCACTTACTCCCTGCATTTGTTCAAACGGACAATTTTCCCCCTCGTAGGGTTTGTGAAAAGGGAATGGCATTTTTATCCGAATTCAGAGGTAGAAACTATTGTAGAGATACCCCTGACAACTTTTTTCGATGGGAGGAATTACGGGCTCTACAGCATAGAGACTTCAAATGACTTAGGGGAGGCAAGGCAGGATACCAGAGAATTCCCCTGTCTTATCATCAGGGATAATCAGGGCAAAGAAGAGATCCTCTGGGGTGCTACGTTTTTTATCATCATAAACTTTTTGAAAATTGTCCTTAATTTTGAAATTCCGGATCTGCATGGAAAAAGAGTTATTAAAAGAATCCTGGGACCTGAATACATAACAGGTCATCACAAATGATATATTCTTTTTTATTGACAAGGCCATATCCAGCAGTTACTTACGATGGCACTTATGTAAGTCTCATCTTTATGCGGGTAAGGCTGCACAGCAATTATGAGAGTGAGGTTACTTTCACAAGCCTATGATAACAAAAAGAGCATCAGAAATTCTTCCTTTCATCGTTATGGATGTCCTGGAGAAGGCCCAAGAAATGCAGAGGAGAGGAGAGGACATTATTCACCTTGAAGTCGGTGAACCGGATTTTGATACCCCGGAGTGCATCAGGGAAGCCTGTTACCGGGCGATAAGAAATGGGGAAACCCATTATACACACAGCCTTGGCCTCCTTGAGCTGAGAGAGGCGATCTGTGAACACTATTTTGATAAATATCACGTGACTGTTACACCGGATCAAGTATTGGTGACTTCAGGTACCTCACCTGCCATGTTGATCCTGTTCGCGGCTATACTCGACAGGGGGGACGAGATCATCATTTCAGACCCCCACTATGCATGTTATCCCAACTTTATTAAATTCTTTGAGGGTATCCCTGTTACGGTAAATGTATATGAAGAAGAAGGATTTCAATTTACTACGGAGGCGATACAAGAAAAGATATCGAAGCATACTCAAGGTATCTTAATAAACTCGCCCTCCAACCCTACGGGGAACCTTCTCAGCGCCGAAAGAATGGCAGAAATCGCATCCCTGGGCGTTCCCATAATTTCTGATGAAATCTATCATGGCCTTGTCTACGAAGACAAAGAACACAGCATTCTGGAGTTTACAGACAATGCCTTCGTGTTCAACGGTTTTTCTAAATCTTATGCAATGACGGGATGGCGGCTCGGATATTTGATCGCCCCGAAATCCTATATCAGACCCATGCAGAAGCTGCTGCAGAACCTTTTTATATCAGCCAATTCCTTTGTCCAATGGGGCGGGGTAGCGGCCTTGCAGGAAGCCGGCAATGAAGTTATCCGAATGAGGAGCATTTATAACGAAAGGAGAAAATTTTTAATCAGGAGACTTCGAGAGATAGGACTTGGTGTTAAAGTTGAGCCTACGGGTGCTTTTTATGTCCTTGGAAATATTAAGTCGTTTTCCAATGACTCATACAAAATGGCGTTTGAAATTCTCGAAAAGTCCAAAGTCGGCGTCACGCCGGGCATTGACTTCGGAAAAAACTGCGAGGGTTATTTACGCTTCTCTTATGCAAATTCCATTAAAAACATAGAAGAAGGCGTACGCCGTCTGGAAAAATACCTGAAGGAGACATACCGCGTTTGAAAACGCGAACACAAATACGTGCCGTTGTTTTTGACTTCGACGGTACTCTGGCAAAATTAAATATTAATTTCCCGAAAATGCGGAAAGCGGTACTCGATCTCATCGAGTCTTATCAGATTCCTCTTGATGAACTCAGTGATCTCTTTGTTTTGGAGATGATTAACGAAGCGGCGGCGTTAATTGCCCTGAGACGTCCTGGTGAAAAAAATCTTTTTGAGGAACAGGCACACTCCTTGATTACACATATTGAAATCGAAGCGGCAAAGAAAGGGGAACTCATATATGGAATGAGGGATATGCTCTGCGACCTGAAAAGCCGTAATATCAAAACGGGTGTTGTCACAAGGAACTGTTTAGCGGCCGTCACATGCGTGTTTCCCGATATCCACGCGTATTGCGACACCGTTGTAACAAGGGAAATGACTCGCAAAGTGAAACCCCATCCTGAACATCTCCTGACAGCCCTCAGATCACTTGATGTGTCGCCGAAGTGCGCATCTATGGTTGGGGATCATCCCATGGATATCAAAATCGGCAAAGACGTTGGTTCCTTCACAATTGGTGTCCTTACAGGATATTCATCATCGAATGTCCTGTTAAAAGCAGGGGCAGATATTATTATTAATACCGCAGCTGGTATAATCAATGTTCTGCCCTAAGC
>Ga0209253_10001893_pt1 | contig 18445 bp, 11 predicted proteins | sample FrelakmetBRP12BR_FD_187145 | JGI IMG/M metagenome (GOLD analysis project Ga0209253, IMG submission 187145) | Freshwater lake sediment microbial communities from the University of Notre Dame, USA, for methane emissions studies - BRP12 BR (SPAdes)... | ecosystem: Environmental > Aquatic >... | reverse complement strand
AAAGGCGACTGGTTCATGTTCGACGTCGGCATTGCCATGCAGAACCTGGTTTTGGCGGCGCACTCGCTAGGACTCGGTACCGTTCACGTTGGGCTCGTCAACGCCAAGTTGGCCGCTGAGGCCTTGGGTCTGCCGCCGGGCATCGTGTTCGTGGAGATGACGCCACTGGGCTACCCGAACGAGCAGCCACGGGTGGTCCCGCGCAAAGAGCTGTCGGAGATCGTTTTCCACGAGAAGTACGGGCAGCACTAGGCAGGGTACACGACAACTCAACTGTGGGGATTCTGGCCCCCGGACGATGGTGAGGGCGCCGGCCGGAGCAACAACGCTCCCACCGCTCCCAGAAGCGCCACACCTGCCGCGAGCAGCAGGGCCGTCACGAAGGAGCCACTGGCGTCTGCCATGGCCCCGGCAACGCTGGGCGCCACAGCCTGCCCGATGCCGAAGAGAAGCGTGATCAACCCCAGTGCCGCCGGAGCCAATCTGGGTCCAAGCACATCGCCACAGGCAGCAGCCATGATCGCCGGGATGCTCCAGGCCGAAAGGCCAAAAAGGACCGCCGACAGGGTGAAACCAGCCGGTGTGCGCCACAATGCAAACAAACTGAAGGCCGCCGCATGGATCAGGAACACGATGATCAGCGCCCGGCGGCGGCCAATGATATCCGAGACAGTCCCCCAGAGCAGCCCGCACACCAGGCTGACCCAGCCCATGGTCATGAATAGATCACCGGCGGCGTCCTTGGTGTAGCCTCCTTCGCCAATCAAGTGCTTAGTGAAGAAGGTCATGTAGATGATGTAGGAGAATCCGAAGGCAACATACACGAGACCTAGATGCCAAACAGTCCGCGAGCGGTACACAAGCCCCCACTGAAGCCCCCCTGCTCTGTGATCGGGGACTGTATTCGCGCCATCTGCGCCCAAAGGCTTGAGTCCCAGCTCGGCAGGACGATTGCGCAGAAATGCCAGACTGCCAACCGCCAGCACTAGAGTGATGCCGCCAAAGATGAACCAGCACATCCGCCAACCATCATCACCGTGGGCCGACAGAACGCGAGGAACCACCGCCCCCGAGAAGATGAGGCCCAATGCGGAACCGGCCACGGCGATACCTGAAGCCAGGCCGCGTCGCTTCGTAGCGAACCAGGACGCCAGCAGAGCCATCACCGGGACATTACTGGCCCCACTGCCAATGCCGGTCAGCACCCGCCACACCGCCGCGTCCGGGAACCCGCCAGCTAGACCCGTGAGCAGCATCCCTCCCCCGGCCAGAGCCAAACCCGCTGCTATCACCACCCTCGGCCCGTACCGCGCCGCCACCACCCCCCCAATCACGGCCATCGCCAGGTAGCCGATGAGATTGGCCGTGGCCAGCGCGCCCGTCTGCGCGTTGTCGATCCCCAGGCCTTCCTGCATGGACGGCAGCACCATGGTGTAGCCGAAACGCGCCAGCCCCAGCGCTCCAAACACCACCAAGGTTCCAACCGCAAGAACAACCCAGCCGTAGTGTAATCGACGAGAAGTCATTATCCCGATTCTTGCTTTCTAGAATGAGCCAAGCGATGAATTGCCGACAAAGTCAGTGCCTGCGGAATGGTAGCATCTGGCCGAGAGACAAACAAGAGCGGCGCCAGATCTGGCGCCGCTCGATACGTCCAATTGGCTAGCCGGCTACTTCTTTGGGGCTTCAGGTGGAGCGGGGGGAGCGGGGTTGACCCAGTTGACCAGCAGGAACTTGGGTACCAGTTCCTCCAGCTCCTCGATGGTCCACTTCTCTCCCTTGCGGTGGTCCTTGTGTATGGTCTTGACCAGCTCGTTGGCCGAGTAGATGCCCACCGTGCCGCCGGCGGCTCTGAAGGAAAGGAAATTGATATTGGCCGCAGCGTCGGTGCAGAGATAGACCACGATCGGGGCTGTAAACTCAGGACCCGGCATGGCAAGGCGGTCTTCCAGCACCTGCTTGGTGATCTTTCCCTCTTCATACTGCCTCTGGAAGTTCGCCTTGACCGCATCATTCATGGTCATTCTGGTGGCGGCCATCGGTACCAGGCAATTGCAGGTTATTCCCATCCGGCCGTTCTCCATAGCTATGACTCGAGAAAGGCTGGTTATGGCGCCCTTGGCGGCGGCATAATTGGCCTGGCCCGGGGCGAATCCCAGCCAGGCTGCCGAGCTCGGGTTGATGATCCGGCCCCACTTCTGGTTCCTCATGTACGGGAGAGCATGACGGCAGGTGTTGAATGTCCCCTTGAGGTGCACGTTGATCACTTCATCCCAATCCTGCTCCAACATGTTGTGCAGCATTTTGTCTCGCAGAACTCCCTGCGAGTTGACCAGTATGTCGATCTTGCCGAAGGTATCCACGCAGGCCTTGATGAGCCTCTCTGCGGCGGCGAAATCGCCGGCGTTCTCGAAGTTCGCGATGGCAGTGCCGCCGGCCTTCTTGATGTCGGCAGCAGTCTCTTCCGCCGGCGGGAGCTGGTGTCCCTCCTCAGGCTTCTTGGTGACACCGTTAACTACGACTTTGGCGCCCTCGGCAGCCAGCGCGAGCGCTACCTCCCGGCCGATGCCCCTGCCTCCACCGGTGACTACAGCAGCCTTGCCTTGCAGTCTGTTTCCCATATCCTCTGAACTACCTCCTTAGAAAAACTTGCCCTATGGATAGGGCGCCGATCGAAGACACGACAGCATCATGTCAAAGTCGACGCCCATCAATTCATTCTCCTTCAGCGACTAGACGTCAGGAGCACCGGTAATCGTTATGCCGCAGATGAACTGCCCGGGGAAGCCGCCCTGGTTGTGCGCCAGACCGAACTTCACATCCTTCAGCTGTCGGGACTTATCCTCAGCCCGCCCCTGGAACTGGAGATAGAACTCCATTACTTCGCGGCAGCCGCTGGCGCCGATCGGGTGCCCGAAGGACTTCAGACCGCCGCTGATACCGATCGGTATCTCACCACCCTGCTCCCAGGCCCCGGACTCAACGTCTTCCTTGCCCTTGCCGTAGGGGCAAATGCCCATGGACTCCACGCCGATCAGTTCCGCGATGGAGAAGCAGTCATGAACCTCAGCCAGGCTCAGTTCCTTGCGGGGATTCTTGATGCCCGCCTGGGCGAAGGCCTGCTTGGCCGCCGCCTCGGTCGCATCCCAGTAGGTGAAGTCGAAGCGAGTGTCTTCTTTGCCCCATCCCGGGCTGGCGGCCACGCCGAAGCCCTTGATGGTAATGTAGTCATGCGGGTGCTTGACCGCGAACTTCTTCACGTCCTCCGTGCGGCACATGACCGCCGCGCCCGCGCCATCACAGACCCCGCAGCAGTCGAAGAGGCCCAGCGGCCAGGCAATTATGGGTGCATTCATCGCCTGCTCCACCGTGATCTCCCGGCGCAACATGGCCCTCGGATTCCGGGCGCCATTGTGATGGCTCTTCACCGATATCTTGGCCAGGGTCCTCTTGCCTTCCTCTTTGCTCAGACCCCACTTCCGGAAGTATGCGGTGGCTGCCAGCGCATAGCGCCCCGGAGCAGCGCCAAACTCGGCAGCATACATGGGATAGACCATGCCCGGAGCACCGGCGGTCGCCATGCCGCCAAAGCCGACGTCCTTCAGCTTCTCGAAGCCCACCGCCAGTACCAGGTCATACTGCTTGGACGCCAGGCCGAGGGCCGCACCGCGGATGACCTCTGCGCCCGACGCGCAACCATTCTCCACCCTGGTGATCGGGATCTGCTGCAGCTGCAGTGTCTGGGCGATCACCACTCCGGTGGTCGCCGTCTCGTTCTGATAGTATCCCGTCCAGCAGGCGTCGATCTGCTTCTTGTCTATGCCGGCGTCGGTAAACGCCTCGTTGCAGGCTTCGCTGACTAGGTCGAAGATTCCAGTGTCCCATCTCTCGCCCCACTTGGACAGCCCCATGCCGATGATCGCTACTTTATCTCTAATACTCTCTGCCATCTCTTCTATCTCCTACATCAAACATCCGGCAACCTAGCATCTCACAGGGCGGGCCTTCCACATGTAGTTGCGGAAGCCTGTCCCTTCCCTGCCGCCATCGAAGAACAGTCTGAAAGTCAGTTCCATGGGCATGCCTACCTCGACCTTGGCCGGATCACGGTCAGTCAACTGCGAGTAGTACCGGCCACCGCCATCCAGATCGATCACGCCTCTGATGAGAGGCAGTACGATCTCATTGGCGCGTTCGTCAATGCTGTAGGTGAAGAGCTTCCCGGTCTTGTCTGACAGCCGGATCGGCTCGAACTGATCCTCGACCAGGCAGTACATGCAGGCCCGCTGCCGGGGATACTGAATGCCGCCGCACTTCTTGCACTTCTGCCCGTAGGCTGAGTAGAAGGCCTTCCGCTCCCTCCAGACAAACGAAACGGCGGACCGCCGCAGTGGACGCACGCTGGGCCCCCACTCCATCACGTCGCGCATCCGCAGGTAGATGCCATAGTTGGCCAGCATGGCCTTGGAAGCCAGATGCTTCTTTATGCCCCGTCTGTTGCGCACCTTCTCGATCTGAGGCTGCACCTGCAGAACATAGGCATCGGCCCCGTCACCGTAGTTGGCAAAAAGGATCTTGTCGCCCGGCTTGGCATCCTCCAGCGCCTGCACCAGTGTCATGGGGGCGGTGGCGGAGCCAGTGTCGCCCACCGAGTCAAACAGCGGCGTCACGACCTGGGTCTTGGGGTCCAGCCCGACCTTCTTGGCCACGTCGCCGTGGCTCCGGGCATCAGCGCCGTTGAAGACCGCCTTGGCGAAGTCCTTCGGGCCGACGTTGCACTTCTTCATCACTCCCTTGATGGCCTCCGGCAGGATCTTCTCCCATCCCTCATCTTTGATGAAGCGGTCCTCCCAGGTCCAGTGGAACTTGTCTTTGGCCTTCAGCCAGACATCGAGGAACTCGCTGGACACACTGTAGCTGCCTTCCACGCTCACGGCCACATCCGAATCACCGATGATGAACGCGGCCGCCCCGTCGCCGAACACGGGCTCGAAATCGGAGTTGGGCGCCGGCATTCGGGTGTCCGAAGCCACCACCGCGACCTTCTTGGCCGCTCCGGCCTTGACCGCATTCAACGCGGCATTCAGGGCGTTCGTCCCCGACCTGATCGAATTGCCGAAGTCCGCGCTATCGATATCGTCACGAAGGTCCGCCGCTGCCTTCACGATACTGGCCGACTGCTTCTCCCTGTAGGGCGCGCTCACTGAGGCGAAGTAGATGCCATCGATCTTCTGACGGTCCATACCCGTGAGGGCATCGACCACGGCCTCTACCGCCATGGTGATGCTGTCTTCGTCAACATTGGCGATGGCTCTCTCGCCTTTCCCAGCTGACTTCCCCCAGACCTGGCCGAGTACATCTCGGCTCATTCTCAACATGGGGATGTAGGCACCATAAGAGACAATTCCTACCATACTACTGCTCCTTTGCTCCTTTCGGGGTTTCGTAATCCAGACTGCAGAAGAGGTTGCTGTTGGGACTTGGCTCTGATGAGAAACCGCGGGGCTGCCGTTTCACTGGAGATCCACTCGGCGCGCACACAACGTCCAGTCTCATGCCTAGTCTCTTTTATGATAAGGTAGGGCGCGAGCGCATGTCAATTTGGCGCAGCCCTCTTTCCGTTGAGAAAGGCTTTCCCTCCGGCAAACAAGTGGGATATGATGTAGGCGCTTGCCGCGAAGCTGTACAGGAGGGGTAGCAGATGTACAAAGACCCGTCGAGACCGATTGCCGAACGCGTAGGTAATCTGATAGATCGAATGACGCTGGAGGAGAAAGTCGCCCAGTTGTGCGGCTGCTGGCCCTTTGAGCTGCTGGGACGGGAGGGCCTTGACCCCGAACGCATGAAGTCCCGTCTGGTCCATGGCCTCGGCCAGGTCTCGCGTCTGGCCGGCATGAGCGCTGAGCCGCCGTCCAAGACAGCCGATGTAGTCAACGCCATTCAGCGCTATCTAGTAGAGAACACGCGCCTGGGTATCCCGGCCATAGTGCACGAGGAATGCCTCTGCGGGTATCAGGCCAGCCAAGGCACGGTCTTCCCGCAGGCGATCGGCTTGGCAGCGACCTGGGACCCTGATCTGGTTTGGAAGATGACCGACACCATCAGGCAGCAGATGGCGGCCGTGGGTGCCCGCCAGGCGTTGGCGCCAGTGCTGGACGTTACTCGGGACCCCCGATGGGGCCGCACTGAGGAAACCTTTGGTGAGGACCCCTATCTGGTCTCCGCCATCGGCAAAGCATACGTGAAGGGTCTGCAGGGCCACGACTTGACGGAAGGGGTGATAGCTACCGCCAAGCACTTCATCGGATACGGCAACTCCGAAGGGGGTCTGAACTGGGCTCCAGCGCATATTCCTCCGCGGGAGCTGTATGAAGTCTTCGCCCGCCCGTTTGAAACGGCGATACGGGAAGCCGGGCTGGCCTCTGTGATGAATGCCTACAACGAACTTGATGGCGTACCCTGTGCCGTCTCAAAGGGGCTGCTCACGGACTTCCTGCGTGGACAGCTTGGCTTTCAGGGGTTGGTGGTCTCCGACTACATGGCTATCGAGACAGCCTGCAACTATCACCGGGTCGCCGTGACCATGCAGGAAGCCGGTATCCAGGCCATCCGGGCTGGCCTGGACGTGGAGTTGCCAGCGGCGACCGCCTACGGGTTCCTGGTCGATGCCGTCCGGAAGGGGCTGGTGGATACCGCCACAATTGACGCTTCGGTGCGACGCGTATTGGAGGCCAAGTTCAAGCTCGGGTTGTTTGAGAAGCCGTATGTGGACACACAGAGAATCCCCGAAGTCTTCGCCAGCCAGGAAGCGAAATCGACATCCCGACTTCTGGCTGCAGAGTCGATAACCCTGCTCAAGAACGAAGGCAACATTCTTCCCCTGCGTAAGAGCTTGAAGTCCATCGCTGTCATCGGTCCCATCGCCGACAGCATCCGCTGCCTCCTTGGCGACTACAACTATGTCAGTTTCACAGAAGGCATCGTGGGGATGATTCGGTCTATTGCCAAAGACTTGAAGGCCGATCCCAGCCAACTGGGCGATTTCGCCGCTTACCATGCAGCAGCCTTCAAAGACTATCTCAAGCCGCCGGACGAAGAGGCAATGGCCAGGAAGAACTACGAGATGACCAGCGTCCTTGAGAGCATAAGGCTAGTTGCGGGCAAGACGGTGAAGGTGACTCACGCCAAAGGCTGTCACCTGCTGGGCGGTGACAAGGGCGGGTTCCAGGAAGCCATCGCCGCAGCCAAACAGGCTGACGTTGCCATCCTGGTATTGGGGGGAAAGTCGGGGCTGGACAGCACGTGCACCAGCGGTGAGACAAGAGACAGCGCCTCCCTGGCCCTGCCCGGCGCGCAGCAGGAACTTCTGGAGGCGGTGCATGCCACCGGCACGCCGGTGGTTCTGGTTCTCGTCAGCGGCCGTCCGATGGCCATCACGTGGGCCGCCGAACACGTTCCAGGTATTCTCCAAGCCTGGCTGCCCGGCCAGGAAGGAGGCCTGGCCGTCGCCGATATCCTCTTTGGCAACGCGGTGCCAGGGGGCAAGTTGCCAATCTCCATACCAAGAAGTGAGGGGCAAATCCCCGTCTACCACTATCACAAGCCCTCCGGCGGCCGCTCCCAGTTCTCCGGCAACTATGTTGACCTGTCCACCAAACCGCTTTATACCTTCGGTTTCGGACTGAGCTACACCACGTTTGAATACAGCAATATCAGGTGGAGCAAGACCAAGGTAGATGGCAGAGGTACCATAGAAATATCCTGTGATGTCAAGAACACCGGCACAGTAGCCGGCGATGAGGTGGTCCAGTTGTATGTCCACGACCGTGAAGCCACCGTCACGCGCCCGGTTCAGGAACTGGCCGGCTTCTGCCGGATCCACTTGAATCCAGGAGAGACCCAGACGGTCTCCTTTGGCTTGGGGATCAGCCAGCTAGCCTTCTACAATGTCGACATGGAGTTCGTTGTGGAACCGGGCAACGTCGATGTCATGGTGGGCAGCTCAAGCGAGGACATACGGCTCAGGGGCGAGTTTGAGATCACTGGCGATGTCTTGAAGATCACAGGTCCTCGCCCCTTTCTTTCCGAGGCTAAGCACCGGCCCAAAGCATGAGAATGCTTGCGTATCGTTGGTTCGGCCCTGTGACCACTCTGCCTGCCACACCGACCAGAGTGCACTGAGGGAATCCCCAGGCTCGGCACACCACGATGATTTCATGACTGTTGTTCCCTGTCGTGCCTTGCTTAGACCTTGTTCAGAAAGAAGCGCGAGCCGAGTGATTATCTTGTGACCACTCCAAACAATACCGAGACACCCTTGTGACCTTCGCCGAATATACTCTACTTGGCAGGGATCCCTCCGACAAGCATCAGCAGCCAACGATTGAGGATTGAGGTACTTGGCCTCTTTCTTCGCCGCGGTTGCTTTGAGGGGGTCCAAGCGCAATACCGGTATTGTCAATTTGGCCGTGAACAGATGAAGATAGCGAATATGCTGCGCCTTCGCGGTTGCCAGCCGGCATGTATTGGGGCAATTGCCCCGGAAGGAGACAGGTAGCTTGGCCATAGTGCGTGACTTCTCCGAACTGGGAGGGGAAGTGAAGACCGAAGTGCAGGACTGTCTGAGAGCAGTCCTGGACACCGCCAGGGATGGCATGGCCTTGATCGATGCCGGGGGCACCGTCATCGCCATCAACAAGGCAACGGTCCAACTTGCCGGCTACGCAGAGGAAGATATCCTCGGCAGATCTTTTGACGTCCTGAGGATGTTCCCCTTAAGAACAGCGATAGATATCGAGTCGCGTTTCCGAGGTACAATGACGGGCCTGGAATTGCCCCCATTCGAAGCAGATGTATGCGCCAGCTCAGGCGAGCAACTGAAGGTAGAGATCCAGCTCAGTCCCTGGAAGACAGCCAACCGAGTAGCCGGGGCCGTGGTGGTGATGAGAAGCACCAACGGCAGCAGAACACTGCTGACCGACCCGTCGTCGCATGGTAAAGACGACAGGTTTCGCGCCCTCGTCGAGACAACCAGCGATCTGATATGGGAGTTGAATGGCAGAGTCGTCTATACCTACATCAGCCCACAAGTGTACGGCATGCTGGGCTACAGACCGGAGGAAGTACTGGGAAAGACTCCCTTCGACTTCGTGCCCCTGCAAGAAGCTCGACGTCTAACCAAGACCATCATGGCTGCCATTTCCTCCGTGCAATCTTTCAGGATTGTCCAGGTTCCCAATCTGCACAAGAATGGCCAAACGGTTTTCCTGGAGACCAGCGGGGTTCCATTCTGTGATGAACAAGGGAGACTGCTTGGCTACCGGGGCATTCACCGCGATGTCACTCAGCGCAGGGCAGCCGAGGAACAAGTGCAGCAGACCATCAAGAAGCTGGAATCGACCGTGGAAAGCGTCATTCAGGCCATCTCACTTACGGTGGAGATGAGAGACCACTACACCGCTGGACATCAGAAGCGAGTCAACCAGCTTGCCTGTGCGATAGCCAGAGAGATGCACCTGCCAACAGAGAGAGTTCAAATCATCCGCGTTGCGGGATTGCTGCACGACTTTGGCAAGATGTTCGTACCCACCGAGATTCTCATCAAACCAGGCAAGTTGAATGATCTCGAGTTCTCTTTGATCCGATCCCATCCGCAGTCCGGATACCACGTGTTGAAGAGCATCGAGTTTCCCTGGCCAATTGCTGACATTATCGTTCAACATCATGAGAGGATGGATGGTTCAGGTTACCCTTCACACCTTCGCGGCGAAGAAATCGGCACTGAAGCGCGGATACTGGCAGTGGCCGACGTCGTGGAAGCCATGACGTTCCACCGGGCATACCGGCCGGCCCTCGGCCTGGACACAGCCCTGAAGGAGATCAATAAGAACAAGTCCACTCTCTATGACCCCAAGGTGGCAGAGGCCTGCCTGGACACCTTCCTCGACCGCAGCTTCAAATGGGAGAACGTATGAGTAGCGTCAACAAAGGGCGCCATTGCACCATGGCAGTGGGAGAAGGAAGTACATAACAATGGCTTCAAGAACAGCCAGGTCTTACACGGGAGCATCGCTGGAGTTCCAGAAACTGCCCACAAACGGCCTCATTTACTCCGTCACCGTGGGAGACAGGCGTTTCGAACTTGACCCTCCGGTCGAAATCAGGGCCGGTCAGAGGGTGGCTGACCTTGTTTCGGCTGACGTCCTGTTCACGGAGCCAGATGCCGATTGCCTCTTTGCCTGAGACTGTCCTCATTGACCTTGAATAGAGCAGCATCCCAGCATCATCATCCTCTAGACCTCACCGCAAGACACACGCCGGAGCCACTCAATTGGGCCGCCCGCCAAGTGATTCCCGTTTGTCCCGTGTTTCTGAAAAAGCTCAACAGTAGAGATGTTGGTGTAATCCCTGCTTAGCTTGCCATCTGGGAAAAGATGCGCAGGAATCATCCGGAAGGGACTCGAGGGAGAGTGCGTGTCAAGCAGGGGATGAGTCGCTGTGTAGTTAACGCGAGAGCAGCATACTAGTACAGATCCGCTATGGCCTCGCTCTTGAAGCTGAACCCGCCCTCATGGAAGACACTCAAACAAGCCTCAACCACCCGCGGGTCATAGAGCACGCCACTGTTCTGGACTATTTCGTCCAGAGCCTTGTCTATGCCAAGGGCCGGCCGGTAAGGGCGGTGTGAAGACATGGCCTCCACAACATCGGCCACCGCCAGTATTCGGGCCTCCAGAAGGATCCCCTCGCCGCGCACTCCATCCGGATAGCCGGTCCCATTCACCCTCTCGTGATGCTGAAGCACCATCTTGGCAATCGGCCACGGGAATTCTACCGACTTCAGTATGTCGTGACCCACCCTAGAGTGAGCTTTAATCATCGCGAACTCTATTTCGTTCAACCGTCCGGGCTTGGTTAGGATCTCCGTTGGGAGTACTATTTTGCCAATATCATGCAGGAGGCCGGCAATGTGGATTGACTCGATCTGCCTAGAGGGGAGGCCCATTGCCTCGCCGATCGCGCAGGAGAGTTCAGTCACCCTCTGCTGGTGACCTGCGGTGTAACGATCTCTGGTATCCACCATTGTTCTTATCGCCTGAATGGTCCCTTCAAGGGTCTTCTCCAGCTTCTTGATCGTCTGCTGCACTTGTTCCTCGGCCTGTTTTCTCTCGGTGACATCGCGCAGGACCCCTAGGAATTGAACGGCTTGGCCATTGTGATCTCTTATGACGGTCGCCGTCGTGTCCACCCAGACGCTGGATCCATCCTTTCGGCGGAGTTCGATCTCCACCGGGTGTTGGAGTTCTGTGCTTTCCTCACCGACGCGACCTGCAGTCATCAACCTGGCCGCGATGCCCCGGACTCTGTCAGCTGAAAGCGGACTGAGAGCTTCCTCCAGTCCCCGGAACAATGACTCATCCGCACCAAATCCCAATAGGCGCTGGATGGAAGGGCTTACGTATGTAGGCCGCAGATTGGCATCCGTGACCCAGATGACGTCGGAGACGTTCTCGGCCAGGAGGCGATAGCGTTTCTCACTTTCGCTCAAGGCCTGTTGGGCGCGGCGACGCTCATCAACATCCCGAACCACCGCTAGAACTCCAGTCGGTCGCCCATCGGCATCGCAAATGAAGGACAGTGCAAACTCGGCCCAAACGGTGGAACCGTCTTTGCGTCGCAACTCGAGTTCGATCAGACTATTCATCCTGCGTGCAGCACTGGCGCTCTTCTCCACCTCAGACAATCCGTCGGCAAAGGCTCGAGCAGCTATCTCCATAGATCCCGGCGTCAGGGTCTCCTCCAAAGACCTCACAGTGGCTTCCTCAACGTTGTAGCCAATCAGTCTCTCAATGGAGGGACTCAGGTAAGTGGGCCTGAGATTCATATCGAATGCTATTATGACGTCCTGAGCATTCTCAGCCAGAAGACGGTACTTGTTCTCGCTCTCCTGCAAAGTCTGCACTGTCCGCTTGAGCTCGGTAATATCCCTCAAAACTGCAATGGCGCCGATGACACCTTTGTCCCTCTCAAGAGGGGTAACACGGACGTCCAGTATCAGCCTTTGACCGGATTTCGTCACCACCTCCAGTTCTAGAGGTGGAGACTCGGCACCTGACAAGACTGGTGCGAGAATAGACGCCATTTTCGCGACATCCTGCGGCCCAAACATGTCCAGTTGGTCAAAGGATCTCCCTGCGAGTTCGTCTGCGGTATAGCCTCCAACCTCCTGAGCTCTTTTGTTCACCGCTATCAGCCTGCCTGTCAGGTCAAACAGGGCAATGCCGTCCCTGGTGCTGTTGAAGACCGCCTGCAACTCTCTTTGTGATTCCTCCAATGCCCTCTCGGCTTTCCTCTGTTCCGTGATGTCTCGAATGGAGATGAGCCCAGCCAACCTCCCCTTGTAGTCGGTCCTCACACCTCTGGCACTGACCCATATCTCGCTGCCGTCCGTCTTCAGTACCCTGAGTTCCATGACCCTGTGCAGGTCTTTCTCGAACATGGACTCGGCCATCATCTGCGCGACGCGTCCTTTGTCTTCATCAGGCATGTATTCCAGCGGGTCTATTCCCACCATCTGCTCAGGCGAGGGGAATCCGAATATGTTGGCGGCGGCCTGGTTGGCAATCAGTATTCTCCCTGTCGCAGCGTCAATCACCTCGATGCCATCAAGTGTGGTGTCGAACAGATGCTTGTAGCTCTTCTCAACGTCCCGGAGTGCATGGTCTGATTTGATCTGCTCCAGACTCTCTGTGAGCATCCATTTGCCCTCACGCCTCATGACGACGGATCGATGGATTCTGGATAGATCCAGAGCCTCAGGTATCCCCAGAGCACGCAGCGGATAGGCGCACATAGCCACTACCTGAGCGTCCGAAATGACCTGGCTAACCGTCTCTTCATATGTGACCAGGGTCTGCCACTCGCTCTTGTCAAGCCAACCCAGGTCACCGGCCCCCCAGAGACCCTCGAAGCCCAGCGCCTTTGCTTCATTCACCGCGGCAGAAGCATGCTCTACGGCCGCTGATACGTTGAACTGTCCATCGCGCAGGTACCACTCTGCATAGGGAATCGCCCGAAACTGCCCCTTCCGCTGGTACTGCTCGAAGTGCGGAATGTCATGCCTCAAGGCCTCTATCACCTGATGCCCTAAGGGCACAGACGACAGCCACAGGCAGAACGCGTTTCTCTCCAGACCCTTCCTGAAATATGGCACCAGGACTTCGATCAGGTCTTGATTTGATTCATATAGCTGGCACAAGTGGGTGCCCCACCGGACTTCATCGAAGATACCGATGCCAGGTGCAACCGTAGTTTCTATGCTCATCCTTGTCTCAGTATTGACTGAATCAGCCAGCGTCCTGAGTGTCTATGCTCACGCTCAGCAAACGCGCCTACACCACAAACGATGCAACAACCCCTCACGATGCATGCTTCTCATGCAGCGCGACGGGAAGTTACAGAAATGTTACAGAATGGCTATGACATTCTCTGGCAATAGAGGAACAATAGAAAGGTGCAATTGGTCCGTTTTGGTGACCCAAGTGGCTATCTGATGCAGGTGACAAACGGATGCCGCAAGGGCTAGAGCGTCAAATAGCGGCCGTTGGCAGCAGGAACGGGTTCAACCAGGAATCACGCGACACTCAGTTTCTGGGATAGGGTATCAGCGACGTCTGCCAAACCCATTTCTTCCAGTCGTGCTCTAGACTGCAGCCCCGTGAAGGGGTCCCAGCCCCTGAGGCGATAGTATTCGTCCCTAGTCCTCTCGAACTCGGCTTTGTCAACGACCGCTCCCTTTCGAGAAAGCGCCACACCGTTCTTCCCTGGCACCAGGCATTCGGGGTTAGTTGGGTCACCCCTCAATGGCTTGGTGTACCATGTCTCCGGGAGTTGGTCTTCGTCCTTCCCTCGGTGACCCTCTCTGGCCAGTATGGCCCTCTGTAAATTGAAGACCCGTTCACCCGTGCGACGCAACTCTTCCTCGCTGATCTCCCGGCCCGTGACCGCTGAAAGGAATTGGCTCTCCAGAGTTGGATCTCCGGCGTGGTCATCAGAGTTGGCGATATCCAGGACCGGCCAGAGGAAGCTGCAGAGGACAAGGCAGTCCTTGGCATACTCTCGATCCTGGATCATCTTGGCCGCCAGGGCTTTGCCATCGTGGGTGGAGAAGTCGGCCGCCATGTCGCTCCCCCAGAAGCGCTCGGCAATCAGCCTGACGACATCAGGAGATACATAGCTGCCTTCGAGATGCTTCAGCCAGGCCACCCACCGGGTGACCACCACACTGATCTCTCTGAGCTGGGCCTGAGCCGGTCTGGGCTCTGTGGCATGCAGCAGCTCTGATGTGACATAAAGCCGTGGATCAACCGCATTGGGCTGTCCGGCCTTGGACAGGTAACCGCCGATCTGATCCCTGGCATCCTGCCCCACATGATCCGCAGCTTTGAGAAGCCCCTGCGCCAACAGGTCGCCGAACCCTTCCCGCAGCGATATCTTCCGCACCAGGCTCTCTATGAACTCCAGGCTGCCTATCTTGGACATGGGGATGCCTGCGCTCTCATCGCCCAGAATGCCAGCCTTCAGACACCGGAAGAGCCAGAGCACTATCATGGACAGGGCCATGGTATCCAGTCCGTAGTCATCGCAGAGCCTGACAGCATGGAACGGGACATCCAGTCCCGGCCCGTAGTACCCCTCTGCCATCGGTCGATAGAACGTGGCCGGCTGGCACATGAATTTGCCCCTGTCACCATCCTTGGCTTCATAAGTCCTTCTCAGGCAGTTGCCGACGCAGCCATGGCACGGCGCTTTCCTGGTTTGAGGTCCGGTTATGCGGAACTCCATGTTTCCCACCACCGACATCATTTCCGTGCCCAGTCCCAGGAAACGGCTGGTCAACTCCTGCAGCCTCTCAGGATGGGCCGGTTCGATCCGCCGCGGCGCAGCCCTGACCACGACGGCCTTGAGATTCTTCGACCCCATCACCGCCCCCAATCCCCCCGAGCCGGTGGCGTCGTTATCGGCCGAGAGAACAGCCATGACAGCCATGTTCTCGCCGGCCGGTCCAACGGTCGTTACGCTCGCTGTATCTCCACACTCTCTCTTGAGCGCCGTCTTCGTCTTGATGGTGCCCATACCCCACAATCCAGAGGCGTCTTTGGAATCGACCTTCCCATCGCCAATCAGCAGGTAGACAGGTCTCTCTGCCTTGCCTTGGACAAACAGGGCATCGTACCCCGCGGACTTGAGGCTCAGTCCCCAGTTACCACCCATGTTGGCGCAGGTGAAGTATTCCGGAGACAGGGCCGGGGACTTGCCACAGGCCACCCACCTTGAGCCGCCTATAGACGGGATGCCTGCCAGAGGGCCTGTGGCGAAGACGAGAGCGTTGTCGGGTTCGAGAGCTCGCGCTCACGGAGGCACACGGTCCCAATACAGCCTTGTAGCGATGCCTCTCCCGCCGACGGATCCCGGGGCATAGTCCTGGGTAGACAATTCGCCGGTTGTTCCTGAAGACAGGTCAACAGTCAGGATTTTGCCGGCGTATCCATGTTGCGACGTCTTCATCTACCCTTTTCGCGCCATGCCAGCCTCTACTCCGCCTGTCTACGGAACATTAAGGTGGCAAAAATCACAGCCGCAACGGACAAGGCTCCCAGAACCACCAGTGAACGCCAAAGGTCGGACCACACATAACCTTCCAGCACCAGACCGCGCACTCCAACTACAGCGTAGTCCACCGGGTTGAAGTGCCTCACGGTGTTGAGCCAGCCCGGAAGCGCTCCGCCCGGCATCATCGTCGATGACAGGAACATCAATGGCATAGTGAAAAGGTTAGTGGTTGCCATGACAGTCTCCTGTCGTTTGACCAGAAGCGCCAGCCCGTTGGAGAAGGCGGCGAACGCCAATCCCAGCAGCGCCACAATGAATAGGGCGAGAAGCACACCGGGCACGCCAGTCGCGACATGGACCCCCATGATAGCCGCGATGACGAAGATTATCGCCGCCTGAATGATGGATACCACTACAGCGGCAATGACCTGGCCCATGATTATGGAAACGCGGGTCACCGGCGTGGCCAGCATCTTGGACAGTATCCCCATGTCCATCATCATCAGGAGCCCAAATCCGGCAAAGGCTGATCCAAAGAGGACCGTCATGACCACGACACCAGGAGTGAAGAACTGCAGGTAGTTGTCACCCATACCCGGCATGCTGCCAAACGACTTCTCGAATAGCTGGGTGAAGAGCAAAAGCCATAGTATAGGCTGGAAAAGGCTCATGAATATGAAGACGGGCATACGGATGCGCGACCTGAGCCCTCTCACCACGATGTGCCAAGTATCAGCTAGAGCGTTCATCATTTCTGCCTCCTGCTGGCCTTCCGCCGCAACTGAGCGAAGGTGGTCCGAGCGCCCTCCTGGGCACGAATGGTGCGGCCGGTGTACTTCAAGAACACATCGTCCAGCGACGGCCGCGCCATGGATATCGTCCTGACCTCGATCCCCTGGCTGCCCAGGAGCTGCATTATGCTGGGAATAGCTGACTCGCCATCTTTCACATACACGGCGAGCTCGCCGTCCGCCGGTTTGGTTCCAGTCACGAACGGCTTTCCTGAAAGAACCGACTCAGTGCGCCTGATGAATTCCTGGCACTCCTCGTCCTTCTGTACGCACGGAGTGAGTGTAACCACGTCACCGCCTATCGACTTCTTCAGATCATCGGAGGTCCCCATCGTCACTATCTTGCCCAGGTCGATGATGGCGATCCGGTCAGCGAGGCGGTCAGCTTCCTCCATGTAGTGGGTGGTCAGGAAAATGGCCACGCCCATGGTCTTGGCCAGATTGTTGATGTGGTCCCAGAGGTGTGCCCTGGTCTGGGGATCAAGCCCGGTGGTAGGTTCATCCAGAAAGATCACCTGCGGCTGGTGGATCAACCCCATGGCCAGATCTAGCCGCTTGCGCATGCCCCCGGAGTACGTGGAGACCATCTTGTCCTCGTAGCCAGTCAGGCCGACCAGATCGAATATCTCCTTCACCCGCTGTTTGATGGTCTTACCATCCAGTCTGTAGAAGTGCCCATACAGCGTCAGGTTTTCTCTGCCGGTGGCCTGCTCATCCACCCCTACGTCCTGGGCCGCGTAGCCGATGCGCTTGCGCACCTCCGCCGGATTCTTCACCACATCGAAGCCCGCCACTGTGGCCGAGCCCGAGGTGGGCGGGATAAGCGTATTCAGCATCTTAATGGTGGTGGTCTTGCCGGCTCCGTTCGGCCCCAGGAAAGCGAATATCTCGCCGGCGTTCACCTGGAAGTCGATGCCGTCGACCGCTCTGACGTCACCGGGAAAGACCTTGTTGAGACTCTTGGTTTCAATGACACTCATAAGCCTCCTCTGCAGCCTCGGCATGCAATGGGACGGGATGGTCCTAGCATCCTATTCTATTTCTTGCTGACGACGCTGTCGATTTCTTTCCGCGCCCGAACCAACACAACTCGCGCTCAGAGAGGTGCAGTCCGACTCAGGAGGAGTGGGGGCCCAGGGGGTTGAAACGGGTGTTTGAGACACCCTCTTTCCAGCTCCGTTGCCATGTTGAGCGCTTTGGCTCGCCACGTCTGACCAATTGGGGCTTCCCGAAGTCCATCCTGCGGCGCAGAATATGGCCATTGGTGGACTCAGCCGGCAGAGGGAGGCATTGGGTCTATGGCTATCAGAGCAGAGCGAAAGCAGCAAAACCAAGCGCTGCTGCCTAGACCATCAAGCCAAAGGCGAAGAAAGCCAAGAGGTAGTTTCCCAGTGACTGTGAGGGCAGAGTTCCACGCGCTTTGCCCATGGGTGTCTGCTGGCGAAGCTGTCTTCGAGACGCCGTACCAGTAGCCTGACACACCTCATGATGCGATGTCAGTCAGGCTGGAGTGACCGGCCGGCGCACATTCAGGGGACGGGTAGGGGAGAAGCCGATGAATCAACGATATGGGCTAGGCAGGACTGCAGAATGAAATACGCCACCTCATCGCACCATGCCATGATCATCAATTTCAACTGCTACACGTACATGCTTGTGAGGTTGGGATTCGAGAGGCTGGCCGACATGGTGCCGTTCGTCAGAATTGCTGAGAAGCGCTTCAACAACATGGCTCTGCGTTTGCCCAAGACTTGGTCGAACCCTGACCTGATTGGGCCCCATCTCTTTGATGCTGTCGAGTTCCACCTTACCGATCCCCGGTTGTTCTACAATCGGTTCGAATGGAAGATAAACGACAGAATGGTGAAGAGTATAGGAGTACCGATCGCTTCTTTCCACGCACATATCGAGAAGAGCCCTTTGCTGGGCAGGTACACGTTCAACCTTTGCGATGTCTCGCCGCGTATGAGGAAAGCCATAAGAGGCCAACTTGAAGCAGCCTACAGGATAGCAGAGGCGCACCCCAGGTCTGTGGTGACCGA
>Ga0209253_10001892_pt1 | contig 18446 bp, 19 predicted proteins | sample FrelakmetBRP12BR_FD_187145 | JGI IMG/M metagenome (GOLD analysis project Ga0209253, IMG submission 187145) | Freshwater lake sediment microbial communities from the University of Notre Dame, USA, for methane emissions studies - BRP12 BR (SPAdes)... | ecosystem: Environmental > Aquatic >... | reverse complement strand
CAGAAACATAAGATCATCAGTTTTTATCCGTGTCCATCGGTATCCATCTGTGGCAAAAAAAGGTTTTTTCCCTTCTCCCGATTTCAGAACGTCAAGTTCCGATCCCCGTCCCTCTCCTATGAGCTTTGAGCTATCAGCTATGAGCTGATTTCCCATCGCCCGCATTCGTTTCTTTTGCTGGACTTTTACGGGGTTATGCTGTAATATTTAGACAATCGGGGTGTAGCGCAGTTTGGGAGCGCACTTGAATGGGGTTCAAGTGGTCGCTGGTTCAAATCCAGTCACCCCGATATCTTTGTTTATAGCTGACGCGATCAGCTATCAGCGCGAAGGGAATTGAAGCAACCTTGAGCAGTGCTTCGCTGCCTAAAGTCTTTATATACGCTCAACGCTGAACGCTTACCGCTCAACGCTGATGGTAGGTGCCTGTTGTTAATTCTCCTGACTAATGATGATGGTATTCACTCAGAAGGGCTTGCGCTTCTCAGGGAAAGTCTGCTTGGTAAACACGAAGTTTGCGCAGTTGCTCCCGAAAGGGAAAGAACATGTGTCGGCCACGCTATCACGCTTCATAAGCCATTAAGGATTAAGGAATTAGGCGGGGGCGTGTATGCCACGAACGGGACACCGGCCGACTGCGTGCTCCTTGGTGTAAAGGCAGTATTGAAAAAAAAGCCGGATCTAATTATCTCTGGAATCAACAAGGGACCTAACATGGGCCAGGATGTGAATTATTCAGGCACAGTGGCTGCAGCAAAAGAGGGAGCCTTCCTGGGGATCCCTTCTCTGGCCGTTTCAATAAATGCAAGGAGTCGGTATCATTTCGCAGACGCAATAAGAGTGACAGAGACAATCATCCAGGTGTTGGAGGAGAATAATGTTCTCGATTCAACATTCCTGAATATCAATATACCGAATGTTTCCTATAGTAAAATGAAGGGTTTTATGGTGACAAGGCTCGGCAAAAGGATATATAATGATAAGGTAATAGAACGGACAGACCCGCGAGGAGGAAAGTACTACTGGATAGGCGGAAATGGTGAGCTTTATGAATCCCTTGAAGGCACTGATTTTTATGCTGTTGAGAGAGGTTTTGTTTCCGTCACACCCTTAGGCCTGGATGTAACGAGTAATAAATCGATAAACAGCTATAAAAAATATTTTAGGAGGATTGTATGAAGACCACATTATCGATTATTAAAGCAGATATCGGAAGTATTGGAGGTCACATCAAACCAAGCACTCAGCTTTTGCAGCGGGTAAATGATTTTCTGAAGAAGGGAGTCAAAGGGATCGCCAATGACTTCTTTGTTTCCCATACAGGGGATGACATTGCAATCCTTTTTTCACATACACATGGCGTAGGCTACGAGAAGCTCCATAAGCTTGCCTGGGATGCCTTCATTGCCGGTACCGCGACGGCAAAGGAGCAGGGCCTCTATGGCGCAGGCCAGGACCTCTTAAAGGATTCTTTTTCAGGGAACGTGAAGGGTATGGGGCCTGCCGTTGCAGAAATGGAATTTGAGGAAAGACCAAACGAGCCTTTTGTTTTCTTCGCGGCCGACAAGACAGACCCGGGCGCTTACAACCTGCCTCTTTACCTTATGTTTACAGATCCCATGTACAATTCAGGGTTGATCCTCTCTCCGAATATGGCAAAAGGCTTTAAGTTTGTTATCATGGACGTGAGCTATACTGAGGGCGACAAATTGATCGAACTCAATGCCCCTGAGGATTTATATGATATCGCAGCCCTCCTGAGGGATAACGAGAGGTATGTTGTTGAATCCGTCTGGTCAAGGGAAACAGGAGAAATTGCAGCTGTTGTGAGCACTACCAGGCTCCATAACATCGCCGGGAAATATACCGGCAAGGATGACCCGGTCATGCTCGTTAGGGTACAAGGTCCATTCCCGGCAACAGGAGAGGTGCTTGCACCATTCAACATTGGCCATTTTGTCGCAGGGTTCATGAGAGGGAGCCACGTTGGCCCTTTAATGCCGGTCACCATGAACTCACAGGTTTCCTTCTTTGATGGACCGCCGGTTGTATGTGCGCTCGGCTTCTGCGTACATAAGGCAAAACTTACTGAACCGGCTGATGCCTTTGATCATCCATACTGGGATTATATCAGAACCAAGGTGTCGAGAAAGGCTACTGACATCAGGGAACAGGGTTTTGCCGGTGCGGCAATGCTTCCCTACTCTGAGCTTGAGTACGGTGGAATCGTCAAGAAGCTGGAGAAGCTCGAACCTAAGTTTAAGGTAAAGAAAGAAGTAAAGGCAGGAAAGAAGAAATAAGCCCCCTTCGGGAGGAGATGTAACTTTTTATAAATGTTGCAGGTTACCGGTTTCAGGTTTTAAACTTTAGAAACGTGTAACCTGCAACGATTTTTATATGGATTGAAAAAGAATGAAGTTCTGTATTGAAAATTTTGGATGCCAGATGAATGAACAAGACACAGAGAAGATGGCTTGCCTTCTCTCGTCAAAGGGCATGGATCGCATCCAGGATGCGAACAATGCCGATATCGTTATTGTGAACACGTGTTGCATCAGGGAAAAGGCAGAGCAAAAGTTCTACAGCCTTATGGGTCGGCTGAGAAAGATAAAAAGAAGAAAAGAGCTCATTCTTGGCGTTACCGGCTGTATAGCTCAGCAGGAGAAAGACACTATAGGGAAGAGGTTGCCCTTCATCGATTTTAGTCTTGGCCCTTCAAGCATCCACATGATAGCCGAGGCAGTTGACCTTGCTTCCAGGAAGGACCGCTTCTTTGATTTTTCCGATAACGGGTGCGCTGCTTCACTCCTTGTAGAACCGGGAAACGCAGGTCAAAAGGTTAAAACATCCGTTACCATCATGAAGGGTTGCAATAATTTCTGCAGCTATTGCATCGTGCCATATGTGAGGGGGCGCGAAGTGAGCAGGAACAGTGTTGATATTCTGAGGGAGATTACGAATCTTTCGATGAATGGAGTTAAAGAAGTGACCCTCCTTGGCCAGAATGTCAATTCTTACAATAAAGGCAGGGATGATCTTTCTTTTCCTGACCTCCTGAAAGGTATAAATGCCATAGATGGGATCAAAAGGATCCGCTTTATCACATCCCATCCCAGGGATTTATCTATTGAGCTTATTGAGTGTTTCGGTAGTCTTAACAAGCTTTGCGAGTCAATACATCTGCCATTTCAGGCAGGCTCTGACAGGATTTTAAAGTCAATGAACAGAGGGTACACGATAGAAGAGTATCGGAAAAAGATTGTTCTTCTCAGACAGAGATGTCCGGATATGGCAATTACTTCCGACTGTATCGTCGGTTTTCCGGGAGAGGGCGAGGAAGACTTCGAGATGACCATGAATCTCGTGAAAGACATAAGGTTCCACAACCTCTTTTCTTTTGTATATTCCCCGCGTAAGCATACTGCAGCATCTATCTTACCTGATGCAGTGTCGAGGGAGTTGGCGTTTGAAAGACTTGCCTGTCTTCAGCAGTACCAAAAATCTATTACCATCGAGTACAATAAGTCCATGGAAGGCAGACTCGAGGAGGTATTGGTGGAAGACCGGAGTAAAAATTCCGGGGAGGAGATGACCGGAAGAACAAGGACAAATAAAATTGTAAATTTCCAAGGGTCTTCAGATATGATAGGAAACTTTGTCGAAGTTGAGATAGTGAAAGGTTACGCAAATTCTCTCAAGGGAGAAATGCGAAAACCATCAGGAGGTAACACATGCTAAAAGAGATGAAAGTCGCTGGCATAACCGTAGATCCTTTTACCAATACCCCCATTGTAATCCTCAAGGACCTTGAGGAGAAGGATGTCTTGCCCATCTGGATAGGTCTCCTTGAAGCCTCAAGCATAGCTACGGCAATAGAAAACATTACAACGCCAAGGCCTATGACCCACGACCTTTTGAAAAACATCCTCGACGAGGTCGGTGTCAAGATAGTCAAGATCGAGGTCAATGATCTAAAGGATAATACTTATTTTGCTTTACTCCACCTGGAAGTGAATAAGAAGAGGCTTGTCGTTGACTCCCGGCCGAGTGATGCTATTGCGATTGCCCTTCGGACGGGGGCTTCAATCTTTGTCGATGAGAGTGTCATCAAGAAGGCGGCAAAGATTGATCTATCAAAAAAAGGCGGCAAGGTAGTTACTGACACGAGCGAGTGGGAAGATATCCTCGAGAATCTTTCATCAGACGATTTCGGCAAGTATAAGATGTAGCCATGATAGACCTCCACACACACTCATTTCTTAGTGACGGCGAACTTCTCCCCTCTGAACTGGTGAGAAGGGCAAAGGTTAAGGGTTACCGGATTATAGGAATCTCGGACCATGTGGATATAACGAACATTGAGCACGTTGTCTCTTCCATGTTGAAGCTCAGCAATAAGATGGAATTCTATGAGGGGATAACTATCCTGCCCGGTGTTGAGATCACCCACGTTCCGAAAGGGTTGATGAAAGAGATGATAACCATGGCCAGGAGGCTCGGCATTTTTTATGTTGTTGTCCATGGAGAGACCATTGTGGAACCTGTTCAGGAAGGCACCAACAGGGAGGCGATAGAAGGTGGGGCGGATGTCCTTGCCCATCCGGGAATTATTACGGAAGCAGATGTTGCCCTCGCGAAAGAGAAAGGAGTTCTCCTCGAAATAAGCGGAAGAAGGGGCCACTCTCTGGGCAATGGAAGGGTCGGTATGATGGCAAAGCAGATCGGCGCTCCTCTGGTTTTTAATACTGATGCTCACAGCCCGTCAGATCTTGTCACCGAAGAAGAGGCTCGCAAGGTTATTGTGGGCGCAGGTCTCACTGCAGATGACTTTTACATCATGCAGCAGAATGCCCTCGATTTTGTAAAAAGGGTTTTAAAGGAAAGAAAATGAAGCTTTCTGTCCAGGACAACATCAAAGATATTCCATATTACCCAAAGGCTATGATGTATGGTCTTGAAGACGGGTGGATACGATTGTCATCAAATGAAAATCCTTATCCGCCTTCCCCTGAAGTACTCTCTCAGATGATGGACGGCCTCCTCTATGTGAACAGGTATCCCGGTAATGAGGCAGAGCTGAAAGCTGCAATTGGCAAGCATTATGGCACGAAACCTGAAAAGGTCCTTATCGGTAATGGATCCAATGAGCTTATCGAGATGTCCCTGAAGGCCATGAAACACAGCGAGAAGAACAAAGTCATTATTTCTGAACCCTCCTTTGCCTTCTATGCCATTGCCTCCAAGATCTATGGATACGAGTCGGTAAAAGCCCCTTTGGTCAATATGAAAGTAGAGCTGGACGTTATAAAAGACCTCATTGATGTCCGCACGAGACTTATTTTCCTCAATAACCCCAATAATCCAACCGGCACAATCTTTGATGGTAATGAATTTAAAGCCTTCCTTAAAGACCTGCCCCCCGACATCCTGGTTGTCGTTGATGAAGCGTATGCTGAATTCGTGGAGAGCAAGGCATTTCCTGACAGTTTCTCCTACATAGACGATTACCCGGTAGTCATCCTCAGGACTTTTTCCAAGGCCTATGGCTTGGCCGGTCTCAGAATCGGCTACGGTGTTGGTGAAGAGTCCATCATCTCTTTCCTTGAACGGACAAAGCAACCCTTTAGCGTTAACATGATGGCCATTATTGCTGCAAAGGCAGCCTTGGCAGATCAGAAGCATCTCAAAAAAGTCCTCGACAATAACAGGAAGGGCAAAAGATTCTTGTACACCTCCCTGAAGTCGCTATCTGTTCCATGTATACCCACCGAAGCAAACTATATCCTCATGAAGATTGGACCCCAGGCAGAGGCCATGTCGAAACGACTCTTTGATGAAAAGATCCTCGTGAGATGGATGGGGGCATATAATCTTGGTGAGTATATCAGGGTAGGGGTTGGTACGATGGATGAGAACAGAATGTTTGTTGAGGCGTTGAAGAAGATACTTTTGAATTCCCCGTGAAGAGGCGCGAGGGACGAATGACGAGAGACGACGTAATTCGCTAAAAAAACTGTTTGCGAAAAGTCGCGTCCATCGTGTTAGTCTCGCGTTAGCGAGACGGTCGTCCGTCGGAGGTTGCAGCAACATAGTAATCAAGGGGACGAGATGGATATGACTGACAGAATTCCCAGAAATCTCATAATCACCATAGACGGCCCAAGTGGTGCGGGAAAAAGCACCATTGCAAAGATGATTGCCCATACATTGCATTATACATATATCGACACTGGTGCAATGTACCGCGGGGTGGCGTTCGCGTATATGAGGAAATACCCAGAGGAAAGAGGTCAGAGGTCAGAGGTCAGCGAAGTCCAGATGCAGAAACTCGACAAATTAAAAGAATTGCTCAACAGCCTGAATCTTAGGTTTGAGTTTGGAGAGGAGACCAAGGTTTTTCTGGATGGCGGAGACATATCGAAGGAGATACGGGAGCCTGCTATATCGTTGCTCGCATCAAAGCTATCCCAGAATAATGTGGTGAGGGAATACCTCTATGCCATGCAGCGTGCCCAAGGACAGAATGGTGGGATTGTTCTCGAAGGAAGGGATACAGGCAGCGTTGTATTCCCGAATGCCCATGTGAAGTTTTATCTCGATGCGAACCCCGAAGAGCGAGCGAAGAGACGTCATACGGAGCTCTCATCGAAAGGAACATCGGTCGATATCGCATCCGTCAAGGAGGACATGGTAAAGCGAGACAAGAATGATTCCGAACGTGACCTTGCGCCGCTTGTTATTCCGGAAGGGGCAATATACGTCGATACCTCAGGGCTTGATGTAGAAGGCGTTGTAAAGGTGCTCTTTCAACAAATTCAACATACCACTGCTTCAGGTGAACAATGGAAATAATGAGAAGCAAGCATGCCGGTTTCTGTTTTGGTGTAAAGAGAGCCGTTGACAGGGTGATGAAGGAGATTGGTAAAGGGAAGGGTACAGTATATACCCTGGGCCCGATTATCCATAATCCGCAAATGGTGAAGATGCTGGAGGAAAAAGGCATTGTTCCTGTCGATGAGCTGCATAATGTTGACGAAGGGACAGTTGTATTCCGTACCCATGGTATCAAGAAGGAGGAAGAGGAATATATAAAGAAGAAGGGTCTTGAAAGCATTGATGCCACATGTCCTTTTGTCAAGAGAGCGAGAAAATATGCAATGTACCTCAGGAAACATGGCTATCAGGTTGTAATCATAGGAGACAAAAACCACCCTGAAGTGAAAAGTGTATTGAGTTATTTAGACAATGATGCTATTGTATTGCACAAACCCTGCCCAATAGAGGCTCGGAAAATTGGTGTTATCAGCCAAACAACGCTTGACAGGGATACCTTTACCGGTGTTGTGACAGGACTGTTGAACGGAGCCGAAGAGGTCAGGGTATATGACACGATTTGCAGGAGCACCCAGGTTAGGCAGAGGGAGGCCGCTGAGCTCGCTGGGTTGGTCGATGTGATGCTTATTATAGGTGGAAAGAATAGCTCAAACACCACAAAACTCTACAAAATTGCGAAAAAAGTCCAACCGAAAACGTATCACATAGAAACTGATAACGACATTCAAGTCGATTGGTTTAAGGGTGCTCAAAGGGTTGGCCTTACAGGGGGTTCTTCAACCCCTGATTTTATTATAGATCTCGTGGATAGGCGTGTAAAAAATCTTTAGGGGGAAGTCATGACAGATACCGTTGAAAACTCAGCACAAAAAGAGAATACACAGGAGGAAATGAACGAACTTTATGAAACCTCTATGAGGAGTCCCCAGGATGGGAATATCTTCAAAGGGAAGGTCATCAATATAAATGGAGAAACGGTAATCGTAGACGTAGGGCTGAAATCTGAAGGAAAGGTACCTCTGAGCGAATTTACTAATAAAGCCGGTGAAGTACAGGTAAGCGAGGGAGATGAAATTGAGGTAATGGTGTTGGGGAGAGAAAGAGAGTTCGGCCTCCTGATCCTCTCCAAGGAAAGGGTAGACGCAATCAGGGTATGGCAGAGGATCGAAAAATCACTTGAAGATGGAACACCGGTAGAAGGTGACATCGCCTCTGAGGTGAAGGGCGGTTTTCTTGTAGACATCGTCGGGGTCAATGCCTTTCTCCCTATTTCCCAGGTTGATGTAAAGCCTGTTAAGAATCCTGCTTCTTTCGTCGGCAGACATCTCAAGTTCAAAGTCATCAAGTCAAACAAGCGAAAAGGCAACGTCATAGTTTCGAGAAGGATCCTCATGGAAGAGGAGAAAGAAAAGAGGAAACAGGAGTTCTGGAAAAACGTTAAGAATGATCAGGTTGTATATGGTTTTATCAGGAACATTACCGACTATGGTGCCTTCGTTGATCTCGGAGGAGTTGACGGGTTTCTGTATTTGAATGAAATAACATGGGGTAGAATAACACACCCAAAGGAATATTTGAGAATTGGTGATGAAGTTAAGGTAAAAATAGTAGAAATTGATCTTGAAAAAGAAAGAATCTCTGTCAGTATGAAGCAATTGAAGGTTGACCCTTGGCAAAAAATCGAGGAGAGATATCCCATTGAGTCCAAAGTGAGGGGCAAGGTTGTGGGGATTGTTGATTATGGTGTATTTGTGGAACTCGAACAGGGTGTTGAGGGGTTGCTCCACGTTACAGAAATGAGCTGGGACAGGAGGTTGAAAAATCCCCACAAAATAGTGAACAAGGGCGATTGGATCGAACTGACAGTTCTCAATATCGACCAGGAACGGAAAAGAATTTCTCTCGGCATGAAACAGCTTCTCCCGGATCCATGGGATGAACTACAGGCGCAATACCCTCCTGGTTCGATCCTGAAGGGAAAGGTGAAGAACCTCACCGACTTTGGTCTCTTTGTGGGAATCGCGAACGGGATAGATGGGTTGATCCATATGTCAGAGATCTCATGGTCGAGACGAAAAAAAGCTATTTCAGATGTTTACAAGAAGGGGACCTTCATTGAAGCCCTTGTCCTCAACATCGACAAGCCACAAAAGAAGTTTTCCCTGAGTTTGAAAAGGCTGAAAGAAGACCCGTGGAAAGGGCTTACAGCGAAGTACCATATTGGTGATATTATCCAGGGTTTTGTTACGAGTATCACCGACTTTGGTGCCTTCGTAGAAATAGAAGAGGGCATTGAGGGCCTGATTCATCTGTCTGAAATGGATGATCTCCAGGGAAAAAACATGTCAGAGGTCTACAAGGTTGATGAACCGGTTCAGGTTATAATTCTTAACATTGATGAAAAAGACAAGAGGATTGGTTTGAGTATTAAAGCACTGAAGAAGGCAGAAGCAAAGCCTGAAGTGGAAGCAGCCCCCCTGGAAGAGACTGCCTTCTCAACCCTCGGGGATATACTTGAACCGGCCATGAGCAAGGATAATCAAGACGCTAATACATAGGGGGAGGTATTATGCCAATCAGCAAAGAACTGCTGGACATACTCTGTTGCCCTAAATGCAAAGGGGATATCAGGCTCACAGAAGCCGAGGACGGACTCATCTGTGATGCCTGCAAACTCATGTACCCTATAAAAGATGACATCCCGGTAATGCTCATAGATGAAGCAATACCCATTAAGACCGAGTAGCGCAGTTAATGGGGCTTGCGTCGCCCCCTCGTCGCGACCCACTCACCGGGTGGGTACCCCGGCTCGCCGAGCCTCCCCTTCTCGCGAACTGTGTTCGCTAAAGAGAAATTCATTGGCTTTTGACTGTGAATCGGTTTTCCCCATTCACCCATCTCCGCGTCCACTCATTGTCATTGTGCCACGGCCTTGCCCGTGGGTATCTGCGTGCTTGTAGATCTGTCCCTGATCCTTATCATCAAGGTCTTCCAGCAATTTCTCCGAATTCTACCCGAAAAAGGCCAGCAAGGAACCGGTGCGTTCCTCGGCAGGTTTGCCTTCCGTATCCTAAAAAAACGAAGAAAAATTGCCATATCGAATATTTTTCGTGTCTTCAAGCATTACCATGAGGGAGAAGCTTATGAGTTGGCACAAAGGTGTTTCAAGAAACTGGGGGTCAATTTTGTTGAGGCACTCCTGTTACCCTATATTCCGAAAGATGAGTATGGGCTACGGTTTGCAATAGAGAATAGTGAATATGTGGATGAGGCCCTTAAACTCAACAAAGGCATGATTGCCCTGGTTTTTCATTATGCCAACTGGGAGATTATGGGTGTTGCCTCGTGGTTCCTGAAAAATCCCATTGTTGTCCTTGCCCGTCCCCTCAAGCGTCACAGGCTTATAAATGAATTCATGAACCGCATGCGGGAATCTACGGGGCTTAAGGTGATCGCAAACGTGAATACGAGTAGAGATGTGATCAGGCACCTTAAGGAGAATAATATCATTGCTATCCTTGGTGACCAGCGTGAAAAACGTTCCAAGGGGGTTTACGTAGATTTTTTTGGTGAACCTGTTCCAACGACAAGGGGTATTGCTACGATTGGTATGAAAACTGGCACCCCGGTCCTACCCTTCTATTATGTTCGAACAGGTTTTCTTCGATATGTGATCCGATGCAACAAGCCCCTTGAGATGGAGAGAAAAGGCGACATCGAGGAGCTCGTCCGCAAGAATACGAGAAAGATCAATGCATTCCTTGAGTCAATCATCCTTGAGAATCCCGACGAATGGTTCTGGGTCCACCGGAGGTGGGGGAGGGCGCGACGTGAAAAACGTTGACCGTCGCGCAGTTACGAGTTACCCCTCCTCATTAGCAGGTGCTCTGCTACTGAGGAGGATGGATGAGTTCAGCCTGCCTACGCCGAGGCTTCGGCAGGCAGGCGTATTGAGTCGTTGAACCTTGAAGTTCCACTACTCAACGACTCAACCGATTAACCACTCAACTTTTTACTCAGCGTTTACCATACAAAATTGACTCGAAGAACCACCCTGCCCGGGAAAAAAGGCTTTTGCTTTTTGCTTTTCTGGCCATCTCTCCTTCGAAATTATAGCCTGATAGCCTTGAGTATGTTCGCAAAAAGAGCAATCTTTCCAGCATACTGATCCGGAGATAACCCTTTTGCTCCCATTTTTCTGCAAACCGATTGAGCCTCCATGCCATACTCTCCATATCCTTTCTCGATATATCCTTTCTGCAGGCTTTGTCAAAATCAAGGAAGATGAGCCTCCCGTCATTTTTCACAAGGACATTGCGCAGGTGGAGATCGGGGTGGTAGATGCCGAGGTTTTCAAGACGCCACAAAAAGCGGGCAAGATCCCGTATCGCTCTCAACCTTTGCTTCCGTGATGATACCTTTATAAACTCAAGTAAATCTCCAACGTTTTCCTCGAACATTGTGATAAGATGAGGTTTTTTGAATGGGAAATCCTCTCCAACAAGAATGCCCGCAGGCTCCACCACTGGAAAATTGTTCTCTTTAAGGTAGAGCATGATTTCAAGCTCATTGAGGGCCCTTTTTTCAGTAAAAAAGAGGTCTTTTGTCAAAGCCCTGGCAAGGCCTCCATGCATATACTTGCGGCACGCGAAGAGCTTGCCATCTGTGGAGATGAGCTTAAGACCTCCCCTTCCTTTGTCTGTCTGGGTCTCGGTGCGAAGGAACCTGTCAAGAAACATGGAAGGATTGATGGCATCAGAAACGCAGTAAATAACAAAAGTACCAAGTTTTACTTTTCTGTGTAAATTGATTTTCCCCATCTACTCATCCACTCGTTCCATCATCAGCGTTTCGTGGAGCGAGCAGATACTCTTCCCTTACATGCTGAAGGCTGCGAAATATGTTCTTCTTGACATTCCCGTTGTGTTTCATCAGTTCCGTGATGATGCCCTTGAGAAGCCGTCGTTTTGACGTTTTGCTATGGGGGCATTCCGAGGTTATAACAGGCAGGTTCAATTGTTTCGAGAGCTTAAGGAGCTCTTTTTCTTCAACGTAGGCCAACGGTCGAATGAGGGCAAGCTCCCCTTCGAACATTTCCTGGAAAGGTCGCATGGTACCTATCTCTCCCTGGAAAAAGAGGTTAAGGAGAATTGTTTCGATAATGTCGTCCATGTGGTGGGCAAAGGCAATCTTTGTGCACCGGAGTTCACGGGCTATGTCAAAAAGCGACTTCCGTCTGTTCCAGCTGCACCAGAAACAACCGTAGGGTTCTTCCTCTCCCTTCCACGCTTTAGGCGGATCAGCGATCACAAAAGGGATTGACTCCAGCTCAAAGTAGTTTATAAGGATGTCCTTGTTCACCCATTTGAAACCCATATCAACAAAACATGCCACAATCTCGTAATTGATGGGCACGAATTTAATCCGTTCCTTGAGAATTTTAACGAGGGAGAGGCTGTCCTTCCCCCCTGAGACAGCTACGAGGACTTTATCCCCTTCTTTTAACATCTTGTAGTCCCAGATAGCCTTACCGACCTTTTTCGAGGTGAAATAAAAGGTACCGTTGTTACTCATTACACCGCGTCAGCCAGCCCCTTAGTCTTCTGGATGAATTCCTTCTTGACCTTCTTTCCATCGACGCAACCGGGCACTTCCACACTGCCTGCCTGAGTGAAACCCAGAAGATCGAAGGTTTTCTTGAACATACCGAGGGCCGGTTGGAATGTGTCTATGTTTTCATCAGCACACGTCATAAGGGTGAGCACTTTCTTACCCTTTAATCTTGAATTGTACTTATTGTCCATGAAGGAGATACCCCTGTCCATGACAAGTTTAAGCTGTCCTGAAGGTCCATACCAATAAATTGGTGTGGCGTAAACGATGAGGTCTGATTCCATCATATATTTGCGAATGTCCTTCATGTCATCGTTAATTTTGCAGATTCCTTTTGGTAGGCATGCATAGCAGCCCTGGCAGGGCCTTATATTCAGGTCGTTGAGGTAGAGCATTCGTACGTTGTGGTTTTTCCGCCTCAGCGCATCGACTAGGGCGTTGACGATCTGGATGGTGTTCCCGTCCTTGCGCGGGCTCCCGAAGAGAATGACTGTTTCCATGGAAATACCTCCTTCGTTGTAATATTCCCTATTATAAAGGTATTTAGACAGAAGGGTCAAGCATAAGAGGGGACAATTAGGTGGATGGGTGAAAGAGGTATGGGACAATGCTGCTGATAGTTCATGGTTTAAACTGAAAAGCTGAACTTCCTTTTTCACCGCAGATGGATACTGATGGACACGGATAAAGACAGATGATTTTGCGTTGACCGGATATGGGATTGAGCTGTATATCCGGTCAATCCTCACGCACCTTTGGTGCGACGAGTCTTACCTTTCTCTCCTGACCGGAGTTGTATCGGGCAGGCTGAGAATCCTTGGGAATTCACAGTCTATCCAAATTCCCAAGGAACATAAACTCTTGTATTCATCATGTTTTCATCTGTGTCTATCTGCGCTCATCTGCGGTTACATTCCTGCCTTACCTCTTTTCCTATCGCCCATAGCCTATTCCTGCCCTCATATCTAGTTGACAGGCAACGTCCTGCCTGCTATACAATCTGGAGTGACTATAAAAATCAGGATGGTAGGTATGAAGAAAATAACCATTTGCTTTTTTTTCATTTCAATTACTTCCCTGTTCTTTTTCCACTCCCTCAGTGCAACGAATGGCGAGAAGGGTTCAACGAGCGTTTCATTCAGTAAGGAGACAGAGGCATGTATTGAGTGCCACCGCATATACAGCCCTGGGATTGTCGCTGACTGGCAAAAAAGCCGCCATGCCACGACAGTTCCGAAAGATGCCATTTCCAAACCAGCACTTCAAAGAAGGATTTCAGCCGAGGCAGTTTCTCAGGGCCTTGCCGGCGTTGCGGTGGGATGCTATGAATGTCACTCTCTCAACAGTGAAGCCCACAAGGATAACTTTGACCACTTTGACCTGAAGATAAATGTAATCGTATCTCCAAATGACTGCAAGATTTGCCATGTAAGGGAAGTTGAAGAATACGGGAGAAGCAAAAAGGCCCACGCCCTTTCAAACCTCGACAAGAATCCGGTGTGCTCCCTGCTCGTGGACTCGATTACAGGCATGAAGACGGTGAAGGGCGGCAGGATTACTACCTCTGGTCCCTCCGAAAACACGAAAAACGAGACGTGCTATGCCTGTCACGGCACTGAGGTAAAATTGAAGGGCATGAAAAAGATTGCCACCGACTTGGGTGATATTGAGGTCCCCGATCTCACAAATCTCCCGAATCACGGCGTGGGAAGGGTTAATCCTGATGGCAGTCGCGGTGCATGTTCTGCATGTCATGCCCGCCACAGCTTTTCAATAGAAGTTGCCCGAAAGCCATATACATGTTCCCAATGCCACCTTGAACCCGACATCCCCGCCTACAATGTTTACATGGAGAGCAAGCACGGGAACATTTTCTCGTCTCAATACCAGCAATGGAAATTCGATACTGTCCCGTGGGTTGTGGGCAAGGATTTTAATGCGCCAACCTGTGCCGCCTGCCATAACAGCCTCGTCGTCAATGAAAATGGTGATGTCATCCAGAACAGGAACCATGATTTCGGGAGTAGACTGTGGGTAAGAATCTTCGGCCTCATCTATTCTCATCCTCAGCCAAAAGACGGGCGTACGTATTTGATCAAGAACAAGGATGGTCTGCCCCTCCCGACTACCTTCGGAGGTGATCTGGCGTCAGATTACCTCATTGATAAGGTTGAGCAGGAAAAGCGCCTTGCCGCAATGGAGAAGACCTGCCGGGCATGTCACAGCAGGAGCTGGACAGAGGGACACTTCACCAAGTTCAACCTCACCATTGCTGAAACTGACAAGATGATAGCAACATCCACAATTATCCTTGCTGATGCCTGGAAAAAAGGACTTGTCAACAAGAAAAATCCCTTTGACGAGAAGATAGAGCACCTGTGGATCAAGGAATGGTTATTCTACGGAAACTCGGTGAGATACGGCTCTGCCATGAGCGGGCCTGACTATACTGCCTTCAAGAATGGCTGGTGGGACCTCACGACTAACCTGGAAAAAATGCGAAGTATTGTCTATCCATCGAAAAAATGATTTGAACCTCTTGAGAATGGGCAGGGATAGGTCATATATTGTTCACGAAGATTAACCAGCATGCAAGGGGTCGAGAGTCCAAGGAAAAACCTGATGGACGAGAGACGAATGAAGATTGAATTGTCTTTGCGTCCGAGTGAGTCTCGCGAGCATCGCGGGAAGAACGGTCGTCCGAGCATAGCGGTCGTCCTTCGGATATACGGCAAAAAGGAGGGTACATATGGTTAAAGAGAAACAGGAACCAAAAGGATGGAACCCATATATTGCGGGGGCACTCGTAGGTTTGTTGCTTGTCTTCTCAGTGTGGTTTACCGGTAAATATATCGGGGCTTCCACAACATTTGTCCGTGCCGCCGGGTATGTGGAAAGGATCTTCGATCCAGGACGTGTGGCATCTATGGAATACTTTAAAAAGGAAATGCCGAAGATCGATTGGCAATTCCTTTTTGTCATAGGGATATTCTTCGGGTCCCTCATTGCGTCTACAACATCAAAAAGTTTTCGATTGCAGGCCCTACCTACCATGTGGGAGAGACGGTTTGGCCCGAGTAAGCTGAAAAGGGGCATCGTCGCTTTTGTAGGTGGCGCCATTGCTATGTTCGGCGCACGCCTTGCTGACGGGTGACCGAGCGGTCACGGACTGAGCGGTTCGCTCCAGTTAGCGGTTAGCGGGTTTATTGCATTAATTTGTTTCTTTGTCGGTGGCCTCATTGTTGCCAACATCCTGTATGCAGGGGGTGCCAAAAAATGAATGAACTCGCTTATGGATTGATAACCGGCATTATTTTTGGTTTTCTCCTGCAGAAGGGCAGGGTTATTCGCTACGACAAACAGATTGGTGCACTGCGGTTACTCGACATGACCATCGTTAAATTCATGTTCTCTACCATCCTCGTGGCGATGGTGGGTGTTTATTTATTGAAAGACCTGGGCATTGCAAAACTCTCAATAAAAACTACAGTTCTCGGCGGTAATATTGTTGGTGGTCTCCTGTTCGGTGTTGGCTGGGGCCTTTTCGGATACTGCCCTGGTACTGCAGTGGGTGCCCTCGGCGAAGGAAGATGGGATGTGATCTGGGGTATTCTCGGGATGTTGACGGGTGCAGCCATCTTCGCTGAGGCTTTCCCGATCATGAAACGGACTGTCCTCACGTGGGGTGATTACGGAAAGATTACCCTTCCGCAGGTTTTCGGGGTAAACCATTGGATCGTTATAGCGGTGATTTGGGTTTTGGGGATCAGTCTCTTCTGGTGGATTGAGAAAAAGAAACTGTAACGAATTGACGACGGACGAGAGACGCACGTCCAAGCGTAGCGATCATCCATCGTCCATCATGAGTGGTATTCTTCAAGGGATAAGATTATAAATACAAGGAGAATGGTATGAGCACAGAAAGGTTGGTCGTTATCGGTGGTGTTGCTGCGGGAATGAGCGCAGCAAGCAGCTATAAACGCTTAAAACCTGAGGCTGAGGCAATTGTCCTTGAAAGGGACTACTTTATCTCTTATGGCGCGTGCAGCCTCCCCTACTACGTGTCTGACGATGTCAAGGACTTCAACCAGCTCATTTCCCTTACTCCCAAAGTGGCAACAGAAGAAAGGGGTATTGATGTCCGGACCCGTCACGAGGTCATAGATATCGATCTTGAAAAGAAGCAAGTCCACGTGAGGGATCTGGAGAAAAATGAAGCATCAGTCCTGGCCTATGATAAACTCGTAATCGCAACCGGTGGACTCCCGATCAAGCCGCTTTTTCCCGGCATTGATCTTGAACATGTTTTTACCATCAGGACACTCCTTGATGGCATTGCCATTAAAAAGTTCATCGACGATTGGGGGGCATACGAGGTATGTGTCGGTTCCCCTGAGTGCCTCTATGTCAATCGCTATGGTGATGAGAAACGAACCATGAAGGCTGTGATAGTCGGGGGTGGGTATATCGGAATGGAAATGTGTGAATCGCTACGTAAGCGGGGCCTTGAGGTGACGGTGATTGAGAAGATGGACCGCGTACTCGGGACCATGGACACCGAGATAACGTCCATCGTAGAAGAAAAGCTGATCGCAGAAGGGGTACAGCTTTACAAGGAAACATCTGTTGAGGGTTTTAAAGGGTCTAAGGGTAAGGTGCAAAAAGTTATTACCGACAAGGGCGAATTTGATGCCGACCTTGTTCTCCTGTCAATAGGGGCACGGCCCAACTCTGAGCTTGCAAAAAAAGCAGGGATTGGTCTTGGCGTAGCTGGTGCAATAGAGGTTGATGAATATATGCGAACGAATGTGCCTGGTGTTTTTGCTGCTGGCGACTGCGCTGAGGCCATGCACCTTGTGACCGGCAAGAAGGCGTACATTGCCCTTGGCACAACAGCAAATAAACAGGGAAGACTCGCAGGGGAGAATGCAGCAGGGCTCAACAAGAAGTTTGATGGCATAGTAGGCACGGCAGTGACCAAGATCTTTGACCTCGAGGTTGCCAGGACCGGGCTATCCTCCATTGACGGCCAGCGGGAAGGCCTCAAGTCTTTTGCATCTACCATTAAAGGATGGTCACGTAGTAAGGCCTATCCTGCTGGAAAGAGGATGACGGTGCTCTACCTCGTAGAGGAAGGAACCGGCAGGCTTCTCGGGGCTCAAATGGTAGGCCAGGAAGGGGTGGCACACCGGATTGATACACTCGCTGCTTGCCTCTATGGTCGAATGACCATTGATGACGTGGCAAGCCTTGATCTTGGCTATGCACCGCCATTCGCCACGGTATGGGATCCCATCCTCGTGGCTGCGAATGTTGCCTTGAAAAAGTTGAAGTGAGGCTGAGGATGAAAAGGAGACTGGCATGCAAAAGGTAGTTCTTTTCGCATTTAATGGTGAGCTTATGTGTTTCATCCATGTGCTTCTCAACGCACTGGAAATGAAGGAGAAGGGCATTGGAGTAAAGATCGTTATTGAGGGGTCTGCCACAAAACTCATTCCTGATCTCGGGGTAGAAGGCAACCTTTTAAACGGACCATTCAGGAAAGCCCAATCAGAGGATCTGATTGAGGGAGTATGCAAAGCGTGCGCAACCAAAATGGGTACCACGGAAGATGCGAAAACCCTGGGGCTTCCCTTATTGGGTGATATGTGGGGGCATCCTGGTATGGCGAAGTACTTACAGGATGGATACGAGGTAATTACTTTCTGAAATTAATGGCCCTGGGTTGTCTCGCCCAGGGCCATTAACTCATTTCTGAACTTATACTTAGTAGTTTTCTGCGAGCAACTCGTAATGAGCCTGGGGATGGTCACATGCAGGACATTGTTCAGGTGCTGTTGCCCCTTCACTGATGTATCCACAGTTCCTGCATCTCCATTTTACCGATCCATCTTTCTTGAATACCTTGCCTTCCTTCACATTGGCAAGAAGTTTGCGATACCGTGTTTCGTGACCAACCTCGGCCCTTGCTATTTCTCGCCAGACCTTTGCGATCTCGG
>Ga0209253_10001891_pt1 | contig 18461 bp, 17 predicted proteins | sample FrelakmetBRP12BR_FD_187145 | JGI IMG/M metagenome (GOLD analysis project Ga0209253, IMG submission 187145) | Freshwater lake sediment microbial communities from the University of Notre Dame, USA, for methane emissions studies - BRP12 BR (SPAdes)... | ecosystem: Environmental > Aquatic >... | reverse complement strand
TAACCACGCGGGGCAAATCCCAGGTCACGCTTTCCGATGCCACGGTGCCGCCGCCGTAACATTCTCCCTTGATGAGAGATACGCGCGTGTGTTTCCCGGTGGCCGGGGTGAAAACGGTCATGGCCTGGATGCGCGTCATCATATACACTTCACGGCGGCCGCGCTCCCAGGGCGGGAAATAACCGCCTTTTTCCAGCACCGCGACCTTGAGCCCGGCTTTGGCGAGATAATGCGCCATGACGCTGCCGCCCGCGCCGGAGCCGATGATGCATACGTCCACCGGGCCGACAACCTGGCCCGCTGTAATATCCGCGTATGAGTAAATCATCTGCCTTGCTCTCCAATCCGGTCGCTCAGCAGTGCCGGATCAAGCTGGACTTCCGACTCCGGCGGCATCCAGCCTGTGGCCTTTGGCCCTGCGTAGCCGATGCGCGGCCACACGATCCGCTGCTCCGCGGCAATGTCTGCTTCCCCGTTTGCGTCGCTGTAGTAGCCGAGGAAGCAGATGGTGCGCTTCAGGCTGATAATATCCTCATACGCCAGCGGCGCGATCCGCTCTATTATGGGGAGCAGCGGCTCAACCAGGCGCAGCAGGCGCAGGTAGCGCAGCATGATGAGAAAGTCTGGCGATGCGTTCTGCGCGGCAAAGAACCAGTCGAGATTTTTTGCCACATCCACGGTGCCGTCAAGCACCGGCCCGTCAGGGACAATATTTTTTGCCATGCGGTTAATGTAATGGTATTCGCTGGGAGTGAGGAATGAAAGCGCGGGCGAGAGGCCGGTCGCAGCCTGCCCTGTTCTGCCGGCAATGCTCCAGGGCCCGACGAGCGCAGCGGTCATGGCCGCCAGCCCCCTGATAAAAGCTCTTCTCGTCAAAGCCATTTTTTTATCCTTGTATCGCTACAGGGCTGAAAGAGACAGCGCTTTCGCTGTAATCAACGGCTGCATTCAAAACTGGGTAATCAGAGACAAGTGTGCCAGCTCTTTGCCGATGGCCCTGGTGAGCATCGTGTCGCCGATTGAATCGCGCGCCTCAAAAGTTTTGCGGATGGCCTCTTTGCGGGCGTTCAATTCCTTCATGTACTCCGCAGGGCTGGGTGCTTCATTTTTCCAGAGATCACTATAGACCTTGAGGTAATCAAGGGTCAGGCTCATGAGCCGCTCCTGGTTTTCTTTTGTTGCGTCAGCTTCAGTGGTGATGAGATAGGGTGAGGCGGCGGCCCGGAACCAGTTCTCACTTCTCACGTTTGACGGCGGAAACTGTTCAAGCCCCCGGCCATAGATATCCTCCAGCGGCGCGAGATACTTTTCCAGGTAGGGAAGATCGCGGATGCAGTCAGCAAGCGGGTAGAAGTCGATGATAAAAAAGCTCCCCTTGGCGCTTTCAGCCCAGTAGCTGGAATAGACGGGCAGCGCGTGGTCATCATCGGGCCATATCATGAGCGCATAGGACATGAGCTTCTCGCGGAAGCTGCCCACGCCGAACGCTATCTTCTCAAGCTTTGGCGCCTTATAGAGATATTTGTAACCGGTGTAGCCTTCGCCATTCTGGTTCCACAGGGGCCGGATATCATAACCGCGGTACTCTTCCATGACGGTCCCGCCGAATCCTTTAATTGCCTCCTGCACTTTTTCTGCGTATGGTGGAAATGTATAGTCCTCGCTCATAGACCCTCCTCGTTATTTGAAATTTTAAACAACACAGTTTTTATACCACATTCAGCTGCCGGCAGCACTTCAATAACTGCAGACATTAATTGTTCTTACGGCAATCCCCTACCTGCCATAGGTTTTTTGGTCAATGAGCTTCCCCCGCATGTAGGTCTCCTCCGACTGTAGCGTGCCGTTTTCATCATACATCTTCCAGGGCCCCTCCTGCAGCCCGTCCCGGTAGTTTCCTGCTGCCTGCACCTGACCATTTTCATAATAGAGCCGGTACATACCGTCCCGCGCAGCCTGGCGGTAGTTAATTTCAGATTTAAGTTTACCGTCCGGATAATATTCTTTTCTCAGGCCGTCCATGATAAAGCCCGAACACCCGGCAAGCAATAGTGCCAGCAGTAATGCCAGAAGCTTTTTGTAGTACATTGTTGAGCCCTCTTGTTTGAAGTATGGAATATTTGAGACACAGCTCTGCAAGAAAATGATCCAGTTCTTTGCATTTCTGTATGTGTCTTATAATTCCGGCGGTGTTTTGTTTATATATCTCCAGCGGATCTGAACCTTCCTCAGCCTCCAGCTTCCCAGAGTGCATTGCCGATACCTTTATTGTAATGAAAGTATATTATCCTTTTGGGCGTTACGCGAATCATGCGCATAATACCTTTAGGCATCTGGGCCGGCTTGCCGGTCAGCTTCGTGATTTCGTCAAGCATCGGCTTGAACAGCTCAAGCCCCCGGGCAAATTCCGGGGTGTCATCAGTAAAAACATCGGCAATCCCCCAGATATTGACCCCGCGGATGGAGCGCATCTTGTGCGTGGAGGTGCCGATGCCCACGCCGACATGGTTGTTATCCCGGATATTGTGAAACTTTTTGCCGCCCTCGCTCATGATGTACAGGGTGAGGCCGTCATGCATGTAATCAACCACCGACACATGCGGCATGCCGTCAGCGCCGCAGGTGGCAAGGGTGCAGGGCTGCTTTTTCCCGAGGTAATCGATGATCCCGGCCTCAAGCTCCTCTTTTGATGGATGCTTTCTTTCCAGGCCCAGCACCCGGATCATCCCGTCGATTATTTTGTCTCGCTGCTCTTCGGTTAATTCCTGAAACGCCATGGCACCTTCTCCTTTTTGTATTGTCAAAACTGAACCACAGAGCTTATGTGTACTGGAGTTAAGGAGTTTAGAGTTCAGGAGTTAATAAACTCCAACACTCATAACCCATCCTGCTTTTTACCGGAACGCCGGGCAAATTTCAATAAATTTCAGAATACATACCGCGCTGATAAAATTATAATTCTGCCGGGCAATGCGTTGTGCTATAGTGCTGCCTGGAGAAAAAAGTTGTTGGGACCGGAACTTGCCGCAATCACACCTCGTATACATAGATCAACTCATGTGAAGGAGATTTACCATGGACAGGCTTCAATGGCAGGCAGGGCTAATGGAAAAAACTGACGCGCTGTGTGAAATATTCCCCGCAATCATCCGCAACCGCTGGCGGCAGCGGCTTATCTACAATGCAGAAAAGATTGCAGCCTATGAAGGCTCATCAGCGGTGACTGATGATATCTTCTGGAGGTCTGTCTACGAGGTCTTCCCCGGCGGCTACGAGCCGCTGATTTTGCGGGTGAAGGATCTTGAAGCGATGAAAGCATACGCGGCGTCGTCGCGCGATCAGGAAAACATCGAGCCCGGCGCCGAACCCCTGACCATTACCCGCTGGTCAGGCGGGACCGGCGCTGTTACGCCCGTGCCTCCGGGCAAAAAAATATTGGCCGTCAACTCAAGCCCGCGCAAAGGCGGCAACACCGATGTCATGATTGATGAGCTGCTGCGGGCCTGCGTGGATAACGGCGCGGAGGTTGAGAAGCTGTATCTCAGTGACCTGAACATAAAGCCCTGCAGCGGCTGCAGGGCCTGCAGAAAGGTTGACGTGAAAACCATCTGCGCGGTAAAGGATGACATGACCGAGTTCATGTACGATAAAATGTACGCCATGGACGGGATTGTCGCGGGGTTTCCCATCTACACGGCCCGGGAGAACTCTATCATGGCAAACTTTATGGACCGCTGGGACTGTTTCGCCAACCCGTTCCTGACCCGCAGGATGCCGGGCGGGAAAAAAGGGGTGGTGGTGTGCTCGTGGATGTGGCCCAACCCTGTTGCCTATGATAACATTGTAGAGAACATGGTAATACTGCTCAGGCTGCATGGCGTGGAGACAACCGAAGTGCTGACCCTGTCAGGTACCAGGGGGAAAAAGCACGGCAAGGGCGTGGTAAAGAATCACCCCGGCATTCTGCATACTGCCTACCAGTCGGGCATTGATTTTCTGCGCGGGCTGTGAAGACTATGATACTCTCTTAAAAAAAACAGCCCGGCGTGGCTGTCGGGACGCAAAGAGCCCCGCAATGGCACCATTGACCAGCTTTGAAAAGCGCATCAAGCGACATATAATCGGCCGCGGGCAGGAATTTTTCATAGTGACTGCACCCGGCCTCGAACAGCTCTGCTATGATGAGCTGCTGCAGCTCCCGCTTTCCTCTCAAAAAGCCGCTATTGTCGAAGGCGGCATCGAATTCACCGGCCGCCTGCATGACTGCTACCTGGCAAACCTTCACCTGCGCCTGGCAAACCGTATTATCATGCGCGTTGCCCGGTTTAAATCCTCAAACTTTCAGCGGCTGGGTAAAAAGATATCCGGGATTCCCTGGGAACTGTATCTTCCCCGCACCAGCACGCTCAAGGTACACGTAACATCCCGGCATTCACGGCTCTATCATAAGGGGGCAGTTGCCGAATGTTTTATGGAAAAGATAGCACCGCGCCTTGCAGCATACGCACCGGAGGCAGGGTCCATTGATGCTGCCGGCCAGCAGATTTTTGTGCGCATTGTTGATGATCATTTTATTGTTTCTCTTGACAGCAGTGGCGAGCTGCTTCACAAGCGGGGCTTGAAAAGCCATCGTGCCGCTGCGCCCCTGCGAGAAACCATTGCAGCAGCAATACTAAAGATCGCAGGCTTTACGGAGAACGAACCGCTTATCGACCCGATGTGCGGCTCAGGGACTTTTTCTCTTGAAGCAGCCCTGCTGGTTAAACATATCCCCGCAGGCTGGTTCAGGAGTTTTGCTTTTATGGATTGGCCAAGCTTTTTACCTGAACGCTGGCACTATATGCGGCGGCAGAGCGAAGCAATATTTGCTGAAAAAACTGAACCGCAGATTTTTGCTTCTGACCGGGACGGCGCTGTCTGCGTGGAACTTAAAGCCTGTGTGGATCGCTATCATCTCACTGATGCAGCGCAGGTTATGTGTCAGGATTTTTTCAAACTCGAGCCCGCAGACGTTACCAAAAGAACCGGGCTGGTGGTTTTGAATCCTCCTTACGGGATGCGCATAGGAGAGAGAGAGGCGGCTGCGGGCCTTTTTACCGAACTATGCGGGAAACTGCAGCGATCATATGCAGGATGGAAACTGGCATTACTTGTTCCTGATGTATCCTTGCTTGACAGAACCCCCTTTGACGGTCTCGCCACCCATCATTTATTTCATGGGGGGCTTAAGGTGCTGCTGCTTACCGGGAGAATTTAATGGGCTTGCGGCTGCCTCTGCAAAGAGGCATAGAAAAAAACTGCCAGTTTTTAAAACTATCCATAACTATGAGTAATAATTTGCATGAATAGGAATAGTTACCTGCTTTAACGCTACGTTAAGAAAAATTTAAGATAAATAATAGGTTGTCATGCCCAAATAGTTGTTCATTTCGTCTTGTTAAGCCAATAGGAAACATTTTCTTGTGCATCAAATTGTATTTAATAATAAAAATGCAATCTAAGCCTGCATAATAAAAATTTATATTTACAATAATTATTTTTTATGTTATACGTTATATAACAAGTGAGGGAAAAAAGAATTCGAAAGGAGAGATGTCAGATGAGAAGAAAAAACAAAGAGCTGAATTCTGAATCCTCTATTCTGACAGCAGACGAAGTGGCAGAGTATTTAAAACTCTCTAAAATTACCGTCTATAAGCTGGCAAAAGATGGATCATTACCAGGATTCCGTGTAGGTGGGTCCTGGCGCTTCAGCAAGAGCAACATTGAAAAGATGATGTCATAACGAATTTAATTCGAAGCTCTAAAAAAGGAGTTCTGTTACTTTATTACAGAACTCCTTTTTTATTGGTGCGCCAGGCATGGTAAATTAATGGAAAATTTATTACACAAAATAACATTTGACTATTATTTTAATATTTTTTAAAGTCAAAAGCGGCAATGTTCAGGGAATCAAACATGCAAGAGAATCTGCTGCTGATAAATAATAGCCGGGTGAAAACAAACGATACGATTGTTCTGAAAAACCCCTATACCCTGGAAGTAATCGCGCATGTCAGCAGGGCATCAATAGCAGAAGCCGCGCAAGCGGTTGAAGCAGCCCATGCAGCTTTTGCGGTTTGCCGGAAGCGGCCGGCCTATCAGCGGGCGGCACTACTCAGAAAGACTGCTGAACTCATAACAAAGCATGGTGCCGCGCTTGCTGAAACCATTGCGTTGGAAGCCGGCAAGCCGATAAAGGCGGCAAAAGTTGAAGTGTCACGGGCGGCGATGGTATTTCAGCTGGCTGCAGAAGAGGCATTGCGGATTATTGGAGAAGTTTTGCCTCTTGATATTGCGCCGGACGCCGGCAACCGGATTGGTATAACCAGACGGTTTCCGCTCGGACCGGTGCTGGCGATTACGCCGTTCAACTTTCCGCTCAACCTGGTAGCCCACAAAATAGCCCCCGCCATTGCGGCAGGCAATACTGTTGTGCATAAACCATCATCTGCTGCTCCCCTGACTGCCCTGCGGCTTGGAGAACTTCTGCAGGAAGCCGGCATGCCTGCCGGCATGGTTAATGTTATTCCGTGCACCCCTGATGTTGCGAAATCCCTGATCGCAGACGAGCGCATAAAAATGATCAGCTTTACCGGAAGCCCTGAGGTGGGATGGACTATCAGGGCACAGGCAGGGAAAAAGAAGGTTGCCCTGGAACTGGGGGGAAATGCAGGCGTCATTATAGAGCCTGATGCTGATCTGCACACCGCTGTCGAGCGCTGTGTCTTTGGCGGCTATGTCTTCGCCGGCCAGGTCTGCATATCCGTGCAGCGCATTTATATCCATGAATCAATATATAAAGAATTTACCAGGGAATTTGTGGCAGGGGTCAAAAAGCTCAAGACCGGGGACCCCCTGCTTCCGGAAACAGATGTCGGCCCTCTCATCAGCCCGGCTGAGGTCAAGCGCGTGCAGGAATGGATCGAAGAAGCACAGCAGCTGGGAGGAACAGTCCTCACGGGCGGATTTTATGAGGGAACCATCTATCAGCCAACCGTACTTGCAGATGTTCCAAAGGGCGCGCGCTGTGTAAGCAGCGAACTGTTTGCACCGGTTACGGTTCTGTGCTCCTATAAAAATTTTGACGAAGCACTACGCGAAGTAAACGATTCCATCTATGGCCTGCAGGCCGGTGTTTTTACCAAAAACATTGACAAGGCGCTTACTGCTTTCAACCGGCTGGATGTGGGCGGGGTCATGATAAACGAGGTGCCGACCTTTCGGGTTGATAATTTCCCCTACGGCGGTGTTAAACACTCCGGGCTGGGACGGGAAGGGGTGCGCTATGCCATTGAGGAGATGACCGAAATCAAGATTATGGTGCTGCATAATAGCGCCTAAGGCAGTGTTCTGAAACAGTAGGAGAAGACGAACGATGAAAAAAAACACGGTTGTTATGCTGTTGGTTATTATGGTAGTTGCAGCTGCCGGCGCAGTCTATTTTTCCCAAAAAACCCTTGTTGATACCATTTCCCGTCCGGCTGTTGAAGAAGAAAAAAAAGCCTGGGAGCAAAAGACTAAGCAGCTTGAAAGCGAAGTCAGTGCTCTTAAGGAAGAGATAAAAAAGACAGAGCCAACGATTCCCCAGGAAAAACTGAACGACGCCTTTGGCAAAACGCTGTCTGCTGCACAAACGGAGAAAGCAGACAGCTGTGAGGAGGCAAAATCCCGGGCGCTCAAATTTTTCAGCTACCTTGATCAGAACGGTTACCTCAAAGCCCGCTCTATTGAGGGCAATGCCTACGACCAGTACCAGAAGGCCGTAGCGCTGCTGGAAAAAAACAGGCCCCTGATAAGCGGTGAAACACAGGATTTATATACCCTGATGAGAAATATTTCCTACTTCTACCGGGTACTGGGAGCTAATAATATACAGCTGGTCAGGGCACTATTGACTAAAGAAGCAGCCCTTATGGAGCCGACAATAAAGCTGTTTTTTGCATGGACCAGCCCGTGGCAGGAATGCGCAGAGCAGAACAGCGCGCGCCTTTCAGCAGAGGCGCTCTATGACTATGCAGGTTTTTTTCTCACGACCATTGCCGGGCATTCATATCTTGCGCGCCGGGACTCGAAAATAAGGACGGTAGTGCTCTACTATTGTCTTATCATCCTTGATAAAGCAAATGAGCAGGGCTTGAACAAATACGGCATTGATATCAGGCAGCCGCTTGATTCCGCCATCGATGATATTGAAAACCAGCGGGGACTTCTCTACCGCACCGATTACCTGAACACCTTAAACGCTCTCAAAAAGAGATACCAGGGACAAACAACTGCCAATTAACCAGCAATGACAACAGATACTCTTTTTTCGCCGGTCTTGATTGAACTGCTGCAAAAAGCCCTGGAGACGCTGCCGGATGGTCTCATTATTATTGATACTGCGGGAGAGCCGCTTTTTGCAAACTCAGCGGCACGGCAGCTGCTGAACAGCAACAAAACCTCGCTTTCCTTCTATGAAAAGCTTCTCTACCTCCTGTCTTTTGATCCGTTAAGCTTTCTGGAAGATACTGAAAAGGAGGTGCTGGTCAAGAATATAACCTATAACATTGCGGTGCTTCCTCTCTACACCAATACCCACAAAAGCGGTGTGGCCCTGTTTTTAAAGAATTGCCACTTATTGAAACATACGGAAGAAATAAAAACCGATTTTGTTTCTATTGCCTCCCATGAACTCCGCAACCCGCTTACTGCCATGAAGAATGCCCTTGAGATACTCTCTACCAGGGCAGCGGGAGATTTGACCGCCGCGCAGGAGAATTTCCTCAAAATAGCCATGCGCAATGCCAACCGTATAGCCACCCTGGTCAACGAATACCTGGACCTGTCAAAAATCACCCTCGATAAGATGCCGTTTGAGTTTAAGATCCATACCGTACGAGACATTGTGCTTCCGGTTATTGAAGGATTCAGGGAACGGGCCGGACTGAAAAAAACATCGTTAAACGTTGATATTCCCTCTCAACTTCCCCGAATTCTTGCCGATATTTCCAAAGTAGAGCAAATTTTTGTAAATCTTGTCGACAATGCACTGAAATATAGTGCGGAAGGAGGTTCCATCAGTATCACCGCACAAGAAGTGCATGTGCTGGTACGGGATAATTACGAGCAGTCAATGGTGGAAATAGTGGTGGCAGATACCGGCATTGGTGTTCCGGAGAATAAGCGGGAACTTATATTTAATACGTTTTACCGTATCAACCGGGCCATGGAGGTTAAGGAAGAGGGTATGGGGCTGGGGTTGGCGGTGGTTAAAAAACTGGTTGAACGCCACGGCGGACAGATTCATGTTGAAAGCAATGTGCCCAACGGCAGCAGGTTCTGTTTTACCATACCCAGCTATGAAGGGGAGCGCAGGGATGCAAACCTCCGTTTGCTTTTTGACCGCGAGTTTCAGCGGGCCCGGAAAAATCAGAGTTCATTATCCCTGATTGCAATTTTTATTGAGAATTTTGAAGCCATGCAGAAGCACTGCGGAGAGCAGGAGGCCCAAAAGGTTCTAACAGAACTGGAATCTTCGGTTAAACACAGTCTCTATCATCCTGCAGATCTTTTTATCTCCCATAACAAGGGAGAAATACTGGTTGTTATTTGTGAGACCCAAAAGATTGGCGCTGAGGTCATATGCGAAAGAATAGAGCGGAACGCCGAGAAGATTTTGCGTCCCCTGAGCGAAGCCCTGAATGCTCCGGTGCGGTTTCGCTTTGGCATTGCCGTATATCCGGATGATGCCCAGACCCAGCGCGAGTTGTTCAGAACAGCGTTAGCCATGGCCAGAGGAGAAGCACGTGAAGAATAAAAAGATTTTAATCGTCGATGATGAAAGCGATATTATTGATACCATAAGCTTCCGTCTGCAGCAGGAGGGGTATGATTGTATCTCCGCCGGCGACGGCATAGAAGCTCTGAAAAAAGCCCGCACCGAGAAACCCGATCTTATCATTCTTGATGTCATGCTGCCGAAAATGAACGGCTACAAGGTGTCGCGCCTTTTGAAATTTGACGAAAAATATCAGCACATCCCGATCATCATGCTTACGGCAAAAACCCAGGATTCTGAACGCATCACCGGCATTGAAACGGGAGCAGATGGCTATATCACGAAGCCGTTTGATATGGACACCCTGATTGCGATGATACAGAAGCATATGCAATAGAGTGCAGGAGTTGAGAGATGCGGAGTTAAAAAGCATAACGAAAATGAAACGCAACAACTCTTGAACTCCATAACTCATATCGTTGAGGTTATTGGTGACCGTTTTCAGTTATAAAGCGCGCGATCAAAAAGGCAACGCCATCATTGGTACGGTGGAATCTTCCACTCTAGAACTTGCCGGTGCGCACCTTGATAGCCTGGGCTACATACCCATAGCTGTTAAAGAGCAGCCAACATCACCGCTGCTGAAGATAGCTGATTTTTTTGTGCGCAGCATTCCGCCCGAAGATATAATATTTTTTACCTTCCAGATATCTACCCTGATAGGGGCCGGGGTGCCGCTGCTTGAGAGCCTCAAAACAATATCGCAGCAGATGAAGAATGAGCAATTTAAAAAAATTCTGGAACAGGCCTGCCGGGACATCGAAGGTGGCAGCAGCCTGTCAGAAAGCCTGGCGAAACATCCGAAACTATTTCCCGCGGTTTATGTAAATATGATTCGTGCCGGCGAGGCCTCGGGAAAGCTGGAGGAGATTTTCCTGCGCATTGCCGAGATGGCGGAACATGAAGCAGACACCCGGGAAAAAGTTAAAACAGCTATGCGCTATCCAAAGATGGTGGTCACGGCGCTAATCCTGGCGCTTGCTATCGTGGTGATTTTTGTTATACCGCAATTTGTGAACATCTTTAAGCAGTTTAAAGTTGCACTGCCTTTGCCCACCAGGATACTGATAGCCATGAATACTCTGATGCAGGATTACTGGTTCTATGTTCTGGCGGTCATTATCGGCTTGAGCATTGCTATCACGTGGTATGTCAGGACGTCTCAGGGGAAACACCTGTGGGACAGCCTGAAGATTAAAATACCGCTATTAGGGCCCCTGTTTCTGAAGGCGTCGCTGTCCCGGTTTACTCATATTTTAGGGTTGCTCAATCAGAGCGGGCTTCCCATCATTGAGAACCTGCGGATTACAGCCAGCACCATTGACAATGTGATCATATCCGAGGCAATAGATACGATACGGGAAAGTGTTTACCGCGGCACCGGTCTTGCCGAGCCCATGAAACGGAATAAGCTGTTTACCCCCCTGGTCATACAGATGGTTGCGATAGGGGAAACCTCCGGTATGCTTGATGAGACGCTGTCTAAAGTGGCAAAGTTTTATGATATGGAGGTAGAGAACGACACCAAGAGGCTTGCAATCTACATAGAGCCATTGCTGACCGTGGTGCTCGGCGCGGCAGTACTGTTTTTTGCATTGGCGATTTTTCTGCCCATGTGGGATATGACAAAGTTTGCGAAAACCTGAGCAATCAGGCGGTAACAAAGATGGCAGCAGGGGCACTGATTTTTTAAAAGGCCCCGGGTACAGCCTTAAAATATATAAAAATTGTTTTAAATTTTTGTTTGGAGTATACTATTAATAAAAGGAGGGACTATCAGGTAATACTAAAGACAAACAAGGATAACGGCGATAATTACAAATACAGAAAACAATGAGAGAGCGAAATACAGTAAGCAGATAGAATTAAACCATATTTTTTCAGTCAAGCAACGAAACAAAGGAGGAAATAGTTATGAAAAAGTCACAAAAGGGTTTTACACTTATTGAACTGATCATGGTCATCGTGATCCTTGGTATTCTTGCTGCTATAGCCATTCCGCGCTATATTGATTTAAAGAGTTCTGCTGCAGATGCCACGGCACGGGCCATACTGGGCTCAATGCGCTCAGCCAATTCGATGCTCTATGCCCAGTATGTTGTTAAAAACACAACCTATGACTGGACATCGGTTGTCACCAATGCTCAGATCCAGGGCGTTGATGCCACTGCAGCAGGTGCCAGCACCATGTCGGTCAGCATCGCAGGAAATACGTACACGTTTTCCTACAGCACAACTGCTCCGGGAACGGTTTATTCTGCCACAGCTACCTGGTGATTTGCAGCTCGAGAGATGAACTGCGTAACAAAGTACCACCTATTGCCGAAGTTGAGACTGTTTTGCAGACGGATCAATGCTCCGTGACTAATCCGGCTACAGCTAATACAAGAAGGGTCAAATCAAGCGATGTATATGCTTCTTTGACCCTTCTTGCTGCTGCAGTATTGTTTTTTATCGACCTCATTCCCGGCAGATTTCTCCTCATTGAGAGGGATTTAAGCGCCTACTTTATCCCCCCCCGGTTCTTCTGGGTGGAGAGCATCAAGCGGGGGGATTTCCCCTTATGGAATCCGTATCAGTTCTGCGGGTATCCCTTTTTTGCCAACCCGCAATACGCTATCCTCTATCCTTTAAACAGCATTTTTTTTATTCTCCCGTTTGATATAGCTTTCAACACTATTATTGTTCTTCATTTCTTTCTGTCCGGCGTGTTTACCTATCTGCTCTTGAGAGATTTAAAAGCGGGCGCTGTCGGCGCACTCATTGCCGGCCTTATTTTCATGCTGAGCGGGTATCTGCTCTCTATTCACAGCCTTTTGCCAACGCTCCTCACGGTAACCTGGACTCCCCTGATCATCATGTTTTTCAGGAGGGCGCTGATGCGTCCGGGCAGCAGCAATGAGATTATAACCGCCGTCCTTATGGCTGTTTCATTTTTAGGGGGAGGGCTTGAGAATGTCTACGGAAATGTCATTATTCTTCTCTTGATGCTATTTTTTTGTGCTGAGCGGCACAAAAATTTGCTCTATGGCTTTCGCAGCCTTGCCATGGTGCTCTGCATCTTTGCCCTGCTTGCCGCGATTCAGCTCATTCCCTGTCTCGAGCTGTTCAGCCATTCAATACGCGGCAGGGGGCTTTCCTTCCACGAAGCAACAACCTGGAGCTTTTCTCCGAAGGACATGCTCCTGTTTTTTTTCAATGATGCCTATGGATATTTTATTAATAAAGACAAATACTGGAGTAATCAATGCTGGCTGAAGACGCTTTATACCGGAGGACTTCCCTTTATTCTAAGCCTCCTCTATTTTTTATTAGGCCGGGGAAGAAAGCTCTATGCCGCCTTGATAGTGAGCTCTGTTTTTTTGTCCCTGGGGCAATACAACCCGCTGTATCCCTTGCTGTTTAATTATGTTCCCCTGTTCGGGGGGCTCAGGTATCCGGTAAAATTTCTCTATATAGCGATATTAACGCTTTCTATAACATCAGGTTTGGGATTCCAGGCTCTTTGTGGAGAGCAGTATCGCGCAAGGATTAAGAAACTGCTGCTCTCATGGTCCTGTGTGTCAGCACTGCTGCTGCTTCTGCTGACGCTGCAGCATGAAACGATTGAAGGCCTGCTTAAAATATGGGGTTTTGATTTCCCCGCGTACAATTACCTCGCCATAAATCTCTTTCATGCGAAACGTTTTTTATTCTATTGCATTCTTTTTTTGCTTTTGCTGTGGGTCGGGTGTGAATCGGGATGGAAGAAATGGGCATCGGTCTTATTGACCATTTGTCTCATAGCTGACCTTTTTGGCATTATGGGTTTTTATGGAAAGGAAAAGACAGCTGACTATTTCAAGAAAACCCGGATAGAGGAAATTATCACTGCGGACCGGGACTGGTTCCGGACCTTTTCAACCGCAAAGACTACGGCGCAGGACAGTTCTATTTTATTAGCCGGCTGCTCGCCGTTTGAGGCAATGAAGGAAAAACACCTGCCGACCATGAACATGCTTTACAATATTCACGATATGTGGGGGCTTGATGTTATCCGCCTGCAGCGAAGCGATGATCTGTATGGGGCATTTACTACCCGTGCATCCATTGGTGATACTAATCTGCTTGAACTCTACGGGGTAAAATATGTTGTATCAGTTACCCCGCTTGACAAGGAGCGCAGCTTTGAGCTTGTATCTGCCCGTTTAGAGGGGCTTTCGGGCGCACGAGAGGAACTGATAAACAAGAATACCATCAAGCTGTATCAAACCCGGAATTTTCATGAACGGGCGTGGCTGGTTAAAAACTACCGGGTGCTGGCTGCAAAAGAAATTCTTCAACCACTTCTCTCAAAGTCATTCCACCCGGACCAGGAGGTTTTTCTTGAAGAGCAGCCGCAGTGGGAGGGCGATGTTGCACATGCTGCGAAACCCGGTTCGGTGCGCATGTTGTCCGAGAGCAATAATTCGTTACGGTTGCGCGTTACGGTGCCGCAGAATTCATTGCTGGCAGTAAGTGATACCTACTACCCGGGGTGGAAAGCCGTGGTGTACCCGGTGCAAAACAATGAGGTTTGGAAATCGGGCGGAAAACCAAAAAAAATTATGCGGGCAAACTATGCGTTCCGGGCCATTGCCCTTGAGCCCGGAGAATATGAGGTGCACTTTACGTATGAGCCGGTGAGCTTTAAAATCGGAGCGCTTATAAGCATTCTAACACTAATCGGGATCGCAGCATGGTTTTATGTGCGGCGCAAGAAATAATGTTGCTTCGTGCGCTTGTCTTTTAAATCAGCTGCCTGCGGTTTTGTGCAGAGAAAAGATATGACAGGGCATACAGGAGCAATACTACCAGCAGCAGCGCTTTTATTCCCATTACAAAAGAAAGCGGCTCCAGAAGCCCGCCAAGGGCAGCGCCCATGAGGTTTGAGCCAAAGGCCGTGTCCCTGGATGCAGCGTTGCTGAACGAAGTAATAAAAATGAGTCCGGCAAAAAATATCGGGATATTGATGATGAGCGACACCAGAATTGATTTAGCGGGATACCCGAAATTATTAAAAATATCCAGGGGAATAAAATATACCATCAGAACAGAAGCCAGCAGAATGGTATAAACAGGCAGGGTATTTTTAATTTGAAAATAATAGGCACATATGTTTGCCAGCAGTATGAGCACCAGGATGGCGGATATAATATAGGCGTTGACCATCCAGGTTGAGCCAAACAGCAGGGCTGATTTGCTCACGTTCTGGAACTCAAGGAGCATAAACGCGGCGCCCAGAAAAAAGAAATGCCAGTTAATGCCGCCTTCTCCCGCGCTCCCCATAAGGCGATACGCCGCAATGAAGAGGACCGCCAGCGCCATGATGATGAGCAGATACATGCGCGGGATAGACGGGGCCTCAATGTAGAGATAGGGCCAGTCATCGGATATCAGCTGCACCGAGCCCGAGCACTGGAACGCATTTTTACGCACATAGTCTCTTAGCTCCGGGCGCGCTTCAACCCACTGTTTAATCTTTGCCGGATTGTTGCCGGTGATAAACATAAGGCTGCCCCATAGGGAACCCTCCGCCGGAAGCACGGTCGCAAATGTGTACGGCACCTCGTTAAAAACCTTTTTCAATACACCATTCAGCCGCACGCCGATCCAGTCTTTTTGTGCGGCAAACGAGACCACCAGGATGCCGTCATCTTTCAACAGCTTCCGGGCCTCCTGAAAGCTTTCCTCGGTATAGACGTAGTGGTCCAGCCGCATATTGTTGTACTGGGAAGAGAGCGTGTGAGAGTCAAGGAGACCGAATACAATGAGATCATATTTTTTGGTTGTTTTTTTAAAGTAAGCTCTGGCATCATCAATTACTGTATGCACCCGGGGATTCTGATACGGCTTTTCCGGATGAAGCTGCGCGCCGAGCGCATGGATGCCGGGGTCAATCTCCACCGCGTCTATTTCCCGGGCCTTGTTGCGCAAGGCGCCGGCAATATCATTGCCGGCCCCGGCACCAACGATGAGCACGCGGTCAGGGGTATTATGGAATAGATAGGGGATTTCGTACGGGTTATATCTTAAGATATCCGGGTCATAGAAAGACGGGTGCCCCTGTAAAAACTCCCGGGAAAGATTGGTCGCGCTCATATAGCTGACTGAATTTACCGTAATGAGGTATCCATTCTGCACGCCTTTATAGGTTGATGGCCGTACCTCAAGCTTCTGGTAGGGGCTCCACAACAGAGTTCTGCCGGGATTGTGCGTTCCGGTAACGAGCAGGCACAGCACCGATGCTGCCGCAAATACGGTCATGTACAGCTTTGAGCGGGGGATAAAAAAGAAGAGCATGACGAGCGCGCTCAGCAGCCACATCCACGGCGGCGTGTAATAGAACGACAAGAGGCTGAACACCCAGATGCCGATAAGGCTGCCGATAATATTAATTGAGTAGGCAGCGATGATATTGCGGTGATTGTCCAGAAGACTTCCCAGTATCTGCCCCAGCGGTATAAACGCAACAAGAATCATCAGGAACAGATAGATGGTAAGCACGACCCCCTGCAGCGACACGATAAGGCTACCCTCCTGGAATTGAAACCAGATGATGGAATCCGCAAAGCCGCCGAGCATATCAGTGATATAAATAAACGGCAGACATTTAACGGAAAGGGCGATCAGCACCAGCATTGCCAGGGTGATGAAAATGTTCGCCTCTTTTTTAGCAAGGTAGCAGCCTGCTCCGACACCAAGAAAACATGCCAGCAGCACCAGATTGCTTACATAAGCAAAAATCCGCACCTCGGTAGAGATCCAGCGGATTAAAAACAGCTCCATAAACAGCATTAAAAAGCTGACAAAAAACAGCTTCCCGTTGTTTCTTTGCATAGTCTTTAGGGACGTTGTTACTTACGTTGCTATGTGGTTCAGCTCTCCAGTTTTTCAATCGCCCGCGTAATGCTTGATGTGGCTACGCCTAGACGTCGTGCAATCTCAGCCGCTGAAAGCCCGCTCTCTTCCATGCCGCGTCGTGCGATATGGGCACGCGCTTGGCTTACCTTTGACCGCCGGCTGCCGTTCTCAAGTTCTTTCTGGCTGATCTGCCCTTTTATGCATTCTTGCTCGATGATTTTTGTCAGAGTTAGTCCTGATCTTTTGAGCTTCATTTGCCGAAGCGACTTGTCTTCTGCTTCTTTGATAACTTGTTGCACGAAATCACCGCTCCCAAGGACCCGTTCGTCCGTCTCCTCCCTCTGGCCTTTCCGTCTCAAGGAGAGGACATTGGACCACCCACCGAGACTCCGAACAAGCCCGCCGCCGGAAAACTGTGGATCGTGGCCCTGATTCATGCCTTCCTGGATAAAACGCCTGTATTCCTTTATTGTTTTTCTTTTCGTGCCTCCGAACTGTGCCAATACCGTTGCAGTATCCATCCATGGGTATTTTGCCTTTTCGATAATAGACCGATGGCCGCTCCAGGGGTATTTGTCCATCTCTGTCATCGTCTGGATGATCCTTGCCCGAACGGGGTTAAGATGTATGTATCGAACGAGGGATAGGAGATAATTGTCCTCGTCGCAGAGTATGGATTTGTACCGGTTCTCGAAGAGATGTCCCCTCCGGCGGTGCCTGCGGTTGAAGTATTGGGCGTACCAGGTAAGAAGCTTCCTCATGACGGCTGATATGCCGCTTTGTCCGCTTCGGAAAAGGATATGAACATGGTTGTCCATGAGGACCCAGGCGTAGACGGAACATTTTGCGTCCTGAACGTTTTGTCCGAGGCGTTCAAGGAACTGGGCTTTATCCTTTGTGTCGCGGAAGATATTTGATTTGTCGATTCCCCGGACCATGATGTGGTGGAGGGCGCCGGGGACATCTAAACGGGCTTGGCGTGGCATGGTTCGATTCTACTGACTTTTTGCAGCCCTGTCAAGTATTTTGCAACGTAAGTAACAACGTCCCCAAAGTGTCCAAAGTTAACCATGTTTTATCGTTGACACTGTGATGAAATTTAGCTACATGGGGGATGTTTACTAATTATTTTGCAAGGTACCGTATGTCACATAATAAAGATGAGCGGAATTTTTTCCAGGATAACAGGGCACTGTCTCTCATTGAGCTGGTGATTATTCTGGCAGTATTCGCGGTGTTTACGGTGGTTGCGGTCGCCCGCTATAACAGCCTGTCACGTCAGGCTGACGAGGCAACCGTTAAGGCGTTTACCTGCATCCTGCGCGCAGCGGCAACCATTACCTATGCCAACGTCGCGCTGGGTAATGTGCCGGGCAGCACCATTCAGAATATCACCATAAAATCGGTGTATGACAATCTGGAAGATAAGGGCGGCATTCAGCTCTCCGGTGATAATACTTTTGCAGCTGCTATTAACGGTAAACAGTACCGCTGGCATTACAAGCCGCCGCTAACTGTGGAGGAGGGGGTTGAATACTGAATCTATGGACGCGGATCAACGCAGATGATGTGGTGGAGGGCGCCGGGGACATCTAAACGGGCTTGGCGTGGCATGATTTGATGCTACTGACTTTTTGCAGCCCTGTCAAGTATTTTGCAACGTAAGTAACAACGTCCCCAAAATTTTCTTTTATCGTTGACACTGTGATGAAATTTA
>Ga0209253_10001890_pt1 | contig 18462 bp, 17 predicted proteins | sample FrelakmetBRP12BR_FD_187145 | JGI IMG/M metagenome (GOLD analysis project Ga0209253, IMG submission 187145) | Freshwater lake sediment microbial communities from the University of Notre Dame, USA, for methane emissions studies - BRP12 BR (SPAdes)... | ecosystem: Environmental > Aquatic >... | reverse complement strand
CGTTTCATGACGGGCTTTCTCTCTTCTTCTATGCACGCGATCAGTTGTACTCGGGCAGGAAAATGAACGTGCCGGTGATGATCACGGAGAAGAAGGTCAATGCCTACATCGACTTCTTCAAGGAGCGGAGTGCGGTGGAGATCGACGCCGTGGATTATCCGGTGGATGTCATCAAGTTTGAAGGGAACGCAGAATTCGTCGGGATTTTTGGTCTGACGGGAGATTTCACCGGCTGGTTCAGCAATGATGAAGCCCGTGTCCCGATTTTGGCGAAGATGAAGGTGATCATCGGGAGTGTCACGATTGAATTGATGCGGTGGAAACGCCCCGGCTGGGTGCCGCCGCGGGGGCAGGGATAGGCGCGTGCATCTGATTCGCCATCACGGCGTGTTGCCCACCGTCCATGCATCGGCGTTTGTCGCGGAAGGTGCGTGCGTGATAGGGGACGTGGACCTTGCCGAAGACAGCAGCGTCTGGTTCAATGCGGTGCTCAGGGGCGATATCCATCACATCCGGATCGGCCGCCGCTCGAATATACAGGATGGAACGATCATCCACGTGACCCGCGAGTATCCGGTGGAGATCGGCGATGAGGTCACCGTGGGTCATCAGGCGATGTTGCACGGATGCCGTCTTGAATCCTGTTCGTTGATCGGGATGAACGCCGTGGTGTTGGACAATGCCCGCGTGGGGCCGTTCGCCCTGGTCGCCGCGGGCTCGGTGGTACGGGAGCATTTTGTGGTGCCGGAAGGCATGCTTGTGGCGGGTGTCCCGGCGAAGATCGTCAGGCCGCTGACTGACAGTGAGAAGCAGGCGCTTCGCCAGTCTGCGGACAATTACGTGGAATACGCACGCAGCTACCAGATTCCATGAAAATCAAATTCTGGGGAACACGCGGTTCGGTCCCTTCCCCCGGGCAGGGCACGGTGCGCTACGGCGGCAACACGCCGTGCGTCGAGGTCCGTCTTGCGGACGACAATCTGGTGATCTTGGACGCGGGGACGGGGCTCCGCGAACTCGGGGACGCGCTCATGGCCCGCGGGGAGTCGGTGAAGGCGATTATCGCCATCAGCCATCCGCACTGGGACCATATTCAGGGCTTTCCGTTCTTCAAGCCCGCGTTCATTTCGGGGAATGAGTTGACGATCGTGGGGGCACAAGCCAAGAACATTACGCTGCGGCAGATGATCGCTTCGCAGATGAACAAGGTGTACTTCCCGATCCAGCTGAACGAACTCAAGGCGAAGATCGGTTTCCTGCCGATCCGCGAAGAGACCATTCCGGTGTTCGAGGGAACACTGAGCAGCATTTTCGTGAACCACCCTGCTTTTTCCCTGGGATTCCGGATCACGGTGGGCGGACGGTCGCTGGTCTATATCAGCGACAATGAGCCCTTCGACCGCGAAGTGGCCCGGTCGCTGAAGAATGTGGAGAAACATGTTGTGGCGCGGTATATGGCGGAGCGTGGGGATCCGAACCAGCGCATTTTCGATTTCGCGCGCGGGGCGGACGTGTTGATTCATGATGCGACGTACACGCCCGAGGAGTATGTGAACCATGTGGGGTGGGGGCACTCGCACTATCTGTTCACGCTCAAGGTGGCGTCGGAGGCACATGTCGGCAAGCTTGTCCTCTTTCATCACGAGCAGTCCCGCACGGATGAGAAGGTGGACGAGATCGTCCAGAAGTGCAGGCGGGAGATTTCGCTGCGCGACTACACCTTCGAATGTTTTGCCGCAGCGGAAGGGCTTGAGCTGGAGATCTGAGCATGGCAACTTGACAATCAGCCGATTCGTGGCTATCATCACTCAGATGAGGTAAGCATGGGCTTCACGTTCAAGGCGGCGGATATCAAGAAACTGGAAAAAGTCCTGGACGCTCCGGTCCATCCCATGGGCGCAAATTTCCGGTTTGAACTCGCGCCGGCCGATCCCCTGAGGAAGCTGGCGCTGGAGATCTATCCGCATATTCCCATCGGTACGTCGCGTGGCACGCTCGTGTCGGTGTACACCGAAAACGCGCACCTGCAGCTGCACTTCTGTTCCGGCTATGTGGTGAGCGACCTGCTGGGCGAGGTCACCTTTGTGGCGGAACATGACGGCAAGCTGTCGGGGTTGATCATCGAAAAAGAGGGGGGATGTTCCTTGTTCGCGAACGTGGACCGGTCGCTCGTCTCCGGCGATTTCACAACGCTGGGGCCGGAAGTGATGCTCTCCGGCATCGCGTTGTCCTTGACGGACGGGATCCTCGGGACTCCGGCGGCAAGGTCCAGGCGGAAGACGGGGCGCTCGTCGCGGGCGGGGAAGAAGAGCTCCGCGCGCGCATGATCGCCGTGTCGGTGTACGTGACGCACAGGCGGCGCAGGCTCGACCGTGTGCGGGCGATGCGCGCCGTGCGTGCCGCGCTCCGTGCCGAGAGGGTGCAGACGGGTCAGGTGACCGTGATCGGCATCTCCGATTCCGTGTGCCGCCGGATGAACCGGCGATTCCTCGGGCACGACTACACGACGGATGTGATTTCCTTTCCCCTCGGCACGTCGGGAACGCTTGAAGGAGAGGTGTATGTGAATCTGGACCGGGCGCACGCGCAGGCCCGGGAGTACGGTGTCACCCCGGGACATGAAGCGGCCCGGCTCGTCATCCATGGTACGCTGCACCTGGCGGGATACGACGACCGCACAACTGCGAAGGCCCGGCGGATGCGCCGGCGGGAAGATCAGATTCTCTCACGTGTGTTTCCGCGCCGTTCACGAACCGGAAGATCATGAAAGACCGCGTCGTCGAGATTCTCGTCTATATTATGGCGGAGATGCAGGAGAACAAGCAGCTGCATGATATCGACCTGCTGCATCTCCGTGACCGCGGGTACACCACGTCGGAAATCAGCGCGGCATTCAGCTGGTTGTATGAAAACATGCCGTCGGACGGTGCGGAGTCGATCCGTCCGGGCCGGGCCGCACACGGTTCACGCCGCATGTTGCACGACGCGGAAAAGGCGGTCCTGTCCACCGATGCACAGGGCTATCTGATCCAGCTCGGTGAGCTGGGGATTCTTGACGACCGGGACATTGAAACGCTGATCGAGCGGGCGATGACCTCGGGGTATATCGGGCTGACAGTGCAGGAAGTGCGGGAACTTGCCGCTGCTGTTCTGTTTTCCCGGGATCGGCGCGCCGGAGGCACCGGCCACTCGATTTTGAACAATGAGGATACGATACACTGATGGCAGTGAAGAAGCAGGCGAAGAAGAAGCAGGCAGATGACCAGGCACCCACAACCGCATCCAAACCCCGCCGCAGCGCGCGCACCAAACGCGCCGCCGTCCCGGACGCTGGTCCGGACGGCAAAGCCCTGATCATCGTCGAGTCCCCGTCCAAAGCCAAGACGATCAACAAGTATCTGGGCCGCGACTATCATGTCGAGGCCTCCGTCGGGCACATCAAGAATCTCCCCAAGAGCAAACTGGGCATCGACGTCGACAATGGATTCTTGCCCGAGTACGAGACAATCAAGGGGAAGGATGACGTTATCGCGCGGCTGAGGCACCATGCCGTCGGAGCCCGCGCCGTCTATCTTGCTACCGACCCTGACCGCGAGGGTGAGGCGATAGCCTGGCATATCGCCGAGGCGATCAAGGACGACAACACCAATATCTTTCGCGTGCTGTTTCATGAGATCACGGAGCGCGGGATCACCGAGGCGATGCAAAATCCCCTGCGCATCGATGACCATCTCGTCAACTCCCAGCAGGCGCGGCGTGCAATGGACCGGCTGGTCGGGTACAAGATCTCGCCGTTTGTCTGGAAGACGGTCTTCTACGGGCTTTCCGCGGGACGGGTGCAGTCGGTGGCTGTGCGGCTGATCTGTGAGCGCGAAGCCGCCATCGGCGCCTTCGTGCCGCAGGAATACTGGTCGATCATTGCAGAATTCCAGACGGAGGGGAGCGAGCCGTTCCTGGCAAAACTCTTCAAGGTGGCCGGTGACGATCCGTCCATCGGCGACGGAACCACCGCCGAAGGATATCTGACGGACATCCGCAAGCAGCAGTTTGTCATTGCGGACATCCAGAAGAAACCGGTCAAACGGAATCCGCCGGCGCCGTTCATCACGAGCACGATGCAGCAGGAATCCGCCCGCAGACTGCGTTTCCAGGCGAAGCGGACGATGATGCTTGCGCAGAAGTTGTATGAAGGCGTCGAACTCGGCGAAGAAGGGCGTGTCGGACTCATCACCTATATGCGCACCGATTCCACCCGTCTGAGCGAGGATGCCGTGCGGGAGGTGCGGGAGTACATTTATGACAATTACGGGAAGGAGTATCTCCCGCACGAAGCCCGGCTCTTTAAAAAGGGGAAGGGGTCGCAGGATGCCCACGAGGCGATCCGTCCGACATCCACGAAGTTTTCCCCGAAGGCGGTCAAGAAATACCTCGACCCGGAAATGTTCCAGCTGTACGAGCTGATCTGGAACCGTTTTCTGGCCTGCCAGATGAGCCCCGCGGTGGCCTCGCAAACTACGGTCGATGTGCGCGGCGGCGACTATCTGTTCCGGGCGACGGATTCCATTCCCACCTTCCGCGGGTTTCTTCAGGTGTACGACGACATGGTGGATGAGACCGAGAAGCAGGGAGATGAAGACCCCGTGTCGAAGCTGCCCGCGGACCTGAAGCTTGAAGACCGGGCCGCGCTCCGCAACCTGTTGCCGAACCAGCACTTCACAAAACCGCCGGGGCGCTTCACCGAGAGCAGCCTCGTCCGCGAACTGGAAGCGCTCGGTATCGGTCGTCCGAGCACGTACGCACTGATTGTGGACACGATCCAGGCGCGTAAGTACGTCGAACAGCGCGAGCGCCGGCTCTATCCCACCGAACTGGGCAAGGCGGTGAACAAGATCCTCGTCGAGCACTTCCCCCACATTTTCAATGTGGCATTCACGGCGAAGATGGAGGAGGAACTGGATACGATCGCCTCCGGCCGGCAATCGTACGAACAGGTCATGGAAGACTTCTATCACCCCTTCATCCGGGATGTGGAGGGAGTCGACAAGAAGACGGCGGCAATCAAGAAATCGCTGCAGCAGACAACCGATGAAGTGTGCGAGACGTGCGGGAAGCCGCTGATCATCAAGTGGGGACGCAACGGGAGGTTCATGGCCTGCAGCGGATATCCCACCTGCAAGACGACCAAACCGTTGCCGGAAGAAGCGGAACAGACCAAGCATATCGTGGCGAGCAAATGCGAACTCTGCGGCGGCGATATGATCGTGAAGGGGGGACGCTTCGGCGCATTCCTCGGGTGCTCGAACTATCCCAACTGCAAGAACACCAAGCCCATTTCCATCGGTGTGAAGTGTCCGAAGTGCAAGGATGGAGACGTCATCGAGCGGAAGACGAAGCGGAAGCGCGTCTTCTATGGTTGCTCGCGGTATCCCGATTGCGACTTCGCGTCGTGGGACAAGCCGGTGGGACGCACCTGTGATACCTGCGGCAATGTCTATATGGTGCAGAAGTATAACCAGACCCGGGGGGAGTATTTGCTCTGTCCCTCCTGCAAGGCGGAAGTGGCCCAGGAGCCGGTGACGATAGCAGCCGAATAGGGGTGAGGCGACGGAACTACAGGAACACATCGAGGATTTTCTGCAGTACATGTCCGCCGAGCGCAACGCCTCGAAACATACGCTGGCGGCGTACGATGATGATTTGCGCCAGTATAGGGAATTCCTGACCGCATGCGGGGTTGAGGTACAGGATGTGGATCACACCCGCATCCGGCAGTTTCTGGGTTCCCTGATGGAACAGGGGATCGCGAAACGAAGTGCCGGGAGAAAACTTGCTTGTTTGCGTTCTTTTTATAAGTTCCTGAGAAGGAAGGGAGTCGCGGCGGTCAATCCAACGGCCATCGTTGCTTCCCCCAGGCTGGAGCGCCGCCTGCCGCAGTTTCTGGATGAAGAAGCCGTTGCACAGGTGCTCGCACAGCCCGATTGTGGAACGCCGGAGGGGATCCGGGATGCAGCGATACTTGAACTCTTCTACAGTACAGGCATCCGGTTGAGCGAGCTTCTGCATCTGACACCGCGTGATGTTGAATTCAGTCATCGGACCGTGAAGGTAACCGGGAAGGGGAGCAAGCAGCGGATTGTTCCTTTCGGCCGGAAGGCGGCGGCGGCGATGCAGCGGTGGTTGCGGGTGCGTGCAACGTTCGTGCGCCATGACCAGGATCCCGGAACCGTTTTCCTGAGCGTACGGGGAAAAGTCCTCCAGCCGAAAACCGTGAATCTTCTTGTGAACCGCTACATCGGCGCAGTGTCCGAAATCCGTCAGAAGAGTCCGCACGTCCTCCGCCACACCTTTGCCACCCACCTCGTGAATCGCGGGGCCGATCTCCAGGCCGTCCGCGAGTTGCTGGGCCATGAGAGCCTCTCAACGACCCAGGTGTATACTCATGTGGGGATTGATCGTCTCAAGAAGGTCTATGCGCAGGCCCATCCAAAAGGGTCATGACCCCATTCATTCTGCACAAAGGAGACCGACCATGAACGTCAAATTCACTGCACGTCGTTTCCGACCGCATCCTGACATCAAAGAACACGCACTGGACACCGTGAAGAAACTGAACAAGTTTTTTGACGGTATCGTCAGCGCAGATGTGATCCTCAGCTACGAACGGGCAACGAACAGCGTGAAGACCGCGGAAATCAATCTGCAGGTGTTCGGCGGCGTCCTGACGGCAAAGGAATCCACCGACGACTATCACAAGTCCATTGACAAAGCCGCCGAGAAGCTGACTCTGCGGCTGGAGAAGTACAAAACCAAACTGCGTGCGAAAGACAAGACCAAGGTCCGGGCCATACAGGACAAGGTGTAGACGATGAAGATCGACCCCAGCAGCGAAACGCGCAAGCGGAGCATCACGGTCGGGTTCCTGTACGACGTCACGCGCGAACGCTTCAAGCTCGAGAAGCTGAACGGGGAGAGCGGGTTCGCCAACGAGATCAAAGACAAGAACCTCCACCGTCCGGGATTGGCGCTTGCGGGATATGTCGGGCTCTTCACCTACGACCGGGTCCAGATCATGGGCAACACCGAGATCCGGTATCTGAAGTCGCTGGACGCGCCGCAGCGCCGGGTATCGTTCACCACGCTGCTGGAGTTCCAGATTCCCTGTGTCATCCTGACGAACGGCAATACCATTGATGATGAACTGCTGCAGGCGGCGTCCGCGAAGGGGATCCCGGTCTTCGGGACGCCGTTCAGCACCACAAAGGTATCCTACTTCCTCGCCGATTTTCTGGACGACCAGTTTGCGCCACAGGTGATGGTCCACGGCTCCCTGGTGGATGTCTACGGCATCGGCGTGCTTGTCGCCGGGCGGTCCGGTATCGGCAAGAGTGAAATTGCACTGGACCTGGTCGAACGGGGTCACCGGCTCGTGGCCGACGACGTGGTCATGATCACGCGTAAGGGAGAGGGTATACTCATCGGCGCCGGGACCGACCTGGTCAAGCATTTTATGGAAGTCCGCGGCCTTGGGCTAATCGACGTGCGCAGTATGTTCGGAATCCGTGCCATCCGGTATCATAAACGCGTCGAAATTGTCGTAGAATTGGAGGAATGGCGGCCGGATGAGGATTATACCCGGACAGGGCTGGACGATCTGACCGTGTCCGTGCTGGAAGTCGAGGTTCCCCTTGTAAAGTTGCCAATCTTCCCCGGTAAAAACGTAACCGTCATTACCGAGGTCATCGCCCTGAATTACCTCCTCAAGCATTACGGATATGATGCCGCAAAGGTGTTTGCCAAGCGTCTGGAGGGCATGATAGGACAAAAAGCGAAGGGGAACCGGGCAATTGACTATTTTGAGCACGATTTCGAGTAAAATCGAACTTTTCCCTTGACAGTACATTGAATATTCTGTAATTTTACCCGGCATTCGCGGAAACCCTCCTCTGGTGGGCCTTGGGGTTGCGGGCGTTGACTGGAGTTCGAGCCCACCGAAAAGACATGGCATGGCGTTTGCGCCTCTTATAGCGGATCGGTGTCGAAAACAAGGAGGTTTGTAATGTTTCGGAACCAGCGATTCTTTGTTTTCTCTAACGCGTCGCTTGATCTGCGAGAAATCAAATTCTTCAGGACCAAGATGCTCGGGACGGGTATGCTCTTGACCGCCGTCCTCGCGGGCGTCGTGTTCGTGGTGAACCTTCTTGCAGGAGACGTGCTGGGCATAGGGTACGGTGCAATGTCGGTTCTCAGCAATGAAAACCGCCTGTTGAAGGAGCATATCCAGGATCTCGGGAAACAGATGCAGCTGGTGCAGGGGGCGCTGGATGCTCTGTCGGAGAAGGGAAATGAGTTGCGTCTCGAAGCCGACCTTCAGCGGATCGATGACGATACGCGTGCGGTGGCGATCGGTGGCGCACGGCAGGCATCAATCAATCCGTTCCTTACCGGCGAAGCGAGTGCAATCCTGGCGGAGTCGCAGGCGCTTATCGAGCGCCTCAGCCGGGAAGTGAAGTTGCAGCAACAGAGTTACGCGGAAGTGCGCTCGCGCATGGAGTATAACCGGGACTTCTTCTCGCATCTTCCGGCCATCAAGCCGATGGCGGGACACTACACTGTGGGCGGTTTCGGCATGCGACTCCATCCCGTGCTGCACGTCTGGCGGATGCATTACGGCGTGGACATCATTAATGATGTGGGTGTGAACGTGTATGCCGCGGGTGATGGTGAGGTGCACTTTGCCGGGCGAACCCAGGGGGGGCTGGGCGTGCTTGTTGAACTCCGGCACGGATACGGCTATACATCATTGTACGCTCACCTGTCGCAGGTGAACGTGAGGTCGGGACAGACGGTGAAGCGGGGGGAAGTGATCGGAAGATGCGGTCGTACAGGACTGGTCAGCGGTCCCCATCTGCATTTCGAGGTCCGCCGCAATGGGGTGAGTCAGAACCCCGTCGACTATTTCTTCGATGACATTGATGCGGCGCGCTACCGGACAATGCTCGCGCAGGCTATTGCCAGCCGGTAACCGCCGTGATGCACGTATGAGGTGACGCAGTGATCTGGACGATGGAACTTGCATCGTACCTGGACGATGCCCCCTGGCCCGCTACCAAGGAAGAACTGGTGGATTATGCCATCCGAACTGGTGCTCCCGTGGAAGTCGTCGAAAACCTGCAGGAACTCGAAGACAGCGAAGAGCCGCTGGAGAGTATGGAGGATATCTGGCCCGACTATCCCACAGGAGAGGATTTCTTCTATGAGGATGAGGGGGAATACTGACCGCGCCGAACACTGACGAGGTTCACATACGTTGCTTCTTTTTTTTGCATTTCTTACCTTACAAACCCAGCCCCGGCTGGGTTTTTTTCTGGAACCGGCTCTTGATAGGACAAAGCGCATTTGTGTACCTCCGTAACCGTTTGTTCGGCGCGTCGCCGCTCCGGAATGATCGTTTTCGCCCGCTCCGGCTTCTGATCGCAGCGCTGGTCGCTGCGGTGCTGGCACCTGCGCCACTTTCCGCACAACCCGTCGAAACATCCCAGCACGAAATCTCCTCGATAACCTTCGAAGGCCTCAACAGCTTCACCATCGGCGAGCTGCAGGTGTTGATGGCCACACGCGAAACCCCGGGGGCATTCAACAAGTTTTTGTACAACAGCATCAGCGAACGTCTCGGCCGGAAAGACGAGTACTTCAACGCCATTGTCCTCGGCGCCGATGTGGATCGCCTCCGGAAATTCTACAGAAACCACGGTTTTTCGGAAGTGCTCATCGACACACTCCTTCGTGTATCACCGGAAGACGGCACGCTGGATATCACCATCCGGATCACCGAAGGGTACCGTTCGCTCGTCGAACAGGTGGTGTACAGGGGGATTGTTGACGCGCCGGAATCGATCTGGGAAGATGTCCGTCGATCACCCAGAATCAATCCCGGCGATTATTACGGCAGTCAGCTTCTCGAAGACGAGGTGAAACGCATTCTGCGCATCTATGCGGACAACGGATTCCCGAATGCGGAATTTGTACGGGACAGCTCGTATGCGCGGCGGTACCTGAGCTCCCGGAATTACGTGGTCAAACTGGTGTTTGATCCGGGGCACCGGTACGTGTTCGGCGATATCACGGTGCTGCAGGAGGTGGACACGCTCAACGCCGAAACGCTCCGCGAGGATATCACCGACGAGATCATCCTCAGGCAAATGGATTATCAACCGGGGGAATTCTTCAGCCTGGAAAAGAAGATCTCCAGCGAGCGCAATCTGAACCGGCTGGGCATTTTTGACCTCCGGTCACTCGCGGTGTTCGTCCCGCCCCGGAGAGATTCGGCAATCGCCGTTCCCAGCCGTGTCACCATCCGGCCGCGCGACAAACACGAACTTGCCCCGGAACTTCTGGTGAGCGACAAGGACGGCGCGTTCAACATCGGTGCGGGCCTTGGCTACACCAACCGGAATTTCTGGGGCGACGCACGCACGTTCAACGCCCGCGTGCGCTTTCAAACCCAGACCATCGGGAATTTTCCCGACTACTTCCGCGTCAATGAAGATGCGGTGTCCAACCTCGATCTCACGTTCGAGGTGGTCCAACCATACATCTTCTCCAACAAAGACAAGGGCACCTGGTCGTTCTCCTTCATCCTGGACAAACAGAAACCGTATCTGCAGAACATCCTCCGGAACAAGATCGGCTTCACCGGCAGGCAGGCCGAATTTACCACACATGTCCTGGAATGGACGCTGGAGGCCGTGGATCTCAAGAAGAACGAAAACTTTGCGGCTTCCGACCCGGCTGTCCAGCGCCAGATGGGATATCTCCAGGAACGGCAGTTCAACTCGATTCTGTCGTATACACTGGCGCGCGACATGACCAACGACCTGTTTTCCCCCTCGGCGGGGTTCATTCATGCGGTGACCGTAGAAGAAGCCGGTCTGCTTCCGCTCGCGCTGAAAGGCATCCTGCCCAATCTGCCGTTCACGCAGTTCGTGCGGGGTGTCCTGGTGGGGCGCTGGTATTCTGACAGATCCGACAACAGGCGCTTCTTCATCCTCGCAAGCAAGCTCAAGGCCGGCATCGAGGAAAAGTACGGCGAAAGCAGGGGCGATTCAACGCGCACCATTCCGCAGACGCACCGCTTTTTCGGCGGCGGAGGGGGCAGTATCCGCGGATGGGCGTCGCGCGATCTCAAGGCCAGGGGTGATCCCCAACTCGGCGGCAACTTCTCACTCGAGACCAGCCTGGAATGCCGCGTGAATATTCTGCAGACCATGCGCGACGGATTCCTTGACAAAGCCTGGCTTGTGGGTTTTGTGGATGCAGGCAACGTCTGGGAAAATGTCGGCAATTTCCAGTTCACCACGGTGGCGATCGCCACCGGCATCGGGTTGCGCTGGGATACCCTCTTCGGGCCGTTCCGGTTCGATTGGGGGATCCGTGTCTTTGACCCCACGCGCGCCGACGGCAATCATTGGATTACACAGCGTCAATTGCTCGGCGAGACGTTTGCGGAAGGAGTCTTTCATTTTGGCATCGGACACGCATTCTGACGGCGGCGCGGCCGTGTGGCCCCGCGTGATCGGGCAGGAACGGGTGAAGACCCTGCTCCGCCGCGCACTCCGCGCCCGCCGCCTCGCGCACGCCTATCTCTTCTACGGCCCCGAAGGGTCGGGCAAAGACGCGCTTGCCATCGAACTCGCACGGGTCATCCACTGTGAGCGCGGCGGCGAGGACGCCTGCGGCATCTGTCCGTCATGCACCCGCATGGATTCGCTCCAGCATCCCGATGTGCGTTTTGTCACCGCCTTGCCCACGGGCAAGGGGGAAGAGAGCGATGACGGGCCGCTGGATAAACTGCAGCCGGCCGACGTAAAGGCCATCCAGGAGGAATTTGCGGCGAAGGGGCACGATCCGTACTACCGTGTGGACATCCCGCGCGCCACCACCATCAAGATCAACAGCATCCGGGAGATCCGGCGGGAAACGCCGCTGAGCTCCTCCGAGAACAAACGCCGGGTGTACATCATTTCGAACGCCGACATGATGGCCGATCCCGCGGCCAACACGCTCCTCAAAACACTGGAGGAACCGGCGGGCGATTGCATGTTTGTCCTCACCACATCGTTCAAAGACCAGCTGCTGCCGACCATTGTCTCCCGTTGCCAGCAGGTGCGCTTCGACCCTCTTACCGAAGAGCTGGTGTATGAAGCCCTGATGGCGCGGCGACAGCTGGAGCCGGCCCGGGCGGAACTGGTCGCGCGATTGTCCATGGGCAACTACACCCGCGCGATCCAATTGCTGGATGAGGACCTGATGAACGAGCGCGAGCGGGTCCTGGAGTTCATCCGGCGTACGGTCGCCGGACACCACGCCGATGTCGCCGACGTGATCGATGCCGTGACGGAACGCAAAGACCGCGATCGCGTCTCGCTCTTTTTGTTGCTGATGATGATGTGGTTCAGGGATGCCCTCGTGATCACGAGTGGCCGGACGGCCATCAACCACGACCAGCACGAAAGTCTCGACAAGTTTGTCACGCGCTATCCCGGAGCCGACCTGGCGGGCATCATCGACGATATCGAACGGGCGATTTCCCTTGTGGGGAAAAATGTCTACCTTAAGCTCGTGCTGTACCAGCTGGCCGGTCAGCTGAAATCCCATATCCTGAAAGCCCCATGATCCAGTCTGAACGCATCCTTGTCACCGCGGCGCTGCCCTACGCCAACGGGCCGATTCACCTGGGCCACCTTGCGGGGGCGTATCTGCCCGCGGACATCTACGTCCGCTACCAGCGATTGAAGCGGCGTGATGTGCTCTTCATCTGCGGGTCTGATGAGCACGGCGTGCCCATCACGATCACCGCGGAAAAGGAGGGGATACGTCCGCAGGACGTGGTGGACCGTTACCACACCCAGAACGCGGCGGCGTTTGAGAAGTTCGGGATGAGTTTTGACAACTATTCGCGCACGTCGCTTCCGCTGCATCACCGGACCGCGCAGGAATTCTTCGAGGAATTCCACCGGCGCGGCCTGCTCCGCGAAAAACAGGAAAAACAGTTCTACGATGCCAAGGCGAAAAAGTTCCTCCCCGATCGGTACGTCGAAGGAACCTGCCCGGTCTGCGCCAACCCCGAAGCACGGGGGGATCAGTGCGAGAAGTGCGGGTCGTATCTGAGCCCGCTGGAGCTGATCCGGCCGCGCAGCAAGATCACCGGGGAGACTCCGGAGGTGCGGGAGACGTCGCACTGGTATTTTCCGCTCGGCCAGTATCAGGAACGCCTGGAAGCATACATCAGGGACCGCGATACACGGGACGGGTGGAAGGAGAATGTCCTGAACTACTGCCGCGGCTGGTTCAAGGAGGGTTTGCAGGACCGGGCTGTCACACGCGACCTGGATTGGGGGGTCCATGTCCCGCTCGAAGGGTACGCGCACAAGGTCCTGTATGTCTGGTTCGATGCCGTTCTCGGATATATCTCCTCGACGCAAGAGTGGGCGGAGCAGCGGGGTGCGCCGGACGAGTGGCAGCGATACTGGCTGTCACCCGAAACCAAGTATGTGGCCTTCATCGGCAAAGACAATGTCGTGTTCCACTGCATCGTGTTTCCGGCAATGCTGATGGCCTGGAACGAATCACACGAGAAGAAGTACGTTCTTCCGGATAACGTCCCTGCGAACGAATTCCTCAATTTCGAGGGGCAGAAGTTTTCCAAGAGCCGGGGGTGGGGTATCGATGTGCAGGATATCCTGGCACGCTTTCCCGCCGATCCCCTCCGGTACTACCTGGCGGTGTCGCTGCCAGAGTCGCGTGACTCGGACTTCTTCTGGAAAGAGTTCCAGGCGAAGAACAACAACGAACTGGCCGATATTCTGGGGAACTTCATCAACCGCACGGTGGCATTTTGCGAGCGGACGTTCGACGGATGCGTGCCGGCACGGGGAGTTTTTGGGAATTCCGAGCACACGATACTGGATGCCCTGCGCCGGACGCCGGGCATTGCAGGCGATCATTTCGAGCGTTACCACTTCCGGGACGGCCTCACCGATGTGATGAACCTTGCGCGCGCTGCGAACAAGTACTTCAATGACAGCGAACCGTGGAAAACTGCAAAGGCCGACCCCACCCGCTGCGCGACCACGATCAACATCTGCCTGCAGGTCTCGCGGGCGCTCGCAATCCTGATGCACCCTGTACTGCCCGATGCATGCGAGCGGCTCTGGAAACTGCTCAGGCTCCCGGGAAGCGCCGTTGCGCAATCCTGGGACTCCGCCGCCGAGCTGAGCATGCCGGATGGGCACCGTGTCGGCAAACCGGAGATTCTTTTCACAAAGATCGAGGACGACGTGATCGAACGGGAATTGAAGGCGCTTGTGCCGCAGCCGGCACCGCCGGCCGCGGAGGTCACGCCCTCACCGGTTGCGGGTGTTCCGGCCCCGGTGGGCGCACCACCGCCCGCGGTTGCTTCGGGCCGGCCGGCCGCGAGTGTTCCGGCCCCGCCCGCGGTTGCTTCAGGCACAGCGGCAGCGGTATCGCCCGCGAGTATTCCGGCCCCGGCGGCCGCGCCACCGGCGAAAGAGCTCATAACATTTGAGGATTTCAAGAAGATTGATCTGCGCGTCGCGCGCGTCCTGTCCGCGGAGCGGGTCCCCAAGTCGGAGAAGCTCCTGAAACTGCAAATCGCCGTGGGAGCGGAACGGCGGCAGGTGGTGGCCGGCATCGCCCAGCACTACACGCCCGAAGATCTGGTGGACAAAACGGTCATCGTGGTGTTCAATCTCCAGCCCGCAAAGCTGATGGGGCAGGAGTCGCAGGGGATGATCCTCGCCGCGTCGGATGATTCGGGGAAGCTGGCCATCCTCACACCGGCAGCGGAAATGGCGGACGGGAGCGTGGTGAAGTAGTGGATCAGTCGCCGGTGTTCTTTGACACGCATGCGCATCTGACGTCGCGCGAGTTCGACGGGGACCGCGAAGAGGTGATTGCGCGCGCACACCGCGCAGGGGTCCGGTGGATCATCAATCCGGGCGTCGACCTGGAGGACAGCCGCAGAGCGGTGGACCTGGCCGCACAACATCCGGGAGTGTACGCGGCCGTCGGTTTCCATCCTCACGACGCGAAGAAGGCCGACACACAATCGCTGGCGGCCATTGAAGAGCTGAGCGCCCGGCCCAAAGTGGTGGCAATCGGGGAGATCGGGCTTGATTTCCACTACGACCTTTCGCCACGCCAGACGCAACGGGAGGTGTTCCGGGCTCAGCTGGAGATCGCCGCGCGGCGTGATTTGCCGGTGATTATTCATACGCGCGAGTCCCTGGATGAAACGATCGGCATGGTGGAGGAATTCATCCGGACTCATCCGGACTGGCGTCAGCGCGGTGCGGATTCCGCCAATCGGTATCCCGAGCCGCGCGGGGTTTTCCATTGCTTTCCGGGAACGCCTGCGGCCGCCTGGAAGTTGATCGAAATGGGCTTTCGCGTGTCGCTGCCGGGTATCGTGACATTCAAAAACGCGGGCGATGCGGCTGCGGTGGCGGGCGAGGTCTCAACGGAGCGTCTGATGCTGGAAACAGACAGCCCGTTTCTTTCGCCGGTACCGCACCGCGGCACGCGGAACGAACCGGCCTATCTTCCGTTGATCGCCGCACGTATCGCGGAGCTTCAGGGATTGGCGGTCGGGGATGTGGCGCGCGCAACCAACTATGCCGCGTACAAGCTGTTCGGTGTCGGGGAACCCCCCGCACCGGCGTTTACCTACCAGCTCAAGAATTCGCTCTACGTCAATCTGACAATCCGCTGCAACGCCGACTGCGTTTTTTGCGACCGGAAAGGGGAGGCCGTGGTGAAAGGGCACAACCTCAAGATCGAACGCGAGCCGGCGGCGGAGGAAGTCATGGCGGAAATCGGTGACCCCACGCGGTATGCCGAGATCGTCTTCTGCGGGTACGGCGAACCCACGATCCGTCTCGACACGCTTATGCAGGTGGCGCGATGGGTGAAAGAGCGTGGTGGCATGACGCGTCTGAACACCGATGGCCATGGCAACATCATCAACAAGCGCAATATCGTTCCCGAAATGGTGGGTGTTATCGACACCGTTTCGATCAGCCTGAATTCAACGGACCCCCTGCAGTATGGAGCGCTCATGCGCCTCGATGGCCCCCGCTTCTTCCCGGTAATGGTCGAGTTTGCGCGCGAAGCGGTCCGTCTCCTTCCGCGGGTGGTGATGACCATCGTGGATCTGGATGAGGTGGACGAAACCCAGGCCAGGCAATTTGTGGAAACAACCATCGGTGCCGTGTTCTCCAAGCGGCCCTATTTCTGATGAGCCTGCGCCGCACGCTGGTCATCGCCGAAGGACAACTCGGCGACCTGCTCCTGCTTGTTCCCGCGCTCCGCGCCCTGAAAGCCGGCAACACCGCAATGCAACTTACCGTGCTTGTTGTTCAACGCCGGCCGGGCACGCCGGGCGTTGCGGACGCGGCGCACAATGAACCTCTTCTTCATGCTCTTTTTCACGAGGGCGGCTACGCCGGCAGTTCGGACGCTGCACACACGGACCCTCTTCTTCACGAAGCCGGCTACGGCGGTACAGCCTCGGTAGTGAAACATCTGCCCTATGTCGACCGTGTTCTCGAACTGGACCGTATGCGTCTGCGGACGCTCAGAGGGCCGGCGCGCCTGCGTGGCGAATGGGACGTCATCCGGACACTGCGTCGTGAACGCTTTGACGCGGTGATCTGCACATTCCCCGAGGACCGCTTTGTTCTCTGGGCGCGCGCATCAGGAGCACGCAGAAGAGTGGGGCAGTATGCCCAGCCGCTGCGCCGGCTCCTGACAGATACACCGCACATCCTGAAAGAGGAGCAGGGAGTCCTTCGATACTACCTTTCGCTTGCGGCCGCTCTCGGAGTGGAAGGAGGGGATGAACGAACGGAGTTCGCCGTTCCTTCTTCCGCCCGCGACTGGGCCCGGCAATTCGTTGCATCGCACTGCCCGGGAACCACCCCCCTCGTAGCCATCCATCCGGGAGCCAGCGGGGACTACAAGATATGGCCTCCGGAACACTTCTCCGCTCTTGCGGCGAAGCTGCGTGCATACGGCGTGCGGGTGATCCTCTGCGGGGGGGAGATGGACGATGAGATCATGCGCGGCATCACCACCGTACACCCTTCGAAAATTCCGGTGGCACACACCGGATCGGACCTCACCCGGCTGGGCGCGCTCTTCGCTGAGAGCGATCTCTGTGTAACCAATGATTCCGGCCCGCGGCATCTGGCAATAGCCGTCGGCGCCCGGTCGGTCGCCCTGTTCCGGCGGCATCATGACCGAGCGTGGGGTGTTTACGCGGAATCCGATTCCTGTGCGACCGTGAGGACGGAAGAGGAGTGTCCGGTGTGTCCGCGCGGTGTGTGCCATGACAGACGCCGCGACGGAGAACGATTCGGATGCGTGTGCGTGAGGATGATCAGCGTAGAGACAGTGTATGAACGTGTGATGCGTATGCTCAGCGTTTCTTCGTCCGGTACTCCTCGTACGTCATTTGATGGTACGGATCAACCCGCCCAAGCTTGATGTAGATCGTCGGATCCGGGTACTCCAGCAGGATGTCCGCCAGCTCAAGATACTTCGTATCAAAAAACGTCTTCACCGCCAGATTGCGCGCTTCAACCGTCTTGCGGGCGGCGTTGGCCCGTTCGACCGCCGCCGCGATGTTCGCAATCGCCTTCTGCCTGTCTGCTGCAAGGGAGTCAAGTCCGCTGAAATGATACTTGTACACCACCGTCCGCATCGGGCTCACGGAGGGGCGCAACAATTCGGTAATCAGCTGAGTGCGGCTGTAGCCGGTGGTCACCAGCTGCCACCCTTTCTGGCCGCTTGATCGCCCCAGACTCGCCACGTCCATCGCCTTCTGGAACCAGGGGGTCCCACCAAGATTTTCGTACGTGTCATAATCATATCCCAGAATCAGATAGATGTAGAAATCCAGGAAGCTGGTCAGGTCGTTGTAGCTATTCGGAGCGTGGCTGATCGGCCGTCCTTTGATGTAAGTGAATTCCCAGGCTTCATCCAGCAGGCGCACGACCGCCGTGCTCTTGTTGGTGCCGTACAACGGCCGCTGGCTCCCGACAAACACCTGTGCCATGTATCTATTCTCCGCCGTGGCAGACTGGACAAAAATGTCCAGTGTGCACTTCACCTTTTCCTCGATCTGTTCCGAACCCCACTGGTGGTTGTTGATGTAGTAACGGATGTCATCGGCGAGGTCCCTCAGGAGGTCCTTGTTGGCCGAAGCCACGGATTCATAATTCACCTTGACGGTGCAATCCACCTGCTGGGCAGCCGCAGAGAGGGTGAACAACAAGGCAGTAATGAGTGTGCCGAATACGCGTAAGCTCGTCTGAGCAGGCGACCGTAGAAACATGGTTCCTCCTTCAAGGGAATGCTATATGGAGAATATACGTCATTTCA
>Ga0209253_10001889_pt1 | contig 18466 bp, 17 predicted proteins | sample FrelakmetBRP12BR_FD_187145 | JGI IMG/M metagenome (GOLD analysis project Ga0209253, IMG submission 187145) | Freshwater lake sediment microbial communities from the University of Notre Dame, USA, for methane emissions studies - BRP12 BR (SPAdes)... | ecosystem: Environmental > Aquatic >... | reverse complement strand
CCCCGCCTCGGCCTGCGGCCTCGTCGGCCTCAAGCCCACGCGCGGGCGGATCTCGATGGGACCGACCGTCGGCGAGGCGATCGACGGCCTCACCTGCGAGCACGTCGTCACGCGCTCGGTGCGGGACTGCGCCGCCGTGCTCGACGCCACCGCTGGCCCGGCGCCGGGCGACCCGTACTGGGCCGCGCCTCCGTGCCTGCCCTTCCTCGCCGCGCTCGCGCGCCGGCCGCGGACGCTCCGCATCGCCTACTCGACCCGGACGCCGAGAGGCGACGAGGCGCACCCGGACTGCAGGGAGGCCGTGCTCGCGGCGGCGCGGCTCTGCGCCGGTCTCGGCCACGCCGTCGACGAGGCCGCGCCGGACGCCGATCTGGCGCTGCTCCTCGAGTCGTGGAAGACGACCTACTTCGCCGCGGTGCCCCTCTACCTCGACGTCGCGCCCGCACTCCTCTTCGGCAAGTCGCTCGGCCGCGAGGACGTCGAGCCGCTCACCTGGGCGACGGCGGAGCGTGCCCGCGCGCTCAGCGCGGTCGACTACCAGGTCGCCGCCTTCCTCCGGCAGCAGGAGTCGAGGCGGATCGCGGCCTTCCACGAGACCTGGGACGTGTGGCTGACGCCGACCCTGGCGGAGCCGCCGGTGCCGACGGGAACGCTCTCTGGAGCGCCGACCGACGCCGCTGCCGCCTGGGAAAGGCTGCTCGCCTACTTCCCGTTCACGCCCATCCAGAACGCCACCGGCCAGCCGTCGATCTCGCTTCCCCTGCACTGGAACGCGGCCGGCCTTCCGATCGGCGCGATGTTCACGAGCGCGTACGGCAACGAGGCGGTGCTGCTCCAGCTCGCGTCCCAGCTCGAGGAGGCGCAGCCGTGGAGCGGGCGGAAGCCCCCGGTGTGGGGGTAGCAGCACCGGCCGCACCCGCTCGCTGCGTTCCAGGAAGACCGACCGCGCCGAGTCGTGTCCGGCACGCCGCTGGAAACACGACCTTCCTCGGCCCCGAGGCCAGGACTCCGAGCCTGCGCTACAGCGAGAGGAAGCTCAGCCGCGCGAGCTGCAGCCAGATCGCCGGGAAGACGCCCACCAGCACGGTTGCGACCGCCGAGATCACGATCGAGGTGAAGAGGTAGGGACGGCTCCCGGCGCGCGCCGCCTCCTTCGTTCCCGGCACGAGGAACATCGAGACCAGGACGCGGGTGTAGTACCCGGCGGAGACGACGCTGTTCAGCACGCCGATCACGGCGAGGCCGACGTAGCCCTCGCGCACGGCCGCGCTGAAGACGTAGAACTTGCCGGCGAAGCCGGCGAGCGGCGGGATGCCGGTCAGCGACAGCATGAAGACGGCCATGGTCGCGCCGAGGAGCGGGGCGCGGAAGCCGAGGCCGGCGTAGTCGTCGAGGTCCTCGTTGGGCTCGCCCGCCCGGCCGATCGCCGCCACGACGCCGAACGCCCCGAGCGTCATGAAGGCGTAGGCGAGGAGGTAGAAGAGCGCGGCGGCGCCGCCCGTCTGGCCGCCGGCGGTGAGCGCGACCAGGACGTAGCCGGCGTGGGCGATGCTCGAGTAGGCGAGCATGCGCTTCACGCTGCGCTGCACCAGCGCGACCACGTTGCCGACGGTCATCGTCGCCACTGCGAGGCCCCAGAGGAGCATCGACCAGTCGGCATGCAGTCCCGCGAACGCGTGCAGGAAGATGCGTGCGAAGGCCGCGAACCCCGCGCTCTTGACGGCCACCGCCATGAGCGCGGTGACGGACGTCGGCGCGCCCTCGTAGACGTCGGGCGTCCACATGTGGAAGGGCACCGCGGCCACCTTGAAGCCGAAGGCGACGAGGAGGAGCGCCACCCCCGCCAGCAGGAGCGTCCGGTCGGCGAGGGTGGGGATGCGCTCGATGAGCAGGTCGAGGCGGAAGGTGCCGGTCGCGCCCCACACCAGCGCGATGCCGTAGAGGAGGAAGCCGGTGGCGAAGGCGCCGAGGAGGAAGTACTTCAGCGCCGCCTCGTTGGAGCGCGGCTGCGTGCGCGAGGCGCCGGCCAGCACGTAGACGCTGATCGACATCAGCTCGAGCCCGAGGAAGACGACGATCAGGTCGGTCGCCGACGCCATCACGATCATGCCGGCGATCGCGAAGGCGACGAGCGCGTAGTACTCGCCGGCCGCGATCCCGGCCTCCTCGAGCACGTTCATCGACATCAGGACGACGAGGATGCCGGCCCCGAGGAAGAGGAGGTCGAAGAAGAGCGCGTAGCCGTCGAGGGCGAAGGTGCCGCGGAACGTGCTCAGCCGCTGGCCGGCGAGGAGCGCGGTCACGACCGCCGTCACCCCGAGCCCGACGATCGCGCCCCAGCCGAGGACCTCCTCGTCGTCGACGAAGAGGCCGGCGCAGAGCAGCGCGAGGCCGAGCCCGGTGGTGAGGAGGAGCGGCAGCAGGGCGACCCAGCTGATGTCGGGAAGCGCGATCGTCTCCATCAGGCGTCCGTCCTCGCGGCCGCACCGGCGGAGGAGCGCACCGCCGCCCGTGCGGGATCCGCCGCTGGCGCCGCGGGCGTACCGCCGTCGCCGGCGACGGCGGGGGTGTCCGGCACGCGCGTCGGGCCTGCCGTGTCCACGCGCACGGAGGACGGCGCCGCGGCGGCCGCCTCCGCCGCCGCGGCCGGCCGGCTCGCACGCGCCTGCTGGCGCGACTCGATCCGCGCCACGATCCCCTTCACCGACGGCTCCATGGCGCGGAGGAACGGGGTCGGGTAGACGCCCATCACGACGATCATCGCCGCCACCGGCGCGAGCACGGCGATCTCGCGCGGCGTCAGGTCGGAGAGCCCGCGGTTCTCCTCGTGCCGGATCGGGCCGAAGATGACCCGCTGGTACATCCACAGCATGTAGACGGCGCCCAGCACGATGCCACCGGCGCCGAGCACGGCCGCGGTGCGGTTGGCGCCGAAGGCGCCGAGCAGGATGAGGAACTCGCCGACGAAGCCGTTCAGGCCGGGGAGGCCGATCGAGGAGAGCGCCACCAGCATGAACACCGCCGCCCAGCGCGGCAGCGGGCGCCACAGGCCGCCGAAGTCGGCGATCATGCGCGTGTGGCGGCGCTCGTAGATCATGCCGACGAGGAGGAAGAGCGCGCCGGTCGAGAGGCCGTGGCTCAGCATCTGGTAGACGGCCCCCTCGATGCCGACCACGTTGAGCGCGAAGAGCCCGAGCATGACGAAGCCGAGGTGCGAGACCGAGGAGTAGGCGACCAGCTTCTTGAGGTCCGGCTGCACCATCGCCACCGCCGCGCCGTAGAGGATGCCCACCACCGCGAGCGCCAGGATGAGCGGCGTCGCCGCCAGCATGGCGTCGGGGAAGAGCGGCATGGCGAAGCGCAGGAAGCCGTAGGTGCCGAGCTTCAGCAGCACGCCCGCGAGGATCACGGAGCCGCCGGTCGGCGCCTCCACGTGCGCGTCGGGGAGCCAGGTGTGGAGCGGGAACATCGGCACCTTGACGGCGAAGGCGAGCGCGAAGGCCGCGAACAGCCAGAGCTGCTCGGTCGGCGAGAGCGCGACGTCGTAGAGGACGCGCAGGTCGAACGTCATGGGCGCGCTGCGCGCGTGCACGAGCACGAGGTAGAGGATCGCGACCAGCATGAGCAGGCTCGCCGCGAGCGTGTAGATGAGGAACTTGATCGACGCGTAGATGCGCCGCGGCCCGCCCCAGACGCCGATGATGAAATACATCGGCACCAGCATCAGCTCCCAGAAGACGTAGAAGAGGAAGAGATCGAGGGCGACGAACGCGCCGAGCATGCCGGTCTCGAGCATGAGCATGAAGAAGTAGTACTCCTTCACGTGCCGCGTGATGTCGCCGAACGAGGACAGGACGACGATGGGGGTGAGGAAGGTCGTGAGGAGGACGAGGAAGAGGCTCACGCCATCGACGCCGAGCAGGTACTGGATGCCGTAGTCCGGCACCCAGGGGCGCTGCTCGAGGTACTGGAACTCCGCGGTGTCGGGCCGGAAGCCCGCCCACAGGGCGAGCGAGAGCGCGAAGGTCACGAGCGAGAACGCGAGCGCGGCGCGGCGGATGCCCTCCGGCTGCTCGCGCGGGACCAGCAGCAGGAGGACGGCGCCGACGAGCGGCGTCCACACCACCAGGCTCACGAGCACGTTGCCGGTCATCGCCCGCTCCTCCGCCTCACCGCAGCAAGTAGTAGGACAGCACCACGAGCGCGCCGCCGAGGAAGACGAGCGCGTAGTGCTGCACGTTGCCGCTCTGGACGTGACGCCAGAGCTCGCCGTTCAGCGTCACCGCGGCCGCCGCGCCGTTCACCGCGCCGTCGATCATGCCCTGGTCGACGACGCGCCAGAGCGCGTTCGAGAGCCGCACGTACGGCTGGACCACGAGCGCATCGTAGAGCTCGTCGACCCAGTACTTGCCGACCAGGAGCCGGTAGATGCCCCCGAGGCGCGTGGCGAGCCGTGCCGGCAGCTCCGGCCGGCGCACGTAGAAGAGGTACGCGACCGCGGCACCGCCCGCCGCGAGCAGCGTCGTCGCGAGCATGAGCGCGCCCTCGACGCCGGGCGCGTGCGCGCCGAGGTGCGGATGGCCGGTCACGGGCGCGAGGAAGCGCCCGAAGGCGGGGCCCCAGAGCCAGCCCTCGGGCAGCCCGATCCAGCCCCCGGCGAGCGACAGCACGGCCAGCACCACCAGCGGCAGGGTCATGACCGGCGGCGACTCGTGCACGTGATGGGCGACCTCGTGCCCGGCGCGCAGCTCGCCGGTGAAGGTCACGAAGAGGAGGCGGAACATGTAGAAGGCGGTGAGCGTCGCGGTGAGCGCGCCCACGCCCCAGAGCGCGTGATGCCCGCTCGCCCAGGTGTGCCAGAGGATCTCGTCCTTGCTGAAGAAGCCGGCGAAGCCGGGGGCGCCGGCGATGGCGAGCGTGCCGACGAGGAAGGTCCACCACGTGACCGGCATGCGCGCGCGCAGCCCGCCCATCCGCCGGATGTCCTGCTCGCCGCTCATGCCGTGGATCACGCTGCCGGCGCCGAGGAACAGCAAGGCCTTGAAGAACGCGTGCGTGGTGACGTGGAAGATCGCGGTCGCGAAGGCGCCGACGCCGAGCGCCAGCACCATGAAGCCGAGCTGGCTCACCGTCGAGTAGGCGAGCACCCGCTTGATGTCGTTCTGCACCAGCGCGATCGTCGCCGCGAAGAGGGCGGTGAGCGCCCCGATCACCGCCACGACCTCGAGCGCGAGCGGGCTCGCGAGGAAGACGGCGTGCAGCCGCGCGATCATGTAGATGCCGGCGGTGACCATGGTGGCGGCGTGGATCAGTGCCGAGACGGGGGTCGGGCCCGCCATCGCATCGGGGAGCCAGACGTAGAGCGGGAGCTGCGCCGACTTGCCGGTGGCGCCGACGAGGAGCAGGAGGGCGACCGCGGTCGCGGTCCCGGCACCGAGCGCGGGAACGTGCGCCTCGACGTGCGCGATGTCGAGGCTCAGGCGACCGTCGCTCGCCGTGCCCCACGCGAGCAGGAAGAGCCCGAGCACGAACCCGAGGTCGCCGACCCGGTTCACGATGAAGGCCTTCTTGCCGGCGCTCGCATTCTCGTCCTCCTCGTACCAGAAGCCGATGAGGAGGTAGGAGCAGAGTCCCACACCCTCCCAGCCGACGAAGAGCAGAAGGAGGTTGTCCGCGAGCACGAGCAGGAGCATCGCGAACATGAAGAGGTTCAGGTACGCGAAGAAGCGCGGCAGGCTCTCGTCGTGGGCCATGTAGCCCACCGAGTACACGTGGATCAGGAAGCCGACGCCGGTCACGATCAGCGTCATCACGGCCGAGAGGGCGTCGATGCGGAAGCGCACGTCGGCGCGGAAGGGACCGGCGCCGATCCAGGTGAAGACGTCGTCCACCAGGCGCGCGCCGGGCTCGGCGCGGACGAGGGCGAGCACGGCCGCGAGCGCGACCGCGAAGGACGCCCCCACCAGCAGCGGCGCCGCCGCCTTCACGAGCCCGCGCGCGTTGCCGCAGAGGAGCGCGAGCAGGAAGCCCGCGAGCGGCAGCGCCGGGATGAGCCAGAGCGTCGGGAAGGGGATCAGCTGCGCCTCGTGCATGGCCTCACCCCTTGAGCAGCGTGAACTCGTCCGCGAACACCGTCGGCCGGCTGCGGAAGGCCGCGATGATGATGGCGAGCCCCACCGCCGCCTCGGCCGCCGCCACGACCATCACGAAGAAGACCACCACCTGGCCGTCGACGCTGCCGAGCTGGCGGGCGAGGGCGACGAAGCTCAGGTTGACGGCATTCAGCATCAGCTCGATCGCCATGAAGATCACGATGAGGTTGCGGCGTACCAGCACGCCGGTGACGCCGATCGCGAACAGCACCGCGGAGAGCGCCAGATACCAGCTGATCGGGACCATCATGGCCTCCGCCGCTGCGCCAGGATCACGGCGCCGACCACCGCCACCAGGAGCAGGATCGAGGTGAGCTCGAACGGCAACAGGAAGTCGGTGTACAGGCTCCGCGCCACCGCCTGCGCGCTGCCGTAGTCGGCGGCGGCCTGCGCCGGGGGCGGAAGCGGCTGGCGGACGAGCAACCAGCAGAGCTCGGCCGCGAGCACGCCGCCGCCCATCCAGGCCACCACCCGCAGGCCCGTCGGCGGGTGCGGCTGCGCCTCGGGATTCTCCCGCTCTAGGCTCAGCAGCATGATGACGAAGAGGAAGAGCACCATGATCGCGCCCGCGTAGACGATCACCTGGAGGGCGGCGATCATGTGCGCCTCGAGCAGGACGAAGGTAACGGCGAGGAGGAAGAGGGCGACCACGAGCGCCATGGCGCTCTTCACCGGGTTCGGGTGCACCACCACCGTGAGCGCGGAGGCGACCAGGAGGACGGCGAGGATGGCGAAGGCGAGGGACCCCATCCCGGTCAGCTCGCGAGCACGATGACCAGGCCGGTCACCAGCACGTTCACCAGCGCCAGCGGCAGCAATCGCTTCCAGCCGAGGTCCATGAGCTGGTCGTAGCGGTAGCGCGGCAGGCTCCAGCGCACCAGGATCTGGAGGCAGCAGAGCGCGAACACCTTCACCGTGAAGCTCACGAGCTGGAGCGCCACGACCGCGAGGTGCGGCATCGCCAGCGTGACGCCGCCGGGGAGGTTCCAGCCCTCGCGACCCAGGAACGGGACCTGCCAGCCGCCGAAGAAGAGCGTGGTCGCGAGCCCCGAGACCACGACGATCTCGGCGAAGTCGCTCAGCATGAAGGCGGCCTGCTTACTCCCCGAGTACTCCGTGAAGTAGCCGCTGATGAGCTCCGACTCGCCCTCGGGGAGGTCGAACGGCACGCGCTTCGTCTCGGCGACGCCGGCGACGAGGAAGATCAGGAAGCCGAGCGGCTGGTAGAGGATGCCCCAGGCGGGGATCACGCCGAGGACGTGGGCACCCTGGGCGCGGGCGATCTCCTGCAGGTCGAGGGTGCCGAAGGTCATGATCGCGCCGATCAGGGCGAGCCCCATGGCGATCTCGTACGAGATCATCTGCGCCGAGCCGCGGATGGCGCCGAGGAGCGCCCAGCGGCTGTTCGAGGCCCAGCCGCCCAGCACGACGCCGTAGACCGCGAGCGACGACATCGCCAGCACGTAGAGGATGCCCACGTTCAGGCCCGCGACTTGCAGGTCGATGGTGCGGTCGCCGATCACGAGCACGTCGCCGAACGGGATCGCCGCGAAGGTGACGACCACCGGGAAGACGGCGAGGAAGGGCCCGAGAAAGTGGAGCACCTTGTCGGCGCCCGCCGGCACCACGTCCTCCTTGGTGAACATCTTGATCGGGTCGGCGATCAGGGTGTTCACGATGCCGAGGTTGAAGGGCAGCAGGCCGCCGAGGATGTTGGCGCGGTTGGCGCCGATCCGATCCTGGATGAGGGCGCTGCCCTTGCGCTCGACCCAGAGGAGGATCGCGCTCAGGTTGAGCACCATGAGGAGGACGAGGAGGGTCTTGGCGGCCGCTATCCCGAGGTCAAGCCACACGGCAGGCATCCCGCTTCGCGGCATGCGCCCGCGCGTACCCGGTCAGTACCACGCCAGCGCCCCCCGCCGCCAGGCGTAGGCGAGGCCGATCGCCAGCACGGCGATGAAGATCACCATCTCGATGAGGCCCGGCACACCGAGCGCCCTGAAGACGAGGGCCCAGGGGTACATGAAGACGACCTCGACGTCGAAGACGATGAAGAGGATGGCGACCAGGTAGAAATGGACGGAGAACCGTCCGCGGGCGGGACCGCTCGGCGCGTTGCCGCACTCGAACACCTCGTCCTTGACCGCGTAGTGCTGCCGGCGCCGCATGCCCAGCAGCATGCTGCCGGACACCATCCCCCCGACGATGACGGCGCCGAGCGCGAAGGTGAGCAGGACTCCGACGTACTGGTCAAGCACCGCGCATCTCCCCGTGTGCACCCACGCTCCACAGCCCTGCGCCGGCCCGCAACTGCGTGCGCATCCCCGTCGTACGCCCGCTCACCGTGGCCCGCTGCGCGGAGCACCGCAATCCTGGTGGAGAGAAAATGCGCCGCGATTATGCCGGGGGGCGGCGGCAAGTCAAGGCGAAGGACGCGCTCGGGGAGTGGCGCACGTGCGCTTCGTCGACCTTCCCGGCGACCGCTGCAACCTTGTGGGTTTTCGGGTGGTGCGTTCGTCCCCCTTTTTGACAGCGGCGCGCGCCATCTGGTAGCCGCCTTTGCGGGGGGAGCTTCACGCCTGCGGGCCCGCGACGCCGCGCAGGACGTGCGAGCCGAGGGAGATGGCCATGCACGGACCCGTCGACGATACGCTCGCACGCGAGGTCGAGGCGCTGATCCGGGAGCGCTGGGACGGCGCCCGCCTGTGCGCCCTCGCGCCGCTCGCGGGAGACTTCTCCTCTCGCCGCTACCTGCGCGCGGCGCTGGCGGGGGCTGGCGCGCCCGCGACGGCGGTCGTGATGGTGCTCGCGGGCAACGTGCTGCCGCTCAGCTCGGAGGAGCTCGGGCTTTTCCCGGAGCCCCCGAGCGAGCTCCCCTTCGTCGACGTCCACCGGCTGTTGACCGCGATCGGCGCGCCCGTCCCCGCCATCTACGTCGCGGCCGTCGAGCGCGGCCTGCTGCTCCTCGAGGACGGGGGCGACGTGCTCCTCTGGGAGCGCGCCAGCGCGGCTCCCGAGGACGCCGAGTCGCTCTACCGGCGCGCGATCGACGCCCTCGTGCTCCTGCACACGCGCGGGACCGCACGGCGCGACCGCCGCTGCATCGCCTTCACGCAGCGCTTCGACGAGCGCCTCTTCCTCTGGGAGCTCGAGCACTTCCTCGAGTACGGCGTCGAGCGCCGCCGCGGCGCACCCCTGCCCGCGGACAGACGCGCCGCCCTCCGGGAGACCTTCGCGGCGCTGGCCGCGGAGCTCGCGGCCGCGCCGCTGGTCCTCAGCCATCGCGACTTCCACAGCTGGAACGTCCTGGTGCGCGAGGAGCAGCTGCTGCTCATCGACTTCCAGGACGCGCTGCTCGCCCCGGCGGAGTACGACCTCGCCTCCCTGCTCACCGATCGCATCACGCCACGCCTGCTGACGCCGGCGATGGAGACGCGCCTCCTCGACTACTACTGGCAGGCGCGCGGTGCGCGCGCGGCCGGCAGCCGCCGGCGGTACGCGCTCACCGCCCTCCACCGCGCCCTCAAGGTGATCGGGCGCGTGCAGTACGTCGCGCTCGAGAAGGGCAAGCGGGCACCCCTCGCCTTCCTGCCCGACGTGGTCGCGACCGCGCGGCGCATGCTCGGCGAGGTCGCGCTTCCCGGCGGCCTGGCAGCGGAGCTCGACGCCCTGCCCTGGCCGACGTCGTGAAGGCCATGGTGCTGGCCGCCGGCCTGGGCACGCGCCTGAGGCCGCTCACGCTCGACCGCCCGAAGCCCCTGGTCGCGGTCGCCGGCCGGCCGCTCATCACCTACAACCTGTGCCTGCTCCGCCGCTACGGCGTGCGCGACGTCATCATCAACCTGCACCACCGCGGAGAGGTCCTGCGCGCGGCGCTCGGCGACGGATCGGCGTGGGGCCTGCGCATCCAGTACTCGCCGGAGGACCCGCTCCTGGAGACCGGCGGCGCGATCAAGAACGTGGAGGACGCGCTCGCGAGCGAGGAGGACTTCCTGGTCCTGAACGGCGACACCATCATCGACCTGCCACTCGATTGCCTGATCGCCGCCCATCGGGCACGTGCCGCCACCGCCACCCTGGTGCTGCGGCGGGACCCCGCTGAGGAGCGCTACGGCGTCGTCGAGATCGACGCGAGCGAGCGCATCCGGCGGTTCCTGGGACGACCCGACACCACGACCGTGCCCCTCACACCCTACATGTTCGCCGGGGTCCACGTGCTGTCGCGGCAGGTGTTCCGCTACATGCCGGAGCGCCGGGCGTTCAGCATGACCCGTGAGACCTATCCCGCCATGCTCGCGGCGGGGGAGCCGCTGTACGGCTTTCCGTTCGGCGGCTACTGGCGCGTCATCGATACGGTCGAGGACCTGGCACGCGCCACCGCCGACCTCGAAGCCGCCCCACGCCTCCACCACCTCCGCCCCCCACCGCCTCGCTTGACGGATTCCTCGAATGTGGGTTAGGGGTCGCGCCGCATTCGGCAACTCGGGAGCGACCGGGGGATCGATCCCTCCCGGGAGGGGACTGTGTTGACGGCCGGCGTCGGCGCGTTTATTGCTTGACGGTAGAGAGGCGGGTGCCAGTGGGCGACGAGCGCGCCGCGCCGAGACTTGGCGGACTCCCAGAAAGGGCCATGCGAGCCAGCAGATGCGGACCTCGGCTACCTTTCTCGGATCCGGGAGCGGTACCCGGACCTCGAGCCGAAGGTCGGACAGGTCCGCGCGCTCGCGACTGAAGGGCGACACCTGAGACGACAGCGGAGGGCGCCTGACCACGGCGCCGTCCCGAAGCTTCGGACCGTACGGAAGGGCACCATGGGCATCACGATAGTCCAGAAGAGCGATCTCACGATCAGGAAGAAGAACCCACGCATCGCCCTCGTGCTCGCTGGCGGGGCCATCAGCGGCGGGGGGTTCAAGCTCGGCGGACTGAAGGCGCTCGACGATTTCCTGGTCAATCGCAAGGTCACCGACTTCGACATGCACGTGGGGCTCTCGGCCGGAGCCTTCCTCGCGGCGCCGCTCGCGAGCGGCGTCACGCTGCCCGAGATGCTGCGGAGCCTCGAGGGCAGCTCGGAGGCGTTCACGCAGTTCCGTGGCCTCCATTTCTACCACCCGAACTCCCGCGAGTTCTGGGAGCGGCCGCTCCGCTACGTTCTCGATCTGGCGGCCTACGTGCCCGGCTCGGTGATCGACGTCGTGGCCACGACCCCCGCGCTCGCGCGGGACCTGGCGGAGCCGCTGCGCACCTACCTGCGCGCGCCCACCTTCGCCAACCTGCGCGAGGTCGTGGCGCCGATCGCCGAGGTCCTGGTCGGGAAGCGCCCCTTCCCGTTCCCCCTCGACTACCTGCCGTCGGGCATGTTCGACAACTCGAGCATCGAGCGCTACCTGCGCCACAACTTCGAGCGCCGCAACATGCCGAACGACTTCAAGGCACTGTACCAGGTCCGCAAGCGCGAGCTCTACATCGCGGCGATGAACCTCGACACGGCCGAGCGTGTCGTCTTCGGCCACGACGAGGACAACTCGGTGACGATCTCCGAGGCCGTGCAGGCCTCGACCGCGCTGCCCGGCTTCTACAAGCCGGCACGCATCCGGGGCATCGACTACGTCGACGGCGGCGTCCGCCGTACGGCCAACATCGACGTCGCGATCGACCACGGCGCGGATCTCGTCATCTGCTACAACCCCTTCCGCCCGTTCTCGAACCGCGTGATCCGCAAGTACGACCCGCAGCGCGACCAGTACGTCGCCAGCGGCCCACAGCTCGCCGACCGCGGCATGCTCACGATCCTGAACCAGGTCTTCCGCACTCTGCTCCACTCCCGGCTCCAGCTCGGCCTGCGGGAATACCAGGAGGATCCCAATTTCCGGGGCGACATCATCGTCATCGAGCCGACGGAGAAGGACGTCGACTTCTTCCACATGAACCCGCTGGGCTTCTGGGAGCGCCGCCGGGCGGCGCAGCACGGCTACGTGTCGGTCACGCAGTCGATCGACATGCACTACGAGATGATCCGGCGGATCCTGGAAAGCTACGGCATGCTGATGAGCCGCAGGACCGTGACCGAGGGCATGCAGCGCATGCAGACGGGGGAGACGCCGGAGGAAGCGTCGGACTTCCTCACCCGCGAGGTCCCGAGCCGCGCCATCTCGGTCGCCAAGGCGTAGCGCGCCGGCGGCCGGCGCATTCCCCCGAGCGCAGAGGAGAGACGGGGAGGGGAGGCAGGCCTGGGCCCGCCTCCCCTCCCGTCCACGAAAGAACCGCGGCGCTCAGCCGATCGGGAAGAGCTGCTGCATCTTCATCGCGAGGCCCATGTCGCCCGCGATCTTGAGCTTCCCGCTCATGAAGGCCATCTGCGGGTTCAGCTTGCCGCTGGTCATGTCGATGTAGTCGGTCGCGGCCATCGTGATCGTGATGTTCGGCGACGCGTGCTGGCCCTCCGCGACGGTGAGGTTGCCGTCATCGATGGTGAGGTTGTACTTCGCTGCCTGATCACCGCTCAGATCGAACTGGTAGACGGCCTTCAAGCCCTTCGCCGCAGCCGCGTTGAAGCGGTTCGGCATGTTCTCGAAAACTTCCTTGACGGTGGTTGGCGCTGCCATGGAGCCCTCCCTTTGCGCGAGTCTGTCTTGGGGTGGAGTAGAACGATCTTCGGGGGCTATTACCCAAACTTTTCCATAGTGTCAAAGCCGCTGGGAAGCGCGTCCGGGGTCTACGCCTCGCCGTCATCCGGCGGCTCCTCGTCGTCGAGGAGCGTCAAGACCGGCGCCCCCAGCGTCTGGACGATCCAGCGATGGAGATCGCCCGCGAGCTCCTCCCACCCCGGCGCGAGCATGGGGAAGTGACCGCGACCCGGATAGAGCCTGCGCTCCCAGCCGAAGCGCGCCGCGAGGCGCGCGCCGGAGGCCGCGCTGGAGACCGGATCGCGGTCCGCAGACACGACCAGCCCAGGGCAGCCGACGCCTGCGGGGAGGCGAACACGGGACGCGGCGAGGGCGCGGAAGCGCGGCCCCGAGTCGGGCGCGAGCAGCCCCTGGAGCCGGCGGGCGGGCCCGAGAAACGCGGGCGCCGCCGAGCCGCGCGGAGGCCACACGCGGGAGCCCCACAGCCGCGCCCGCCAGAACTGCGGCCACGGGATCCGACCGACATGGACACGCATGCGGGCATGAAAAAGGCCCTCCAACCGCGGTCGAAGGGCCTTTTTCTACAGAGCCAGAGGCTCTCGTTCTCGCCTGAGTTGACTAGGTCGCTACGAGCGAACTACTTCGGTCCGGTCTCTCGACCCGAGAGGCTACTTCTTCTTCTTGGCAGCGCCCTTCTTGGCCGGCGCCTTCTTCATGGCCTTGCTCTTCGTCGCTTTCTTCTTGGCTGCTGGCATAGACACCTCCCTCAACAGGCTTCGTTAGGCAGCGTTCGGTTCTCCGACTTCGCTCAGGCGAGCACTCCCTCCACCACGACTGCTCCACCACCCCCCAACGCGCCGGATCATAGGGGAATGCCCCTCTGCCTGTCAAGAGAAAAATGGCATTTTGAAAAAATTTCTGGAGCCGAATCAGGGCGATGGATCCGAGGATTGGGCTTCCTAAAATGGCGTTCCTCGTCCTCCCGGGAAGCATTAGCAGGCCGTTTTAAAGCCTCCCGGAGCGATGTTCGTCTTATCTTCGCCCCTGTCCCGCCACCTCCACGCGCGACGCTGCCGCTCCCTGCGCACCCGCGCGCCTCGCCGTACCTTGCGAGCGGTACCCCGCCGGGTTAGAAGCCCGGGGCGCGGCGCCAGCGCGGCATGGCGAGCCAAGCGGCAGGGTCGAGGAGGCGAGGGTTGCTGGAACTCTTCCACAAGGGCGGGGTCTTCATGTACCCGATCCTCTTCTGCTCCATTCTGGCGCTCGCCATCTTCCTCGAGCGCGCGTGGAGCCTGGCGCGCCGTCGCGTGGTACCCCCCGCGCTCTTCCCCCTCCTCGGGAACATGCTGGCCCAGCGCCGCCGCGACGAGGCACTGGGCGTCTGCCGCGCCAGCGACTCGCCACTGGCGCGCGTTCTCCTCGCCGGGCTCGAGGAGATCCCGCACGGGCGGGCACGCATGCGCGAGAGCATGCGTGACGCCGCCGACCGCGAGTCGGGCAGCCTCGAGCGCTTCGTCGAAGCGCTGGGCACGATCGCGAGCGTCAGCACCCTGCTCGGGCTGCTCGGAACCATCTCGGGCATGATCAAGATCTTCTCGGTCATCTCCACGCAGCAGGCCGTGAACCCGCCAGCGCTCGCCGCCGGGATCTCGGAGGCGCTCATCACCACCTACGCCGGGTTGACGGTGGCGATCCCGGCGGTGGCCGCGCACCGCTTCCTGCAGGGGCGACTGGACGCCGTCCTGATCGAGCTCGAGGAGTGCGCCGTGCGGCTCGTCGGCCTCGCCTTCGCCGAGCCCGACGACGATGCGCTTTCGTAGGGTCCGGCGTGCCGGTGCCGAGATCGACATCACGCCGATCGTGGACACCGTCTTCAACTTGATGATCTTCTTCGCGCTGTCGTTGAACTTCATCTCGATCCCGGGGATCCCCGTGAACCTGCCGCGTGCCAGCTCTCTCGCCGAGGCGCAGCAGAAGAAGGAGGTCACCGTGACCGTCACCCGCGAGGCGGTCATCTTCCTGGATGGGCGACCGGTGTCCATGCGTGAGCTCGAGGACGAGCTCGGGCGCCGGAGTGCCGCCGCCCCCGACACGGTGGTCGTGATCAGCGCCGATGCCGACGCACGCCACGGCAGCGTCGTCGAGATCATGGATCTCGCGCGCAGCGCGGGCCTCGGCCGGCTCGCGATCGCGACCAAGCCGAAACCCGTCGAGCGCTGACGGTCCTCGTCGCCGCGCCACGCTTCCGCCGGGCGCCGCGCGCTCCAGGGCCGCCGCGCTTCTGCCGGGGCGGTGCGCTTCCGACGGGCACCGCGCTTCCGCCGGGCACCACGCTTCCGACGGGCACCGCGCTTCCGACGGGCACCACGCTTCCGACGGGCACCACGCTTCCGACGGGCACCACGCTTCCGACGGGCGCCACGCTTCCGACGGGCGCCGCGCTTCCGACGGGCGCCACGCTTCCGACGGGCGCCGCGCGCTCCGGGGCCGCCGCGCTTCCGGCCGGGCCGGTGCGCTCCCGTGCTTCGCGCGCAGCGGGGCGGCGCGCGTGCCGGAACGCCCGCCGTCCCACGGCGACGGGCGGGGCGGGCGCGGGGGCCGCGCGCTCCCCGCGCCCGCCCGGACTCCTCAGCCCTTGGCGGCGCGCGGCCCGCGGTAGGTGAACGCCTGCGCCCCGAGATAGCGCGCGCGCTTGCCGAGCTCCTCCTCGATGCGCAGCAGCTGGTTGTACTTCGCCGTGCGCTCGCCGCGGCACGGGCTCCCGGTCTTGATCTGCCCCGCGTTCACCGCCACGGCGAGGTCGGCGATGGTCGCGTCCTCGGTTTCGCCGGAGCGGTGCGACATCACCGTCGTGTAGCCGGCCTTGCGCGCGACCGCGATCGTCTCCATCGTCTCGGTGAGCGTTCCGATCTGGTTCACCTTGATCAGGATGGAGTTGCCGGCGCCGACCTCGATGCCGTGGCGCAGGCGGCTCGGGTTGGTGACGAAGAGATCGTCGCCGACGAGCTGCACCTTGCGCCCGAGGCGCTGCGTCAGCAGCTGCCAGCCGTCCCAGTCGTTCTCCGCCATGCCGTCCTCGATCGACACGATCGGATAGCGGTCGATCCAGTCGGCGTACAGATCGGCCATCTCGGCGCTCGTGCGTGCCGGGGCGCCGGACTTGCGGAACACGTAGCGGCCGTCCTTCCACAGCTCGCTGGCAGCCGCGTCGATGGCGATGCACACCTGGCGTCCCGCGCGGTAGCCCGCGGCCTTGACTGCCTCCATGATCCCCTGCAGCGCCTCCTCGTCGGATGCGAGGTTCGGCGCGAAGCCACCCTCGTCGCCCACCCCGGTCGAGAGACGGCGGCCGCGCAGCACCGCCCGCAGGGCGTGAAAGATCTCGGCCCCCATGCGCAGCGCGTCGGCGAAGCTCCGCGCGCCGACCGGCATGACCATGAACTCCTGCATGTCGACGGTGTTGTCGGCATGCGCCCCGCCGTTCAGGATGTTGAACATCGGCACCGGCAGGACCTGCGCCTTCGTGCCGCCCAGGTAGGCGTACAGCGGGCGATGGAGGCCGGTCGCGGCGGCATGGGCCACCGCCAGCGAGACCCCGAGGATCGCGTTCGCGCCGAGGCGCTTCTTGGTGGGGGTCCCGTCGAGATCGAGCATGAGGCGGTCGATCTCGGCCTGCTTCATGGGATCGCGACCACGGAGCTTGGGCGCGATGATGCCGTTCACGTTCTCGACCGCGCGCGTGACGCCCTTGCCCCCGTAGCGCTTCGCCTTGCCGTCGCGCAGCTCGAGGGCCTCGTGCTCGCCGGTCGACGCTCCGGACGGCACCGCTGCTCGCCCCCGCGAGCCGTCGCTCAAGTGGACGTCGACCTCGACGGTGGGGTTGCCACGGGAATCGAGGATCTCGCGTGCATGCACCTTGCTGATCTTCATCGCCATCGAACGTCTCCCCTCTCTTGCTTGTGGGCGCGCGCGTCGCTCAGCTACGATGCACGCCCATGCTGTGGCCGGCCTCGCGTCCGCGCTCTCTCGGCCAGCGTCTCGCGCTGGCGATGGCCGGCCTCGTCTCTGCCGCGCTCGTCTCCGCCGTCGTCTTCGGAAGCCGCGGACTCCTGCATCTGCATGCGCTGCGCACCGAAAAGGCGGAGATCAGCCAGCGCATCGCGGGGCTGCTGCGCGAGAACACGCGGCTGCGCGAGCGGCTGCATCGCCTGCGAACGGACGATCGCTCCCTCGAGCAGCGCGCACGCGAGCAGCTCGGCCTGGTGCGCCCGGGCGAGATCGTCTATCGCTTTCCGGCGCCTCCTGGTCCCGCACGCTCGACTCCGACTGCGGAAGGTCCTCCTCCCTGAGCTCGAGCTGCGGCCGGTCGCGCTCGCGGGGCGCATCCTCGCCGCGTGGCCCCCTCTCCTCTTTGCCGGCCGGGGCAGCCTCGGGCACCGTGGGCTCACGACCGACTGCCTCGCGCCGCAGCGGGCCGCGCCCCTCGCCCCCGGCGGCACCGCCGCCACCGACGAGCGGCACGAACCGCACTTCCGCGATCTCGCGAGCGTAGAGCCTGAACCCGCGCTTGACGCCGCGCACGAGCACTTGCCGACCGCCCGGCGAGCCGACGGGCAGCACCAGCACCCCCCCCTCGACCAGCTGCTCGATCAGGGGGGGCGGTACCCGCGGCGCCGCCGCCGTCACCACGATCGCATCGTACGGACCATACGCGGGCCAGCCCTGCGCGCCATCGCCCTGCCGCACGTGGACGTTGCGGTATCCCAGTCGGGTCAGGCGCAGGCGCGCGCTCGCCGCGAGGGCAGGGATGATCTCGACCGAGCAGACGTCGCGCGCGAGCTCGGCGAGGATCGCCGCCTGGTAGCCCGAGCCGGTCCCGACCTCGAGCACGCGGGCCTCCGGCCTGAGCGACAGCAGCTCCGTCATGCGCGCGACGACGGAGGGCTCGGAGATCGTCTGCCCGTGGCCGATCGGCAGCGGCTCGTCGGCGCTGGCACGGTCGCGAAGCTCGAGCGGCACGAAGTCCTCGCGACGGACCTTGTTGAACGCCTCGAGGACGCGCGCATCGCGAACCCCCCGAGCCTTGAGCTGCTCCGCGAGGGTTCGCGCCGAGACCGGAACCGCCCGCAGGGCGCCGGAGAGAGCGATCAAGAACGCGACGAGGACGAGGAGCGTGGGCCTCGGCCCGCCGCTCACGCCTCCTCCTCGCCCGCGATGAAGTCGTCGTACTCGTCGGGATCCATCAGCTTCGGATCCTCGATCTCGCCGCGGTCGGCGAGCTCGATCTCGATCAACCAGCCCTCGTGGTACGGATCCTCGTTGACGATCGTCGGGTGGTCGTCCAGCTCGGTGTTGATCGCGACGACGTGACCGGTCACGGGCGAGATCAGGTCGCTCACGGTCTTCACCGACTCCAGCTCGCCGAAGCTCTCTCCCTTCTCGATCTCGTCGCCGACGTCGGGCAGCTCGACGGCGATCATCTCCCCGAGCTCGCCCTGCGCGTGCTCCGAGATTCCAAGGTGGCATCGCGTGCCCTCGACGCGCAGCCAGAGATGGTCGGGTGTGAATTTCAGCGCATCCGCCACGTGCGGCACCTCATCTGCATGCCGCCCTTATAGGGTCGTTCTTCTCGCTGTCAAGGGAGTGATCGCGCGGCGTGGCCGCGCAAAACTGAGGAGAGCCGACTCG
>Ga0209253_10001888_pt1 | contig 18470 bp, 16 predicted proteins | sample FrelakmetBRP12BR_FD_187145 | JGI IMG/M metagenome (GOLD analysis project Ga0209253, IMG submission 187145) | Freshwater lake sediment microbial communities from the University of Notre Dame, USA, for methane emissions studies - BRP12 BR (SPAdes)... | ecosystem: Environmental > Aquatic >... | reverse complement strand
TTCTCGGCACCGGCGAAATCGCGTGTTGCCAGCGACGCCTGGCCGAGCAACAACCGCGCCTCGCCGTTATCGGGTGACTGCTGCAGCGCATTCTTCAACTCAATGATGGCTGCGGCATGATCGCCCTTGGCAACATAGTCCCGCGCCGACGCGACCAGCTTGTCAGGAGACGACTGACTGCAGGCCAGCACGAGGGCCATGAGCGCGCACGAGACCGTCACGCGCAACGCCCGCCGAAACACTCTTTCGCTCGACATCATCGCAGTTCCCTCGGCCGCCTGCCGGCCACATTTGGTCATTTCAATCCGAAGCGGTGCATCAGGTCATACAGCGTGGGACGGCTGACGCCGAGCCATTCCGCCGCCTTGCTCAGGTTGCCGTTGGCGCGGCCCACCGCCTTCAGCACGGCCATTCGCTCTGCCTCCTCGCGTGCCAAGCGCAGGTTCAGCGGTTCCTCGTCGCGCTCGCCCGAAGACAGTTCGAGGTCGGCCGCACTGATTGACGTGCCTTCGGCCATGATCACCGCCCGCTTGATCACGTTCTCCAGTTGTCGCACGTTGCCCGGCCACGGGTACTGCTCAATCGCCTGCAAGGCGTCCGGCAGCAGCGTCATCGCCGGGCGTCTGTATTCATTGGCGTAGCGCAGGACAAACGCATGCGCCAGCAGCGCGGCATCGCCCGGCCGCTCGCGCAGTGGCGGCGCGGTGATCACGATTTCCGCGAGGCGATAGTAAAGATCCTCGCGGAAGCGGCCGTCGACAATCAGGGCTTTCAGGTCCTGGTGGGTAGCGCACACCACGCGCACATCGACCGCAATCTCGTCGCGGCCGCCGATGCGTTCGATCGAGCGCTGCTGCAGGAAACGCAGCAGCTTGGCCTGCAGGGAGCCCGGCAGATCGCCGATCTCGTCGAGAAAAAGCGTGCCTTTGTTGGCGGTTTCGATCTTGCCGATCGTCTGCTTCGCCGCACCTGTGAAAGCCCCTTTCTCGTAGCCGAAAAGCTCGCTTTCCAGCAGATTCTCGGGTATCGCAGCGCAGTTGATCGCCACGAAACGCCGCGGCTTGCGCGGCGACAAGTCATGGACGCCCCGGGCCAGCAGTTCCTTGCCGGTACCCGAGTCGCCGAGGATCATCACCGTCGCGTTGGTCGGCGCCACCCGCTCGATGGTGCGGCAGGCACGCAGCATTTCCGGGTCGCGGGTGATCAGCCCTGCCAGCCCTTCGGGCGGCTGGGCTTCGCGCAGTCGCCTGTTCTCCTCCTGCAGGTCGTGCAGACGGAACGCGCGGTCGATCATCAGCGTCAGCACATCGGGCTCGAATGGCTTGGCATAGAAGTCGTAGGCACCGAGCGCAATCGCCTTCAGCGCGTTCTCGCGATCGTTCTGGCCGGTGAGCACGATCACCTTGGTATCGGGCGCGAGCGACAGGATCTCGCGCAGCGTGGCGAATCCTTCGACTGTGCTGTCAGGCGCCGGGGGCAGGCCAAGGTCGACAGTGACCACCGCAGGCTCCACTCGGCGCAGTTGCGCCAGCGCAGTCTCACGGTCGCCGGCGAGCGCCACCTCATAATCGTTGAAGGCCCACTTCATCTGCTTCTGCAGGGCCGGGTCGTCCTCGACGATCAACAGCGGGCGGCGCTTGTCCGTCATGCGGCCTGCTCCTGCGCGGCCGCCGCACCGGCGACCTTCAGCGCCGGCAGCACCATACGCACCCGCGTGCCCACGCCCGGTTCGCTCTTCACGTCGATGCGGCCGCCGAGTCCGGCGATGTATTGCTGGCTTTCATAGGCGCCAATGCCCATGCCGCTCTCCTTGCTGGACTGGAACGGCTTGAACAGGTGATCGCGAATGAACTCCTGCGTCATTCCGGCACCGTTGTCAGCGACTTCCACCACCGCGGTGTCGCCATCGCGAAAAACGCGCAAGGCGACCTGCGTATCTTCTCCGCCGGCCTCGAGGCCGTTCTGCACCAGATGGCCGATGACGCGCTCGAGCCGGTCCTCGTGGCCGTTAGCCAGCACGTCGGGGATCGCCTCGATGCGCAGCCCGGCATGTCCGGCGGCGCGCACCGACTGCACCCGGCGCACCAGCGTAGACAGGTCGACCGGGCGCGGATTCTCGACCGGCGTCTCGCCCGAGCGCAGCTGCTGCATCAGCTGGTTCATGCGGGCGACCACATGCTCGACAGTGGCCAGCATGTCGCGCTGGAATTCGGGATTGGCGTGGTGCTTCTGCGCGTTGCGCAGAAGCAGCTGCATCTGAGCAATCAGGTTCTTCAGGTCGTGGACGACGAACGCCGACATGCGGTTGAAAGAATCGAACTTGCGTGCCTCGAGCAACGCTTCCGTGGCGCGCTGCATGGCGAGGTAACTGGCCGCCTGGCTGCCCGCGGTCTTAAGCAGATCGCGTACCTCCCAGTTCACCTCCAGCTTGACGCGCGGTGACTCGAGCACGACGAGACCGAGCAATTCCTCGCCGACCAGCAGTGGCACGATCAGCCAGGCCTTGTCCAAGGCATCGAGCCATGCGGGCAGGCCGATGCCGCCTTCGCCGAACGGATCCCGGCGCGCGGCTGGCACTTCGATCACCCAGCCGGTACTGGTCAGGAACGCGGCCAGCGCACCGTCTTCCGGCTCGACGGCATCGATCTGCGCCTGGTTCACGCGCGCCACCTGCGCGTAGCCTTGTGCCCGCTTCAGCCACAGACCGCCGCCGGTGGACTCGACCAGATCGGAAAGGGCGCGGACGCAGACCTCCTCGATCGGCTGCCTGTCGCCCGCCGCCGTCAGCGTGCGCGTGAACTTCAACCATTCCTCGCGGTAGTCGTAGCGGTACGAGAAGAAGTTCTTGGCCACCAGCACACGCAGCTTGGCGCGGAACGTGCCGGAGACAGTCACAAAGGCAAGCAGCAGGAATGCACCAAAGAAGATCACCGTCTGCAGGGTCTTGCCCCAGGCGCCGCCGAAGTAGCGCACGTAATAGCCGGAACCCGCCACGACGAGCAGGTAGACACCTGCAGCGAGCACTGCAGTCGAGCCGGCGATGACGCCGCGCGACAGCGTGACGTCGAAGGTCCAGTCCGGGTTGCGCCTTGCCGCCAGCCCCAGCAGGGGGATTGCCAGCGCATACGCAAAGCCGCGCGCTGCCCATAAGTGCGGATCCAGGGCACGGAAAAGGAGCGCATCGGAATAAACAACCACGTCGAGCACGAAAGGGCCGGCCAGGCCCAGGCACAGCGGCCGCAGGTTCCATCGCAGCGTGGCCGCGCTGTGCCGGTAGACCTGCTCGGCGAGCGCCACGCCGACCAGCGCCAGCGCCAGGTGCGACCCGAAGATCAGCGTCAGCGCACTGCTGTCGATCGCCATGCCCGGCGGCGGCATACCCGACAGCAGCACCAGCGCCGTCGGCACAAGGATCAACCCGAAGACGAGCGCCCCCCCTCGTCCCCCGCGCTTGTCCGCATCTGACGGGCGCGGCTGCAGCAGGATGACGGCCAGGAAGGACAACGCGCAGGCCAGTCGCGCCGCGTCGAACGCATGCGACAGCCGCCACAGTGGCCAGCTTGGGCTGAGCGAGAAGACCGCCGTAATGCAGGCCCAGAAAACACTCAGCGTGACCGAGGCCAGCAGAAGCAGGGCGCGGCCGCCGCCCTTCCAGCCGACCGACAGCTGGACGGCGAAAGCCGCAAAGCCGAGCGCTGCAAACCCGTAGGACCAAACCGCGGGGTTCAGGTACCAGTCGGCAGGAATGCTGTTCGGGTCCAAGGCCTTATGCGGGAAATGGGTTACTGGGGAGGCCGCCCAGCGCACGCGGCATGTGCCGGAGGATACGGGTCTGCGACCACCCACTGACCCGGTGACTGCTGTGTGGCGCCCACGGGCAGATAGTCAGTGCGCGCCTTCCCGGAAAAGCACGACACGCACCGTCTCGACCAGGATCAGCAGATCGAGGAACAGCGAGTGGTTCTTGACGTAGTACAGGTCGAACTGCAGCTTCTTGCGGGCATCTTCGACGGATGCGCCGTAGCTGTAGCGCACCTGCGCCCATCCGGTCACGCCGGGCTTGACGCTGTGCCGGACGTCGTAGAACGGGATCGTCTCCTTCAGCTCATTGACGAAGCTCGGCCGCTCTGGCCGTGGCCCGACGAAGCTCATCTCGCCGCGCAGCACGTTGAAGAGTTGGGGCAACTCGTCGATGCGGACCTTGCGGATGAACCTGCCGACACGCGTTACGCGGGGATCGGCATGAATCGCCCAGCGCGCCACGCCGTCATGCTCGGCGTCGGTGCACATGCTGCGGAACTTCAGGCACGTGAACCGGCGACCGCCGAGGCCGACACGCTCCTGACGGTAAATCACCGGACCCGGGCTCTCCAGGCGAATGGCCAGGGCCGTGGCCAACATCACTGGCAGCGTCAGAATCAGCATGACCGCAGAGACCACGACGTCGAACGTTCTCTTGACGAACGCCCGCGTTCCGCCCTGTACGAAGCCCTGGCCGTAGATGAGCCAGCTTGCCTTCAGTGATTCAATCGGGACCTCGCCACGCACGCGCTCGTACACCCCCGCCAGATCGGTGACGGGCACACCGCCAATCCGGCAGTCGATCAGTTCGCGCAACGGCAGCACGCCGCCGCGCTGCTCGCGTACAGCCACAATCACCTCGCGCACACCGAGGCCGGCGACGATCTCCGACAGCGGCAGCGCATCAGGCAGGATTCGGTCGGCCGCCACGGCACGCGCGTCTTGGTCATGACCGGTCGGATAGAAACCCACGATGGCCAGTGACGGATAGCCCAGCGTGGCCAGCGCCCTCTCCACGCCCGCGGCCTCCTCGCCGGTGCCGACGATCAGCACGCGCTTGGCGCCCATGCCCGCCGTGCTGGCCCAGAACATGATCTGCCGCAGCAGGATCAGACCGCACAACGTGAAGACAACGGCGTAGCCGAGGGCGCTGCGTGCCTCGAAGCCCTGCGGGGTCACGGAAAACAGCATGTAGGCGGCCGGCATGCCAATGGCCACTGCAAGCAGAACCCGGCCGAAATGCCCGCCGAAGCTCGCGCCACTTTCTCGTCGGTAAAGGCCGAGCGAGCCGTTCAGCGCCAGCATCAGGGAGGCGAAAAGGACGGCGGGCGGCAGTGCGCCCATGAGTCCGCTGCCGCCGCCCTGCATGGCGACGGCCAGCGGCACAACGCCCAGCAGCAAGACCGTATCGGCCGTCAAAACCATCACGGAGCCGACCGACACGTGGTGCTTGAACAGCCTGATCATCGGATATCGGCAGACGGCGGCGCAGCGCGGGATATCGCCATGACGAGGATTACCCGCAAAGTGAACTCGGGGAAAGACCCATAAAACGAGGCAAAGCCATGTCGTCTTACAAGGCGAAGTCTGGTGCCTCGCTGCCAGCGTCGCCTGCGGCGGATACCGCGATGAACCCAACGCTTTGTACCAAAAATACGGTACTACCAGCAAGCGCTACACAAGGGAAATACAGCAGCTACGGGTCCAGACGGAAGTCCACACGCGATGGCCGGCGGGCGACCGCGGAATCCGTTGCCGCACGAGGGACGGGACGAAGTACCCGATCGATTCCGCTGCACAGGCGCCGCGGCACCGCGGGACCCAGGCAAGGGCAAGTCAATGGAAATCGGGCCACGGCAGCGGTGCGGCGCCGAGAGGGGTACGGGCACTCCGGGGGCTTAGCCCACCGGCAGAGCCCGTTCAGGAACGGAACTCAACCAACCGGATGAGATAGAGAAGGCACGCCAGGACCATCGCGCCCACCCCAGCCTGGAACAGCGTGCCGACCGGAACCCCGGCGAGCAAGAAATTCCCGCCCAGCCGCAGCGCCAAGGACAGGACAAACACCGCAACGCCGGCCACACCGGCCAGGCGCCCGACCCACAGCAACACCGTCTTCATCGAACCCTCCGGCAACGCGAACCGCACCCAACGGATTCCCTTCGCAGCGCCCTCAAGCGCACAACGCTCGCGCCGACTGCGCAACCACGGATCGCGTCGATGGCCGCAACCTCACTCTGGGTAGGATCATAGTCGAGTGGGGGTTGCACTCCGCGACCGACGAGGGAGAACCGGAAGCGCGAGCGAGATGCGGCCTAACGGCCCAGGAACAGCTTGCCGACTGCCGGATCCCGCAGCAGGTCTGCGCCCGAACCCACCAGCGCGACCTGCCCGGCGACCATCACATAACCCACGTCCGCGAAGGCAAGGCCCTTGGCGGCGTTCTGCTCGACCATCAGGACGGCAAGGCCTTCCCGGCGCTGCAGATCGCCGAGGATCTCGAACACCATGTCCACGAAGCGCGCGGCCAGTCCAATCGACGGCTCGTCGATCAGCAGCACACGGGGCCGCATGATCAATGCCCGGCCCAGTTCCAGCAGGCGCCGCTCCCCTCCCGAGAGCACCCGCGCGGGGCTTTGACGGCGCGCGGCGAGCATCGGGTATCGGTCGAGGATCTGCTCGGCCGCCTCTTTCGCCTTGGCGCGGGAGCGCAGCAGATAGCCACCCAGGACCAGGTTCTGCTCCACCGTCATGTCGGGGAACACCGAGGCGTCCTGCATCACGTAGGCCATGTGCCCGTCACGCAGCTTCGCACTCGGGCTCAGCCGCGTCACGTCCTGGCCGCCGATCAGGATGCGGCCGGCGCGCACATCGGCCAGGCCGCAGACCGAATTGAGCAGCGTCGACTTGCCGGCGCCGTTTGGCCCGATCAGACAGACGGACTGTCCCGCGCCGACGCGCAGATCGACCCCATGCAGCACCTCGCGATGGCCGTATCCCGCGACCAGACCTTCGACACCGACTCCGGGCGCAGGACCGGCAAGCGCCTCGATCTGTGCCACCGTCGCTTGTCGATCGACCAGTGCTTCGACCGCCGCGTCGAACCGACCCGGCGATTCGCCACCGGCAGCCGTCGCGGCGGCAGAGGCAGGCTCACCGCTCATCGACCCGCTCCGAGATAGGCTTCGAGCACGCGGGGATCGCTGCGGATCTCCTCGGGCAGGCCGCTGGCCAAGACCTTGCCCTGCGCCAGGCAATAGATCCGCTGGGCCAGGGTCATGATCACGCGCATGTTGTGCTCGATCACGAGCAGCGTGATGCCCATTTCGGCGTTGGCGCGCAGCAGCCGCTCCATCACCCCATTGATCATCGTCGGGTTGACACCCGCCGTCGGCTCGTCGAGCAGCAGCAGCTTCGGCCGGCTCATCAGCGCCATCGCCAGTTCGAGCAGCTTGCGCTGACCGTACGAGAGTTCGCCGCCCGCGGTGTGCCGCTGTTCGTACAGGCCGGCGAAATCCAGCAACTGTGACGCCCGCTCCTCGAATTCGAGCGGCAGTCGGCGCAGCATGTCGAGCGGCGTCTCGCCCGCATGGGACGTGCTGATGCGCATGTTGTCGAGGCAACTCAGGTGGTCGTACACATGCGATTGCTGGAACGTCCGCACCAGCCCGCGGCGTGCCGTCTGGGCCACCGACATACCGGTGATCTCGCGCCCGTCGAAGCGGACTGTGCCCTGCTCGATCCGATGAAAGCCGACGATCGAGTTGAAGAGCGTGGTCTTTCCCGACCCGTTGGGGCCGATCAGACCAACGATGGAGCCGGCTGTCACGTCGAGGTCGATGCCCGCATTGGCAACCACGCCACCGAAGGCTTTGCGCACATTGCGCACGGCCAGCAACGCGGCAGGAGTCACCAAACCGGCTTCCACGGGTCAGGAAGTGCGATCGAACGTCGCCACCTGCCGTGTGACGCCGTTGGCGCGGAGCCCGCCCCTGCCCGACTGGCCCCGGTATTCCGGCGCTCGACTGAGGCCGGTTCAAGGTCTTGCGATAAGTGCTTGACGAGTCTCATCTGGACAGGCTAGCGTCCCTAACGATCGTTCAATAGTCAGTGTCCGTGATCACGAAACGCAAAGCAAGTCGGGGCGCAACCGCCGCACCACCCAGAGCCGCCGGAGCGCCCGAACGCATCCGCAAGGCAGGCATCGCGCTGTTCAAGCGCTATGGCTACCACGGCACCTCGGTCCGCCAACTCGCCGATGCGGTGGGCATGGAGGCGGCGAGCCTCTATCACCACTTCCCATCCAAGCAGAAGCTGCTCGCTGACATATTCGACCGGATCATGAAGGAGTTGCTCGAGGGACAGGAGCAGGCGCTGGCGCATGACGTTGGGCACGAGCAGCGGCTGCGCAACTTTGTGCGCTTCCACGTGCTGTACCACATCGACCGTCAGGACGAGGCGTTTGTCAGCCACAGTGAACTGCGCTCACTGTCGACCGCAAGCCGCAAGCGGATCAACGCCAAGCGCGACCACTACGAGCACACGCTGCGATCGTTCCTGGCGGGCGGCGTCGAGGCCGGCGAGTTCGAGATCCACGACGTGCCGATGATGACGATCGCCATCCTGACGATGTGCAGCGGCGTATCCGACTGGTTCACCGGGCGTGGACGGCTCAGTGCCGATGAGGTCGCGGACGAGTACGCCGGGATCGTTCTCGGCCTGGTGCATCGGAGGGACCGTTCCGGTTCCGGCCAACGCTCGAAAAGGCAACCCCGCAGATCCAAAGCTGGCAGGAGCGACGGGCGTGCGTCCGCCCGGCCATCCTGACGCGCAGCCATCGAGCAAGAAAGACATCGACAGTCCATTTCCAACGCTTTGCAGGTTGAACCCTGTTGTTTCGGAGGTTAGTAATGAGCAAGAAAAGTGAGTCTGGAGTGGGTATGCGCGCAATGCTCGGTCGAGCACTGCGCGGCGTCGTGGGGCTGGGCCTGGCGGCGGTGGCGCTTGCAGCATCCGCGCAGGAGAACGTCATCACTTTCGGCACGGCGCTGTCGCTGACCGGCAAGATGTCGCCGGAAGGCAGCCGGGTCAAGGAAGGCTACGACCTGTACGTCAAGCAGATCAACGCCAAGGGCGGGATCAAGGTCGGCGACAAGACCTACAAGGTGGCCATCAAGTACTACGACGACCAGAGCGATGCCAACGGCTCGGCCAAGCTGTACGAGAAGCTGATCAACGAAGACGGCGTCAAGCTGCTCCTAGGCCCCTACTCCAGCGGCGTCACGTTCGCCGTCAGTGCCGTGACCGAGAAGTACCAGTTGCCGATGGTCATCGCCCACGCCGCGTCGCCCGCCGTCTTCGACCGCGGTTTCAAGTACATCTTTGCGACGCTGACCGCGATCGACCAGTACACCTCCAACATGATCAAGATGGCGGCGGCCGCGAATCCGCGGGCGCAGCGCATCGCGCTGATCAGTGAAAACTCGCTGGCGCCCAAGTCCTTCGGCGAAGGTGCCGCGCAGCAGGCCAAGGCGGCGGGCCTGGAGGTCGTTTACAACGAGATCTATCCGTCCGGCACGAAGGACTTTTCCGCGATGCTGGCTGCGATGAAAAGCAAGAACCCGGATCTTCTGCTGATGGCCGGATATACCGCCGACACGACGGTAGTCGCCCGCCAGATCGCCGAAGGCGGGATCAAGCTCAAGATGTTCGGCGTCTTGCTCGGGCCCACGCTGCCCGGTTTCGTCGAAGCCCTGGGCCCGAAGGCGGAAGGCATCCTCGAGCCGATCCAGTGGGCGTCGAACATGGCGTGGAAGGATGAGATCTTCGGCTGGACCCCCGCGCAGTACGCCGAGCTCTTCAAGAAGGAATACGGCCGCGAGCCTGACTACCACCCGCCACAGTCAACGGCCGCACTGGAGGTCTACCAGCGCGCGCTTGAAAAGGCCGGCACCCTCGACCCGAAGGCGGTTCGCGACGCGATCGCGCAGACCAACATCATGACCGCCTATGGCCCCATCCGCTTCAACGAAAAAGGCCAGAACATCGCCAAGGGCATGGCGGTCGTGCAGGTACAAAACGGCAAGTCCGTCGTTGTCTACCCGGTGGAAGGTTCGCAGGCCAAGTTCGTCTACCCGATCCCCGCCCAATGACCTGTTGCCGGCCGGCAATCGTCGGCTGGCGACCAGCGAGCCGGCGCGCGGCGCGCGCCGGCCGTACCGACGGCATCTCTGGTATTTCGTTGATGGCCGGCGCCACCTTTTCGTCAGCCCCGCGTAAGCGGGGATCCAGGGTCTTTCGCTCAAAAGACGCCGGGTTCCCGCTTTCGCGGGAACGACACGGCCGCTTACGCAAGCCGTAGGGCAGTTTCCAAGAGATTCATAGGCACAAGCTCTGTGCTGACGCTACAGATCGTCTTGTCCGGCATCCTGCTGGGCGGGCTTTACGCCTGCATGGCGGTCGGTTTCTCGATCATCTGGGGCGTCACCAACCTGATCAATCTGGCCCATGGCTCGATGGCGATCATGGGCGCCTACCTCGCCTGGCTGCTGTGGAGCCACACGGGGCTGGACCCGTTCCTGAGCGTTCCCTTCGCCGCCGCCGCCCTGTTCGCTTTCGGCTATGCGCTGCAATGGGCCGTGCTGAACCGGATCGCGCGCACCTCGCTGTTCATGACGCTGATCTTCACCTTCGGGCTCGACATGGTGCTGGTCAACGTGATGTTCGCGCTGTTCAGCGCCGACGTCCGCGGCATCCCGGTGTCGTACTCGAGCGCCGGGCTCGTGCTCGGTGAGATCCGCCTGCCGTACACGCGCATCGCGGTCTTCGTGCTGGCCCTGCTGCTGACGCTGGCGCTGCACCTGTTCATGGACCACACGCGATCGGGGCAGGCCGTCCGCGCCACTGCGCAGAACCCGCGTGCGGCGGCGATGCTCGGCATCGATTCGAACCACATCAACGCACTCGCCTTCGGCATCGGCGCAGCCTTGGCCGGCGCCGCAGGCACGCTCATTGCAGTCGTCTACTCGTTCTCGCCGATCACCGGCAGCCCGCTGACAATGAAAGCTTTCGTCATCGTCGCCCTCGGCGGGCTGGGCAGCATGCGCGGGGTTATCTTCGCGGGCATCGCCCTCGGTGTCGCCGAGAACATCGTTTCCGGGCTCCTCGTGCCCGGCTACCGCGATGCAGTGAGTTTCGTCCTGCTCGTGCTGATCCTGATCTTCAGGCCGCGAGGTCTGTTTGGAGACCGTTATCTCTTCGATGCGCGGATGCGCTGACGGCGGCGAGCCGGCGCCGCTGCCCGGTTGGCGGCTGCCCCGCCGCCACACGGGGCGGGCGCTGGTCGGCATGTTGCTTCTGCTCGCACTTGTGCTGCTTGCAGCGGGGCCGCTTCTTCTCAACGCTTACTGGATTCGCATCGCGGCGAACATCCTCATGTACGCCGCGCTGGCGCAGGGCATCAACCTGATGGCGGGCTACACCGGTTACCCCGCGTTCGGCAACGTCGTGTTCTTCGGGCTCGGCGGCTACGTGACCGCGGTGCTGATGTCAAAGTTGCAGTTGCCGTTCGCCGTTGCCATCATCGCCGCGCCCGTGCTGTGCGTGCTCCTGGTGCTGCTGATCGGCCCGCCACTGCTGCGGTTGAAGGGGCACTACTTCGCCATCGCCACCCTCGGCCTGAACGAAGCAGTCAAGGAGGTCATCAGCAACACCACCCGCCTGACCGGTGGCGGAATGGGCATCTCCCTGCCGCTGCCGCCGGGCGGACCGGCGGCCAGTGCGCTCACCTTCTATTACCTCTTCTTCGGCACGGCGCTGTTCGCCACCTGGGTCACGTGGGAGTTCAGCCGCCGGCGGCTCGGCATCGCCTGCCAGGCAATCCGCGACAACGAAGTCAAGGCCGAGGCCTGCGGCCTGCACACGACGCGCTACAAGACCACGGTGTGGATGATCAGCGCCGCGATCACGGGGGTGGTCGGCAGCATCAACGCCTATTGGATGACCTACATCGATCCGCCGGCGGTCTTCGACATGGCGATCGCAGTGAAAGCCTTCGTCATCTTCCTGCTTGGCGGCGCCGGCACGGTGCTCGGCCCGCTGTTCGGTGCGGTCTTCGTCGAGCTTCTGGCTACCTTCACCTGGAGCAAGCTGCTGAACTGGCACCTGGGTGCGATGGGACTGATCATCATGCTGGCGATTGCGCTCTTTCCCAATGGACTGCGCGAGGCGATTCAGCGGATCCCGTCCCTGCAGAGCCTGCTGGCGCGCCTTCGGGCGTGCGGTCGCAACGACTCGATCGAGCCGCAGCCCGTCGAAGGCAGAAACTCCGCCCGGCCGAGTCTTCGCTAGAGAAGACGTTCGACGAATGAGCCGCGCGCAATCACCTGGGCCTGCCGATCAGCCGGTGCCACGCCCGGGCCGGAAGCGACTTTAGCCGCTGTGCGCCCACGTGCCTCAATGCGCCGCGCAACCCACGCCAGGTTCGCGGCGTGAAGGCGGCGATGCCCATGCGCTCGCGTGCTTGCGGCGCCCAGTTGCGCGCGAATTCGTCGTCGATGGCGCCGAAGTTCAGTTCCGCCACCTTGTCGCCATCAATCAGGCACACTGCCATCAGCTGGGTCAGGACGTCATCGATCGGAAATGGCTGCTGGCCTTGGGCGCCCCAGATACGCAGACAGCGGGCGAAGCCCGCAGTGACTACCCAGAACTGCATCGCCACGGGCTGGTCGTCGAGATACATCAGCCCCAGGCGCAAGGCGCCGTGGTCGGCCGCCAGCGCCATCATGCTTGCCAGGTACGAAGGTGGCTCCGGTGCGTCGTCCTCAGGCGCCGCGTCGATGATTCGCTGGACGTCGCCCCCGGTCGCCTCGAGTAGTTCCGGGTTGCACGGGAAATGGAATCGCCCGCGCCCTCCCTGCAGCAACAGTCTCGTATTGCGATCGAGCGACTCACGCAGCGGACGAGGTCTGGCGGCCAGGTAATCCTTGAACGACATCCCGGCTACGCTCTCGAAGCGTGCCGGAGGATGACGGTAGCTGTGCAGAAAATGGCCCGTGCGATGGAGCGCCGTTGCAAATTCTGCTGCGAGCGGCGATGCGGCCGGCAGCGGGCTGACCCGGATCACATCATAGGAAGGAGGGGCCGATCGCAGGGCATCGAGCACCTCGGCGAAAAGACTGCTGGGAAGCGCCTCGCCGTCCGAGGCCATCGGACGATAGTCCTGATCTTCCGGTAATGTGAAGTGCAGAACCCGAGCCTCAGGGTGGGCCGCATACAGCCTGGAATAGACGGCGGGCAGTAGGGCGACCATCTGCTCGTTTCGTGGCTCGTGGACCGAGTAGATGCGGATTCGATCACCCGGCCGCAGGCCGTTGCGCTCGGCATTTTCGAGCCATTCGCGGCTCCGCAGGAGGTCACCACCGGTCGGGTCGTCAAACAGGGCTGCTGCCTCCGCGGGCAGCGACGCGTAACCGTTTTGAGCGAGAACACGCAAAGGATTGCTTAGGAACGGTGATGACTAAGGGGGACGAGCCGCCTACCGCCGTCGAAGGGCCAACACCGCCTCGCATGGCGGCAAAGACATGCGACGAACTCTGCTGCCGATTATGTCTGATCCTCGAGAGGCTTCCCGCCGGGCAAGGCAGATTCGGAAGAAGATAGTGACCACGCCATAATCACGCGCCCGCTCCGCTATCTTCAGACGGCTCTTTAGATACTGCGCCACCATGGACCGGAGGTTGTTCCCTGGCACACGTTCGTCAAGCTGCCCTCAACCCTGGTGAGGCTTGACCTGCAGGTCCTGTTCGAGCGTGACTTGGAGCCGCCCATCGAGAAGCGCAAGGCCATGATCGGCTGCACGATCGAGCCAGCGTATGAATCCGATGTCGACGACCTCCTCGGCATGCAGCCGTCGAAGCTGCCCCCCGACAGACTCGAACCGCTGTCCGACCTTGGGGAACTGGAGTAGGCGCAGGTACCGATGGTGCGCAAGAAGGCCCGGAGCTCGTTCAAGTTGGCCATGCACGCCAGGGAGCAGTGTTTCGCCGCCCAGGTCGACGGACGTGTCGCGTACAGCAACTGGCCCCGCTTCAATGGCTGCGGGCTGGTCGATCTGGAGGCTAAGACTCGCGATGTGGAACCGATGTTCCGGCAGGCCCGCGCCAGGTCCGAGGCTGCCCGAAGGCGGGAAAGTCTTCGACGTCCGTGCGTCGCTTCTGACCACGCCGAGCGTCGGAAATATTTACAGTGATCCCGCAAAGACGATAGCCTACGGTTGAAGCGAGCGCTTAAGCGGTTGATTTGTAGCCTTTTTCTCGGCAGTGGCACAGATGTTGCATTCCTTGAAGTTGGATGTTGTCCTAGATGCCGTTCGGGTGCTCTGAGGCGGCAGTTTGGGTTCGACCGTCGTCATGTAGATCGTGCATCATGTAGGTCGTACAGGCAGGCTGGACAGCGCCCATAAGGACATCGGCCAGGCATTGCCAGAAGCTCTCCGTGTAATCTGGGCAGGAAACTCCAGCAGGTCCAAGTGAACTTTCCTCATAGCGACAAAGACCGGGATCCGGTCCCACCGACAGGAGCGCCGGACGGGTCAGGCGGCGCTGCGGAAGACAAGCGTGTCGCCGCAAGGCGCCGGTTCCTGAAGATGAGCGCCGGCGGATCGACGGCGATGGCGGTGACCGTCATGCACAAGCGCGCCTTTGCGCGCGGTGGCACGACAATGAAAAAGGGAACGGTCGCGTCGGCCTGCGTGTCGCTGCAGGGCGTTCCCGACATCAAGGGAATGAAGCAAAAGAAGGCGCTGCAGCTCAGCCCGATGGGAAGTCCGAAGGGCATGATGTGTCGAGAGCCGAAGGATTCCGCAAACCAGTGTGTCGCGAACCAGACCAGCCGATTCTTCAACGCTTCCAAGCTTCACGTTCCGGTCGTTGACGGCAAGACGCTGGACGACGGCTGCGGGAACCTGGAGGCCACTCTCTACTATCAGAAGGACTACCGCCTTTACCAAGAGGGCTTCTGCCCTGTGACAAGAGACCTCGAAGGCAACCTGACGTACGACACTAACGCGAAGTTCTATGCCTACGGCAAGTGGAAAGATGGCAAGAAAGGGAAGCCAGCCACGTTTGACTTTGCCAAAGATCAGGACAAGCCGGGAACAGACGATACCTTCGAAGAACTCCCGTGTGAGGATCCGGACGAGTAACCGTCATTGGATCGATCGCAACGAGTTGCAGCCCGTAGTCGTAGATTTCGGCGTGACTCTTGCATCTCGGTTGCGGGACGACCTGTTTGGCCGAATGCAGGTCTTGGCTGTAGCCGCGAGCAGCCAACGCATCACTTCATGGTTTGACGTTCCGGGGCGGGCCGTCGTCCCCCAGCCAACTGCTCGGATCAGATAGCCCAAGTAGCACATCCTGTTCCCATGACCGGGACCATGCCGTTGGATACTCGGCCATCATGCCCGGAACCTGACGCCTGGCCCGAGACGCGTTGGCGGCTGCCCTCGCCTACAAAGCCGCCGATCTGCGACTGGGAGGGCGACTGCGTTGCCTACAATCCTCTTTCCGGAGACACCCATATCCTCGACATCGTCGCCGGAAGGGCGCTGAAGCTGATCAGCGCCGGAGGGCCCCTGGGTACCGGTGAGATCTGTCGCCACATCGCCAGCTTCCTGGAGGTTCCCGACGACGCCCGGCTCACTGAGCACGTCGGGCAGATCCTTGCTCGCCTTGATGAGTGCGGACTGATCGAGCCCGCCGCCTGATGCGGGTCGGTGACTTTCCGCACAGCGAACTGGCCGACCGCCTGCGGGGTGACGGTCTGCACCTCGTGACCGGCGCGTTCACGACACACCTGCACATCGAACTGCCGAGTCTGGTGGACGAGTTCGCGCAGATGTACGCCGACTACCCGGTCGAGGATCCGCCGGGGATCGACGATTTCGAGGTCCGCATCGCTTCGCCATCATTGCTGCGCCGGCATTTCCGCCCACAGGCGCAGGCTTGGATTGACGGCGTGGACCTCATGGAGCCGTTGCCGCTCGATCATGCCTACCCCGGGCTGGAATCTTCGCTGAACCTGGCAGTCGCCACCGGCGACTACGTTCCGCTCGTCGTGCATTCGGCGGTCCTGGAGCGCGACGGCCGGGCATTGGTCATGCCGGCGCCCTCCGGTTCCGGCAAGAGCACGCTGTGCGCGGCGCTGGCCTGGCGCGGCTGGCGGCTGCTATCGGACGAGATGACCGTGTTCTGCTTCGACAGTGGTAACGTGCTGCCGAACCCGCGGCCGGTGTCGCTGAAGAACCGCGCCGTCGAGGTGGTTGCCGCATACGCGCCGCAGGCCCGTTTCAGCCGCGTCTACCGCGGCACGTACAAGGGCGACGTCGCCTACATGCAGCCACCTGCGGACGCCGTGGCGCGAGCACACGAACCCGCCGGCCCCGGACTCGTGATCGCACCGGTGTTCCGGCAGGGCGCGCCGACCACGGTCCGGGAAATGGACAGGACGGCGGGATTCCGCTGGCTCATCGACAATTCGGTCAACTACTCGTCGTTGCTGCGCACCGGCTTCGACCTGCTCACCGGCTTCCTCGAGCGATGCGCGCTCTACTCGCTTACCTATTCGAATCTGGACGAGGCCATCGAGGAGATCGACCGCCTGCACCAAGCCCTGCCGCCCCTGCAGCCACGCTGAACGCGAAGATCCACGGCAACCTGCTGTTGCACGCGCTGCTCGAACCCACGAGCACGCAGGGCCTGGCGCTGCGCGAGTGGAACGCGCTGCTGCAGTTGGCGCGGTTCAACGGCCTCGCGGCGAGGCTCGCGGCCGCGCTCGAGGCGAGTCGGCTGTTCGATAGCGCACCGCCCAAGGCGCGCTCGCAGCTGCGGGCGACCGCCGTTGCCGCCGAGTCGGCGCAGACCGCCGTGCGCTTCGAGGTCAATCGCGCGCTGCGCGCGCTCAAGGGGCTCGATGTCCCGGTGATCCTGATGAAAGGCTCGGCCTACGTACTCGCCTCGCTGCCGCCGGCGCGTGGCCGCTTCGTCGGCGACGTCGACCTGATGGTCCCGCGCGAGCGCATCGACGAGGTGGAGAGGCGCCTGGTCGAGCGCGGCTGGCAGGCCTCCGACCTCGATGAGTACGACCAGCGCTACTACCGCGAGTGGGCGCACGAGATTCCGCCGCTGCAGCACCCGGAGCGCGACACGCCGCTCGACATTCACCACACGATCGTGCCGCTGACCAGCCGCTTCCACCCCGATGCGGCGGCGTTGCTCGCCGCGTCTGTGCCGCTCGCCGACCCGCGGCTGCGCGTCCTCGGCCCAGCCGATATGGTGCTGCACAGTGGCGTGCACCTGTTCAACGACGAGGTCGGCGCGCCTTTGCGCGACCTTTTCGACCTGCACGACCTGCTGTGCCACTTCGGTGCACGCCCTGGCTTCTGGAACGAACTGCTCGTGCGTAGCCGGCTGCACGGCCTGCAGCGCCCGCTGTACTACGTGCTGCGTCACACCGAAAGGCAGCTCGGCACACCGATCCCGCCCGAGGTCAGGCAGGCGGCCGCAGCCAGTGGCCCCGGCCTGCTGCTCGATGTCCTGATGGACTGGATCTTCGACCGCCGCTTTCGCGTGCAGTCCCCCGGCGGGCCACGTGCCGGAATCGTCCTTGCATCGTGGCTGCACTTCATGCGCGCGCACTGGCTGCGCATGCCACCGGGGCTGCTGATCCGTCACCTGACTGTTAAGGCGATGCGGGGCATCGCGGAAAGCATCAGCCGCAAGCGCGAAGGCGACGCGCCGCACTGATCCAGCGGGCTGCGTTGATGCTGAGTTGAGCCGGCCGATCCCCGGCGGAGCCGCCTGTAACGAACGGCGGGTTGCGAGCCGTGCTTCAACATCTCTTTGGATTACGCTTGCCACTCGAAGCACCCCTTGCGGAAGCTGGAGCAGTTCGATCGGCGCGCTGCGACGGACTGCCACACCCTCGCCGCGGTCCGCATCGACAGCAGGTCGACCCAGACGCCATATCTTGATCCGCTCATGACCACTGCCACGACCTGCCCGAAGTGCGGTAGCAGCGCTTTCCGTTACTCGCACCGGCGCTTGCAAGACGGACTGCTGCGCATGCTGTTCTGTTCGGCTTTTCGTTGCCACGCCTGCGGCCACCGCCAGTTTCGAATCAGCGGCGCCTCGTTAGCTGTCGCCGTTGCTGTCCCGCTGTTCCTAGCCTTTCTGATCGGCGTGGGCCGGATCATCTGGACACATTACGGATAGCAAGTGACGGCGGGCACTGCGGCGTGCATGGCCTCGCCATGCGTTACGCTCGCGGCCGCGCCCTGGCTCGCACATCGTTCTTTGTTCCCTCTGAACCGCCAGTAACACTGGACCATCAGATCGCATGCCGGCCGCTCGCCGGCGAATGTCTCTTAATGTGACCCAGGTGCAGCACAAGAGTTTCGCCTCCACGCTCGGTCCCAAGTGCCCCGCCTGCAGGAGCGATTCAGTTCGCCGTTCGCATGTGCGCCGCGAGGACGGCCTGCGTCGCATACTCTTTTGCTCGGCTTACCGATGCCGCAACTGTCACCAACGCTTCTTCCGGTTGAACAATGCGCCCTTATTGGCCGCTTCCATAATGCCGGGTCCACCGCCCGATATAACTGAAAAACCCGCGTC
>Ga0209253_10001887_pt1 | contig 18472 bp, 14 predicted proteins | sample FrelakmetBRP12BR_FD_187145 | JGI IMG/M metagenome (GOLD analysis project Ga0209253, IMG submission 187145) | Freshwater lake sediment microbial communities from the University of Notre Dame, USA, for methane emissions studies - BRP12 BR (SPAdes)... | ecosystem: Environmental > Aquatic >... | reverse complement strand
CCATCCCCCAGGCGTATTACAACAAGATGTCGGGCCGCAAGCGCATCGCCACGGAGACGGGGGCCGGGCAGTGGGGCTCCGCGATGGCCATCGCGGGGGCCTTCTTCGGCCTGGAAGTGAAGGTGTACATGGTGAAGGTGAGCTACAACCAGAAACCGTACCGCCGGATGCTGATGGAGGCGTACGGGGCGAAGGTGGTCGCTTCGCCCAGCATGGACACCAACTCCGGCCGCGGCATCCTGGCCCAGTCCCCCGACTCTCCCGGATCCCTCGGGATCGCGATCTCCGAGGCGGTGGAGGACGCGGCGACGCGGGAGGACACCAGCTACGCACTCGGCTCGGTGCTGAACCACGTCTGCCTTCACCAGACGGTGGTCGGACTGGAGGCGCAGGAACAGATGAAGATGGCCGGCGACTACCCCGACGTGGTCATCGGGTGCTGCGGCGGGGGCAGCAACCTCGCCGGGATCGGGTTCCCGTTCCTGCGGGACAAGATCGCGGGGAAGAAGCACCCCCGGATCGTCGCCGTCGAACCGTCATCCTGCCCCACCTTGACCAAGGGGGTGTACGCCTACGACTTCGGCGACACGGCGCAGCTGACCCCGCTGATGAAGATGTACACCCTCGGGCACGACTTCGTCCCGGCCGGCATCCACGCCGGAGGGCTTCGGTACCACGGCGACTCGCCGCTCGTCAGCCAGTTGTACGACGAGAAAATGATCGAGGCGCAGGCGTACAACCAGACCGCGATCTTCGGGAGCGCCGTGACGTTCGCCCGTTCCGAAGGGTTGCTCCCGGCCCCCGAATCGGCCCACGCGATCCACGCGGCCGTCGTGGAGGCGAAGCGGGCCGACGAGGAAGGGAAGCGGAAGACGATCCTGTTCAATTTGAGCGGCCACGGCTTCTTCGACCTGACCGCGTACGACGACTTCCTCAACGGGCGGCTGCAGGACTTCGAGTATCCGGAGGAAAAGATCGCGGAGGCGCTGCACCGGCTTCCGAAAGTCGGGGGGTAGCCGGGGAGAATGTTCCGCGTCAAGATCTGCGGCGTCACGACCCCGGCGGACGCCGAACTCGCCGTGGCGTGCGGAGCGGACGCGGTGGGGATCAACTTATTCCGGGGGTCCCGCCGGTTCGTGGGCGAAGGGGCGGCGCGGGAGATCGTCCGCGCCGTCGGCGACGGCGCGGAGGTCTTCGCGGTGTTCGTCAACGAGGCCCCGGAGACGATCCGGGAGCTGTGCGCGCGCATCGGGGTCGCGCGCGTGCAGCTCCACGGCGACGAGACCGCGGGAGTCGCCGGCCGCATTCCGTTCTGGCGGATGAAAGCGGTCCACGCCGGCGGGGAGGTGGACCTCGACGCGCTTCGCGGATACCCGTGCGAGGCGTTCCTCGTGGACGCGGGAAAAGCGGGGGAATACGGAGGGACGGGGAAGGAGCTTCCCTGGGCGACCCTTCGGGACCGTTTCGGAGGGCTTCTGGCGAAACCGGGCGAGCCGGGACCCGGAAAGCCCTGGGCCCTGGCGGGGGGGCTTACCCCCGGGAACGTGGAGCGGGCCATCGCGCTGGCGAGGCCTTTCGCCGTCGACGTGGCTTCCGGGGTGGAGTCGGCCCCGGGGAAGAAAGACCCGGACCAGGTGTACGCCTTCATCGAGAAGGCGAGGAGGGGGCTGCTTCTTGCGGGAGCGTGAAGCATACAGGATGCCGGACCGCAAAGGGCATTTCGGGCCCTTCGGCGGAAGGTACGTCGCGGAAACGCTGATGTCCGCCCTCATCGAACTGGAGAAGGCGTTAGCGGCGTCCCGGGCTGACCGCTCCTTCCGGCGGGAACTGGCCGCCATGCTGCGCGACTACGCCGGCCGCCCGACCCCCCTGTACCTCGCGGAGCGCCTGACGGAGAAGGCGGGCGGGGCGAGGATCTACATCAAGCGGGAGGACCTCGCCCACACGGGATCGCACAAGATCAACAACACCCTGGGGCAGGGCCTCCTCGCCCGGCGGATGGGAAAGCGGCGGGTCATCGCAGAGACCGGCGCGGGGCAGCACGGGGTGGCCACCGCGACCGTCTGCGCCAAGATGGGGATCCCCTGCGAGGTCTACATGGGGGAGGAGGACGTGCGGCGCCAGGCGCTCAACGTCTTCCGGATGCGACTTCTCGGGGCCCGGGTCAACCCCGTGTCTTCCGGAAGCCGCACCCTGAAGGACGCGATGAACGAGGCGTTGCGGGATTGGGTCACAAACGTCCGGACCACCTACTACCTCATCGGCTCCACCGCCGGCCCACACCCCTATCCAGCGATGGTGCGGGATTTCCAGTCGGTGATCGGACGGGAGGCGATGCGGCAGTTCCGCAAGGCGGAAGGGAAGCTCCCGACGGCGGTGGTGGCGTGCGTGGGGGGGGGCAGCAACGCGATGGGGATCTTCACCCCCTTCATCCCGTTCCCCCGCGTGAGGCTGTTCGGGGTCGAGGCGGCGGGTCGCGGCCTCCCCACGGGCAGGCACGGCGCCACGCTGTCCCGGGGGAAGGTCGGGGTGCTCCACGGGAGCAAGTCGTATGTGCTCCAGGACGGGGACGGACAGATCCTCGAGGCGCACTCGATTTCGGCGGGACTCGACTACCCCGGCGTCGGACCCGAGCACGCCTGGCTCAAGGATTCGGGCAGGGCCACGTACGTGTCCGTTACGGACGAACAGGCGCTGGAAGGTTTCGACCGGCTCTCCCGGCTTGAGGGTATCCAGCCCGCCCTGGAGTCGTCCCACGCCGTCGCGTACGCGTTCGCCCTCGCGCGCCGCATGAAACCGTCCGAAACGGTCCTGCTGAACCTCTCGGGACGGGGCGACAAGGACATGGGGATCCTGATGGAACTGGGAGGGGGCCGCCTTGTCCGCGATTGACGCCGCGTTCCGGGGGCTGCGGGCCGCAGGGGAGAAGGGGCTCGTGGTGTATCTTACGGCGGGCGACCCTTCCCGGGCGGCGTCCCTTTCGTATCTTTCGGCCGCGGCGGACGCCGGTGCGGACATCCTGGAAGTTGGCGTCCCGTTCTCCGACCCCACGGCCGACGGCCCCACCATCGAGGCGGCGTCCCGGCGAGCCCTCGCCGGCGGGATGACCGTGGGGAGGGCGCTGGATATGGTGTCTGCATTCCGCAAGAGCCACGCCACGCCGGTGGTGCTCTTCGGATATTACAACCCGTTCCTCCGCTACGGAGTCCCCCGCCTGTGCCGGGACGCGAAGGAGGCCGGCGCGGACGGATTCCTCATCGTCGACCTCCCGTACGAGGAGGCCGGCGAGGCGGTCCCGGAGATGCGGGCCGCCGGTCTGGACTGGATCCCGCTGGCCGCCCCCACCAGCGCAATGAGGCGGATCCGGGAGTTCGGCCGCGCGGGTTCCGGCTTTCTGTACCTGATCTCCGTGACCGGCGTGACGGGGACGCGCGAATCCCTGCCGCCGGGAATGGCCGCCTGGACCCGCGAGGTTTCCCGGGTCTCCCGGCTCCCGGTCGCGGTGGGGTTCGGGATCTCGTCCCCCCGCATGGCGCGGGAGGCGACCCGCCACGCGGATGCCGCGGTGGTCGGGAGCGCCTGCGTGAAGGTCGTGGAACGGCACGGCCGCGGGACCCGGGGGCCCGCGGAGCTTTACCGGTTCGTCCGCTCCCTCAAATCGGCCCTGAGGTGATCTGGCCATGGCGATTCGACTGTTCCGGAAGAAGGACGAGAGCGACAAGCGGATCAAGATCCCCGAGGGCATGTGGATCAAATGCGACGCCTGCCTCGAGATCATCTACAAGCCCGAGGTGGAGCGGAACCTGAACGTCTGCCCCAAGTGCGTCTATCATTTCCGAATCCCGGCGATGGAGAGGATCCGCGCCGTGACGGACGAGGGGACATTCGAGGAGTTCGCCCGGGAGCTGGAGTCGGCGGACCCGCTGAACTTCACGGACACCAAGAAGTACGTCGACCGGATCCGGGAGGCGAAGAAGAAGACGGGACGGAACGAGGCGGTCGTCACCGGGAAGGCGAGAATCAGCGGAATCGAAGTGGTGCTCGCCGTCCTCGATTTCGAGTTCCAGGGGGGCTCGATGGGGAGCGTGGTGGGAGAAAAGGTCGCGCTCGCCGCCGAGATGGCCCTGGAATCGCGTCTTCCCCTGATCGTCTTCAGCGCATCCGGAGGCGCCCGGATGCAGGAAGGCACCCTCTCCCTGATGCAGATGGCCAAGACAAGCGCAGCCCTTGCGCGGCTGTCCGACGCCCGGCTCCCGTACATCAGCGTCCTGACCGATCCGACCACCGGGGGGGTGGCCGCGAGCTTCGCCATGCTGGGGGACGTGATCATCTCCGAGCCCGGAGCGCTCGTCGGATTCGCGGGGCCCAGGGTCATCGAGCAGACGATCAAGCAGAAGCTTCCCGAAGGGTTCCAGCGCGCGGAGTTCCTGCTCGAGCACGGCATGGTGGACATGATCGTCGAGAGAAGCCGTCTCAAGCCGGCCCTGACGCAGATCCTGCGGTACCTTTCGAGCGCCGGGGATCGATGACACGGTCGTCGGGGCCGACCGGCCCGGAAACCGTCCGGCCGGGATTGTCCCGGATGCGTTCGGCCTTGGCCCGGTCCGGCCACCCGGAATCGGCCTTCCGGACCCTCCAGGTCGCGGGGACCAACGGGAAAGGGTCCACCGCGTGTTTCCTCGAGTCGGTGCTCCGCAGGCTCGCAGGGGGCCCCGTCGGCATCTACACCTCGCCCCACCTCGTCTCTCCGGAAGAGCGGATCCGGATCGACGGAAGGAAAATTCCCCACAGGGCGTTGCGCGAAGGGTTCCGGGCGGCGGCCCGCCTCGGGGAGGCCGGGAACCCCCTCACCTATTTCGAGAAGATGACGTGGGTCGCATGCGACCGGTTCGCCAGGCTGGGGGTTCCGCTGGTGGTGATGGAAACCGGCCTCGGAGGGCGGTGGGATGCCACGACCGCCTGCCGGCCGCTGGTCACCGTAATCACCACGGTGGGACTGGACCACCGGGACTGGCTGGGAAACACACTTGGGCGGATTGCAGGCGAAAAGGCGGGAATCCTGAAACGGGGGGTCCCGGTCGTACTGGGGCGGCTGCGGGCTGCGGCGCGGACCGTGGTGCGCCGGCGCGCCCGGAGGCTTTCGTGCGACGTGTGGGAGCTGGGGAAGGATTTCGGGTGGAGCCTTCGGGGCGACGGGACATTCACGGTCGGGTTGCCCGGGGCATCGGTGGAGGGGATCCGCCTCGGGATGGCCGGGGAGTTCCAGAGGGACAACGCCGCCGTGGGCCTTGCGGCCGCATGGCGCTGGGCGCATGGGAGGGGAATCCCCCCGTCGACTTTCGCCCCGGTCGCCGCCGCCGCGGTCTCCTCCGCGCGGTGGCCCGGCAGGCTCTGTCCCCTTCCGCTCCGGAAGAACGCCGGCGCCTGGGTGGACGGGGGACACAACCCGGACGCGGCCCGCGCCCTGGCCCGCGTGATCGGGGAGGCGCCTCCCTGGGGACGGGGGAAGCGCGTCATCGGGCTCTGGAGCATGTTGGCGGACAAGGATCAGGCCGGGTACCTCCGCGCACTTCGGCCGTGCCTGGACGGCGTCGTCGTCTACCCGCTGGGCCATGAGCGGGCGACGGCGGTTCACGCGCTGGAGGAGCAGTGCCGCCGGGCCGGCGTTCCCTGCCGCGCGGCGGACGGTTTCCCGGAAGGGTGGAGGATCGCCCGGAATTGGGCGGGAAGAAACGGCGTGGTCCTGGTTTGCGGATCGCTGGTTGCGGCGGGGGATGCGTACCGGCACCGGGCGGGGGGCGTCGATTGAGGCGGCTCCTCGCCCTGTCCTTCGCGCTCCTTCTGATCGGTGGAATCCCCAGCGTCGCGTTGGCGGGGGTCCTACTTCCCGGTGTGGCCCGGGGATCCGGCAAGGCGGGGATCCGGCTCGACGAACCCGTTCACCTCACGGCCGACACCCTGACCTACGACGAGGATTCCGGCGTCGCGACCGCGGAGGGAAACGTGGAGCTTGCCCTGGGGAACCGGTCCATGCGCGCCGACCGGATCCGGTACGACTCGCGCACGGGGGAGGCGGAGCTCGCCGGGAAGGTTCGCTACGGTGACGCCGACGAGGAGTTCTCCTTCGATCGGGTCGTCATCAATCTCGACAAGGAGACCGGTGTGCTCTACAACGGCACGATCCGGGTCCGGTCCAGCAACTACCTCATCACCAGCGAGCGGATCGAGAAGACCGGGAAGCAGTCCTTCGCCATCCGGAAGGGGTCTTTCACCACCTGTCCCTGCGATCCCGAGCCGGACTGGAAGTTCGATATCCGGCGCTCGCAGGCCACTCTCGACGAGTACGTCTACGCGAAGGACGTCACCTTCCGGATCCGTGGGGTTCCCGTCTTCTGGCTTCCATGGGGCGCCTTCCCCGTGAAACTGTCGCGGCAGAGCGGGTTCCTCATGCCCAATTTCTCATCGGGCCGCACGAAAGGCTACACCGTCACGGTTCCCTACTATTGGGCGATCAACCGGTGGAGCGAAGCGACGCTCGCGATGGAGGCGATGAGCCGAAGGGGGTATCGCCCGGAGGCGGAGTACCGTTTCGTGTTGAACCCGGAGTCGGAGGGGACGGTCCTGGGGACGTTCTTCCACGACCGGCCGACGGACGAGTACCGGTGGCGCGTTTCCGGGGAGAACGTCTTCCGCACGGGCCGCTGGACGGCCAACGGCCGGGTCGAGGTCCCCTCCGACAATACGTATTACGTGGACTTCGTCGACTCCGACCTCCTCCGTTCCGCCCGCCAGACGCGGTCCGAGGGATTCCTTGGCCGTTCGGGAGAGACCATGTCCCAGGGGATCTCCGTGACCTTGTACAAGGAGATGGAGGTCCCTTCGCAGGACAATACGATCCAGAGGCTCCCCGAGTACACCGCGACCCTGCTTCCCGCCGCGTTGCCGCTCGGGGGGATCGAGGCGGCGGGAAAGATCTCCGCGACGAACTTCCGGAACAGCAATGGGGACCATGAGGTGAGGGCGATGGGGAACGCAGCGCTTTCCCGCACCCTGGTGATCTACCCGTCGGTTACCCTGACGCCGTACCTCTTCGTGGACCTCCTGGGGGACCGGTACAAGCCGGCCGCCGGGGCATGGGAGAGCGCGGGGCGCGCGGTGCCCGGAGGGGGGGCGACGCTATCTACCGAGGCGCGGAGGGATTTCCCCCGGGACGGGCACGGGTACGTGCACCTGGTGGGTACGACCCTGGGGTACCGGTACGTTCCCGGAATCGCCCAGGACAACATCCCCCTCACCGACCGATGGTCCCGGCTGGCCCCCCAGAGCCAGTTCGTCCTCTCCCTCACGCAACGGCTCCTCGGCGTGGGCGAGGGGACCTCCCCGAGGGAACTGGCAGCCCTGTACCTCGAGTGGGCCTACGACGTCGGTGGCCGGGTATCGTCGGGGACCCCATACGTCGACCCCCTCTCGCCCTTCGTACGTTCGTTGCGGGATCAGATCGACACGGGCGCGGGACGCCCCCTGGAGACCGACGCCGTGTCGGACGTCTACGCGATCGTCTCGGCGAACCCCTTCGCGCGCTGGAAATTCCGGGGGGAGGCGCTCTTCAGCCCCCTGGACGCCGCCTTCACCCTCGGGGCGGTCGGCGTGGAGTGGAGGAAGGACGAAGACAACCGGGTCCTCGCAGGGTATCGTATCTCCCGGGACCTGGCGGAGGACCTGCACGGCCTCGTCGCGTGGCGTCCGCTCCGGCTTTTGGCGTTGCAGGCACAGGTGAACTATTCTATTCAGAACGGGTACATCACCGACGGTTCCGCAGGCCTCACGGTGTACCCGCGGAGCGACTGCTGGAGCGTCGGGGTCTCCGTGGAAAAGAAGACCCAGCCCGACGACACGAACGTGAATCTGAAGTTCCAGCTGAAGGGGATCGGAGCGATTGGGAACTGACGGACCGGAGCAGGGAAAGCGGCGGATCCTTCTCACCGGCGGACTCGGCCTTCTCGGGAGGGAGGTCGTGGAGGCGTTCCGGGGCCGGTTCGGGTTGCGCGTAACGGACCGGGAGGAGTGCGACGTGACCCGCCTGGCGGAGTGCCGCAGGGAAATCGGCTCGTTCCGCCCGGCCGCCGTGATCCACTGCGCGGCCTACACGGCTGTGGACCGGGCCGAGAGCGAGGAGGAAGCCGCCTACGCGATCAACGCGGAGGGGACGAGGAACGTGGCGATCGCCTGCAGGGAACACGGAGTTTTGGTGGTGACGTTCGGCACCGACTACGTGTTCGACGGGTGTTCCTCCCGGCCGTACCGGGAGGGAGACCCGGTGCGTCCGCTCTCCGTGTACGGGAAAAGCAAGCTTGCCGCCGAGGAGGCTCTTCGGGAGGCGGGGTGCGATCATCTTCTGATCCGCACCCAGTGGCTGTACGGTTCCGGGGGGAGGAACTTCATCCTGACGATCCTGGAAAAGGCCCGGAAGGGGGACCCCCTTCGCGTGGCGTCGGACCAGGCGGGGTGCCCGACCTATGCGAAGGACCTCGCCCGGGCCGTGCTGTGCCTGCTGGAGGCGAATGCGCGGGGGACCGTTAACTACTCCAACGAAGGGGAGACGACCTGGTTCGGCCTGGCCCGATTCGTGCTGGACCTCTCAGGGCTCGGGGCGGCGTCGCTCCTGCCGGCCGCGACGCGGGACCTGCCGTACCCGGCTCCCAGGCCTGCGTATTCCGTCCTGAGCAAGGAGAGGTACAGCCGGATCACGGGGGATTTCCCGCGGCCGTGGCAGGACGCGGTGAGGGAGTTCCTTGCAACCTTGCGAGAGGGAGGATGCCGCACATGAAGGTTCTGGTCACGGGAGGGGGAGGGTTCATCGGGTCCCACGTCGCGCAGGCCTGTGTCGAAGCCGGCCACGAGGTTCTCGTCCTGGACAACCTCTCCTCCGGGAAGGAAGGGAACGTTCCCGCCGGCGCCCGCTTCGTCTTCGGCGACGTGGGATCGGACACGGCCGCCGAGGCCGTCCGCACGTTCCGCCCCGAGGTTGTCAACCACCACGCCGCGCAGATCGACGTCCGGAAGTCGGTTGCCGACCCCGTCTTCGACGCGCGCGAGAACATCCTGGGCACCCTCAACCTGCTGGAGGCGTGCCGCAAGTCGGGCGTGCGGAAGGTGATCTTCGCATCCTCCGGGGGAGCGGGGTACGGAGAGCAGGAGGATTTCCCCGCGGACGAGAGCCACCCGCTGCGGCCGGTCTCGCCCTACGGAGTGGCGAAGGTCTCCGTGGAACTGTACCTGCACTTCTACCGCGGCCAGTACGGACTGGAGTACACTGCGCTTCGTTACTCGAACGTCTACGGGCCCCGCCAGGACCCGAAAGGGGAGGCGGGCGTCGTGGCGATCTTTTCCGAGAGGCTCCTGCGCGGGCAGACCGCCGTGGTGAACGGGGACGGCTTGCAGACGAGGGACTACGTCTACGTGGGCGACGTGGTGCGCGCCAACCTGGCCGCGCTGACCCGCGGGGACGGGATGGCCATCAATATCGGCACCGGGATCGAAACGGACGTGAACACCCTCTTCCGGAAGCTGCGCGACCTTGCGCCGAGCCGCCAGGAGGAGATCCACGGCCCCGGCATGCCGGGGGAGCAGCGCCGCTCCGTCATCGACAACGCAATGGCGTACAACGAACTGGGGTGGTATCCTGAAACCTCACTGGACGACGGGCTCGCCCTCACGCTGGCGTACTTCCGCGAAAAGGTGAAATCCTCCGGCAGCTGGTAGGCATGCGCATCGAGAACATCCGCAACTTCTCCATCATCGCCCACATCGATCACGGGAAGTCCACGCTGGCCGACCGCCTCCTGGAGATCACCGGCACCCTCTCGGAGCGGGAGAAGGTGGAGCAGTTCCTGGACAAGATGGACATCGAGCGGGAGCGGGGGATCACCATCAAGGCCCAGACCGTCCGGATGCGCTACCACGCCGCCGACGGGAAGGAATACATGCTTCACCTGATCGACACCCCCGGGCACGTGGACTTCTCCTACGAGGTTTCGCGGAGCCTGTGCGCCTGCGAGGGGGCGGTCCTGGTCGTGGACGCCTCCCAGGGGGTGGAAGCGCAGACGCTGGCCAACGTCTACATGGCCCTGGACCAGAACCTGGAGATCGTGCCCGTCCTCAACAAGATCGACCTCCCAAACGCGGAGCCGGAGCGGGTGCGGCGGGAGATCGAGGACGTCATCGGGCTGGACACCTCCGGGATGCTCCAGGTGAGCGCGAAGAAGGGGACCGGCGTGCCGGAGCTGCTCGAGCGGATCGTCCGGCAGATCCCGCCGCCGCAGGGGGACCCGGACGCCTCGACGAAGGCGCTCATCATCGACTCGTGGTTCGACAACTACGTGGGGGTGGTCGTCCTGGCGCGGGTTTTCGACGGGGCCGTCCGCCCGGGGCAGCGGATCACGTTCATGGCCACGGGGAACTCCTTCGAGGTGCAGAAGGTGGGGGTCTTCTCGCCCCACCCCCAGGAGGTCGATCTCCTGGGTACCGGAGAGGTGGGGTTCGTCATCGCCAACGTCAAGGAGCTCACGGAAACGAAGGTGGGCGACACGATCACCGATTCGCGCCGTCCCGCGGTCGCGCCGCTGCCGGGATTCAAGGTCGTGCGGCCGATGGTGTTCGCGGGGGTCTACCCCGTCGTTTCCGACCAGTACTCCCAGCTCCGCACCGCCATCGAGAAGCTTCGGCTGAACGACTCCTCCTTCACCGCCGAGCCGGAGAACTCCGTGGCCCTGGGGTTCGGCTTCCGGTGCGGGTTCCTCGGGCTTCTCCACATGGAGATCATCCAGGAGCGCCTGGAGCGCGAGTACGGCGTGGAGCTCATCACCACGGCTCCCACCGTCGGATACCGCGCGGTGAAGACCGACGGGTCGGTCGTGGAGGTGGACAGCCCCGCCCGCCTGCCGGAGCCGCTCGAGCTGGATCGCATCGAGGAACCGCTCATCCTCGCCACGATCCACCTCCCGACGGAGTATCTCGGGGGGGTCCTGAAGCTGTGCGAGGAGCGGCGCGGGGTCCAGCGCCAGATGAAGTTCGTCTCCGCGAACCGGGTGATCCTGGAGTACGAGCTCCCGCTGAACGAGATCGTCCTCGACTTCTACGACAGGCTCAAGACCGCCTCCCGCGGGTACGCATCCATGGATTACGAATTCCAGGAGTTCCGGACGTCGAACCTGGTGAAGCTCGACATCCTCCTGAACGGGGACAAGGTGGACGCCCTCTCGCTCATCGTCCACCGGGACAGCGCCTACCCGAAGGGGAGGGAGGTCACCGAGCGGCTCCGGAAGCTGATACCCCGGCAGATGTTCGAGGTGGTCATCCAGGCGGCGATCGGGTCGAAGGTGATCGCGCGGGAGTCGGTCAAGGCGATCCGGAAAAACGTGATCGCCAAATGCTACGGCGGGGACATCACCCGGAAGCGGAAGCTCCTCGAGAAGCAGAAAGAGGGGAAGAAGCGGATGAAGCAGGTGGGCACCGTGGAGATCCCCCAGGAGGCGTTCCTGTCGATCCTGAAGGTCAAGGAGTGAAGGGAGGAGCCATGCTGGAGAAGACGGCCGCGCAGGGGGGGACGGCGCCGGGGAACCGGAAGGGGAGGATCCGCGAGTACGCCGAGGCGTTCGCCGTGGCGCTCCTGATCGCCCTCATCGTACGGACCCTCCTCCTGCAGGCCTTCAAGATCCCTTCCAGTTCCATGGAAAACACCCTCCTGGTGGGGGACCACATCTTCGTCAACAAGTTCGTCTACGGATACCACGTGCCGTACACGAAGGGGCGCATATTGCAATTCTCCACCCCGAAGCGCGGGGACATCATCGTCTTCGTCTTCCCGGAGGACCCGACCAAGGATTTCATCAAGCGCGTCGTCGGCGTTCCCGGCGACACGGTCGAGGTCCGGCGGAAAAGCGTGCTCGTCAACGGGACCCCCCTGGACGAGCCGTACGTGCGGTTCGCCGACGGGGGGGGCATGGACGGGTTGGTGCGGGGCCGGGACACCATGGTCCCGGTCCGGGTCCCCGAGGGGAAGCTCTTCGTCATGGGGGACAACCGCGACCGGTCGTACGACTCCCGCTTCTGGGGATTCGTGGACATGGACGCGGTCATCGGGAAGGCTTTGTTCATCTACTTCTCCATCGACTGGAACCGGGGGGTCCGGTGGATGGAGGTGTGGCGGTACCCCGAGCTCGTCCGGTGGGACCGGATCGGACACGTCCTGAAATAGCTTCCCCTTTTCCTTGACGCGGGGGGCGGATCGGGATAGCATCCCCCTAGCCTTTTAAGCTAATCCCGTGAGGTTAGCAAAGGATGAAAACCGTCCGCTACGCTTTGTGCCTCTCCGCGCCGCCGGAGGGGCATTTTTTTATGCTTTGGAAACGCGGCGGACCTGACCGGAAGCAGGGAGTCACGCAATGAAAAAGCCCGGCGCAAAGACCATCCTCGACTGGAAGGGAGTGGAGCGCGTCCTCTCGCGCCTCACCCACGAGATCCTGGAAAAGAACAGGGGGGCGTTGGAGATCGTCCTCGTCGGGATCGCCTCGGGGGGGATCCCACTGTCCCGCGTGATCCGGAAGAAGATCCTCGCCATCGAAGGGATCGAGGTCCCGGCGGGATTCGTCGACATCACCCTGTACCGGGACGACCTGGCGCGGGCGGGGTACCAGACGCGCCTGAAGCGGACGGAGATCCCGTTCTCCATCGACGAGAAGAAGGTGATCCTCGTGGACGACGTTCTCTACACGGGGAGGACGATCCGGGCGGCCATGGACGCGCTGATGGACTTCGGGCGCCCGCAGAACATCCAGCTGGCCGTTCTCATCGACCGGGGGCACCGGGAGCTCCCGATCCGGGCCGACTTCGTGGGGAGGAACGTTCCGACCTCGCGGTCGGAGAACGTGGAGGTCCGCGTGGAAGGGAGCCCGGAGGAGTGGGCCGTGCTGCTCGTCGAGGCTCCGACCGGGAAGGGGGAATAACGAATGGAATGGCGACGCAAGCACGTCTTGGGACTCGTCGATTTCCTGCCGGAGGAGATCGAGTTCGTGGTCGACACCGCGCGCTCGATGGAGGAGGTCCTGACGAGGGACATCAAGAAGGTCCCGGCGCTTCGCGGGAAGACGGTGGTGAACCTCTTCTTCGAAGCCAGCACGAGGACGCGCACCTCGTTCGAGATGGCGGGGAAACGCCTGTCCGCCGACGTCGTGAACTTCAGTTCCTCCACCTCCAGCGTCACGAAGGGGGAGACCCTCCTGGACACCGCCCGGAACATCGAGGCGATGAAGCCGAACATCCTGGTGATCCGGCACGCCGCCTCCGGGGCTCCTCACTTCCTCGCCCGGCACGTCTCATGCTCCATCGTGAACGCGGGGGATGGGGCGAACGAGCATCCCTCACAGGGCCTCCTCGACCTCTACACGATCCTCAAGGCGAAGGGGAAGGTGGCGGGATTGAAGGTTGCCATCGTGGGGGACATCCTGCACAGCCGGGTCGTCCGGTCGGACCTCCACTCCCTGGGCCGAATGGGGGCGAAACTGTGGCTGTGCGGCCCCGCCCCGCTCCTGCCGCAGGAGATGGCCCGCACGGGTGCTTTCCTTACGAGCGACATCCGGGAGGCGGTCCGTGGCGCGGACGTGATCATCATGCTGCGGATCCAGCTCGAGCGTCAAAAAACGGCTTATTTCCCATCCCTTAGAGAGTATTCCAGAAGGTATGGCTTGAATCGCGAGGTGTTCGCGCTTGCGAAGGACGATGCGGTGATCATGCACCCGGGACCGATCAACCGGGGAGTGGAGCTGTCCGACGAGCTGGCGGATTGCGGGCAATCCCTGATCCTCGAACAGGTGGCCTCCGGCGTCGCGGTCCGGATGGCGCTCCTGTACCTTCTCGCGGGAGGTTCCCATGCTGCTCATTAGGGGAGGGAGGGTCGTCGACCCCTCTGCCCGGCGGGACGAAGTCGGGCACCTGGTCCTGTCGGAAGGGAAGGTCAAGGAGTTCCTCGCGGGGGAGGCGCCGAAGAATTTCCCGGGCCGCGTGATTCCCGCGGAGGGGAGATGGGTGACGCCCGGGCTCATCGACATGCACGTCCACCTGCGGGAGCCGGGGTACGAGTGGAAGGAGGACATCCTTTCCGGGACCCGCGCCGCAGCCGCCGGGGGGTTCACCTCCGTGGCGTGCATGGCGAACACGAAACCCGTGAACGACCACCCGGAGGTGACAAGGTTCATCCTCGACAAGGCACGTCGGGAAGGGTTCGCCAACGTGTTCCCCGTCGCGGCGGTGACCCGCGGGCTCGAAGGGAAGGAGATGACGGACTTCACCGAGCTCGCCGAGGCGGGTGCGGTGGCATTTTCGGACGACGGAAAGCCGGTGGCCAGCGCGCTCCTCATGCGCCGCGCCCTCGAATACGTGCGCCCCTTCGGATACCTCATCATGACGCACTCCGAGGACCCGGAGCTGGCGGAGGGGGGGGCGGCGAACGAGGGTTGGACCGCACGGAAACTCGGCATCCCCGGGATTCCAGCCGCCGCGGAGGAGATCGCCATCGCCCGGGAGATCCTCCTCGCGCGCCAGACGGACGGGCGCGTGCACATCCAGCACGTGAGCACGAAGATGGGGGTGGACCTGCTGCGGATGGCGAAACGCGCCGGTCTCGGGGTGACCGGCGAAACGGCGCCGCAATACTTCACGCTGACCGACGCGGCGCTGGAGGGGTACGACACGAACGCCAAGATGAACCCGCCCCTTCGCGGGGAGGAGGACCGGATGGCGATTCTCGAGGGGATCCTCGACGGAACCATCGACGCCGTGGCGTGCGACCATGCCCCCCACGAGGATTACGTCAAGCGGTGTGAATTCACGACGGCAGCCAACGGGATCATCGGTCTGCAAACCTCCCTTCCCCTGACCCTCGCCTTGACGGCGGGCGGGAAGGTTTCCCCCGTCCGGATCGTGGACCTTCTCTCCGCCGCGCCGGCGCGCCTCCTCTCCCTCACGGGGAAAGGAACCCTCGTCGCAGGGTCCGACGCCGACGTCACGGTGATCGACCCCGCAACGGAGTGGGAGTTCCGCCCGGAGGAGGTCCTCTCGAAGTCCAGGAACAGCCCGTTCCTCGGGTGGAAGCTGCGGGGCAGGGCGGTCGTCACGATCTGCGGCGGCAAGATCCGTCACTCCTGCGTCCCCGGGGTCGAAGCCGATGCCTGATCGCAAGGCCCTCCTCGCCCTGGCCGACGGTACTGTATACGAAGGGGTCTCCTTCGGCTACGACGGGGAATGCGGCGGGGAGGTGGTTTTCAACACCGGGATGACCGGGTACCAGGAGATCCTCACCGACCCTTCGTACAAGGGGCAGATCGTCACGATGACGTACCCGGAGATCGGGAATACGGGGATCAACCCGGAGGACGTGGAGTCCAACCGTCCCTGGGTCGAGGGGTTCATCGTCCGGGAGGCGTGGGGGCCCCCGTCGAACTGGCGGCACGTGGAGTCCCTCGACGCCTACCTTCGCCGGTACCACGTCTGCGGGGTCGCCGGGATCGACACCCGGTCGCTCACCCGGCGCCTGAGGGACGGCGGGTCGCAGATGGCGGTCCTTTCCGCCGTCGACCCCGACCCGGCGCGCCTCGTGAAGAAGGCGCGGGAAGTGCCGTCGATCGTCGGACGCGACCTCGTGAAAGAGGTCACCACGGACCGGGTGCTGCACTGGGACACGGGGGACTGGGACCTTGAGAAAGGGTACCTCCACGCCTCCGACTACCGGGCGCGATTCGGACGCATCCCGCGGATCGTGGCGATGGACTTCGGGATCAAGCAGAACATCCTGCGGATGATGGTGGCCAACGGCTTCGACGTCACCGTCGTTCCGGCCGCCACCCCGGCGGACGCGATCCTCGCGCACAAGCCCGACGGAGTCTTTCTTTCCAACGGTCCCGGGGACCCGGAAGGCGTTCCGTACGCCGTCGGTACGGTCCGGGCGCTTCTCGGGAACGTTCCGATGTTCGGAATCTGCCTGGGGCACCAGATCCTGGGGCTGGCGTTGGGGGGCAGGACCTTCAAACTGAAGTTCGGGCACCACGGCTGCAACCAGCCGGTGAAGGACCTCGCCACGGGAAGGGTGGAGATCACCAGCCAGAACCACAACTTCTCCGTCGACCCGGACTCCCTCGGCGGGAAGGCGCGGATCACCCACGTGAACCTGAACGACCGCACGGTCGAAGGGATCTCCGTCCCGTCGGCGCGATGCTTCTCCGTCCAGTACCACCCGGAGGCGTCCCCGGGGCCGCACGACTCCAGGTACCTCTTCGCGCGGTTCCACCGGTACCTGTTGGGCGAGGAGGAGCTGTAGTGCCATTTCTCCCCGGCGGGGGACACTCTTCCCCTTCGTCCCCCGACAATTCAAGAGTGTCCCCCTCGGCGCTGGCGTCCTGCACGCTGTGCCCGAGGGAGTGCGGGGTGGACCGGCTCTCCGGGCAGAGGGGATTCTGCGGGGCCGGCGCGGTCGCGCGGGTGGCCGCCGTTTCCATCCACCATGGAGAGGAACCGCCGATCTCCGGGATCCGCGGCTCCGGCACGGTCTTCTTCAGCCACTGCAACATGGCGTGCCGGTTCTGCCAGAACTACCCGATCAGCCAGATGGGAAACGGCAGGGACATGGGAGCGGAGACGCTGGCGGGCGAGCTGTTGCGGCTCCAGGGGCGCGGGGCGCACAACGTGAACTTCGTGACCCCGACCCCCCACGCGGCGCACCTCGCCGAGGCGGTGGCGCTTGCCCGGCGGGGCGGACTCGAAATCCCCGTGGTCTACAACACGAACGGGTACGACTCCCTGGAGGCCCTGGCGCTCCTTGCCGGGGTCGTGGACGTCTACCTCCCCGACGCCAAATACCGGACCCCCGGGCTCGCGGCGGAGCTCTCGGACACGCCCGGATACGTTTCCCGCAACGACGACGCCATCGCGGAAATGGTTCGCCAGGTTGGGTTCCTCGAGGTCGGCGAAGACGGGATCGCCGCGCGCGGGGTGCTGGTCCGGCACCTCGTCCTGCCCGGCCGGGTGAAGGAGACGGAAAGGGTGCTTGCGCACCTCGCCGAAACGTTCGGCCCCGACCTCCCGCTCTCGCTGATGGCGCAATATTTCCCGGCGTGGCAGGCCCGGGAGATCCCCGGCCTCGGCCGGAAAGTCACCAAAAAGGAGTACGGCCGGGCGGTGTCGGCGGCCTCGCGGCTGTCCTTCCGGAACGTCTTCATCCAGGAGCTATAGTGCCCAAGCGGACCGACCTGAAAAAGATCATGCTGATCGGATCCGGCCCGATCATCATCGGCCAGGCGTGCGAGTTCGACTACTCCGGCACCCAGGCGTGCAAGGCGCTGAAGGAGGAGGGGTACACGGTCGTCCTCGTCAACAGCAACCCGGCGACGATCATGACGGACACGGACTTCGCCGACCGGACGTACGTGGAGCCGATCACCCCCGAGATCGTGGGGAAGATCATCGAGCGGGAGCGGCCGGACGCGCTGCTTCCCACAATCGGCGGGCAGACGGGCCTGAACATCGCCGTCTCCCTGCACGAGATGGGGATCCTCCAGAAATTCGGCGTGGAGCTGATCGGGGCGAACTTCGACGCCATCCAGAAGGCGGAGGACCGGGACCAGTTCCGCAAGGCGATGGAGAAGCTCGGGCTCGTCGTTCCCCGCTCGGGGTACATCCGCTCCCTCGAAGAGGCGCTCCAGGTCGTCCCCCGGATCGGCTATCCCGCCATCATCCGCCCCTCGTTCACCCTGGGGGGGACCGGCGCGGGGATCGCCTACAACCGGGAGGAGTACGAAGAGGGGATCCGGTGGGCGCTGGACGCCTCCCCGAAGCGCACCGTCCTCGTGGAGCAGTCGGTCATCGGGTGGAAGGAGTTCGAGCTCGAGGTGATGCGGGACCTGGCGGACAACGTGGTCATCATCTGCTCGATCGAGAACCTCGACCCGATGGGGGTCCACACGGGGGACTCCATCACCGTCGCTCCCGCGCAGACCCTGACCGACAAGGAGTACCAGCTGATGCGCAACGCGGCGCTGCGCATCATCCGCGAGATCGGCGTGGACACGGGGGGGAGCAACATCCAGTTCGCCGTCCACCCGGACACGGGGGAGATGGTGATCATCGAGATGAACCCCCGCGTCTCCCGGTCCTCCGCGCTGGCATCCAAGGCGACCGGGTTCCCCATCGCCAAGATCGCCGCGAAGCTCGCCGTGGGATACACCCTCGACGAGATCCCGAACGACATCACCCGGGAGACCCCCGCCTCGTTCGAGCCCACCATCGACTACGTGGTGACCAAGATCCCGCGCTTCACTTTCGAGAAGTTCCCGCAGACCGAGGACGTGCTGGGCACGCAGATGAAGTCGGTGGGGGAGGTGATGGCGATCGGGCGCACCTTCAAGGAGTCGCTCCAGAAGGCGAT